>Ga0315533_1000280_pt1 | contig 47116 bp, 38 predicted proteins | sample SalMarSW160130MG_FD_203081 | JGI IMG/M metagenome (GOLD analysis project Ga0315533, IMG submission 203081) | Salt marsh sediment microbial communities from the Plum Island Ecosystem LTER, Massachusetts, United States - Salt Marsh Sediment SW1601-30 ...
GTTGCCTCTGCTCAGACAATATAATCCGAGCGTTGACCAGGCCTTGCTCCGTTTGGCTGATATCGCCAAGGAAGATAATGCCTTCATTGAACAGCAAGCTTCTGGATTGTGGGATGAAGTGGCCAGGCAGGAAAATAACACCATCTACCTGGATAAAAAACAGGTTGCTGGCTTGCCGATAGCCTTGCAGAGGCACTTATTGAGAGTAGCTGTGACCAAATTGGCCGGGGATGTTCGGGACATCGAAGCCAGTCATATTGAGGCGGCAAGGAGCTTGCTAAACAAACCGGCTAGCAAAAGAATCTCTCTCCCTCATGGCCTTATCTGTCACGGAGGATATGATGAGCTCGTCATTGCGAGTACAGCCAAGCAATCTCAGCTTCCGCCCTGTCCTTTCCCTCCGCTGCCAGGCGAATTTCCTCTTAAAGTGCCTGGTGAGACTGTTCCCCCGGGATGGAAGGTGATAGCCAGCATAGTTCGGGAGCGAGCGGCTTCTCCGTCATCGCGAGGCGCCCTGGGCACAAGCGAGGGAAATTGCCAAAGCAATCTCGTTGCCCATTTCGATTTACACAAAACAGGAACCGCACTCTTTGTCCGTCAGCGTCGGCCCGGAGACAGATTTCAGCCCCTGGGCATGAACATGCCTAAGAAGCTCCAGGAGTTTATGGTTGACGCCAAGATACCTCGTTCCTGGCGAGGCCACATCCCAATCGTCTGTTCCCCTCAGCAAATCATCTGGGTAGTAGGCTGGCACATTGATGATAGAGTCAAGACCACTGAAGCTAGCAAAGAAATCCTTCGTCTGGAGTTTATCAAGTCACAATGAAAGCAGTAGACAGGGAACTACGTTTACGCCGTCTTACCGTCGACGAAGCCCTATACCGGCTTGACCAATATCTCTACGATGCCTTTATGGCTGGCTTGCCCTCTGTGCGCATTGTTCATGGCAAGGGGACAGGAAAATTACGCCATGCCGTACACGAGTCGCTAGCCAAGCATCCTCTGGTTAAATCCTATCGCCTTGGTGATTATGGCGAAGGAGACTATGGCGTCACCATAGTGGAACTGACAAATCGTTAGAGCTTGTCTCCGAAATTAGAAATATTATATTGCTTAATCTTTGCCAGCTTGCTGGCTTCCGCCATCCTCCTCATCCTCCTGCGCTGCCTCGCTCTTATTCATCAAGGTACCTAAAGAACGCTGGAACGCTTGGAAAACAATCTGCTTCGCGGTTTGCTTGGCAGCAGCAACGATTTCTTCGGCTTCCTGTTCTGCTTTACTCCTTGCCTCGGCTATGACCCCAGCCAATTCCTTCTCCCTCTTGCTCCTCCCACTCTCTACGGCTTCGTTAATGATACTTTGCGATTTTTGCAGGGCGGCACTGATGATTGCTTGTGCCTTTTCTCCACCCTCCCTCTGGCCTAGCTCTCTGGCTTGGTTCAGGAGCTGTTGAGCTTCCCGCTGAGCTTCCTGCTTTGCCCGGCTAACCTCCTTTTCCGCGCTTTTCTTTAGCGCGTCGACAGCCCTAGACGCTTCTTCAATCTCCTGGGTGGCTTTTTTTATCAAGGTGTCCGCTTCCTTCCCGGCATTAGCCAGTATCTTGCCCCTTTCGTACTCAGTCCTCTGGCCTAGCTCTCTAGCTTGGTTCAGGAGCTGTTGAGCTTCCCGCTGTGCCTCCTGCTTTGCCTGGCTAACCTCCTTTTCCGCGCTTTCCTTTAGCGCGGCGATAGCCCTAGACGCTTCTTCAATCTCCTGGTTGGCTTTTTTTATCAAGGTGCCCGCTTCCTTCCCGGCATTAGCCAATATCTTGCCCCTTTCGTCCTCAATCGCTTGTCTCGCCTTGACGACAATCTTGGCTGATTCTTCTTTAGCCTTGCTGATTATGCGTTCTACTTCTCGCTGCTTCGCTTCCACAGCTTGCTTTTTGGCTGCGGTTTCAACCTCCGCAGTGATTTGCTCAGCTCTTTCTCTCGCCTCCTCGATAATAGCGGTGGCTTCCGCTTCAGCTTTCTGTTTTGCTTCCTCTACCACTTGCGCTGCCCGTTGGTCAGTTGCTTCCGCCGCCAAAACCGCATAGGCCGCTGCCTCTTGCTCGGCCTTCCGTTTCATTTCAGTACGATACGCCGCTGCTTGCTCCTCTGCTTCCAGCTTTGCTTGGCTTGTGATTTGCTGCGCTGTCTCCTGGGCCCTGGTAAGAACACCGGCCGCTTCCTGCTCAGCCTCTTGCCTGATCCCCTCTACTTCCTCCTCAAGAACTTCACTGAGCCGCTGCTTGTATTCATCCATAATCCTGGCTGCCTGTTCAACTGCCTGCCTTACCTTATCTGCCAACGCTAGCATTTGGACACCCCCTTGATTCTCATTGCCGTGAGCTTGAGTACGTCGCTTGACTGTTCGACTTCTGCTTCCCGCCACCTGACGTTTGACACTCAATTTTGCAGTCCCTGAATCTGTTTAACAGTCTAGTTTTTCTAGGAATTTTGACTTGGAACCAATGTTATAACACGCTCTCCACACTGTCAACTCCCCGTTGGCTGACCATAGGGGCAACGCCCGAGTGGGTATTTTAGCAAGTTTCCTTACTCCTCTCTCTAATTCCGCGGAGACAATACTAGTTAAGCCTCCTACAAATCAGGCATTATGCCCCCAGAATCATTGATTCAAAGCGCAGTTTCTTTATACGCAGCGGCTCGCAGCTTATCAGTTCAGCTCGCCCGCAGGGCGGGTTGGATAACCCCCGGCAAGAGACATGACAGTTAGCAGCGCAACCTGGAACAGGCTTGAATCTTCCATCTGCTTGCTTTCGGGCAAAGGGCAGTGGTAATCCCTCGCAGTGCGGGATGCCCGGGGAATCACTTTCCCCGGCGGAAAGTTCCTGGCAGGTGGCATAGGTCATTCCCCTGGCTTCAACCAGTTCCTTTACTTTACGGTGGAAGCCGAGCCTCAAATCCTTGCGCAGGCGATAGCCTCCGCCTGACCAGTGTACCTCGTAGATATATTCCTGCTCGAATTTCTTGGCTGCCAGCGGCGACTGGCTGTAGATAACTTTATATATTCGCTGCCATATGCTTGTGCCTTCGTGACCGACCGATGGAGAGCGCTTCCTGGATAGCCTGCCGGTGCTGGCGATGACATGCCTGGCTCCCACCGCAGCGAAGACATCCAGCAACCCCTCTATTTTTTCAAACCAGGAATCGCCGTAAAGGGCCTGGAATAAGTGGACCAAAATGGGGTCGAGGCGGATGACGATGTCTATACCAATGCTAGATAGCTTGCCGGCAGCAGCTACCCTGGCATCGAACGAAGGCGCCCCTGGTGACAAAAGCCCGAGTACCTCCGGAGTCCCTTCGATGGTTATAGCTATAAATTTAGGCTTGTACTCGATAAAGCCAGGCAATTCCAGAAGAAAGGACGGGTCACCCTTGGTGGTGATGAAAAAGGAGACTCCATAGTCCATAAGAAGCCGTATCAGTCTCTTGACCTCTCTTTTCAATTCAGGTATGTCCTGACAGGGGTCGGAGATATTGGACAGGGAAATCGGCGGACATAAAGTCAGCTTTTTGAGGTCCCTCTCCACTAACTCAGGCAGGTTGTTATAAATCAGGGTATCCTCGGAGTAGTTGGAGTAAATAGCTTCTCTGGCATAGCAGTAGATACAATTATGCAAACATTGGTTGGGACCCGCTGGCGTGACATTGATAATCCAGCAATGGAAGCATTTCCGTTCCGGATGAGAGTAGGGGAAATCGTGAAAGGTCGAGCCTTTCTTGGCTATCAGCTTTACTGCCACAATTCTATTTTAGCAGTTTGTCCAGTTTGTTAACTCGCAAATGGATTCCAGGGACACCATAATAATTAGGTCTACAACAAATCAGGTATTATATCCCCAGAATACCGATGGTTCACACACTACTGAGGCCTGTTAATACTGGTGCAGTAGTACTAGTCTCAATATTGTAGATGCTTATGTTTGGTCCATCTCGATTCCAAGATAGGAAGTTTATCTTTAATGTGTGCATAACTTCATCTCGGGGAGTTAATTTCCTAACTAATAGGTTGGATAAACGTTCTTCATGGGTAGCAATTATGAGTTGCTTTTCTTTACGTAAGAAACGGCATAAATCTGAAAATCCCAAAATATTCACGTCGTCCATTGATTGAAGCGGATCATCTAATAACACCACACCAAAGTCAGCTTCGCTGCTAGCAAATGCAAATGCTAGAAAGTAGCATAAGGCAGCAACATTTGCTTGAGCAGAGCTAAATCCTACCGCGGGGCTTATTTCAAGGTTAGATTGTGGATCTGTTGCCTGAGGGACAGATGAGCCACGCCCACGATACAACTCGTGCGAAAAGGAAAGTTGAGTAAAGGTTGGGTGAGGTGCCAATCTTTCGAAAAGGTCCTGAGTTAACGGTTCAAGTTCATCAAAAGCTTCTTTGACAACGATTGTTGATCTTGCTTTTGCAAGTTCGATAAGATCTTTTCTTCTTTTGTATTCCTCATTTACCGCTTCAATTTCTTTTCTCTTTTCTTCAAAATCTTGAAGCAAGTGATCTTTCTCAATTTTTAACCTATCGAACCGCCCTTTTTCGTCAGTCACAGATAGGGCTGCAATTACTTTCTCTGTAAGTTCTTGTAAGTTCTGTAAATTAGTCAAGCTCTTTGAAGACCATTCGATTATGCGAGATAATTGATCAATATTAGTAGCGTATTCAACCATACTATCTATAAAGCCTATTTTCTCAAGATCTTGGCCTATTTCTTTGATTTCTTGCAGGAATGCACTCATACGCGTGCTCCACAACTGCACGGATTCCATTATGCCAGTGAGCTCTTTATGTTCGAGTTCAATTTTCTCAATTTTCTGCTGCCGCTCTAAAACCGCTTTCTTTGCGTTGTCATAGGATGCTTGTGTTTCTCTGAGTTCCGGCTGCTCGGATAAGAGAGACTGCAAATGTTTCTCAACGTTGTCTTTATCTATTTTTTGAGAACACACCGGGCAATAGTCACCCAGCAGAGGAAGAGCCACCAAAGCAAGTTGATGTAAATTCTCACTTCTTGTCTTGGCTTCATCTAATGCACTCTTTAATTTATGTTCATTACTCAAATCTTCCTTTAAAAACGATTTTTCATTGTCAAGTTCTTCCTGTTTCTTGGAAAGGCTCTGTTCTATGTCTGAGAGTGTAACATCCTGCCTTTTATTTAGATGGAGACGCACAATTTCAACCAGTTCATCTAGACGTCTGATCGTACTTCTATATTGGCTGATATCACTAATAATAGATTTTAGTTCTAAATCTTTGCTATCTTGGCCCTCTTTAAGAAGAAATAGAAAGCCAAGTTCTTTAATCTTAAATTCAAGAGCGCCAATTGCATCAGTAAGGAGGGGGGCCATCTCCATTCTAGTTTTGCTTTCCTGTAATCCCTCACCCAACTTTCTTATTTGATCTTCTATTTCCGTTAGCTCGATTCGTATTGCCTTCATACGTTTGTCAATATTACCTTCAGTCTCTGCAAGTTTCTCTATGAATTCATCTATTACCGAGAGGCCCAATAGCCGCGACAAGATCTCAAATCTTTGAGCATGGGTGTATCTTGAAAGAAATTCCCGAACGAGATCTTGCTGAAGAAGGGCTGTACTCATAAAACACTGCTCGAAAATGGCTTCATCGAGCATAGATCCACTAAGCTCAGTCCTAAACCATTCTTCGGCTCTCTTCCCAACTTGCTCTTCTCCATTGCACTTGATCTGTAAAGTACTTGACCTATAATTCCCAATGCGAGTCGCCTCAATTAGTTTACCGGATTTTACGCCCTTTAATTTCGCACTAACAGTAGCTTTTGAACCCCGTGGAGCATACCGGTTTACGATATGCTCTTCATTTTGTCTAAACCGTAGCTTTTCGAGTCTGTCAATGCGTCCGAGAACAAGCCATTGAATGGCATCAAAAACGCAAGTCTTTCCCCGACCATTGGCTCCAGAAAGCACAACAGCGGACGCATTCAATGGTATCTCCTGTCCCTTATTGAAACCTCTAAACTGCTCTATCCAGATGGAGTCAAAAACTATTGGCTCTTGCTGAATAACTGTCGACTCAGTTCCCATCAAGATTACCTCTGTCCCTGAAAATTGTTATTAGCCTATGCAGCGTATCGCGATCCTTGCTATCAAGCCCGCTTTCTATCATCTTTGCCTCAAGTAAGCGAAGTGGATCTCGACCCTTAGCAGAAGACCTTGCCTCACGCAAAGATACAAACGGTCTTGCGACTTCCGAAAGCTTAGATATTGAATCTTCAAATCCGTATCGTACTATTTTTCGGGTGTAACGAGTATTATAGAGCATATCCGAAAGCTCATTAAATTCTTGCCTCCCATGAATATTACTACGACATACCAATATCAGGTACGCATCCCAAACCTTTGGGGTATCAGTATGTTGAGAAATCAGGGCAGAGAAGTCCATTTCAATACGCCCTACAGAATCAGTGAGGTCACTCCATAGATCAAAGACCTGGAAAGCTATCACGTAATAAGCATTCTCTGCAAGTACCATAGGATCGGAGTCTTTTTCAAGTAGGTAAATTTGTACGTCAAAACCGGCATCTCGCAAAATACTAGCGAAGTACTCTCTAAAAGAACTGTTAGTAGGAATATTTTCATCCATTTTGAATCCCCATTATCCCCATTAAAGTACTCTTGTCATGGATTCTCATTAGATCGTCTAATGAAATCCAATAGTCTACAATGGTTTCAGCCCCACTTACTATATCACTCTTATCAGGTTTATCCATAATCGATATCGGCATTACGGGAGATGGCAGTTTCCCCACGCAGTTAACCGCTATTATCATAAATGGGCTAGATTGAGGAAGTAATTTTCTTTGAATATCAGCTTTTAACGCTTCTATCTTTTTCTTTCGTAGTGCATTTGAACTCATTTGGGTTCTAGCCCAAGCTAGTTCTACTACAAAATGTTCGCACCTAGCAAAGACGACCTCACCTAATTGCTTGATTTCTTGTAGAGGAGAAATGCTGTGAAGTAAGGCGATAGCGATTACAAATTGTACAAAGGTTGGGCTTAAGACTGTTTGGGCACACGTGTTGGGGAAAATCGAACGCCTTAGCCAAAGCCATATGATGTGTGCCGGATGTTGGTACAATATATTAAGAACGTCACTGGCAACAGCTTGTATATCGAAATCTGTAACATCGGCTGCTATTTCGGTCACCAGCGGTTGTACTTCACTTAACTTTAAACAGGTCAGGGCCCTTAGTATATCGTCAAGAAACTCTTGGGCTGTACTTGATATCGACTGCAAACTACCCGCCGTACTAATAAGTGTTGTCCATTCCGTACTTAGTTCAGGGGTAACCACATAAACGGGAGATGAACCTTTAGTAAATTCTAATAGCTTCTTTGTTGTTTTCTCAATATATCGAGGAATACTCCCAATGCCCAAAAAGAGTACCATGTTGCGTGCGAATAGGGCTTCAACTTGGCTAGTGATCCACCACTGAGTTTCTTCAAACTGATTTGTGGAAATCAGAATTGAATTTTCGACTGTTGCACACCCATGCAGCTTAATAAGAATAGCCTTACTGCTTGCTTGTCTGAATTCCGTCAGATTCCTGCACGGGAGAATGTCAGAATGAGAGAACACAGCAGAACGCTCAACGCAAGTATCCCAATTCATCGAAAGAACATGCAGATTGCCCTCAGCCATTAATAGAGAAATCGCCAAGTGCGCAAAGTTATGAGGAGCCGTAGTAAAATCAAAGGAGTTTAGTATCAATTTCTGTAGTAAATTTCTGGCATCAGGAGACTGTAATTCTGCCGTATCGGCGATCGCTAGTAAATCATCCTCAGGACAATCACTTATTGAGCTTGCCAAGCTTGTTTGGTTTAGGCCTTGCTTCACCTTCCTGGCAATTTCACTACCGCTAGGCAACAGCGTAGGAGGCGGCATACTAATCCCCGCCCCGATAATTGCTAGTGCATTGCCAGACTTTATTGTTTGAGCAAGACTAGTGATTAGCGCACTCGTCTTCTCTTTTAGTGGTTTGGGTTCGTATAATCCCTGCGTTTCCATACCGATGATATTTCATAAAGAGAAATTAATAACGTATGTTCAATATATCCCTATAGAATATATTCCTTTAGAATGAATAAGTCAACGTAGAACATCGTGTTGTTCTAAGAATAATCGCTTATAATAATCAGACTACACTAGAATTCCAGGGACACCGTACCAGTTAAGCCTACCTCAAATCAGGTATTATGTCCCAGGCTCCAGGAGCTCGAAGCCGCTCTGCTTGTCCTGAATACGCACCACCTTTGTGCCGAGGATTTCATAGAGGATGACTTCTCCGACAAGCCACGTGGTGACGCCATGCCGCAGGCATCCAGCCATGGTCTGCCCTGCCCGCCCCAGCGCAGCATGGATATGCAAGACCGGTTTGCCATCTTCACTCGGGGCGAGCACGCCCACTCCCACCACCTCATGGGCATCATCAATAGGCAGGAGCATGGGCTCTGGCGGTCTTTCTTCCGAACGTCTCGGGCCGACAACGACGTCACCACCTCCAATGCCACCAACCAGGATAGCCTGTCCCACAGACACCCGCTTCTCTTCTGCAAACCGCTCGATACATTCGGGCACCACATCTCCATCCTCCAGCCGTATTACGAAAACTCGTCCAATTCGTCCTTCACATGCTTTCATGCTAAACCTCCTTTGCAATTCCAGGGCACAATACTAATTAAGCCTACCTCACAGAACTCTTCGCCGCTCAGAGGCAATGCGTAGGGTCGGGGCTTGTCCCGACCCTACGCCGATGGCTAGTTGTATTAAACAACAGGATGCCAGCTCAGGAAGGGATAGGTCACTCCATTGCCACTATTCCAGATGTAAGCGGGTTTAGACTGGTTCAGGGCGACTGCGGTTATGTTTCAGCCTGCACCTGAGAACGTCGCGATGTTCTGCTCACTGACCGTGGAAAATCCCCCTAAAGTTGCCAATCGGCTCCCGGCCTTTTCCCTATTGGCTGTCTGGACCGCCAGCTTATCATAACCGGAAGTGGTTTAAATCGTTTATCAAAGTGTGATGCCTCCCAAGCTGTCTCTGATATCATCCAAGTCATTCCAATCCCGTATTCCCAGGCCAAATTTAGTCATCAAAGTCAGCGATGACGAAATAGTAGTTTTTGTCCAAGGTGATGGTGGTAGTGGCGTCATAGACATCGGCAATAGTGCCCGCATTGGTAACCCAACAAACAAATCTGTAACCCCTGTCCGACTCCGCCACCAAATCGACCACTGTTCCCGCGGCATAGCGAAAAAGCCCCTCGCCGGGGTCGGTTACTGTGCCGCCTGTGGTGCTCGAGATCTTAATGGTGTACTGAGGAGTAAAACTAGGAGTACAGCCTGCCATCCCTATAACTAAGGCCACTATCATCAGAAAGATGCTAGCTCTTTTCACGCATATCACCCCCAAAATGCTATTGTATCACCATTGAAGGAATCGTCAATAAGCTGCGGTGTCCAAGACATACTATAGAGTTAAGGAGCAACAATACCTGTCAGTGGACAACCAAGCAACATTTCGGGCTAATGGGCAAATTCACCCTCACCTTATTCCTCTCCCATCAAGGGAGAGGAGATTGCTTCGTCCCGGTAAATCGGGACTCGCAATGACAGAATGGTTTTGAGAGAGAATCATAATGATTCATGCAGTCAACTACAGGCAGGCAAGTTCGGTTACCAGGAGTTCCAGAGCTAATTTATCGCTATATATGCCAGTTTTAATGGCTAAGTCGGTTTCCAAAAGCTTATCGTAAGCCCGTTTTACGCCCTCAAAATCATACAGTCTGGCCTGGCTAAGCGTTTTATCCAAGCTATAACTTGATTTCAGCCCCAGCCTGTCCTGAATCTGCAGGCGAGACAGCCCCTTTCCCAGATCTCTGGCTTGGGCTATTAAGCGGAATTGCCTTGTAATCATGACCAGGATATACGTGGGTGCCACACCCTCATCATATAGCCGATGAAGTATACGTTGGGCTAACTCGGTCCGACCTTCGGCCACGGCATCCACCAGAGCAAAGATGTTAGCCTCCTGGACATGACTTACCAGTTGTTTAACATCATCTTCGCTGATAGGGCGCTCATGGCTATAAAGAAGCAGTTTCTGGATTTCACCATTCATCGCCCATAAGTCTCCGCCTATGAGTTCAGCGAGCAAATTCACGGCCTGGGGGGTGATATCGCCGCCCTCTCCCTTTACCCGTTGTTGTATCCAGGCCTTTAAATCCCTGCCTCGCAACAAGGGGAAAGTTCTTACTTCAGCTAATTGTAAAAGCTTCTTTAATAGAGGATTATGGCCCTTCACTTCCTCATCGACCAGCACCAGCACAGTCGTTTCTGGTATTTGCTCGATGTAAGAAGCCAGGCCTTCCCATTCCCCCAGCCCGTTTCCAGATTTGCCTTTGCCAGACCGTGGTCTGCTTTGCTTTACCTCAAAGCGCCCTAATAAGCCATCGACTATAACCAGGCGATGCGAGGATAAAAAAGGAGCGGCACCACATTTATTTCTAAGTTCACTTAAAGTTAGATGTTGACCCTCTAAGTTGGTGGTGCTAGTCGCTACCATCTCCCAATCGCCCAGGTCAGCTTTAATTTTCTCCACAGCTTGATTAAGGGAGAAATCGTCCTGACCGTAAAGAATGTAGAACATTTACCTCGTATTCTATCACAGCCGGCGGGTGTGGGTAGGGCTTGTGCCCCTCAGAGCGAGGCGGAGATGAACTTCGCCACTACATTTATTCGTAGGGGCGGGGCTTGTCCCCGCCCACTTCTCGAAATCAGGTCTTGACCATGCGAAGGATTCGGATATGCCAAACGGCTTTTCCTGGCAGAAGCTCAAAACCAAAATATGATAGGATATAATCATGAAGGTTGCCATTATCGGGATACCTGAAAGCGGCAAAACGACTATCTTTAATGCCCTGACCAGAGGCAAGGCTGAAGTTGCCGCTTATTCCCCGACCCTGGCTCCCAATACCGGCGTAGCTAAAGTGTCCGATTCCCGACTATCAATGCTGGAAGGCATATTCCAGCCCAAAAAGACTGTTCCCGCAGAGGTGAGTTACACAGATATTGCCGGCCCCCTCAAGGGCTTCGGCAAAGAAGGAGCAGGGGGAGAATTCCTGAACTACCTGACTACTGCTGACGCCCTGCTCCAGGTAGTCAGGGCTTTTGAAGATGACAAGGTCCCCCATCCTGAAGGAAGCATAGAGCCGAAACGAGACATAGCTTCCTTAGATTTAGAACTCGCTATTTCCGATTTAGCTATTATCGAGAGAAGGCTCGACAAACTGGAGACAAGTTTGAAAGGAGCTAAAGCAGCAGAGCGGGAGTCCTATTTAAAGGAGCAACTTTTGCTTCAAAAGGTTAAAGCGGAGCTAGAGAAGGATATACCAATAAGAATACAAGGCCTGGCTAAAGAAGAACTCAAAATGTTAGCCAACTATCAATTTCTTACCGCCAAACCCATGCTGGTAGTCCTTAATATAGGAGAGGAGCAAATACCACAGGCTTCACAACTGGAAGGTGAGATAAGTTCCCTTTATCCCCAGTTTGCCGTGGTAGCTCTTTGCGGCAAGCTGGAGATGGAGCTAGCTCAGCTCAGCGACGACGAAGCCAAGGAATTCCGTGAAGCTATGGGGCTGAGCAAACCGGCGCTTGACCGGGTTATCGACCTTTCCTATAGTCTTCTGGGGCTGGTTTCTTTCTTTACCACAGTTTCCTCTGAGCTAAAGGCCTGGACTATCCCCGGCGGAACTCCAGCACCAAAAGCGGCAGGAAAGATTCACTCCGACATGGAAAGGGGATTCATCCGAGCTGAGGTTATCAGCTATGGTGACTTGGAAAGCTGCGGCAATCTAGCTGAGGCGCGAAAAAGAGGTCTGCTAAGGACAGAAGGCAAAAATTACGTCATCCAAGATGGAGATGTAGTTACCTTCTTATTTAATGTCTAGGCAATCCAGATTCTTGCATTTGCTGGTTCATCAGGCAAATGCAGAATTTGTAAGCCAGATTATTTCAGACCAAGGAGGGAAGATGGAGATGACGATTAATAAAACAAAAGTTTCTATTGTCCAGGGAGATATCACCAGGCAAGTTACCGATGCCATCGTTAACGCTGCCAACTCCAGCTTAATGGGCGGCGGAGGGGTGGATGGGGCAATACACCGGGCCGGGGGACCAGCAATATTAGAGGAATGTAAGAAAATCGTTGCCCAACAAGGAAGATTGCCCACAGGCAAAGCTGTAATCACCACGGGAGGAAATCTCAAATCACAGTATGTGATACATACTGTTGGTCCCATCTGGCATGGTGGCAGCAGAAACGAAGCTGAGCTTTTGGGGAGCGCCTACTACGAGTGCCTGAAATTAGCTACCGAGAACAAATTGGCCAGCATCTCCTTCCCTTCCATAAGCACCGGAGCCTATGGCTATCCCGTGGATGAAGCGGCAGAAATAGCAGTGAGCACCGTCGTTTCGTTTCTTAAAGAGCAAGCGACGTCCCTTAAAGATGTCGTGTTTGTTCTCTTCGATTCCCGGACTTACCAAAACTACCACTCTGCTTTGCAAGTTTACCCCACCCGCTTAGAAGTGTAAGAAAACAAAACCTCAAGCAACAGCCACTTGAGAAGGCGGGGATTCATTTCCCTCCGATAAAGAGGCTTTTGGCATTGCGAGTGAAGCGCAGCAATCCCCATCCCCACAGAGATTGCGTAGCCTGTTCCGAAGCGTAAGCAAGGAATCTCGTTCCTCGCAACGACAAGAAGATGTCATTGCGAGCACCTGAAAGGTGCGTGGCAATCTCCGGGATTGCTTCGTCCTGCCACGCTTCGCTCGCAGCTTCGGCATCGCTCCTCATAATGACAGAGGAGTGAGGTGTTGGGAAAAACAGAGTTGACCCTTTTACGTGAAGAAGCCTTTAGGGTCGAACAGCCTTAATAAAGTCACTTCCTCTTTAGCTACCGGCTGAGCCTCTTTTAAATTGGGGCTGACCTTGAGTTCCCAGCCAACTTTTTCTTTTATCCCGGCTAGGGCTTCTTTTACTGCCTGTTTTGCTTGGGATGGAATATAGGTTGTCAGCGTAAATGTTTCTTCGCCGCCAATCTTTTCGAAAACGCCGACATCTGTTACCAGCGTTGTCACATTTTTCCCATTGAAGGTAATATAGGGCACTTTTTCCACTAATCTTTGCTTTCCCGAGTTGATTACCACTACAGTCTCTCTATTACCGCTAGCTATATCATTGGCTCCTCCCGAGCCGACCAGATATGTTACGCCGGGAAGTTTTGTAGAGTTCCCATTGCCATATTTATCTATCTGCCCTCCTCCCAGAATACCCAGGCATTGATTTGACGAGCCACCGACAAAGACTCCCAGCATGGTTTCATTATTGTTCAGTATTTTGCACGTGTGCATGTTGTGATAGCTGAATATAAATGGGTCTGAGGCTCTGGGAAGGTGGCCAAACATGCCTATCTCAGCCATTAAATCCACGTCATAGCCTTTTTCTTTTAGCCTATAGGTTGCCAGCCAGCATGCCAGATGTGCCAGCCCAACACCGGCGAGTATTGTCTTGTATCCTCCGGCAATGAATTTGTCATTTATAACCTGCGCAGCGGTGACCACCATCTTCTCCAGCGAGTTCGGTTCTTCGTTGAAATCCAGATTTGGTATCTCAGCCACTGCTTCGTCTTTCCACGAATCCGAATGAGCCTTCCCTTTAAGGTAAAGAAGCCTGTCTCTACCGAGTTTCGCAAGATACTCGTTGTAATCCTTGCAATCCAGAATCCAGTACTTTATCCACTCCGAGAATTTTTGGTCGTCTCTTGATGCTTCCCTGCTTTCAGTGAGGAAGTCGTAGTCTTCAAAGTAGTGCTCGAATTCAGGCAGGCCGCAGTTTGGCATTCCCGCAGGATGTGCCCCATAAGGGACTTCACAGACCGCCTTGACCATGTAAGATGGAATTCGGACAAGATGTGAGTGCCTACGTATATATTCCGTGGAAACGATTTTCTCTGCGCTGACGATGACTCCTTGTTTTGCCCCCCATGCCCCAAAGACATCAGCCCCCAGGGGATAGGTAATAATCGTGTTTCCACAGCGGTCGGCAGCAGCGCCGTGGACCAGCGCAATATCCGGTCTTAATGCTCTCATGAGCCCTATTTTCTCGCCGGGGACAAACGGGTCATCGATGACCGTAAATGATTCCTTGTTTTCCTCCTCCATGGAGCTTCCCACAATTGACCTGGTGGGAATTACGCTCCATCCCATTGCTCCAGCCAAAAGTCTCTGGGGGATGGTAAGCATCGTCCAGTTCTCGAACTCCACTTCACCTGAGAGGTAGGCTTTCTGAGCCACGGGATTCGGTCCCGGCGATGGGTATACGTCACCGATGTAACTGGCTATGATCTTCTTGGCCAGTCTTCCGTGAATTAGAGACAGCGCGGTTGCTGTGATGCCATTATTTATAATGATAAACTCGGGGTTTTTGTCCCAGAACTCCCTTACAAGCTGGTTGAATAGAGCTCCGCCTCTTCCGGCAAAACCGATGGACATTCCTTTTTTAACGTGCTCTCTTATAGCTTCATCAAGGGCACAGACCTTGTCTTCACCCTCAACTATGGGAAGTCGGAATTTCGAGTCCAGGAAAGCTTTTAGTTCTTCTGTCTCCATCAGTGTGCTCGAACGTTTCAAGTGGATGGGCTTCTAGTTTGTCCAGAATAATAAGTTTAGCTTACTCAAAATCCTGGTTTATGCTATATCACCCCCCTCGCACTGTCAAGCGCTTTTCGAAACGTGGATGTCTAATAGTGTGAGCTAGTTCAGATAGATGGGTGACATCTTATATATTTGTAACGTTGGATAATAACCTCCCGTGTCATTGCGAGCCGAAGGCGTGGCAATCCCAGCCCCCAGGAGATTGCGGAGCCTGTTCCGAGCCGAAGCCCTGAGCATAGCGAAGGGGCAAGCGAGGAATCTCGCTCCTCGCAATGACAAAAAAGTGCCACTAAGGTACTGAACGAGGACAGGTGATTGGGGCTCAGGCGTGTCTTCTTTAGCTTGTCCGATTATACAAGGTATTGTATGATAGGGTAAACTTAATTACTCAGCATAGTTTAGTGCCGACATTCAACTTGGCGTCAAAGAAAAGACAATCGAGCCAGAGATGGTGCAGAGGTCGGAGGATTCAATAGGTCGGAGATGGAGATAATCCCAGCCATTGACATCAGGGGCGGCAGGTGCGTCAGGCTATATCAGGGTGACTATAACCAGGAAACTGTTTTTGATGAGGACCCTGTGACAGCAGCCTTAACCTGGTATTCACAGGGGGCACAATGGCTCCATATTGTCGATTTGGACGGGGCGGTTGCCGGTGAACCCAAAAATATGGAGGTCATTGAGGGGATAATAAAAGAGAGTGGCCTGTTAATAGAACTAGGCGGCGGTATCAGGCAAGAAGAGGTGGCGGAAAAACTGTTGCGCCAGGGAGTAAGCCGGATAATTTTGGGAACTGCGGCGATAGAGAACAGGGAATTGGTAAAGAAGCTATGCCAGCAATTTGGCGAGGCTATCGCAGTTAGCCTTGATGCCCGGGATGGCAAGATAGCCATCCACGGCTGGCAGAAGAACACGGTTTTTGAGGTTCTCCGGTTAAGCCGAGAGATGGTTGATGCCGGAGTGAGGCGTTTCATTTATACTGATATAAAAAGGGATGGCACCCTTACCGAGCCTAACTTTGACATGATAAATAGATTGCTCGCTGAAGCAAATGTCCCCGTCATCGTGGCCGGGGGGATTTCCAGGCTGGAGCATTTACGGAGGCTTAAGGAACTCGGGGCGGAGGGAGCCATTATAGGCAAAGCTCTCTATACCGGGGATATCAATTTGGGGGAAGCTATAATCAATTTCGGAACTTAGGAGGCACATGTTAAAGTTTGATGATAAAGGCTTGATTCCAGCTATCATCCAGGATGCCAGGAATGGTGAAGTCCTGATGCTGGGCTATATGAACAAAGAGTCGCTAAAGCGCACATTAGGCACCGGAGATGTCTGGTTCTACAGCCGCAGCCGGCAGGAATTGTGGCACAAGGGAGAAACCTCGGGCAATTTCCTCAGACTGAAGTCCATCACCAAGGATTGCGATAGCGATGCCCTTCTTATAGAGGCTGAACCAACGGGGCCAGTATGTCACACCGGCAACCGTACTTGCTTCTTCCAGGAATTGGAGAGCAAAGACACAGCAGGGAAATAACCCCCTTCATCCCCCCCTTACTCTAAGGGAGGACAACTATAGCGTGAACGTTCATCGCGGCCCTCACGATTATGCCTGAGAAATCTCAAATCCCAAGCACTAAATCCTAAACAATATCGAAATTCAAAAATCAAAGGGCAAAACTTAAAAATGCTTATACCTTTCCCTGTATCTTTGCTTTTTGCATTTTAATTTTCTACTTACCGTTGCTCTGTCATTTTGCACTTTTATTTTTGCATTTTTAAGGTTTCGCCCCTCACATTGAGTTTCTTGTTCTCTATGGTAACGATGTCCTCTGGAAACCCCTTAATTGCCCAAAAACTATTGACAATTTTTCCGATAGTGGCCTATAGTTACAACAAGAGCGACATATAGTCGCCGGTCAAGTATGTTGCGTCAGCGGGTTGTCACAGTTCTCATCGTGGTCAGTTCAGCACATAGGGAGGGATGAGAGCCTGTTTGGGGTCTATCGAGCGCTGAGGTGAATATAAAAGAGTGAACAAGGGAGGAGTAACGATGAAAAATAGAGAAATACACTTACTAGCTCTGTTCTCTATGGTTCTGGTCTTCAGTCTGATTCTTCCTGTTTCGGTGGTGGGAGCTTCAGTAGCCCTGTCTCTCCTGGATGACCATTCTACCGGCCATCTGGCGGTAGGTAGCTGGAGCGCGGCTTCGGCAATCGCTCTGAATACTCCTCAGGGCCAGGTAACGCCCATGATCGCTGCCAGTGGCTCCCACACGGTGGGGCTTAAGTCTGACGGCACCGTGGTTGCCGTGGGGAACAACGCGTATGGGCAATGCAAGGTCGGCAATTGGGCGGACATCGTCCAGGTCGCCGCAGGCAGCAGTCACACGGCGGGGCTCAAGTCCAACGGCACCGTGGTTGCTGTGGGGAACAACGCGCATGGGCAGTGCGATGTCAGCGACTGGGCGGACATCATCCAGGTCGCCGCAGGCAGCTGGCACACTGCGGGGCTTAAGCCCGACGGCACCGTGGTCGCCGTGGGAAACAACGACGCCGGGCAGTGCGAGGTCGGCAATTGGACGGACATCACCGAGGTCGCCGCAGGCCGCTATCACACGGTGGGGCTTAAGCCCGACGGCACCGTGGTCGCCGTGGGAGATGATGGTTATGGGCAGTGCAATGTCGATGACTGGACGGACATCGTCCAGGTCGCTGCAGGCGTCTATCACACGGTGGGGCTTAAGTCTCATGGCATAGTAGTCGCGCGAGGATGGAACGACTATGGGCAATGCAATGTCGGTGGCTGGACGGACGTCGTCCAGGTAGCTGCGGGCGCTGGTTACACGGTGGGACGTAGGGCCAGCGGCAGCGTGGTCTCCGTGGGAGACAACGACGCCGGGCAGTGCGATGTCGGCGGCTGGACGGACATCACTCAGGTCGCCGCGGGCAGCTGGCACATGCTGGGGTTCAAATCCGATGGCAGCGTGGTCGCCGTGGGAGAGAACTACTGGGGGCAGTGCGATGTTGGCGGCTGGGTGGGCGTCACCCGGGTCGCCACAGGAGAGACGCACACGGTAGGGGTTAAGGCCGACGGCAGCGTGGTCGCCGTGGGAGACAACGAGGCCGGGCAGTGCAATGTTGGCGGCTGGATGGATATCATCCAGGTCGCCACAGGAGAGATGCACACGGTGGGCCTTAAGTCCGATGGTGCCATGGTCGCCGTGGGAGACAACTACTGGGGGCAGTGCAATGTCGACCGCTGGACGGGCGTCACGCAGGTGGCCGCAGGCAGCGTTCACACGGTAGGGCTTAAGTCCGACGGCGCCGTGGTCGCCGTGGGATTCGGCAGCTATGGGCAGCGCGATGTTGGCGGCTGGACGGACGTCACTCAGGTCGCCGCAGGCCGCTATCACACGGTGGGGCTTAAGTCCGACGGCAGCGTGCTCTCCGTGGGAGATAATGGCTACGGGCAGTGCAATGTCGGCAACTGGACGGATGTCATCCAGGTCGCCGCAGGCTTCTGGCACACGGTAGGGGTTAAGTCCGACGGTGCCGTGGTCTCCGTGGGAGATAATGGTTATGGGCAGTGCAATGTCGGCGGCTGGACGGACGTCACTCAGGTCGCCGCAGGCCGCTATCACACGGTGGGGCTTAGGTCCGACGGCAGCGTGCTCTCCATGGGAGATAACGGCTACGGGCAGTGCAATGTCAGCGGCTGGACGGACATTGTCCAGGTCGCCGCAGGCCGCTATCACACGGTGGGACTTAGGGCCGACGGCAGCGTGGTCTCCGCAGGCCCCGAGGTCGAACTTGCCAAATGGAATCTGGTACTTGCGGTGCCACCGGCGCAGTGTATCCTGGCCATCTCCAGCACTGCTGGAGGATCGGTAGCCACCCCTGGCGAAGGGACTTTTGCCTATGACAGGGGGACAGTGGTCGGCCTAATGGCTGAAGCTGGGGAGGGCTACCGCTTTGTCGACTGGACTGGCGATGGGAACACCATCGCCGATGCCAATGCCGCCCAGACCACTATCACCATGGCGGACTCCTACGCTATTGCCGCCAACTTTGAACTAGAAGAAGGTCTGTGTAGCCTCACCGTCTCCGATACAGAAGGAGGGTCGGTAACCACCCCCGGCGAGGGGGCTTTTCTCTATGAGGAGGGAACAGTGGTCGACCTGGTGGCCGAGGCCGAGACGGGCTATCTCTTTGTCAACTGGACCGGCGATGTCGACACCATCGCCGATGTCGAGGCTGCCGCGACGAATATCACCATGGACGACAGCTATTCCATAATGGCTAAATTTGTGAGTGTTAAGGCTGGCGATGTAGGCATTAAGGCTGGCGACTGGATAAAGGTTGAGTACAAGATTACTGGTTGGCCTGCTGGAGAGCCGTATCCAGAATGGTTAAACTTGGAGTTTCTGAGCGTTGAAGGCACAACCGCTAATGTGCGGGCTACGATGCGTATGTCTGACGGAACCGAACAGAGCGAGACCATGTCTTTGGATGTTGTGGCTGGGGGTGAAGCCCTTGGGTTCTCGGGAGGTGTTATTTCCGCCAACCTGACAACAGGAGACTCCGTTTACATGACTGGATTTGGGAGTGTAACAATAGAAGGCGAAACTACAAGAACTTATGCAGGAGCAAGGAGAACAGTAGTCTATGCCAGCATTTCACAGTCGGTACCATTTCAGGATGAAGTCCAGCTTACCTACTACTGGGATAAACTGACCGGGGTAATAGTGGAGGCATCCACAACTTATTCCAACATTACAGCCACTGGTAAGGTAACAGAGACAAACATGTGGGAGGCTACGACTATCCGAATGCCGTGGTGGCCCTGGATAATAGTGGCGGTGGCGGTGGTAGTGGGACTAATCATTTACTTCGCGCGCAGAAGAAATAGAGGTGCAGTGGACACCCAAGGGTGAAGTATGAAGCTGATACTTAGTTCGAGGAGACACCATTACGTGGCAAAACTTGGCATCTTTTTGATTGCGGTAGCCGTAATTGCCGGGATGGTAAGCTGTGGCGGTGATGGTACTCCTACTACCGTGGAAATACGGGATTGGCATGATTTGGATGCTGTCAGAGATAGCCCAGGCAGCGATTACCTTCTGATGAACGACCTCGATTCCATTACCTCTGGCTACCTGGAGCTGGCAAGCCCAGCAGCCAACGGAGGAAAGGGTTGGCAGCCGATTGAGAGGCCATTTGCCGAGAGCTTCGACGGTCAGGGATATGAGATAAGGGACCTGTTTGTCAGCCGCCCTGACGAAAGGAATGTAGGCCTGTTCGGTCTTGTCTGTGAGGAAGGGGTGATCCAGAATGTCGGGCTAATGAATCTCGCCGTCACTGGGAATGAGTATGTTGGTGGTCTGGTAGGAGAGAATCTGAATGGCACTGTGCGAGACTGCTATTCCAACGGCAACGTGGTTGGCGATCGGCACACTGGCGGCCTGGTGGGATGGAATTGGGGTAGTGTGAGCAACTCCTATGCTGCTGGCAGTGTGAGTGGCTCTGGGTACGGCGGGGGTCTCGTTGGAGATAATTCGGGCACGGTGAGCGACTCCTATTCCACCGGCAGCGTCACTGTCCTTTCGTATGTTGGCGGTTTGCTGGGCTGCAATCGTCTGGGCACAGTGAGCAACTCCTACTATAATTATGAAGAGGTTCTTATTAACGGAGAGCACATCATTACTGTCGGAGCTTTGTCCGATGAAGGCTTTGAACAATGGCTTGCTAACGATAAGTCTTTAAATGTCAATGAGAGGCTTCCTCAAGAAAATGGTTATCACGTGATAAGTGATGTCAGTGACCTCAAGGAGCTGCTCGCTTTTGGTCAGGATGATTCGGTGAGATTTAGATTGAAGAGCGATCTTGATCTAGGCGCCACAGCAGACTTCTATATCCCTTATCTTGCCGGACAATTCGACGGAAATGGCCACAAAATCTCTGGCCTGAGCTTGGACCTTGATTTTGTTTCGGCAGTGGGATTATTTGGGTACATCGCTCCTGGCGGAAAAGTCACGGGGTTGGCCGTCGAGAACGCAAACATAGCTGGCAATTCTAGTATTGGCGGCATTGTGGGACTCAATTATGGCGATGTGAGCAACTCTTGCTTCGCTGGCAGTGTCGCTGGCGAGGACAATGTTGGTGGTCTGGCAGGAGCTAGTGTGGGCACTGTAAGCAGTTGCCATTCAACCGGCAGCGTGACCGGTAAACAGTATGTTGGCGGGCTGGTCGGACGCAATGATGGCACTGTGAACAACTCGTATTCCACGGGCAACGCGATAGGCGATCGAGCCGTCGGGGGTCTGGTGGGATGGAATCGGGAGGGAACGGTGAGCATGTGTTATGCCACAGGCAGCGTCACTTCTAATGCTTGTCTGGGCGGTCTGACGTGCACGAATAGCGGCACTATAAGCAACTCCTTCTGGGATACTGAAAGCAGCAGACAAGCCACTTCCAATGGCGGGACGGGCAAGACTACAGCGGAAATGAAGGACATCGACACATTCATGGACACGGAGACGGAAGGTCTGGACGAGCCGTGGGATATAACGGCCGTTGCTACTGGTGAGACCGACCCCTCATACATCTGGAATATCGTTGACGGCCAGACCTATCCCTTCCTGAGCTGGCAGCCGGTTTCTTAATACAACCGGAGCTTATACAATTGACCCGACACGATAATGTGCCTTACGGTGGAATTACACAGTAGCGTATTCGGTTACCTCTGGCGTAACAGAATAGCGGTTTGTGATTCCCTAACTCTGCAGGACATCTTGGAAACCGCGCAAAAGAACATTGACAGTTTCTTGCATGGCGGTATAATGGTTTACCCAAGAGTAGCCTCCGCCAGAGATAGCACTCTAAGGCTAGCATCAAGACCGGGCGCAAGTGTGAGTTAAAAGGTTGCGGTGGTTCTCACGATGCCGATCCCGGCACTTGTGGGGATGTGAACTGGACTCTTCTGAGCATTGGGATTTCAATTGTCATTTGGGTTTTGGCATTTGGAATTTGTCGGGGCAGCTACGAGAATCTGGGGATGAAGTATGAAGATAATACCTAGTTCACGGAGACACCATTACGTGACCAGTGTCAGTGTCTTGTTGATTGTGTTAGCCTTAATTATCGGGATTGTGGGCTATGTTCAGCCTACTCCTTCTGAAGATGCGGTTACTTTCACTGACCCCAACCTTGAGACGGCGGTCAGAGAAGCCATTGCCATACTCGATGGACCCATCTACCCATCAGAACTTGACGGGCTGACCTCACCAACCTGACTTTCCTTAGCCTCTGGCATAACAAGATAAGCGATATCTCGCCTCTGGCCAAGCTCACCAGCCTGACACAACTCCTCCTTACGGTAACCAGATAAGCGACATATCGTTGCTTGCCAACTTCACCAAACTGACAGAACTCCACGTCAGGTATAATCAGATAAGCGATATGAGTCCCCTAGTGGAGAATGCAGGGCTTTCAGAAGGGGATTGTGTTAGCCTGAATGGGAATCAGCTGAGCTCAGATTCCATAAGCATATACATACCTCAACTTGAGGCGCGAGGCGTGATTGTGCTTTATTAGAATTCAGGCGGTTTGTTCAAAGCTATAATATACCTGAGAGTGGAATTGCACAATCCTCGGGAATGTGTGGTCAGCCCCAAAGGCTAGCTGTCTTCTTTGACGTTATCAGGTTAGTACCGAAAATCTAGATTTCACGATTTCGCTTCCGCAATACCATGACATGACTGCCGAGACACTATTGACAAAGTCTGTGATCATGGTACCATACTAGTATAACGCTAATATAGGGCTGGCGGCCAAGTGTGTGCTTTTAGAGGGTGCGGTAGCTTTCACCATGGCCGGTTGGGCAGGTATGAACATGTAATCTGGTCTTTCTGCTTTTGCCGCGGCGAAATCAACCCCCAGTCTACAAACCCAGGCCTGTGTAAGACAGTAGCTGACCTCTTGGTCGCGCAACAGGGGCTGACAGATCAAGCAACTACAAGGACAAAATCAGATAGTCTGAAAAACAGGAGAAGCCTGAGAGCAGGCAAGGAGGAAAGACGTGAAAAAAGTATTTAGTGTTTGCGTAGCTCTATCGTTGTTGCTGGTCCTGGCGCTAGCATCATCAGCGCCGTTAGCGGCAGTGCAAGCGTCCATAACTGTCGAAGTCACCAATCCAATCGCATGGGACCTGTCCGACTATATCATCAAGTTCAAGAATGCGGGGCTCCTGCTAGGCCCTGCCGACTACATTGACATCATGTTTCCCACAGGCACCGATCTTGCGACGGTCACGTCCGTCGCTGTCACAGTCCCCGCTACAGTCACAACCTACGCGGTGATCGGTAGTAATCTCCATATCTTGCTGGCTGGTGGTGAGGCGATCGGATGGGGAGTCGATGTGACAATCGTGGTTGAAGACGTTACCAATCCCGCGCCGGGCAGTTACGGCCTATGCGTCGGTACATCGACCATGTCAACGATTTGTTCTGATGTTGGTGACGCTGACGTCGTGGCGACCTATGAACTCACAATGGCATTAAATCCTGCCGGTGCCGGAACGGCGACCGACATGAGCGATGAGTCACCCTATGAAGCGGGCACTGTAGTCGCCATAAAAGCGGAAGCCAACGCGGGATACCGGTTTGTCAACTGGACAGCAGCGCCAGAGGTCGTATTTGCTGATTCAAATGCCGCGGAGACTACCTTCATCATGCCCGATGAAGCTGTGACCATCACAGCCAGATTCGAGCCGATATCCACCTACACCCTGACCATGGCAGCGGCCCCTGTCCCGGGTGGAGTGGCGACTGATGAGACCGGCGCTGATCCTTACGAAGCAGGTGCTACCATCGCCATAGAAGCAGTAGCCGCAGCGGGTTACCAATTCGTGAACTGGACAGCGGCGCCGGACGTCGTATTCGATAATGCGAATGCGGCGGAGACCACCTTCACTATGCCCGATGAAGCTGTGACCATTACCGCCAACTTTGTGGCGGTCTGCCAACTCACCATCTCCACCACCACCGGTGGCTCGGTGATCGCTCCCGGTGAGGGGAAGTTTACCTATGATGTTGGCCAGCCAGTGAGTCTGGTGGCTGAGCCGGATGATGGCTATAGGTTCGTCGAATGGACCGGCAATGTGGCCACTATCGATGATCTGAATGCCGCCTCAACCACCGTCATCGCCGACGGCGACTACTCGATCACCGCCAATTTTGAGGAGGTGCCCCCGGTTTCGACAGGCTGTTTCATCGCCACTGCAGCCTACGGAACTCCTACTGCTGAGCAGATCGACGTGTTGCGAGAGTTCCGAGATGTGGTGCTACTGCAAAGCGCCGCGGGCTCCCGACTTGTCGCCCTTTACTACTGGCTTGGCCCTAGTGTAGCGGATTTCATGGTAGGGAGTGAGCTTTTGAGGACTCTGGTTAGGGAATTCTTGGTTGACCCTCTTGTTTGGACGGCTGAAGTCACTGGAGTTATATGGCGGGGTTAGGGAGAGTGTAGAGTGCTGCGCCTTGCATACGGAGAGCCTCTCACCGGGCTCGGATATGCCAGGATGCGAGCTAGGCAAGCAGAGCATACCCGAGCATGACGAGTAGGAATTGCACACCTGCCTGTGTTGTTGCACATTGACCTGTTTCGTGACTGCCAGGCTCTGTAGTATGCCTTGAACATCGCAATCTATCGATGTTCTTCACCGGTGATATAATAGCCCTTTGAGAGTCATATAAGTGAAAAAAATTGGCAGCTTCTTAACTGCGGCAGCCCTAATTGCTGCGATGCTAGGCTGTTCTGCTGCTGTCACTCAGTACAACCTCACCATCTCCAGCACCACTGGAGGGTCGGTCACCACCCCTGGAGAGGGGACTTCTACCTATGACGAGGTAACATTGGTCAGCCTGGTGGCCGAGACTGAGGAGGGCTACCGGTTTGTCAACTGGACGGGCGATGTGGGTACCATTGGCAATGTTGATGATGCCACAACTACCATCACGATGAACGATGACTACTCCATAACCGCCAACTTTGTGGCGGTGGTATATACCCTTACTGTGTCCAGCACCGCCGGAGGGTCGGTAATCACCCCGGGAGTGGAGACTTCTACCTATGACGAGGGAACAGTGGTCAACCTGGTGGCGAGTCCACGTCCTGGCTACCGCTTTGTCAGCTGGACTGGCGACGTGGGCACGATTGCCAATGTCAATGCGGCGTCAACTACCATCACCATGGATGCCCACTACACTGTCAGCGCCAACTTTGCTCAAATCGCCCCCATGGTTGCCGCAGGCTGGTATCACACGGTCGGGGTTAAGTCCGACGGCACCGTTATCGCCGTGGGACGCAACGGCGAGGGACAGTGCAATATCGGCGGCTGGGCGGACATCACCCAAGTCGCCGCAGGATTTGAACATACGGTGGGGCTTAAGTCCAACGGCACCGTGGTCGCCGTGGGGCGCAACCGCGAGGGACAGTGCAATATCGGCAACTGGACGGACATCGTCCAGGTCGCTGCAGGCGATGATCACACGGTAGGGGTCCAGTCCAATGGCACCGTGGTCGCCATGGGACAGAACAGCGAGGGGCAGTGCGATGTTGGCAACTGGACCGACATCGTCCAGGTCGCTGCATGCGGCGATCACACGGTGGGGCTTAAGTCCAATGGCACCGTGGTCGCCGCGGGTGAAAACCGCTACGGGCAGGGCAATGTCGGCAACTGGACGGACATCGTCCAAGTCGCTGCAGGTTATTATTGCACGGTGGGGCTTAAGTCCAACGGCACCGTGGTCGCCGTGGGAAGCAACGGCTATGGGGAGTGCAATGTCGACAACTGGACGGACATCACCCAGGTCGCCGGAGGCCCAGGGTACGGTCGTCACACGGTGGGGCTTAACTCCGACGGCACCGTGGTCGCCGTGGGAAGGAACGACTACGGGCAGTGCAATGTCGGCGGCTGGACGGACATCACGCAGGTCGCTGCAGGCGCCATTCACACAGTGGGGCTCAAGTTCGACGGCACCGTGGTCGCCGTGGGAAGCAACGGTGCTGGACAATGCGATATCGGGGGATGGCATCTGACTTGAACTCTCCCGTACCTCCGTCCATAAAAACGATTCACTTTCTTCTTATTGCTGCTTAGTTCGTATACTGATAGGGATGCAGAATGGGATGTTATAGCTATAATTGTGTCGCAACAAAGACGATGACAGGCGTACCTAACGATTAGTCGAGCTAGGTGGATTTGAAGGGGGTAAACATTGCTTAGATCAGATATTCTATTCTGCTTGATAATGCTAATAAGGGAGGATTGAATGAGTAAGAAAAAGCTGGCTGGAATCATCATAGTCTGTATTATGGCCATCATAGTAGCCGTAGTCATAGCTACACCCCTGCGACTACCCTTCTTAGAGTCGCCTAACCTTGAGGAATCACTAAGGGAAAGGGCAACCGAATGGAATAATCTTCTCAGTTCATTACGGACAGTCAATCTCACTGAGGAACAGGCAATCGGGGAAATTGAAGGCTTTCTTGAGCCTTCGGATGCAAGGACAGTAAGAGCTGAGGAATTCTACACATCATGGATGGGAGAATGGAAGGAGGTGGCATGGTCAATCGATGACGTGTCTATAGATGCCACTAAGGTACATGGAACTGTCCGACTAAGCGTAGTCTTTGAGTGGACGGGGCCTGAAACGCAAGGAGTACAAACAGGGGATATTGTCACACAAAATTCAACTAGCAGCTGGAAGTTAATAGATGAAGTGTGGTATCGCACGATGGAAGTTGCTGAAGTAGAATAGTAGCCTCAGACCAGGCGGTCGATAGTTTGGGTTGGTACTGTGGTTTCCTATTCCATTTATTGTTTTGCTTCCTCAATAGTTGCTCAATCCTCTGACAAAGCCTCGACCTATCCTCAAAACCCAAGTAGATCAGAGACAGGTATCTGAATTGAACTCTCCCGTACCTCCGTCCACGAGGGCGGAGACACGGTCATATTGTCATCGTGAGCCACCACAGGGAAAACGGGGTCAACTCTATTTTTCTCTGCGCCCCGTCACTGCGAGATTAAGGAAGTCAGCCGAAGCAATCCCGGCGGGTAAAGCGTAGGAAGAAAAACAGACTTGGCCCTGCAGTACTCACCACAAAGTATGCCTGTGGGTGAAATCACACAATTACTGTTTTGTTATCTCTAGTGTAGCAATATAGCGTCGCAACCCCTCAACTCCATAACACGCCTTGGACACCGCAGCCTATTGATAATCCCTTCACTGGTGATACAATAGTAATTCACGTGTCATATGCATGAAACGAATTAGCATCTTTTTGACCACGATAGCCCTAATTGCCGGGATGGTAGGCTGTGGTGATGGTGGAGGTGGTGGTGAGCCCGAATACACCCCGATGGTCGCCGCGGGCTCATTTCATATGGTGGGGCTTAAGTCCGACGGCACTGTGGTCGCCGTGGGAGACAACGACTATGGGCAGTGCAATATTGGCGGCTGGGTGGGCGTCATCCAGGTCACCGCAGGCGGTGGTCACACGGTGGGGCTTAAATCCGACGGCACTGTGGTCGCCGTGGGAGACAATGACTATGGGCAGTGCGATGTCGGCAGCTGGACGGACATCGCCCAGGTCGCCGCAGGCCTGTATCACACGGTGGGGCTTAAGTCCGACGGCACCGTGGTCGCTGTGGGATCCAACTCCGACGGGCAGTGCGACGTTGGCGGCTGGAGCCACATCACCCAGGTCGCTGCATCCGAATTGCACACGGTGGGGCTTAAATCCGACGGCACCGTGGTCGCCGTGGGAGACAATGACTATGGGCAGTGCGATGTCGGCAGCTGGACGGACATCGCCCAGGTCGCCGCAGGCCTGTATCACACGGTGGGGCTTAGGTCCGACTGCACCGTGGTCGCCGTGGGAAAGAATGACTATGGGCAGTGTGATATCGGCAGCTGGACAGGCATCACGCAGGTGGCCACAGGCAGCTTGTACACGGTGGGGCTTAAGTCCGACGGCACTGTGTTCGCCGCGGGAGACAACGACTATGGGCAGTGTGATGTCGGCAGCTGGACGGACATCGCCCGGGTTGCCGCAGGCGGCTGCTACCATGAGGGATACACGGTAGGGCTTAAGACCGATGGCACCGTGGTCGTCGTGGGAGATAACTACCACGGGCAGTCCGATGCCGGCGGCTGGAGGGACATTATCCAGGTCGCCGCAGACATGGAACACACATTGGGCCTTAAGTCCGACGGCACCGTGGTCGCCGTGGGGGACAACGACTATGGGCAGTGCGATGTCGGCAGCTGGACGGATATCGCTCACGTCGCTGCAGGCGATTATCACACGGTGGGGGTTAAGTCCGATGGCACTGCGGTCGCCGTGGGATGGAACGAATACTGGCAGTGCGATGTCGGTGCCTGGGGGCACATCACGCAGGTCGCCGCGGACTACAGGCACACGGTGGGGCTCAAGACCGACGGTACAGTGGTCGCCGTGGGAGAACACCACTATGGGCAGTCCGATATCGACGGCTGGACAGGCATCACCGAAGTCGTCGCAGGCGAGAGGCACACGGTGGGGCTTGAGTCCGACGGCACTGTGGTCGCCGTGGGATGGAACAAATACGGGCAGTGCGATGTCGGCAACTGGACGGACATCACCCAAATCGCCGCGGGCGACTATGACACGGTGGGACTTAAGTCCGACGGCACCGTGGTCGCCGTGGGAAACAACGACTGCGGGCAGTGTGATGTCGCCAGCTGGACGGACATCACCCAGGTCGCTGCAGGCGACTATCACACAGTGGGGGTTAAGTCCGACGGCACTGTGGTCGCCGTGGGATGGAACGAAGATGGGCGGTGCAATGTCGGCAACTGGACGGACATCACCCAGGTCGCCGCAGGCTCATCTTGCACGGTGGGGCTTAAGTCCGACGGCACTGTGGTCTCTGTGGGGTGCAACGGCGCTGGGCAGTGCAATGTCGGCGGCTGGGATCTGACTTGAACTTTGCCCCTACCTCCGTTCATAAGGGTGGAGATACGGCCATATTGTCATCGCGAGGCATCACAAGGAAAACGGGGGCAAATCTATTTTTCTCTGCGCCCCGTCACCGCGAGACTGAGGAAGTTAGCCGAAACAATCGCGGCCGGTGAAGCGTAGGAAGAAAAACAGAATTGGCCCTGTACTACTCACCACAAAGTCTGCTTGTGAGTGAAATCACACAGTTACTTGGATTATTACTTAGCCGCACACTGAGATCAGATTTGTAAGCTGAATTCTCTGGCTCATTGTGTGTGCTCCAACCGCGCCCACCAATCTCTTGTATATATTATCCCTGCACAGTACGTTGAAAAGGAATTTGCTATGATACACTGCCATTGTTACCCATGTGGTCAGCCAGCACAGGGGATTGACAGTGCCGAGGGGGCGCTGTATAGTATGGATCGCCGGCGACAATCTGTGGGAATCAGACTACTTCACACGTAAAGGTAACATAACGTATGTCACATCCCGTTCAGGATGGCGCCAGAGGCTTGAATGCGAACACTGTGCACTACATGGAAATTGACCGCCACAAGAATCAATTTCACGCGGCTGTGAAGGACAAAGAAGGCTAAACGAAGGTAAGGTATGAAGACAATACTTAGTTCCAGGAGGCGCCATCACATGAAAAGATTCGCCATTTTCTTGCTTACGGTATCCTTAATTGCAGCGGTGACAGGCTGCGCTGGTGTTAGGTATGACCTCAGCATCTCCAGCACCGCTGGCGGTTCGGTAGTGACTCCCGGTGAGGGGGTTTCTAGCTACGAACAGGGAACGGTGGTTAGCCTGGTGGCGAGCCCGGCTAGCGGCTACCAGTTTTTCAACTGGCTTGGCAATGTGGGTGCCGTCGACAATGTCAGCTCACCCTCAACCACCATCACCATGAACGACAGCTACTCAATCATCGCTAGTTTTGAGCTGTCCGTTCAGTACAGTCTGACCATCTCCAGCACTGCTGGCGGTTCGGTAATCACCCCTGGGCAGGGAATCTTCACCTACGACGAGGAAAAGGAGATCGACCTGGTAGCCCAGCCCCAGAACGGCTACCGCTTTGTCAACTGGATCGGTGATGTGGACACCATCGCCGATATCAACTCCGCAACAACCACTATGGCCGTGAACGGTGACTACTCAATCACCGCCAGCTTTGCGGCTGAGGTCAACCCCATGGTCGCTGCCGGCGCCGGACACACCGTGGGTCTTAAGGCCGACGGCAGAGTGGTTGCCGTGGGACGGAACGACTACGGGCAGTGCAATGTGGGCAGCTGGACCGGCATCGTCCAGGTCGCGGCAGGTGGTGACCACACACTGGGGCTCAAAGCCGATGGCAGAGTGGTCGCCGTGGGACGAAACGACTACGGGCAGTGCGATGTGAGCGGCTGGACCGGCATCGTCCAGGCGGCTGGGGGCGGCCTGCATACCGTGGGGCTTAAGGCCGACGGCACAGTGGTCGCCGTGGGACGAAACGACCAGAGGCAGTGCAATGTGGGCAGCTGGACCGGCATCGTTCAGGTCGCGGCAGGCTATGGCCACACGCTGGGGCTCAAGGCCGACGGCACCGTGGTCGCCGTGGGACGGAACATTGAAGGACAGTGTAATGTCCAAACATGGACCAACATCATCCAGGTCGCCGCAGGCGCCTATCACACGCTCGGAATCCAGGCGAACCACACCGTAGTCGCCGTGGGATGGGACATGGGCGGACAGCTGCAGGCCGCCGGCTGGGATGACACCGTGCAGGTCGGGGGAGGCTATGAGTACAGCCTGGGGCTCAGCTCCGACGGCAACCTGGTCAGATGCGTGGGATGGAACGGCCCCGGGCAGTGTGATGTCTGCGACTGGACAGGCATCGTTCAGATTGCCGCAGGTCAATTACACACCGTAGGGCTTAAGTCCGATGGCACCGTGGTCGCCGCGGGACAGAACAACGACGGACAGTGTGAGGTCGGCGGTTGGGCGCTGAATTGAACTTTCCAGGGTGCTGAACGAGGACGTGAGTTTGACTGGTTTGCTATATTTGATGCTATGATAACCCGTCTAAGCTAGGTTGCACCTGGAATCAATGATAGTGAGACGGTCAATTTAGTTGGGGAGGGGATCTAGGGGGTGGTAACAGGTGGATAACGCCTATGGTGCCTTTATCAACGTTTCCACTCTGCCTGGCTTTTTCAGCTTTTTTTCCCGACGCTGAACCGGCCTTCATTCGTGCAGGCCCAGAGTAAGGGAAATCATGGAATGTCAAGCCTCTCCTGGGTACTAACCTTACGAACATCATCCCATTTTGGCAGTTTGCCTGGTTCCAATGACAAATGACAGAGTCCAAATGCCAAATGAAAAGAAGAACTAGTTTTGGCATTCAAGCATTCGGATTTGAAGAGGAGCGCTTTTGGGGACTTGGAATTTAGCCAATAGGAGTACCACGCTTCGCTGGCAATCACACGAGTGGGCGGGCACAAGACCCGCCCCTACGAAAAATGTAGTGGCGGGGTTTATCCCCGCCTGACGAAGCATCATTAAATAACCAAGGCTAGGAGGCGTGAAGGAATTTCTTCCTTCACGATGGGCGGGAGGATTGAAGGGCGAAAAGTAGGAAAACCGGCAATCCCGAGCACCGAAGAGGAGATTCCAAATCCCAATTTGCAAACCCCAAACAATATCAAATGACCAAAATCCAAAAGACTAAGGGGTTGTGAAATTTGAAAATTGGGATTTGGGATTTGGAACGGAGCGCGTTTGACATTCAGCCAATGGGATTGCCATGCCCCGACAAATCGGGACTTGCAACGACAAAAACAATAATGACAAATGTGGTGCCGGGCCTTAGCCTCATGCCGGACTCTGCCAGGGCAGGTGCCGGGTTGCGCGGTTGAGGTGAATGGCGAAACAAGCTAAAATGCAGGAGAATAGCCCCTGACTGGGCATGGCTGGTTACGTCATCCAGATGCCTGGTGATGCTGAGCACAGACTTCCGAATGCTGTAGCAGGGGCGGGGAACTATGACCGGAGCAAAAGCTAAGGCAACCCACGGAAAGCAGCCCAGAGGAAAGCAAGCCGAGGGAAAGCCCCCAAAGAAGGGCTTACCCTGGTTTGCCTGGCTGTTCATAGCACTGGCGATTGCCGGCGTTGTTGTTCTTGTCCGTCTCTACCCCATGGGCCAGCCCTCCCCGGATAACGGCGGGAAGCCAAGGGCAGCAATCGTTGACCAGCTTTATAACCTGCAGCCAAACGAGGCCTTTGCCGGAAATGTCACCAGGGAGCTTGAGGAATACGGCTTTGCGGTTGACCTCTACCAGGGCGATGACATCACAGTTGACTTTTACCGCGAACTACCGGCTCACGGTCATAAGCTTATCATCTTTCGAGCCCATTCCGGCCTGTTAACCGGTATTCCCAAGACGGTACTGTTTACCAATGAGGAATATAGCCCGGACAGGTATCCGACCGAGCAGTTATTTGACGAACTGTTGATAGGTGCGCCCGGTCCGGGTCAACCCGTGATGTTCGGGATAACTGCAAGTTTCGTCAGGCGCAGTATGAAAGAAGGATTTGATGATACCGCCATCATAATCATGGGTTGCGGTGGCATCTATCTGGAAGACCTGGCTCAAGCATTTGTTGAAAAAGGAGCTTCAGTTTACCTTGCCTGGGACCTCAGTGTGCTTCTACAATACGTGGATGATGCCACACTCTATCTAATCGAACAGCTATGCTCTGAAAACGCCACCGTAGAGGAGGCAGTGGATAGGACTATGCATGTCAAAGGTGCAGACCCAGAATATGAGGCTGAGCTCCAGTATTACCCGTCAGAGACGGGCAACAGGACCCTGGAGGACTTGATACAAATGGAATTTGAGACTGGAGACGATACAGGTGCCTGAACTGGATAGAAAGACGACGCGGGCGGGTACAAGACCCGCCCCTACGACAGGGAATCCCAACTGCCAAGGACCCCTACAATTCATAGACTAACGACCCGGAAAACGGATAATCCTCCCAATGTTCAACAATACCTTTTCTCACTGGGTTACCAATGATGTACCTGGCAACCAGCATGCAATCTTCGTCTCGTCGCAAAAAATGGTCGTAAAAACTTCTTTGCCAAATAGTGCCTCGGTAGCCGTGTTGCCAAACCAGCTTGGTAGAGCGGCTTTTTATTTCCCTGACAAACTCGATGATGCCTTTCGTTTGCGAAGCGCTCAGCAAGAAGTGAGCGTGGTCAGGCATGATGCAATATGCATACAGCGGGATGTTATTCTCTTTGCATACCGCCGTCAGCAAGGCCACGAAATTCTCAGCTACGTTTTTTTGAGAGAAGATCGGCTGTTTGCGCTTGGTAGCTATGGTGACAAAACATGGTAGGTCAGGAGTTCGGTATATTTCGGGGTCCAGGCGAATTCTTTGACGACGTTTTGGCTGCATTTAGATGCCTTGATAATGTTAGCAAGACCGGTGGGCGGGTACAAGCCCCGCCCCTACGACAACGAGCGCGGTGATGGAAAGACAAGATCCACCCGTACCACGTCAAAACATAGATCAATGATAATTATGTAGTGGCGGGGTTTATCCCCGCCTGACAAAGCACCATCCAGTGATTAAATTGCAGAGGGGCAAACGGTTTTGGATTTGGGATTTGTTTAGGATTTCGTGCTTGGAATTTAGGATTTGGAGGGGAACGACTTTCGCCTTTGTTCAGGATGCTGAAGGGGGCAGCTTCACGCTGCCCCCTTGTCTTTTCATCGGCAACCGAGCAAAAGTCTTACGTCACTGTTACCGGGGTCACTCTTAGACGCCTTGGATTGCCTCGGCTATGCCCCGGAGCAGGCCGCCTAATGACACGCCCAAGTCCGCCATACCAAGGAACTCCTCCATCGCGTATTCAAGAATGTCGGCTAGTCCGTCCAGCGCCGCTCCTGAAACATCAACGGCTATGACGCCTAACTCGTCAGACCAACCTCCCAGGTTGCAAGCCATTTGTCCCGTAGTGGCACAAACAGCCCGGCCCATGATATCCGACACACCGAGCATCGTCCAGACGGCAGCTCCGGCCAGCGTCTTAGTCGTTTTGTCGGGCAGTGGCCCGCACTCCGGTGGCGTGTAGTCGCAGCACTCATCCTGTGCCGCCACAACCACAGGCACTATGAAGGTGATCAGTAACGCAAGAACAATACCTATACTAATTAACTTTCTCAACTGATCCTCCTTTCTAGGCTTCTAACCCATTGTCTCATGTTTCCTCCTGACTGCATACAATTCATCCTGTTTTCCATATGTTCGGGCAAACACACATCATCAGTCTCTCTCCGCCCATGAAGCGCAGCTCCAATCTAATATGGTGACAAGTGGGTCAAGAAAGCCCACCCTCACCGCTGTTCTTAGGATCTCATGTCGCGAGATGAACTCGGCTATGGGAGGGCTCACCTCATAGTAGAGAGATACCAATTCAGCGCCTAAACCGCTGGGCAGCAGCACCACGTCCCGGAACTCCCGCAGCACATCCAGCTGTTCTGCGGCCGGGCTTCCGTAGGCTGCCGTGGCGATGAAGCACACCTCCCCCGTATTGGTCTGAGCAAGCTGGAAGGTGGCGGTGACGGTTACGTCCTGACCGGGCATGGTGAAGGTGGTCGTGGTGGCAGCGGCATTAGCGAATGAGCCTGCTGCCGCCGTCCACTTAACAAACTGGTAGCCCGATGCGGTTACCGCCTGTATGCTGACAACCTCACCTTGCTCGTAAGGAGAAGTCCCGGTAAGGTCGCCCACCGTTCCACCCATGATAGGAGACGCCACTATGGTCAGGGTGTATTCCGCACCCACCGCGAAGTTGGCGGTGACGGTTACATCCTGAGCCGGCATGGTGAACGTGGTCTGCGCGTTATTGGCATTAACGAATGAGCCCACGCCCGCCGGCGCTACCGTCCAGTTAACAAAGTGGTAGCCCGCGGCGGGTACCGCTTTTATGCTCACCGAAACACCGGCTGCGTAAGGAGACGCTCCGCTCATATCAGTCGCCGTTCCCGTGCCGGCCGGAGCCACAGCCATGGTCAGGCTATAGGCAGAGGTCGGCAGCGCCGGAATGGTCAGGTCGAAGGGTATCGATACCTCCATCGACTTCCATGCAACAGTCGTACCGTTATTGGCGACTACGCCGGCAACCTGGAAAGTCACCAAGTCGCCGGTCTTGCCCGGCACGGCAAAATGGTAATGGCCGCCAGCCTCAGTGGTCGTGGAAGCCCTCAGCTCCGTGACCACGAAAGCCTGCACCAGCGTTCCCGCCGGCACCGGCCCCGCCGGACTGAGCGTGCTCACCGTGCCCTCGAACAGGTGCGGCGCCGAGGGAAATTCATCGGTCTGGGCATATGCCGGCACCACGCCGCCGGCGATGAGAGCCAGCGCCAGCAGGAGCCCGATGGCTCCCGCTAGCCAACCGGCCCTCCATCTCCTTAAGCTATTTCTGCGTGTCTGTCCGTTCATAATTCAAACACCTTTACATTATGGGAGCGGTGGGATGATGCAGGCGCCCTCAATGAATGCCATCCAGTAACCTTCACCGTCGGCATCCAAGAGTGCCTCATTTCCAAACTGGCCATTCCAGCCAAGGTCGACATAGTTCGCGCCGTCCCACTCGTATATAGCCACGACAGCGTACTGGGTGTAGAAAGGCGGGAGCAATGTGTTCTTCAGGAAGTCACTGGCATTGATCGCGACCGTGCTGGGAACCCCGACCATGTTCCAACAAGGGCAGTACCAGCAGAACTTCGCGGGCGGTCCCTGATCGTCGGGGTAGGCAACACCCTTGAAATAGAAGCATATGCCATAGTTCACCTTAATCCAGTAGGACTTGCCCGGCTCAATGGTCTCAAGGTCGTCAAACGATGTGTCTGACGCATAGATGATCCACTCCGCGTCGCAGGCATCCCAGTACCAGACGCTGAACGTAAATGGTACAGCATCACCCGCGGTGTCCTCTGCCTCTTCAAAGAGGTCAGCCAGTACGACCTCGATCGCTTCATCCTCAGGGTAGGCCGGCATGGCGAACAGGTTCTTGACGCCAACACCACCATCGAGGCACACCTTCAGCGAGTAGATTGTGTAGTCCAGAGACGCTACGGGAGTGTGGGTTGAGGAACCAACCTGCAGGTGGTGGAAGCAGGGGAGGGGATTGACGACCCCCATAACATACAGCGCCACCCAACTGCACTTCGCGATGCCGGCGGCCGGGACCTCGATACGCACGTACAGGTCACCCGAAGCTGAAGCCGTAGCAGCGCCGAATGCTCCAGGCAGCGAAGCTATTAGTGCCGCCTGGGTAGCTGCCGTTGCGATTAAGACGGTAGCCCCGGTGGCATTGGTGCCTGCCGGAAACATCACGTCGATGAAGTCACCGTCCAGCAACAACGAACCGTTGTGGAACATAATAGTGTAGTTGGTGCTCACGCCTGTTATCGGTTCGTCAACGACGACCACTACGGGCGCGCTTACTGCCGCTACCGGCACTGCCGCCATAAGGGTCAGGCCCAATACCACGCCCAGAGTTACAAGAATACTGATTAACTTTCTCACTTCTTTCCTCCTTTTTTCATGTTCTCAGGCTTTTCCTGAGTTTCAGGCTGTTTGCTTTTGTTTTGGTAGTTGCCCTGATTTCATCGGGGCTCGGTTGCCTGGCGGGCAACTACGTTGTCTAAACAGCCTCTTTCCGATTTTTGTGTTTGTTTTCACTTGCTTTGTTTGTTTTTACTCCACCCCAGAAACATTTGAGGTGTTGTTCATCGCCCACGACCGACCGCCACCCTCGTTGTCGAGAGCGCTGCATGGGCAGCGATAGTGGTTCTGCCCGTCAGCCCCATCCTGCCCGGTAATCACCTGGCAGCGGGACAAACGGGGCTGTAAGATAAATCGGGTCATGCTTCCCCGACCATCGCCGAAATAAAATGAAGAGACCGGCTCCTGCAGGTCTCTTCTCCAGATTTTCGCGGCTGCCTGATTGATCAAGCTCCACACCCATTTGTCATTGCGAGCCCCGACTTGTCGGGGCGTGGCAATCTCGTTTGGCTCCCCGCCGAGATTGCTTCGTCGCTTCGCTCCTCGCAACGACAGAGAAGCGAGCCCAATAAATTGGGCAACTACATTCTTTGAACAGCACAAGCGCCCACCATGGTAAGAATTCACCTTTGCCGGAACCTCTCTCGTCCAGTCCCGCGGCCAACTCCGGCCTGTGCTAAGTAGCTTTGCCACCTTCGTTGTCGTCAACTCCCTTCTCCCTCTCGGTCCAGGCATCCTATCTGCCTCGGCACCACTCATCGGTCATTCCTGTCGCCGATTTCGCCGATGCCTTCAGCTACATATTTGTCTACCCCTTGACCAATAACTCCCTTGTTTCTCTCGGCCACCCTTTCCCAGCCACTGACCGGAGCTTGTGTGGCTGCTCGACTCGTGCTGGTGTAAGGGTTCGATTTTTCCGAAAGTGTATTCAATGTTATATTATCACTGCGACGCTGTCAAGGCTTTGTGATTTTTTGAAAAACACGCTTGTTCCCATTTCCCGGTGGCGGGCTTCCGGTCACATTCCCCTGAAGTCCTGTACCACGGCCCGCACCACTAACCACTCTATATTCCGGCTTGCCACAAAACCCCTTGTCACAAGCGCTAACCTAAACCTCAATTAAAAGCATACCATCCTCGGCAGGTTTTGTCAAGTGGTGGTCGGCTCTATCTGTGGGGAACTTTGTCAAAGACTTTGCGGTGGTAAGAACTCCTGAGCGGGAAAATTGAGGGAAAGGTTTTACCACCATGGCTAAGAGACAAGAAGATAGTACCACAACGCTGCTGGGCTTAAAGACTGCAAAGCAGGGAGGTGGTGGGTGTGATGACTAAGATCCAGACACTAAAGGGCGTATCTTATGGTCTGGGGATATCGATGTTTACTGGAGAAGAATGGTCTTGGGGTTTGTACCATCTCGAAGCTCTTTCCACACAATTTGACAGAGAGCCTCACATGTCTGATCTAGTTCAGATAGATGGGTGACACTTTATATGTTTGTAACGTTGGATAATAACCTTCCGTGTCATTGCGAGCCGAAGGCGTGGCAATCCCAGCCCCCAGGAGATTGCGGAGCCTGTTCCGAGCCGAAGCCCTGAGCATAGCGAAGGGGCAAGCGAGGAATCTCGCTCCTCGCAATGACAAAAAAGGTGTCACTAATCATATGAACGAGTACAATGTCTTGACAAACTCATGAAGGTAAGGCTATTATGTTCTAGCGAGGCTATTTAAATGTAGGTGCTAGATTTGTTTTGATGAATCAAGTAACTACAGAAATGCCCAAAAGTGAACGGGAAATCAAAATTAAAAAGTTTTTAAAATATAGAAGAGAGGTGATAACAGGTTAGTTTTCCTAAAACGTGTGTGTAGTGTGCCATATTCTATGTGTTCGTCCAGACACAGTTTTTTGGGAAAAACTTACCTGTTACGAGAGTTGAGAGTACGCATAAAGCGAATACGAGCTCCCATTATAGCCGGGCTTCTGTTATTGGTGCTGATATTGCCCCAATCGGCTCTGGCCGATACATATTCCATTAGCCTTTCCCAGGATGCTGGGCGCTGCGGCGACCTGATCGAAGCGACGGCGAACATTGCGGTGACCGGCACCTATACCTATCGCATCTGCTGGAATTCTCGCACACCGCAGAATGTTATAGAGACATTCACAGTAAGCGGGTCTGCAAACTACACCATCGAGTTCATTGTCCCCGAAACTGCGAAGGGCACTTATATTGTTTATTTAACCAGAGAAGATTATTCCGAACTAGCGAATGCTGAATTTATAGTTTTCCCTTCCGTACAGGTTGACCCCGATGAGGGACCGGTGGGCACGGCAGTAACTCTCAGCGGCTATGGTTTTGCGGCCTCGCAAAACATCCGGGTTAAATTCAAAGACACGGTAATAGCGACACCTACGACTAATGGCAAGGGTAGCTGGACGATGTCTCCTTATACCATCCCAGCCACCCCAGGTGGTAGCTATGCCTTCGTGGTCGAATTTGAGGAAAGTGGGGTATGGTACGATTTGGTGGGCAGGGATTTTGAGGTGACCCCCGAAATCACTGCGCCAAGTTCGGGAACGGTGGGGCACACGATTGAGGTAAAAGGTACGGGGTTTCAAAGTAAAGAAAAGGACATTGAGGTTACCTTCGATGGGGAGGTGGGGAAGACAAACACCCCTATTGTTGCTGATGAGAAGGGCTCCTGGACTGCCACCACCGTTGTTCCCCCTCTCCAGCGCGGCAGCTGTACCATCGATGCCTCAGGAGAGTCAACCATGGCTCGTGATGTACCTGATGTTGAGTTTATCGTGGGCGCTGGAATATTGGTTGAGCCGAGTTCGGCTTATGTAGGTGATACGATTACCGTTGCCGGAGGCGGTTTTGCAACCGGGGAAACGGGCATCAGGGTTACCTTTGAGGGGACGGTTGTTGCCTCGGGCATCACCGCCAAAGTAAATGGTACTTGGGAATCCTCCTTTGTTCTGCCGACCAGCACCTACGGCCCTCATGATGTTGAGGCTTCCGGTGACATAACCAAGCCTCCTGTTACGGCCAGCTTGAGCATTCAAGCCAGAATACTAGAAATCAGCCGCAACAGCGGAGCTCCCGGCGATCTTGTGAGCCTCACTGGCGACGGATTCGGCAGCAATCAGCAGCTGTCGGTGACTATTGGCGGGATCGCTGCGTCAGGGAATATGCAGCCCTCCTTGTCCAATGGCAATGTTGTCATTAGCTTCCGAGTGCCAAAGGAAAGCATTGAGGGTACACGGACACTGGTCGTCACCGATGGGAGCGGAGCTAGCGCTTCAGTTCAATTCACGGTAACCAAGAAAACCCTGTCAACAACTCCGCTACCCATCTCGCCCAAGGGCAGCACACTGAGGTCGGGGATGGTAACTTTTCGCTGGCAAGGGATATCGAGTGGCAGCGACATCACTTACACCTTGGAGATAAGCGAAACTGCTGATTTTACCACCAATTTCCGGTCCGAGTCAGGTATCGAGGAAAGCAGCTACACACTAGGAGAGGACGAGACTTTACCCAAGGGGACCTACTACTGGCGAGTCAAGATAAAAGATAACTACGGCAATGAAGGCACCTGGTCGGCCCCCGCCGAGTTCAGGGTATCCCCCATTCCAATCTTGGTATGGGTAGTAGTGGGGGTGGTAGTGCTGGTCGGGCTCATGGTCGTGGCCTATCGAGAAACAAAATTCAAGGTGACAGAATAAGCTCGAGCCGTCAAAATTCCCTGCCAGGTCTGCAATAGTGCTGGCAGCCCGGAAGACTATCAAGTTGGGGAAAAACTGAGGAGCAAAAGACAAGTCCCAAGCGCAAAATCCTGAATTATAAACAATACGGAAATTCAAAAATCAAAATGATAACTCAAAATGCAAAAATCCTGGACTATTGCTCTGTTACACTGCATCTTCATCTCTACTTTTCGCGTTTCAGAGGGATTTGTTTAGGATTTAGACATCAGGGTTCAGGATTTTGTAAGATTGTTCAGGATTTACGGGGGCGAGAGTGAATTGCAAGGGGTTTTGCAATCGAGTACAGTAAAGCATGCGGAGCGCCATGAAAAAGAGCAAGGCGAATTTGTCCCGGTGCACTAAGGAGGGTAAGGCGATATGGGCTGTTTAATGATCGTCCCATTAGCAGCGGCCATTGCAGTCATGGGTTTATACATTGGTACTTTCGTGAGTTTTTTTCTGGTCTCTTTCACAACCGTGATTACATCACTGGCTGCTGTGATAGGTCTAGTGATGCTATTGTGAATCCGAAGTAAAGCATGTTTGACGGAATGAAAAGGAGCACAGGGGATTCCTCTTGGTGCTCCAAGGAGGGTAAGACGATATGGGTTGTCTAGTGGCAGTCGGACTAGTAGCAATTGTCGTAGCCATGGGTGCGGGCATGACTGCTTTGACGGGTTTGTTGATGGGTATTGCCACAACCATGGTTACAGCCGTGATTGGTTTCATGGCTTTCCTGCTGGTGCTAATATAAGTCTCAGGTAAAATGTGCCAGGCGCCATGAAAAAGAGCGAAGTGAATTTGTGTCGATGCGCTAAGGAGAACGAGACGAAATGATGACTTGTGCTGGGCTCCTCGCGGTAGCCACGGTTATTCTCCTCGTAGGTTCTTTACTAATTCTCGCGCTGATACCGACAGCTCTGGCGATCTTTCTGTTAGCCGTGGTGCTGACAGTGGCAGGCATTATTTTCACGTGGCGCATCATCTATCCCTGGCTGGTGCGGATGGGAAGGTGGGCAGCTCGACCGATAAACATCATCTTTCTTTTCATCGTGGTGGTGGTCGGAGAGCTTGTCCTGAAATATATTCTTGATCGAGCAGGTATCTCCGTTCCGACTGTCTCGATACTAGGAAGAGAAGTAACAGTCATAGGTATAGGCTTTCTGGTGCTCTTCCTCTTCCTGCTCTTACTGGGCTTAGTGGTATGGCTGGTGAGGGCGTGGCGCTACACTTGGCCTCCCGCGAGAGATGTCTTCTGGGACAGTTGTTTTCGTATTGGTGCCTTGTTCTGGAGAATACTGGTGGGAATTCCTTTAGGTATAGTCTGGTTTTTGTACCACCCTCCTCTACGCTGGCTGGTAGCAGCTCTCCTGTTCTACCTCAGGGGGATTTCGGCAGCAGCAGCCTGGCTTTTGTACAACCCCCCGTTGAAGAGCATAACGATTGCCGTCGTTGTCGTTACACGGTTAATCGCTCGAGTTACGGCCTGGCTTTTATACAGCCTACCAATACGCTGGGTGGTAGGGGCGGTAGTCTTCATCCTCAGGTTGATGGCCCGCTTCATCAGCACCATAATTTATGGCATTGTGTCGTGGTGGCCTGTCAAAGGCGTCAGAGGGGCACTAAGGAAAGGGCTAACTGCGCAGAGCAAGTCCTATCAAGACTATAAGTATGCCTAGGATGACGATAGCGGCGCCGCCCAGTAAGCCAGCGACGTCCATATGAGAAAAGAATCGGCCAAATATCTCCTTGCCAAAGGCCGCCATTCGGGGCGTTAAGCCACTTGCTTCCTTAGGGGATTCTGGCTCCATTTCAGTGGACTCTCTATCAAACATGGGCAGTACCATTTTTCTCCACTCACGCGTCTCCCGATAGACTACACCGGCTATTATTATACCCACGATGATGAAGAAAATCCCTAAGATTAGCACCAATGTGGCTGGATTAAGGCCAAGTATCTCAGCTGTGCCCATTTTCACCTCTTTTTCCCATCAAGTTCGTTTAATAATCCTCTCTGTCATTTTGAGCCCCGACCTGTCGAGGCGAAGAATCTCAATTTAACTCAGGCTTGGGCTGACAACTAAATGCTCTCCCATCAAGCAAGTCTCAATTTATTCTAGCGTAGCATAGCTACTTAATGGTGTCAATAGCTCTCTTTTGCGGGGAGAGTTATGCTAAAATCCAGCAAGGGTTCATATGGTAAGTGCTGACGAACTGAAATATTGGGTAGCTTTTTCCGGGATACCCGGGATTGGCCGGGTACGGATTTCTCAGCTAAAAGAGCACTTTGGCAGTTTACAGGAGGCCTGGAAAGCTCCCGAAGGCAAGCTAAAGCAAGCAGGACTAGATTCACGAAGTATAGATGCCCTGGTGACCCTACGTCCGAGAATCTCCCTGGACGCCGAGATGGAAAAACTGGAACGCTACAGGGTAAAGGTGTTTGTCTATGAGGACCCTTTGTATCCTTTGAGATTAAAAGAAATTTATGATTATCCCCCGGTGCTCTATGTGAGGGGTAGTCTCCCAGCCGAGGATGAGCCTTGCCTGGCCATAGTCGGTACCCGTCGTCCCACCGTCTACGGGAGGCAGGTGACTGAAGAGATTGTGGCCGACTTAGCCCGCAGTAAAATCACTATTGTCAGCGGATTAGCCCGAGGAATTGACTCTGTAGCCCATCGGGCTGCTCTGGATGCCGGGGGCAAAACCGTAGCTGTGTTTGGCTCCGGTCTGGATATCGTTTATCCCGGAGAAAATGCCAAACTGGCTCAAGCTATTATGGAACAGGGCGCTCTGGTCAGTGAATATCCTTTAGGCGTCAAGCCTAAGGCTGAGAACTTCCCACTCCGCAATCGAATTATGAGCGGCGTGAGCCTGGGGGTGCTGGTGGTGGAGGCTGGAGAAAGGAGTGGGGCTTTGATTACAGCCCATCAGGCAGTAGAACAGAATCGAGAGGTCTTCGCTATCCCCGGCAGCATCCTCTCCCCGGCCAGTCAGGGAACTAACCGTCTCATTCAAGAAGGTGCTAAGTTGGTTCTCAATTACACCGATATTCTCCAGGAACTAAACCTGACCATCGTAGTACAGCAAGCAGAAATTAAGGAATTTTCCCCGACTGACGAAATTGAATCTGCTATACTAAAACAATTGAGCTTCGAGCCCAATCATATAGATGAGATTTGCCGCCGCAGCGGTTTAACTATGCCGGAAGTGAGCAGCACCCTAGCGATGTTGGAGTTAAAGGGGATAGCCAGGCAAGTAGGAAACATGAACTACGTGCTGGCTCGAAGAGTTAGAGCCCCATGAAAAGCGAAGTTTTTCAAGGTATCGGAATCTTACGGAAGTCCTCTCCCTTGACGGGAGAACGTAGAAGAAAATCCTAAGCACTAAATACGAAATGCTAAACAAAAGAAAGGAAAAATTTAGTTCCTCTCATCTAATGACGAAAATCTAGAACAAAAAGAGTTTTGATATTTAACTTTGGAATTTTGGATTTGTTTAGAGTTTAGAAATTAGGATTTAGAGTTTCGTAAGACACTGTTTAGGATCTCCGAAATGCGAAGGTGAATTATTAAGAATTCTGTGGTCAACTATAATTAGGCAGGTAAATTATGGCAAGTAAACTAGTTATCGTCGAATCTCCAGCCAAAGCCAGGACGCTAAATAAGATTCTCGGACGCAGCTATAGTGTCAAAGCCTCTGTAGGGCATGTGCGCGATTTGCCCAGGGCCAGCCTCGGGGTAGATATAGACAAGGGTTTTATCCCCAAGTATGTCATTCCACCGGGGAAGAAAAAGATAGTTGGCGAAATTCAAAAGGCGGCTAGCAAGGCTAGTTCTATCTATTTGGCTACTGACCCTGACCGCGAGGGAGAGGCGATTTCCTGGCATCTGGTACAAGCAACCAGCTTGGACAAGAATAACAGAGCCGTTCAGCGTGTAGTTTTTCACGAAATAACCAAGGACGCGGTCCAGGAGGCCTTTCAAAATCCCCGCTCTATTGATATGAACCTGGTGAATGCCCAGCAAGCCCGGCGTATCCTGGATAGACTTGTGGGCTACAAGCTGAGCCCGCTCCTGTGGAGAAAGGTGCAGAGGGGACTTTCCGCAGGCAGGGTTCAATCGGTGGCTGTGAGGATGATTGTTGACCGCGAGCGGGAGATTCAAGACTTTATTCCCCAGGAGTACTGGATTATGGAAGTTGAGCTGGCTCCGTCTGAGGGAAAGGAAGCTAGTTTTAAAGCCAGGCTGTTCGCTCTAGCCGATGGCATCAAGCTGGATATTGGCAATAAAGACGAAGCAGCAAGAGTTAGCGCTGACTTAGAAAAGGCTGAATATGTAGTTAAGACGGTGGTAACTAAACAGGTAGCTCGTCAGCCGGCCCCGCCTTTTATCACCAGCACCTTGCAGCAAGAGGCCTGGCAGAAGCTACACTTCACCGCCGGGCGAACTATGGCTATTGCCCAGCAACTTTACGAAGGCTTGCTCCTGGGCAAGGAAGGGTCGGTGGGACTTATTACCTATATGCGCACCGATTCTACCCATGTGGCTGCCTCTGCCATAAGCGAGGCGAGGGAGTTCATCGGCGAGAAATATGGAGCCAAATTTCTCCCACCGCAGCCACGTAGTTTTGCCAGGAAAGCAAAGTGGGCCCAGGAAGCTCACGAGGCAATTCGACCCACCCAAATTTACCGCCAACCAGAACAACTCAAACCATTTCTTAATCCAGCTCAGCTAAAGCTCTACGAGCTTATCTGGAAGCGTATGGTCGCCAGTCAAATGTCAGCAGCTTTATACGACACAATCAACATAGAGATAGAAGCAAGCATTGCCGAAAAACAAACTCAAGGATATCTACTCAAAGCAAGTAGCTCTGTGGTTAAATTTCCTGGTTTTATGGTTGTTTACAGCGAAAGACTGGATGAAGATGGACGAAGGGAAAGCCTTGTTTCCTTACCCAAGCTGAGAATTGGAGATAAATTGCTTTACCTGGGAATCTTTCCCGAACAATGTTTCACCCAGCCACCACCCCGCTACACTGATGCCACATTGATAAAAGCACTGGAGCAGAAAGGAATCGGACGCCCTAGTACCTATGCCCCTATCCTGTCCACCATTCAAGAGAGAGATTACGTTAACAAAGCCAATGGCAAATTCCACCCTACAGAACTAGGGATAACTGTCAACAAAATCTTAGCTGAGCATTTCCCTAAGATCGTTGACCCTGGTTTCACAGCTCAGATGGAAGAACAACTAGACGAAATAGCTCGAGGTAAATATGAATGGATAACTGCTTTGCAGGAATTTTATCCCCCCTTCCAAGACATGTTGGATAATGCCTGGATAAATTTAGAAAAGGTTAGCCTGACCCAGATGAGTGAGGAGACGTGCCCCAATTGCGGTCGCCCCATGGTCATAAAGGTCGGGCGTTTTGGTAAATTTCTCGCCTGTAGCGGCTATCCCGACTGTAAAACAACCATGCCCTACGCAGTTAAAACCGGGGTTTCTTGCCCCAAGTGTGGAAGCGAGCTCGTGAAAAAAGTCAGTAAGAAGAAGAAGGTATTTTATGGGTGTAGCAACTTCCCCAAATGCAAATTCGCCGTAAATCGCAGACCAATAGCTCAGCCTTGCCCTGACTGTGGCAATCTTTTAGTACAATACAGAGGGGATTGGGCTAAATGCGTGGCTTGCCAACATAAAGTACAACTATCCGGGCTGGAGAAACAAAAAGATGAGGTAGCCTTATGAAAATTCTAGTTATACATGGACCAAATTTGAATATACTGGGCAAAAGAGAAAAGTCAATTTACGGAGAAAAGACTCTGGACCAAATTGATGCCCTGCTGAAGAGAGAAGGCCAGGCCTTAAATGTCGAGGTAGTGACATTCCAGTCTAATCATGAAGGGGCGCTCATAGATTTTATTCAAGAGCAAGCAGATTCCGCCCAGGGCATAATAATTAACCCTGGTGCCCTTACTCACTACGGATTTTCTCTGCTCGATGCCCTGGTTGACAGCAAATTACCGGTAATCGAAGTCCATTTATCAGATATTTACCACCGCGAGGAGTGGCGTGCCAAGTCTGTGATTGCCCCTATAGCTGAAGAGCAGATAATTGGCTTGGGCTGGAGAGGATATATTACTGCCTTGCAAGTCTTGGCCGGCAAGCTGAAGCCAGAGGCTTAACGGTTAGGATTTTAAGCAGGAGACTTTATCTGGAAGTAGCAAAAGGGCCATTTATATTGGCGTTCTCAAGATTGGCGTTTCTTAAAATCTTCTAGGTCAAGCGTATTTATGAAATCCTTATATGCTGATAGCCCTTTCATCTCTTGTTCATCAACTTTACCTTCAGGAACAGCTTTACCTGTTTCCTCGTCAAGTATAATGCCCGCTTTTTCCAAAACCGATTCTTCAGCATATATTGGGGCCCCAACTCTTACAGCCAAGGCCAATGCATCGCTAGGTCGAGAATCAATATCTAATTTGACACCATCAACGCTGAGAGCCAGTCTGGCATAGAAAGTATCTTCCTTAAGTCCACTTACCACAATATAGTCAACTGAAGCCCCCAGGGTAGAAATTACAGATTGCAGCAAATCATGTGTCAAAGGGCGAGATAGCTCGACATTTTGCAGCTTTACGGCAATAGCATCTGCTTCAGCAGGACCAATCCAAATGGGTAGATAACGATTAGTTCCCTTTTCCTTTAAAATCACCACCCGTTGATAATTCATCAAGCTAACCCGGATGCTGTCAATCGTCATCTCTACCATACTATGCCTCCTTTGTAGTGTTTATTTTACCCCCATAATCCTAATCAATCAATGAGCACAAGTCAACTATCCAAGCTCAAAAATTAAGTTTCTTTCCAGATTGCCATAAATTCTCAGACATTAGATAATTATTGCGGGGGGCCATGACAAAACTTATCCTGGCAAGACACGGTGAAACCGTGTGGAATGTAGAGAAGATAT
>Ga0315533_1000282_pt1 | contig 47029 bp, 45 predicted proteins | sample SalMarSW160130MG_FD_203081 | JGI IMG/M metagenome (GOLD analysis project Ga0315533, IMG submission 203081) | Salt marsh sediment microbial communities from the Plum Island Ecosystem LTER, Massachusetts, United States - Salt Marsh Sediment SW1601-30 ...
TGAATTCATCTATCTTTTCCATCAGAGACCTCCTTAATCCTAAATTAGCTTGCTAAGAAGCCATCCAGGATTCTGCGGGGTCTCTCCTCTCTTATCAACCCCCACCTACCAAAACTTTACAGCAACAATTGCGTCCTGTGGATGTTCTACAATCTTGTCACCATCTAATTATTCAGGGAATATCTCCGCCTCTTTACAACTTCATACCCGTTACGTCCAGCATTCCGTTGAGCTAAGATGTTTGGTGTATTATCTCTAACTACTGCTTTATTTGAAGACTGGAGCATGGCTGAACCGGCAAGGAAAAGCAATCAGACCACTGAGTGGGCGGTAGGACTAACCGCTTGTTACTTTGTTCGTGATAACTAACTCCGACAACATCCTGTGCTAATCCGGGGGCGTCAGCGTCAATAGTTTTTTGGCGATCTGAGGGTACTTGGCAATGAAAAGCAATTCATCTTCGACCAGCGGTTTTTGTGCCTCTACGTTAGCATATCGCACCAGTTCCACAATTCGCCTTGCCTCTTCAGTATCCTTGAACGATACTGCCATCCGCCCCATTAAATGGCTGAAACCGGATACTCCGCTATATTCGCCCGAGCATATCTCCCTGCCAGTTTCTACCAGCTCCGGTTCACCTCTACCCAGTTCAGTGTAGTTGTACAGTTCATAGTTCTGAGGGTCCTTCAGCACGCCGTCGGCATGGATGCCAGAAGCATGTGCGAAGGCATTAGCTCCAACACCTGGCTGGTTTAGAGGAATAGGAACTCCAAAAGCATAGCTGGCAAATTTAGCCAGCCTCCATGCCTTCCTGAGGTCGATTGGCCGGCCCAGCTGATACTTCTCGGCAAAAGTCTTAGATTTGGTGACGGCCAGCACTGTGGCTACAAGGTCAGCGTTGCCAGACCTTTCCCCGATACCATTGATTGTGGTATTGATATAAACGTCCTGCCCTCCATCTATGGCTCCCTTAGCTCCAGCAACGGAGTTGGCTACCGCCATACCGAGGTCACCATGGCAATGAGTCTCGATAGGCATCTCCACATTCTCCGCCAGCGTCTTGATAGTCTCGTAAATGGTGAAAGGGTTGTCATAGCCCAGAGTATCACAGTATCTGAGCCTATCGGCTCCATGCTCCTTGGCTGCTAGGGCAAACTGGATTAGGAAAGCCATGTCGGCGCGCGAAGAATCCTCTGCGTTTACACCTATGCTTTCAGCTCCCTGCCCTTTGGCAGCATCCACTGCGTCAGTCATCATGTTCAGAACATCAGCTTTGCTTCTTCTTCCCTGAAATTTGCCATTGATCATTATGTCCGATGTGGATATGGATAGGTTGAGATGCCGAATGCTAGGGACTAGTCTGAAGGCTGTTTCCACATCGGCGGTAGCTGCTCTTATCCAGCCTTCTAAGCGCATGGCTTTCAGAACTCCCATCTCAGCCAGTTCTAAATTAGCTTGAAGGTAAAGCGACTCGTGTCTTGTCGTGGGGAAGCCGAATTCAGACTGGAATATGCCGAGCTCATTGAGATACATATTTATCATGGTCTTCTCCAGCTTGGATAGACCGAGGCGCGCAGTCTGGACCCCGTCACGATTGGTAACGTCTACAAAGTATATCTTTGGCATGCTGTTTCACCTCGAACAAAAAGTGATAAACTAGAAGGTTACATTATTCCCGTGATATAATCAACCCGTTGACCCACCGTTGTTAGCTTGTGAACTAAGATTGGTTATCATGTAGTATAATGGCCGGAATTGCTTATGCCGAAGATAAAAGCAGGAATCATAAATGTTACCGGCTATATTGGTGCTGAACTAGCTCGCCTGCTCTGTCAACATCCCCAGGTAGAGCTTGAGTCAGTAACCGGAAGAAGTGCTGCGGGGCAGAAACTGAGTGAGGTTTTTCCATACTTTAGCGATGCCAGCCACTTAATAAAAGGAGAGCTCGACAGCAACGTCGATATTGGTTTCTCAGCAATGCCACACAAAACCAGTGTAGACGTAGTGCCATCTTTGCTAAAGAAGGGCATGAAGGTTATTGATGTCAGTGCTGACTTCAGGTTAAAGGATGCCGGTGAATATCCCAAATGGTATGGATTTGCTCATCCGGTGCCTGAACTATTGAAGACAGCAGTCTATGGTTTACCTGAACTGCATCGAGACGAGATTACCTCGGCATCTCTGATAGCAAACCCTGGGTGCTATAGCACTGGCGCTATTCTGGCATTAGCACCGGTGGTCAGGGAGGGGCTTATTTATCCTGATGTAGTGGTTGATAGTAAGTCGGGTGTTTCTGGCGCTGGCAGAAGCTTAAGTCTAGCCACTCACTATTCTGAAGCTAATGAGAACAGTTGGGCCTACTCTCTTGAGGGGCATCGCCACCTGCCTGAGATGGAACAAGAGTTAGGAAGGCTAAACACTGGGCTTTCACTTTCAATAACTTTTGTGCCTCACTTGGTGCCAATGACACGCGGTATATTGAGTTCCTGCTATGCGAAATTAAGGGATGATAGACTATTCGAAGGCGACAAGGCTAAAGAAGAGCTACAGGAGCTATACCGTGAATTTTATCGAGGTGCTCCATTCATCCGGATAACCGCTAAGCCTCCTCAAACAAAGCATGCTTGGGGAAACAACTTTTGCTTGATCTACCCCACTGTTGATTTAAGGACACGCAGGCTTATCGTAATTAGCTGCCTTGATAATTTGGTGAAGGGCGGAGCAGGCCAAGCTGTCCAGAATATGAACCTAATGTTTGGTTTCCCTGAGACGAGTGGACTTAAGGTCCTGGCTGTTTACCCTTAGGATTCCATTGTTTGCCCTCATCGTCTAGAGGCCTAGGACGCCAGCCTTTCAAGCTGGAGATCAGGGGTTCGAATCCCCTTGGGGGCATTCTACTCTTTCCATGCGCCTTCGCCAAGAAGTGGCACAAAATAGCAGGCACCGAGGTTTTCTGTTCTATTTCCTTCCTTAAGTCTAGTGACTTTCATTAGCTCCTGCTGCCAACGGGAGCCTACCGGAATTACTAACCGACCACCCCAGGCTAATTGTCCCAAAAGGATCCGAGGGATAGAGGGAGCACCAGCGGAAACTATGATAGCATCGTAGGGTGCCTCTTCCAGCCAACCTAGGGTTTTCTCAGCAAGGTGGACTTCGATGTTAGAGTAACCAAGCTTTTGTAAGGCTTGGCGAGCTCGTTCTACTAACCCGGCTATGAGTTCCGTGGTGACCACTCGGCTAGCCACCTCAGCTAATACTGCAGCTTCGTAGCCGCTTCCACTGCCCAATTCCAATACCTTTTCATCTCCTCTAAGCTCCAAAGCTTGTATCATCAGAGCTACAATGAAAGGCTGAGAAATAGTCTGCCCAAAACCAATGCTTAGGGGTCTATCGTCATAAGCGTCATAATAATGCTCCTCGGGGACAAAGGCTTCGCGTGGAACGCGACTCATGGCTTCAACGACACGCTTATCGGTGATTTCCCAGCTAAGATGCTTGGTTAACCTAGTTCGGGCTGCTTCTAAATCCACCACCGTTCATCAGGCAGAAGTATTAACCAAGCAGGAATGACAGCACAGTGAGAATTAGAATTATCCCCCCGGCAAAAATGCCAATGTGCTTCATTTCGGCCACTACATATCGATAGCGGTCGGTGTAATCCTGAGTCTTAGGAGGAACTCTGGCTGATACCCGAGAGCCCGTGGTTGGGAGTTCAGGTTCGATTACCGTTGCCGTAACCTGCTTATGCTGGCTTCTCTGTATTTCTTTTGCTGATTTGGCAAGATGTTTTGCTTTGGTACGACGTGATTTCTTAGGCATTATCCTTACCTCAGTAAAGATGAAGGCTGCTTATAAATTCTGGTACTTGAAATATAGGCATGCCCCAAAGCTTGCTGAATGGAACGCAGGTCAGCCCCGCTTCGAAGCTTACGCGCAGCATAACTATGGCGCAAAGTATGCGGCGTAACCTGAGCCCCCAGGCCAGCTTTGGACACATAGTTCTTAACAATTTGCCAAAATCCCTGCCTGGTAAGCCGACCGCCACGCCGATTGAGAAACAGTGCCTCTTCCTTTTCATCGTATAGCAAGTCAAGCCGGTCATTCTTGAAGAAATTTCTTAGTAACTGGCTTATGTGATGGTCGAATGGGATTTGCCTTCTGGAGTCACTATGACCACAATGGACACAGGAGCGCTCCAAATCGATATCCTTCACGTTTAGGGATACTAGCTCGCTGGCACGCAAGCCAGTGGCATAAAGCAACTCCAGCATTACTACGTCCCTTCTAGCTTCTGGAGTAGATAGCTTCGCAGCCTGCGCTAGCAAGCGATCATATTCGGACGGAGATAAAAGCCTCGGTGGGTGCTTGCTGACTTGAGGGAAAACTAGATTTCGTATTGGATTCTCCCGTAGCTTGCCCGAGTCAACCATAAATTTGAAGAATGACTTAGCCGAGGCCAGCTTGCGGGCTGTTGTAGCAGTAGAATAGTTTTTCCTCCTCAGGTTGAGCAGGTAACTCCTAAGAAGGTCATCATTTGTCCTAATTGTGCTCTTGCTTCTCTCTGCTTCAATATATGCTGCTAGCTGGCTCAAGTCATTATGGTAAGCAGCTACGGTATTTTCTGAACAACCTTTCTTGATAGTCAGATATTCGAGAAAGACATGGATATCTTGTTCCATTGGATTCTATCTTAACACAATAAGAGCCATTTTGCCTGTGTAGAGCCCAGTTGTTACAATGAAATTATTGTGAACTCAGCACAACTGGAAGAACAATTAAGGACTTTGCCAACAAGACCGGGAATTTACCTATTCAAGGATAAGCAGGATAAGGTTATTTATGTGGGTAAGGCTGCTAATCTAAGCAGCCGAGTAAGGAGTTACTTTGCTGCTCCTAACAGCTTGTCATCAAAGATTCAGCAACTAGTATCGAGGATAACTGGGCTCGAATTTATTGTTACTAACTCCGAGCAAGAAGCACTTATCGTGGAATGCAATATGATAAAAAACTATCACCCCCACTACAATGTACGCCTCAAAGATGATAAGACTTTCCCTTATCTTAAAGTAGCTATCAATGAGAATTGGCCTGGTGTTTACATCACTCGCCGTTTTCAGGCGGACGGAGCAAGGTATTTTGGCCCTTTTGCTAGTGCTGGCTCAGTACGCAAAACGCTAAGGCTAATCAAAAGAATCTTCCCATTTCGTTCTTGTAATAAGCACATCGATGGCACTGATAAACGACCTTGTCTGGACTACTATATCCATCGCTGTCTTGGGCCATGCATTGGCGCGGTAACTAAGGAGGAATATCAGGGGGTAATAAATCAAGTCATGTTGTTTTTGGAGGGCAAACAGGAGTTGGTGCTTCACGAGCTAAACAGTAAGATGGAAACAGCGGCCCGGGAACTTCAATTTGAGAGAGCCACTCTGCTGCGCGATCAAATTCGGGCCATTGAGAATGTCATAGAAGGACAGAAGATTGCAATTGCATTGAAAGGTGAGCAGGATGTCATTGCCTTTACACAGAATGGGGGGGAGGCTTATGTAGAAGTCTTCTTCGTTCGCAATAATAAACTTGCTGGCCATGAGCATTTTGTCCTGCAGGGCATATACGATGAGCAGCCTGGTCAAATAATGGCAAGCTTCGTGAAACAATATTATGCTTCAGCTTCGTATATACCATCAGTAATATTGCTTCAGCATGCGGTCGACGAACTGGCCATGCATACTCAGTGGCTCAGAAAGCAGAGAGGGAGCAGTGTGAAACTCCAGGTGCCACAGCGAGGTGTTAAGAGGCAACTGGTGAACATGGTGGCTGAGAACGCCAGCAAAAGCCTGCTATTGGCCAAAGCTAAGCAGCTAAATTTGGAAACGGTAACTTCTGGCTTGCGAGAGTTAGAAACCAACCTTGGCCTGCCTCGAACACCAATGAGGATAGAGGGTTATGATATCTCTGATATTCAAGGCGCTTTGGCTGTGGGCAGCATGGTTGTTCTGGAAAAGGGCTGGCCGAAAACAGCGTATTACCGCCGCTTCCGAATTAAAGGGGTGCACGGTGCTGACGATTATGCCATGATGCAAGAGATGCTAAGACGGCGTTTCAAAAGAGCTGTCATTCCGAGAAGCGATGGCGCCGAAACAATCTCACAGAAGGATAGCTGGACAATTATGCCTGACCTCATCCTTATCGATGGTGGTAAAGGACATCTCAATGCTGCATTAGAAGTAAGACGTGAGCTGGGAATTGATTCCATCCCTATGGCTAGCCTGGCTAAAGAAAATGAGGAAGTTTTCATGCCAGGCAAGGCTGAGCCAGTTGATATACCCAGAGACTCCCCTGCCCTTCACATACTTCAAAGAGCAAGGGATGAGGCGCACCGCTTTGCTATAAGCTACCACCGGAAACTGCGGCGTAAAGGCGGTGTTACCTCCATTCTGGATGACATTCCCGGCATCGGTCCAAAGCGAAAGAAAGCGTTACTGCAAAGGTTCGGCTCAATTCAGGCTATTAGGGAAACCCCGCTGGAGGAACTTAGCCAAACGAAGGGAGTAACCCTGACCCTGGCTCAGAAAGTCAAGCAATATCTATAAACCTTCTCAGGCTCAAGGCGTTTCTTACGGCAAAGGCTTCGGCATCGTTGTTGAAGTAGATATGAACAGCTTTGGCCTTTTCATCCAGTTCAACAATTCTTTGTGCCCACTGGGAAAGCTCTCCATTGGAATAGCAACTTGAATATAAACCATGGCTGCCATGGAAGCGGATATAGGCAAAATCAGTGGTAGCCACAAGCGGACAGGTAAAGCCGGGCATATCAAATACACACAACCCAGCATGGTATTGTTGCAAAATGCGAAAGACGGAGTCATCAATCCAGGACTGATGGCGAAATTCAAGGACGTGCTGATACTCTTGAGGCAATGAAGACAGGAAATTTTCCAGTACCTCATCGTTGCGCTTCATATTCGGTGGTAGTTGGTATAGGATGGGGCCCAATTTGCCTTTAAGCAAACAAGCTCGTGACAGGAAATTCTCTAGTGCTGAGTCCAAATTTCTGAGCCTTTTTATATGGGTAATAAAGCGGCTCACCTTGACAGCAAAGAGGAAGTTATCCGGTGTAGATTCCCGCCAGGTAACAAAAGCCTTCTCAGAAGGCAGGTGGTAAAAACTGTTATTAAGCTCTACGGTACTGAATTCCTTAGTGTAGAATTGCAGCCACTTAGATTTCGGCAATCCTTCGGGGTAATACAGAGGACGCCAATGGTCGTAATGCCAGCCGCTACAGCCAATATGATATTTTCTCAACGGCTTATTCTCCATTTCCTCACCATGAGCTTGAATATCTACCCCCTAAGGTATTATACTATCCAAGCAGAGGAACTTCTTGGTGACTCGAGCGGAGTGGAACCACCCGTTCCCATCCCGAACACGGAAGTGAAACGCTCCAGCGCAGACGATACTTGAGGGGCAGCTTTTTGGGAAAATATGTCGTTGCCAGGAGGTTCCTTGCTACTGTAACTGGGCTAAATCGAATCTCATGCCATCTCTGGCAGCAACAACTGAAATCCCAATTTCTTCAGTCAATTTCTGGGCTAACTCCCAGGGCCTAGCTCGCCACATGGTCATGCCAAAGTGGGTAAGTATAGCTTTCTTTGGCTTTATTTGCTTAATTATTTCTGCGGCTTCAGGAAGAGACAGATGGTCAACGGGAGCTTTCGGGGATAACATAACTACGTTGATAATCAACAGGTCTCCCATATAGTATCTAGGCAGCTCATCGAAATACATGGTATCAGTAATCCAGGAGAAGGTATGCCGCGGAGTTCGGAAGATGAAGCCATACGTTTCCACTCCATGCCTGTGTCTAATCGGCGTCTCGAAGGAGATATCGCCAACTTTGTAGCAACCGCCTTCACTCAACACCTCTATGTTTTGAAGGTAGGGCCTCAAGTAATACAGGATAACAGGGTCTTGCTCCAGGGCATCAGTGGGAGCAAAAACTACGCCTTTCTTTTTCCTGCCACCATCAGCCATAGCTTCAATCATGACATTGATATCTCCGCTGTGATCCAGATGCTTGTGGGACAGAATGATGGCGTCCAGTTTGGAAGGGTCAAATCTTCTTTTAGTAGCCTGAACCAAACAGCCAGGGCCGGGGTCGAAAAGTATTTGCGTATTGCCGAAGCTGAGCCACGCACCACCGGAAGCAAGAAACTGATGAGCAACTACGAATCTAGCACCTGCGGTGCCAAGAAAGGTTATCACATCGGTCAATTCAGCCATCTGTATGTCAAATTATAACATGAGGACTCACTCTCTCTGTGCAACTCTGCTAAAATGAGCGAAGGCTTGTGAGTGCCAAGCTGCGTGGATTGGGATGCTAGCTGCAAAGTCAGAGAGTTCAAAGAGAGGGGGTGAATGTTGGGAAGAATTAGGTATCTAAAATGCGTCAATTGCGGAAGAGAATATGACCAGAAGGAAGCAATGTATACATGCCCTGAATGTGGTATGAAGGGGATATTGGATATTGCATACGACTATGAAGCTTTAGCGTCAAGAATCAATCGGGCATATTTCGATACCGGGGAATATTCGTTATGGAGATATTTCGATTTACTTCCTATAGAGAACAGGAAAAATGTCCAGCCACTTCCAGTAGGGTGGACTCCTATGTTCAGGGCGGCGAGATTAGGGAAACAGCTAGAAATCAAGAATCTTTATCTAAAAGACGATGGTAGAAATCCAACGGGTTCGTTTAAGGACAGAGCTAGTGCTATAGCAGTAGCAAAGGCATTGGACCTTGAGCAAAACACCATTGCTTGCGCTTCAACGGGCAATGCAGCCTCCTCCCTCGCTGGCTTTGCCGCGTGCGCCATGTTAACCTCATACATATTTGTTCCCGCAAATGCTCCAAAGGCAAAAATCATCCAACTTCTGGTCTATGGTGCAAATGTAATACTGGTTGAAGGAACATATGATGAGGCATATTACCTGTGCAATGAAGCGGCAAAAAGGTGGAACTGGTACAATCGAAACTGTGCAATTAATCCTTATCTTATTGAGGGAAAGAAAACGGCCGGTTTCGAGATAATTGAGCAATTGGAATGGAGAGTTCCTGATTGGGTTGTTATATCTGTTGGCGATGGTTGCTCAATTGCGGGTGTTTACAAGGCATTTTTCGAATTTAGAAAGCTAAATTTAGTCAATGAACTACCCAAAATGTTAGGTATTCAAGCAGAGGGATGCAAACCGATATACGATGCATATAGGGCAGATAGCGAGATTAGACCAGTGAGCCCCAAAACAGTGGCAGATAGCATAGCGGTTGGAGAGCCGAGAAATTGGAGGAAAGCGTTAAATGCCGTGAAAGATTCCGAAGGGACTATGGTTTGTGTTAGCGATGATGAAATCCTAGCTGCTATGAAATTGATGGCAAGGAGCACAGGCGTTTTCAGTGAGCCTGCTGGAGCAGCCTCAATGGCAGGACTAATCAAAGCAAGAAAAGCAGGTATTATTGCGGGAGAGGATGAAGTCGTCATCATCTGCACGGGTCATGGCTTAAAGGACATTGAGAGCGCTCGAAAAGCGGTAGGCAAAAGGGAGATTACCATTAAACCGGACATGAGTGAGCTTGAAAAGGCACTTGCTTTAGAGTAATCGCCGTTCATTGCAGTTCGCGAACTTGTGGCTGACTATTTCCCAGCTCGCACTCATTCCCTGTCGAATTTGCTAGAATAAGGGAAATGGCAAGAGCGGAAAGAGAAATCGCTGAGCTATTAAGAGGATACCAAGCCAAAACAGGGAAACCGGTGACTATAGGCACGGCTGAATCAGCCACTGGCGGTAGAATAGCCGATAGGTTAACCAACATGCCAGGCAGTTCTGACTATTTTGGAGGCTCTGTAGTGGCTTATAGCAATGAGACAAAAATAGACGTTTTGGGAGTGAAACGAGAGACTACAACCAATTACGGAGTAGTCAGCGAGCAAACAGCTATAGAGATGGCTGAAGGTGGCAGGAGGCTATTAGGTGTGGATATATGCATTTCCGATACTGGGATTGCTGGACCTTCAGGTGCTAGTGTTGGCAAACCTGTGGGGTTATTCTATATTGGCTTAGCGGCTAAGGAGAGTAGGTTAAGTCAAAAACACATCTTTTCTGGCAATCGACAGGAAAACAAGCGAGACGCTGCTGAAGCAGCGCTGAACATGCTAAGGCAGTATTTGCTAGAATACACCAGCCGCCAATGAGATAGTTATCAATGAGGGCAGATATGAAGGTATTCAATACTTTGTCGGGACAAAAGGAAGATTTTCGCCCCCGCGGCGAAGTGGTGACCATGTATGTTTGCGGGATTACCGCTTATGATGAATGCCATATCGGGCATGCCATGAGTTACATAGTATTTGATGTAATTAAACGCTATCTGAGATTCAAAGGTTATAAGGTCAAGCATGTGCAGAACTTCACTGACATCGAAGACAAAATCATAGAGCGTGCCAGTCAGTTAGGAGTGTTGGCATCAGAACTGACCAACAAATACATTGACCAGTATTTCATTGATATGGATGCATTGAACATAGAGCGGGCTGACGTATATCCTAAGGCAACCGATGAAATACCAAAAATCCTTGAGATGATACAAGGTCTGCTTAACAAAGGCTATGCTTATGAGTCGCATGGAAGTGTTTACTTCCGCGTCAGGAATTTCCCTGGCTACGGCAAGCTAAGCCACCGGAATCTGTCGGAGATGATCTCCAAAGCGAGTACCTATGAAGAAGAAAAGGAATATCCGCTAGATTTTGCTTTATGGAAAGCATCGAAGTCAGGAGAACCTTTCTGGGGTAGCCCCTGGGGGCAAGGCAGGCCGGGATGGCATATAGAATGTAGCGCCATGTCGCTAAAGTATCTTGGCGATAGTATTGATATCCACGGTGGTGGGCAGGACCTTATTTTCCCGCATCATGAAAATGAGATAACCCAATCAGAAAGCTTTACCGGCGTGGTTCCGTTCGCACGATACTGGCTACATAATGGTCTAGTACAACAAGGCGAGCAAAAAATGAGTAAATCGGTAGGCAATCTGGTAAGTGTCAAAGATGTACTAGATGATTTTAGCTCTGACGCCATTCGCCTTTTCATTCTTAGCTCGCACTATAGAAACCCGCTCGTTTATGATAGCGAAGCTCTGGCGGCAAGCGAAAGAGGTGTAGAAAGACTGCGCTTGGCATTGGAACAAAAAGGTGAAGAAGGTGAGGGAGTTGCCAAGCTCAATGCCGAGCCCTTCGAGCAGAAGTTTATCGAGGTTATGGATGATGACTTCAATACTGCTCAGGCAATCGCGGTTTTATTCGAACTGGCAAGAGACATCAATCGAGGCGCCGAACAAAGCATGAATATAGCTGAATTGCAGCATATGCTATTAAAGCTAGCGGGTATTTTGGGCCTTACTCTGAAAGAAAAGACAAAGCCAATACTTGACCCAGAGATATTCGTTAATCTTTTGGTATCTGTGAGAGATGACTTGCGTCAAAATCAGCAATGGCAGCTCGCCGACAAAATTAGGAAACGGTTAGCCGATTCGGGAATAACTCTTGAAGATGCTCCGCAGGGAACAGTCTGGAGATATAAAAGATAGGAAAACCAAGATTTTCGCCAGCTCTTGGGAAATGGAGAGGTAACAACCAAATCATTCCTGGAATCTACCGATTAAACTAGTTCGCCAATCTCCTGCTTTTGGCTATGGGCTTGTTTTAATCCTTGGAGATGGACTTGGAAAGAAGCTGAGGTAATACTATCCGTGCTCATAAGCACGGCATCTTCCCAGTTATCCGAATAATATCTGGGGCGCCTGCCCACTACATGAAATCCGTACTTAGTATAAAGCGCCTGTGCTGCCTTATTAGAAGCACGCACCTCCAAGGTAACCACGTTGGCATTCAGTTGAGATGCCAGCTCGATAACTGAAATGAGCAATCCCTCACCTATTCCAATTCGGCGACAATCATTCGTCACAGCTATAGCTATGATGTGCGCTTCAGTTAACATAATCCACAAACCGGCAAAGCCAAGGATATGGTCTCGGCTGGGGGGATTGCTTCGCTCCTTGCTCAAAGCTAAGCCCTTGTGGTGATGGCTGAAAAGGCGCCTCAACCAAGGCGGTTTTTGCCTATTTGCCTGACTTGGCCTCTTCTTTGCACAGGCTACTATATAATGGGCTAGTGAATTGTGAATCTCCTGGCTGTATGAACTATACGGGCGAAATAGGGACTCTGCTGGGAAGGCCTCGCGGTCAATCTCAGATACTTGGGGGATGTCCGGGTCCTTCATAGGGCGAATGGAATAACCTATCCGCTCCATTAGGTAAATTCTAGCATAGCTAATGATGTAAGGGGTATTGTCTCAAGGGTAAATTTGCTAGAATAGAAGAAGATAATCAAGCATGGAGACCTTGCCGAATCTGCGTATTCAGTTGGCTCCTCGTCACTCCAAGGGGTTACTCATGGAGAACCCTGTGATGGTAGCTGCTGGTACTTTTGGTTATGGGACAGAGCATAATGGGCTTGTTGACATACAAGAGCTAGGAGCTATAGTTTGTAAAGGTATTACTCTTATGCCGAGGAAGGGTAATCCTCAACCACGGGTGGTGGAAACAACCTCTGGCTTGCTTAATTCTGTAGGTCTGGAGAATATCGGTGTTGATGCCCTAATTGAGGACAAGGCATCCGTATGGGCAGGTTGGCGAGTACCGGTCATCGTCAATGTTGGCGGGGGAACCTTCGATGAGTACATTCAAGTGGCGAGCAAATTAGAAGGTATAGCCGGAGTAAGCGGTATCGAGTTGAATATCAGTTGTCCTAATATCTTAGGGGGGGGAATGGAATTTGGGGTAAATCCCAAACTTGCTGCTGAGCTGACCTCGGCAGTCAAGACTGCCAGTAGCTTACCGCTTATCGTCAAGCTAAGCCCTAACGTAACCGATATCGTGGAAATTGCCTTGGCAGTAGAAGGAGCTGGGACTGATGCCATATCTTTGATTAACACGGTAAAGGGAATGGCAATTGACATAAGTGAAAGAAGACCTTGCCTGGGGAGTACTATTGGTGGCCTATCTGGCCCTGCTATCAAACCTATAGCTCTTTATGCGGTCTACGAAGTAACGAAGGATATTCACATTCCAGTGATAGGTTGTGGTGGCGTCAGTTGTGCCAGGGATGCCTTGGAATTCATTATGGCTGGGGCTAGCGCAGTACAGATTGGCACGGCCAATCTGACTAATCCTGGGGTATCGCTGGCTATATTGCAGGGGATAAAGGATTTCATGAAGCAGGAAGGGATTGAAGATTTGACTCGTCTGGTTGGTGTTGCTCACTAAGGCGTGAGATGGGTTCCTCAGCTACATATTTCCTACCCAGCGGCTAATGCCTGCCTGATATAATTTATGATGTCGCTAGTTGGCGTGCCGGGGCCAAAAACCTGCTTTACCCCCATTTGCTTTATAGCTGGTATATCGTCCTCAGGTATTATGCCACCCGCAAGGACCAATGTCTCTTCCTTCCCTTTGTTTCTTAGTCCTTCCATCACGATTGGGAGGAGCTCTAAATGTGCGCCGGATAGAATGCTCATTCCCACAACATCTACGTCCTCTTGAATAGCCGTTTCAACAATCATTTCCGGGGTCTGACGGATCCCGGTATAGATTACCTCCATGCCAGCGTCGCGCAAGGCTCTGGCTACTACCTTAGCGCCGCGGTCATGCCCGTCCAAGCCTGGTTTAGCCACTAAGACTCGAATCTTCCCTTTTTGCATGATTTGGTCACCTCTTTTCAGTCCTTTTGGCAGAGCTCAACAAGGACCCCTTTAGCTGATTTGGGATGGATAAAAGCAACCAAGCCCTCAACACCACGACGTGGCTTTTTGTCAATCAATTCGACACCTTTGTCAGCTAAGGAAGCAAGTTCTTGGTCGATGTCATCTACTTCAAGGCAAACATGTTGCACTCCCTCACCCCTTTTCTCTAGTGCGGCAGCTACTTTGGTATCGGGAAGCGGCTCCAGAAGCTCTAGTTGGGCACCAGCAGCAAAGCTAAGCATGCCTACTTTCACTCCTTGTTCAGCTATGGTCTTAACTTCGTCCAATGTAGCACCAAATAAATCTCCATAAAGTCTAGCAGTCTCATCCAAGCTCTTGACCAGAAGACCTATGTGAGCAACGTTTTTGACCATCTTTCTTGTTCCTCCTTCAACTCTAATTTCTAGACTCTAGACTATTTAGGACTTCGCCCTCACGATTTGGGACTCATTACACCGTTACGAATTTCTGCTAGAAGGATAAGAATTCCTTTTGCGTGCCGAAGACTTCACGTAGCGTGTCAGACATCTCTCCTACAGTGGCGTAGGCTTCTACACATTCAAGCAAAGCTGGCATGGTATTCTCATTGCTGCGAGCTACGTCTCCCAATCTCTTGAGAGTTTGCTCTACCTTGGCATTATCCCTCTCGTGCTTGACTTGAGCCAGTCTCTCCTTTTGTCTTCTCTCCACCTCTGGATTAACTCTCAGCATGTTTGTTATTTTGGGGTAGCCAGAGACAAATTTGTTTACACCGATTATTGCCTGCTTCCCTTCTTCAATCATTTTTTGGTACTTGTACGAGGCATCTTGAATCTCCCTTTGTTGGAATCCTTCTTCGATAGCGGCTATAGCACCACCAAGAGTATCAATTTTCGCAATGTAATCGCCGGCTTGCTTTTCTATCTGGTCGGTTAGATACTCTATATAGTACGAGCCGCCAAGAGGGTCAACAACATCGGCAATGCCGCTCTCATAAGCGATGAGTTGCTGGGTGCGCACGGCAATTGTCACTGCATCCTCGCTAGGTGTAGCGTAAGCTTCGTCATAAGAGTCAGTATGTAGTGACTGAGTGCCCCCTAAGGCTGCTGCTAGGGCTTCCAGGGTTGCTCGCATGATGTTGTTGAGTGGTTGCTGAGCCATAAGGCTAACCCCGGCAGTTTGTGTATGGAAACGAAGCATCCACGAACGTGGCTCCTTAGCCCCAAATCTTTCCTTCATTATCTTCGCCCAGAGACGCCGTGCTGCTCTGAACTTAGCGATCTCATCAAAAAAGTTAATGTGGCTATTGAAAAAGAATGAGAGCCTGGGAGCGAAGGAATCTATGTCAAGCCCAGCGTCAATTGCAGCTTGGACGTAGGCAATGCCGTTGGCTAGCGTAAAGGCGACTTCTTGGACGGCAGTGGAACCTGCCTCTCGTATGTGATAACCGCTAATACTAATCGAATTCCAGCGAGGGACGTTTTTGGCACAATAGGCGATTATATCGGTGGTTAATCGCATTGAAGGGCGTGGCGGGAAAATATAGGTGCCGCGAGCGATATAATCCTTGAGTGTGTCATTTTGAACTGTGCCACTCAGTTTAGGTGGTTCGACTCCTTGTTTTTTGCCTAACACTATATACATAGCAAGAAGGATAGCGGCGGTGGCGTTTATGGTCATTGAAGTGCTTACCTTATCCAGGGGTATGTCTTGGAAAAGTATGTCCATATCTCGAAGGCTATCTATAGCTACTCCGACTTTGCCCACCTCGCCTCTAGATAATGGATGGTCTGAGTCATAGCCTATTTGTGTTGGCAAATGAAAGGCAACAGATAACCCGGTTTGTCCTTCCGCTAGGAGCTTTCTGTAACGTTCGTTTGTATCCTCAGCAGTGCCAAACCCGGCATATTCACGTATTGTCCATATCCTGCCTCGATACATGTTGGGCTGGACGCCACGTGTGAAGGGGTATTCGCCTGGGTACGCCAATTGTGTAGCATATTCAGACTTTGGTACATCATCAGGGCTATAGACTGTGTCAAGCTCTACACCTGAGCTGGTTTCAAACTTCTCTTGCCGTTCAGGAAAACGGTCTAGCATTGGAGTCAACTTTCTTTCACGCCATTCTTGTTTAGTTTTACTTGCCATTATTATTCTCCCGCTATTGATTTACCAGCGTCATAGACTATTTTAGCACAGAGCACCGGAAGGAGAGGACTATTTGATTACTGCTGAGGCAAATTCTATTCATCAAAGAAAGCCTTTCTTAATGTTGTGTAGGATGCTAAGTGATGGCTCCCTTTCTATTCCTAAGAAAAACTGCTAGCCTTAGATTATGCCTAAGTCGGCAAACCAACTCCGAGTAAATCAGCGGCAATAGCCAAGACCACAAGTCTTGGCTATTGCGTGTTACGCAACAACAGCACCCAGTCTTCACTTCTTCTCAGGGTTGGCTCGGGCTAAAAAGGGAGTTATCATATCTAGGGGGATGGGAAATAGTATGGTATTGGTTCTTTCGGTGGCAATGGCGGTCAACGCCTGAAGATAGCGAAGCTGTAACGCTGCAGGCTGAGTGCCAATAATTTGGGCAGCGTCGGTCAATTTTTGTGCTGCCTGGAATTCACCTTCAGCATGGACAACTTTGGCTCTCCTGTCTCTTTCAGCCTCAGCCTGGGCTGCCATGGCTCTTTTCATCGTTTCTGGCAGTTCTACATCTTTGACCTCCACCATGCTTACCTTTATCCCCCAGGGGTTCGTGCCCTCATCAACCACTACTTGTATCTTTTCATTAAGTCGATCTCGGTGAGCTAGTAGCTCATCTAGTTCAGATTGTCCGACAACATTTCTCAAAGTAGTCTGGGCAAGCAATGAGGTTGCCTTTATATAATCAAGCACCTTAAGGATAGCATCGGCAGGTTCAACCACGCGGAAGTAAATCACAGCATCAACCGTAACAGTAACATTATCCATAGTCATGCATTCTTGCTGTGGGACATCCATCGTGATTACACGAAGGTCAATCTTCCTCATGCGCTCAATGAACGGTATGATAAGGACAAGCCCTGGTCCTCTAAGACCAACAAACCTCCCCAGACGGAAAACGCCTCCCCTTTCATATTCCTGAACGATTTTAATAGCTGCTGATAGGACTATTATTACTACTAATGCGATAATGAAATAAAGAAGCCAACCTATTTGCATGTTATTCGTCCTCCTTTCCTTTTTTCTTTACCCACAATTTCAAGCCTTTTACTTTAGTTATTATCACCTCCTCGCCAGATTCTATTTCACTGTCTTGAGCAATAGCCGTCCACAGCTCGCCTTCAGCCAGAACCCTGCCTTTGGGGTTAAGGACTGTTTGTGTTTCGGCTACTTTCCCTATCATCTCCTCAGTTCCAGCAGAAAGCTTTCGCCTTTGACCTCTGATGATGGCGATGATGACAAAGATGCCGAAAGCAACAGCGAAGACTATCCCTATGATAATCGGCCCGGTTATTTCCATCTATATTAAGCTCCTTTCCTTCTTATTTCCTTGATTTCTTTGCCACCCATAATTTCAGGGCTTCCACTTTGGTTATCATTACTTCCTCACCTGGGGCTATTTTGTCACCTTCAGACGTGGCTGCCCAGAGTTCACCCTCAGCCAGAACCTTACCTGAGGGGTCCAGAGGCGTCTTAGCTATAGCTTGTTTGCCCAGCATCCCCTCAGCACCAGTGGCCTTGCGACGTCTCTGGCCTCGAATAATAGCCCCGATGATAAAGATGGCAAAGGCGGAAACGGCAACTGCAACCCCGGCGATTAGTCCGCGATCTACTTCTATCCCTGGGCTGCGGCTGAACAATATCAAGGAACCAAAGACCAACGCCGTCACGCCGCCAGCGGTGAATAATCCGAAGCTAGTGGTGAAATATTCGGCGACGAAAAGCCCGACAGCCAGCAAGATAAGCGCTATCCCTCCCCAGTAGGCATTTAGCACGCCTAGGGAGTAAAACGCCAGGAATAAGCAGATGCCGCCAGCTACGCCAGGGAATATCAGCCCCGGACTGGAAATCTCAGTGATCAGCCCAATGGTGGCTAAAGTGAACAGAACATAAGCAATATTTGGGTCACTAAGAGTTTGTAAGAACCTCTCAAGGGCAGTCATTTCATTCCTGACTGGTTCAGCACCTTCAGTGTTAAGGATAACTTCATCGCCATTAGCCAAAGTTACTTTCCAACCATCAATCTGGGACAGAAGGCTCTCGAGATTGTCCGCTCTCAGGTCAATGAGGTTGCACTCCAGTGCCTCGACATCAGTGAATGACTTGCTTTCTGTCACTGCTAGCTGGGCTTCTTCTACGTTGCGGCCCCGGTCCTCAGCAATACTCTTCATCCACTTGGCCGAGAACTCAGTTATCTTTTTCATGTAATCTTCGGGTATTTCCTCTCCTCCAGCAGCTACCGGATGGGCAGCGCCGATGGTGGTGCCGGGCGTCATAGCGGCTATATGACCGCACAGGGTAATAAAAGTTCCCGCTGAAGCAGCCCAAGCACCTTTGGGAGAGACATAAACCACGACCGGTACTTGGGCATTCATGATTGTAGTGACTATCTCGTCAGTGGAATCGAGCAGTCCTCCCGGCGTGTCTAACTCGATGATACAGGCAGCAGCATTCTCCTCTTCAGCATGGTCGATACCCCGGTCTATGTAATCAGCTACCACAGGGAGGATAGTGCCTTCAACGTGGAGAAGTTCAATAGTGGGGTTAGAAGCGCTAATTATGCTGCTTCCCAGGCCTCCAAATATTGGCAGGGCAAACAACATAAGGCAGAAAACCCTGAGCCAAGTTCTATGCATCTAATTTAAACCCAAAGTGCATTATAAACTAAGCAGGCAAAAGGAACAAATTCGCTAGGCAAGTTTTCATTGAATGGGAACAGAGCTTAGTGTAGAATAAAGCGTCATAATAGGGGTAGGAAGATGGAAAATACAAAATGTAAAGGAATGCGAGACTTGCTTCCTAGTGATATGCGGCGTTTTCGGCTTATCGAAGAGGCTTTCCGGACTTCTTGTCTTAAGTACAACTATCAAGAGGTAAGAACGCCAACATTAGAATATCTCCACTTATTTACCGCTACGGGAACGCTGACACCAAGTATGCTAGGCAAAATATACTCCTTTCTTGATTGGGATGGCTGGAGTGGTGAAAGAGTGGTCTTACGGCCAGACGGCACCATTCCTGTGGTCAGGCTCTGTATCGACAGCTTAAGCGAGCATGAAACAGCTAGACTTTTCTATGTCACTAACATCTTTGCTTTTGAGGAAACGGGCAAGAAGAATAGGGAGCGCTGGCAATGCGGTGCTGAGTTTCTTGGCGGTACTAAACTAGCTGCCGACGCCGAGATAATTTCGCTGGCTAGGGAGGTAGTGCGCAAACTTGGCCTAGGCGACATCAGGTTGCAGCTGTCTCATGCCGGCCTGGTGAAAGCGCTGGTCAAGGAACTCAAGCTCAGCCCCAGTGAAGAGGCTAAAGTGCTAAGCCGTGTCTTAGACGGGGATTGGCAAGTACTGGAGGAGGCGACATCAGCTAATGCTGAACTGGGCAAGTTTCTATATCCTCTGCTGAATCTGAAGGGAAAATCGGGTGGATTCCTGCAGAATGTAAAGGCCTTATCCTTACAAGCTTCGCCGAGTTTCAAAGCCAGTTTGGAGGATTTCATTACCATCACCACGTTGCTAGATAGCCTGAAGTGTAATTACGAAATCGATATGTCGGCAATACGGAGCTTCGAGTATTATACCGGGGTCTGTTTTCAGCTATTGGACAATGGAGAGAAACTAGGTGGAGGCGGGAGATATGATGACCTTATTCCGCTTATGAGCAATAAGAATATCCCTGCTTGTGGATTTGCCCTTTACGTTGACCCGATAGCGAAGTTGCTTCCTTGGGAAGACAAAGAGAAATTCGGCATCTTGATTACCGGTACACAGCCTAGTCCAGAAATAGTCAAGGCATGCTTTACATTAGCCCAATCGCTCCGCGATGCGAAACATGTGGCGGAGGTCGACTTCATTACGCGAGATCCGTCTGATTATCGCTGGGTTATCTCAGTCTCAGAAGAAGAGCCGACTCGATTTACCGTCACCGATTGTAAACAAAAACAGCAACAGACCGTAGCTTCACTAACGGAGGTTCTTAGTATAGTAGGCGGGTAAAGTGAATCTGTGAAGTATCAACCGGGCTATATCAAAGTTGCTCTTCCCAAGGGCAGATCTTTATCGGCCACGGCTAACCTGCTAAATGAGGCCGCACTGGAGTTCGACGGCTATAGCCATAAGACAAGGCAGTATCGTCTTCAATCGGTGAGGTTCCCTTACCTTTCCGCTAAGGTATTTCAAGATAAGGATATACCTGTACAGGTAGCCATAGGGAATTATGACCTGGGAATATGTGGTTTGGACTGGATTGAGGAACTTCAGGTGAGATATCCGGCGAGTGCTCTGGTGACAATATCAAGCCTGAATTGTGGTGAGGGGAGCATATATCTAGCAGCCGCTTATCACGCAGGAATGCCCGGTCTGGATAAGTTCTTGGCCCAGCCGAACAACTGGCGCATAGTAAGCGAGTACCCTAATTTGGCCCAAGCCCTTGCTCTGAGTCTAAGATTGAAGCGTTTCAAGATCTTCCCGGTGTGGGGAGCGGCTGAGGCTTATCCTCCTGAGAACGCTGACCTAGCCATACTATGGGCGCGGAATGAAAACGAGATAGAAGCGCACGGCTTGGTTCCTGTGATGAAGTTACTTTCGGTCGATGCCTTTCTAATTGCTAACCGGGAGAGGTTGGAGAACGAAAATCTGAGCCAGATATTGAGTTGTCTTAGTCCTAGGCTTGCCTCACGCCCCTCACCAGATAAGGAGTGGCCTAGAGAGGGCTTCCTTTCTCTCAAGCCACTGACCCTGGCGCAAAGCAAGCTGAGCACATTGAGAAAGCCCATCGCTGCCCTTTCCCAATGGCAGGAAAAAGCGATCAAGCTGGCTTTGCCTGACGGACATCAGAAAACACCCACCTCTCAGTTGTTGGAACAAGTGGGGTTCAATATTCAGGAATACTCAGGAAAGACGGTGAATCGTCGTCCCTCTCCTAACCTGGACTGGCTTGGGATTAAGGTTATCAGGCCACAGGATATGCCGCTTCAGGTAGCTAATGGCAATTTTGATCTGGCCATAACTGGGAAGGATTGGTTGCTGGAACACCTGTATCGCTTTCCATTGAGCCCGGTGAGGGAATTGCTCGAGCTCGGCTTTGGGAAGGTCAAGATTGTGGCCGCGGTAAGCCGGGATCTGCCTGCAGACAGCATTAATGAATTGAAGCTACTTGCTCAAGGTGGCAGATTTGCTCCCCTGAGAGTGGCTTCAGAGTATGTAAACATTGCTGACAAATACCTGCGGGACAATCATATTGGTCCTTGCAAACTGGTGCCAACCTGGGGAGCAAGTGAAGCTTTCTTGCCTGAAGATGCTGACTTGCTCATTGATAACGCCCAAACGGGAAAGACTCTAGCAGAACATAACTTGAAGATTATCGATGTTCTTCTAACATCCACAGCTTGTTTAATTGGGAATAAGGACAGCCTTGACTCCTGTGATAAAAGAGAGCGGATTGAATTCATTACTCAGACATTGCAGAGAGGGTTATCATGATACGAGTTGAAGGATTCGATAAAGCGAAACAATTGCTGACCAGGAAAGACTTCCTGGAATCTTTTGCCGCATCACCGCGGTTGGCAACACAGATAAAGCATGTTTTTGGGGAGGAACTCTCTCCACTGGAAGTGGTGGACAGAATTGTTGGCGATGTTCGTAATCAGGGTGATGGAGCCCTTTTCCGCTATACCAGCAAGTTGGATGATGTTAAGCTTGATTCGTTGGAGGTAAGCAGGCAGGAGCTCTCGGCCGCCTATGGTATGGTAGATAACAAGCTCGTTTCAGCGCTTGAGCTAGCAGCTAAGAGAATACGAGACTTCCATTTTGCTTGCGGCTATGAAGGAGGCACGGTATTTGTTAGCCCGTTTTTGGGAAGAAAAGTCCAGCCAGTGGATAGGGTAGGCCTATACATTCCTGGTGGCACTGCCGCTTACCCATCTACAGTGCTAATGACCGCTATACCGGCCAAGGTAGCTGGGGTTAGGGAGGTTATCATGGTTTCGCCGCCTGGTAGAAATGGGAGCATCCCAGCGCCTACGTTGGTAGCTGCCGATGTCGCTGAGGTCAACCATGTTTTCAAAGTTGGTGGTGCTCAGGCTATCGCTGCGTTGGCTTTCGGCACTGAATCAATACCAAAGGTAGACAAAATCTGCGGCCCTGGCAATATCTTCGTGACACTTGCCAAGCGCATGGTTTATGGCACGGTAGGTATTGATGGTCTTGAAGGGCCAAGTGAAATAGTGATTGTAGCTGATGAGACAGCTAATCCTATCCTGTGCGCTGCTGACCTTCTGGCTCAAGCTGAGCATGACCCTCTAGCTTCAGCAATTTTGATTACTAATTCACCCGATTTAGCCAACCAGGTTAATAGGGAGACCGAAGCCCAGCTAGCAGAACTGGAGCGACGGTCAATCGCCACTGAGGCCATCAATAGAGGAGTGATTGTGCTTGTCAACAGCGTTGATGAGGCCATTGAACTGGTCAATCTTTATGCCCCAGAGCATCTTTCCCTCATGGTATCCGATGCTTCCTCTCTGACATCCAGGATTGATAATGCTGGTTGCATTTTTGTTGGTGAAGATTCGCCAGTGGTCTTAGGCGATTATGTTGCTGGTCCATCACATGTATTGCCTACGGGAGGCAGTGGGCGTTTCAGCTCTCCTTTAGGTGTTGAAGACTTTCTGAAATTCACCAATATTGTCAGCTTAGACAAAGCTACCATGCAGGAGCTAAGCCAGGCAGCAATAACAATAGCCAAGGCGGAAGGGTTGGATGCCCATGCTCAAGCAATAGAAAGAAGGCTATAATGAATATAGAGGAATTGATAAGGCCTGAGTTGGCAGCTATGAAGGGCTACGCTGCTATTGAGCCAGTCGAGATTCTAGAGCAGAGAATTGGCCGAAGAATAATAAAGCTCGATGGTAATGAAAACCCCTATGGTTGCTCGCCCAAGGTCTACCAGTCTCTAGCCAACTATCCTTACTACCATATTTATCCTGACCCTGAACAGAGAATGCTGAGGCAGGCTCTGGAAGAATATACCGGTTTAAGCCGTGACTACATTGTTTGCGGCAATGGCAGCGACGAGTTAATTGACCTTATCCTCAGGCTTTTCCTTCAACCTGGAGACGAAGTAATCAATTCTCCTCCAACGTTCGGGATGTATCCTGTTAGCACCAGTGTTTGTGGCGGCAAGATAGTTGATGTACCTAGAGATGAGAACTTTGCCGTCGATATGGCGGCTATCAAGCGTGCATTGAATGAGAAGATAAAGGTCATTTTTATTGCTTCGCCTAATAACCCTACGGGCAATGTTATTCCCGAGCGGGAAGTCATTGAGCTTGTTGGCACCGGGAGAATCGTGGTGGTGGACGAGGCCTACTTTGAGTTCAGCAATATGACTGTAGCTAAATTGGTGCTTGAGCATCCGAACCTGATAGTGCTGCGCACTTTCAGCAAATGGGCCGGACTGGCCGGTTTAAGAATAGGCTACGGCATTTTTCCTGTTGAAATCGCTGAGTATCTAATGAAGATTAAGCAACCGTATAATATAAACGCCGCGGCACAGGTTGCAGTGTTAGCCTCCTTGTCAGATGTAAACAACCTCCGTGATAGTATCGCCAAGATAGTTGCTGAGCGGGGGAGGTTATTTACCAAGCTCGGAGAATTGGGATGGCTGAAGCCGTATCCCTCACAGGCTAATTTCATTCTCGGCTCGCTGAACCGGCATTCTTGGTCTTCAGCTCCTTCTCGTCGTGTGGAGCAAAGCGACAAAGAATCTCCTGCCAAGCAAACTTGGCGGCAGTTACAAGAGAGGGGTATTTTTGTCCGCTACTATGACAGCCCGGGGTTAGAGAATTGCCTGCGAATCAGCGTTGGCACACCTGAAAATACCGATGTCTTGATCGACGCATTGAAGGAGGTAAGAGATGGCTGATAGAAAAGCAAAAGTGGTCCGTGAAACTGCGGAGACGAATGTCAGAGTAGAACTCGATGTTGACGGCAGCGGGCAGTTTGAGATTGCCACCGGAATAAGGATGTTCGACCATCTTCTCACTCAGCTAGCTCAGCACGGAGTATTTGACATAAAACTATCAGCTTCAGGCGCTGACCAGCACCATGTGGTTGAGGATGTAGCTATCTCTCTGGGTAAAGCTTTCAACCAAGCATTGGGAAAGAAGCAGGGCATTACTCGTATGGCATACGCTGTCGTGCCCATGGATGAAGCTCTATCTGAGGTGGTAGTAGATATAGCAGGGAGAGCTTACAGTGTTATAGAAGTATCCTTTGGCCGGGTCAATGTAGGTGAGTTGTGCGCTGACTTAATCCGCCATTTTCTAGTTTCCTTCGCCTCTGAAGCTAGAATTAACCTTCATGCCAGGGTAATCACTGGCATAAACGACCACCATAAAGCCGAATCATTATTCAAGGCATTGGGCCGGGCTCTGGATGCAGCCACCCGCATTGATGAAAGGCTCTCTGGGAGAATCCCCAGCACCAAAGAGGTTATTGAGAGGTAGAGGGTTGAATCAGCGGACACCTGGCTCTCCTGGGAAGACATGTGTCCATATAATGCCATAGCCAATTTTTGCAATCTAAAATATTCTTGCTATAATGATGTTTGATAGACTAAGCAAGGGTTTATGAGAATCAAAGGAGGAGATGCTATGGTAGAGCTACTCAGGAAAACGGTTTTAACAGGAATTGGCCTTGCCTACATGACAAAGGATAAGATTGAGGAGGTGGCAAAAAAAATTAGTGAAGAGAGCAACCTCACTGAGGAAGAGGGTAGAAAGTTAGCTAAAGACCTCCTGAACCAATCAGAGGAATCCAAACGAAATCTGGAAACTCGAATTGACAAAGTTGTGAAGAGCGCTTTAGGGAAATTGGACATTCCGTCACGCCAGGATTTGCAGAAACTCGAAAGTCGTATAGAAGAACTGGGAAAGTTGAGGGAAAAAGAAGGCAGTAGTTCCTAACAACGTGTATACTGCGAATAGTCTATTCGCCCGGTCTGTGAATAAGTTTGTTGTAGCGTTTATAGACTTCGGGGACTTCGATCTTTAGATGAGAAATCATCGTTTTTGGTTTCGCCTTGTCACATAACTAGTTCATAGATTCTCAGCTGCCTTACTTAGCTTCTCTGGTTACTCCTAGCTCTGGCGACGCATTCTTGTAACAGCTGTTTGCAAGCCGCGATTTCCCAACTGCTCCTCAGTGAGCATATCTTTCAATTTGCCATCCCCACGTGAAGTTCGATCGCTCATTTACTTAATCGCTACCTTCCTTCTCTTGTTACCATGTGAAGTAGCTCTCTTCACATGGTATACTTTCCCCATTAAACGCTATCGTATGGCAAAAGAATGATTCGTAGAATTGGGGTGATAACTCGTTCATATCGTCACATTAACCGTTACCGGGAAATAATTGTTGTATTGGTTAAGTACGGTTTTGGGGATCTGATAACCAGGACTCATTTGGGGGAATACGTTGATCTTGGTAAAAAAGTCCTCCTAAGGAAAGGAGCTAAGGAGACTGCATCTCTTTCCCGCTGGGAACGGATGAGAATGGCGCTGGAGGAACTTGGTCCGACTTTTGTAAAAGCTGGCCAGATAATGAGTGGCAGGCCTGAACTATTGCCTCACGAACTTATTGTTGAGCTTGAGAAACTCCAGGATTCTGTGCCTCCTTTTTCGGAAGAGGAAGCGAAGCGATCAGTTGAACAGGAACTTGGTAAACCTATATCCGACCTTTTCAGTGAATTCACGGATAGTCCTATTGCTTCAGCCTCAATAGCACAAGTCCATGAAGCCGTACTCCAGGGTGGAGAAAAAGTCGTCGTCAAAGTTCAACGTCCAAGGATAGAACAGATTATTGAAGTTGACCTAGAGATAATGCTTCATCTTGCTACACTGATGGAAAAACACCTTCGGGGGATGGATGTATTAAATCCTGTGGGTATAGTTAACGAGTTTGAGCGCAGTATCAGAAAGGAAATAGACTTCACTATTGAGGCCACACATATTGAACGTTTTGACAGCAATTTTCGGAGAGTTCAGACTATCCACGTGCCAAAAGTTTATAGAAACTATACTACAAGAAAAATTCTCACAATGGAATTTATTGATGGCATCAAAGTCTCTAATATTGATGCATTGTTAAAATCGGGGAATGACCCTAAAACTATTGCAAGTCGGGGGACTGAACTTGTTCTTAAGCAGGTGTTTGAACATGGTTTTTTTCACGCTGACCCTCACGCCGGCAATATCCTGGTGTTGGATAACAATATTATCTGCTTTATTGATTTCGGTATGATGGGGAGGCTGTTACCTAAGCACGGAGAATATCTCAGCAGTATTGTCGTTGGAATAGTCAACAGAGACGCAAAAATGCTAACAAAAACTTCCCTACAACTATCAAACATCAGGCGTATTGAGAACATTGACCAACTGGAATATCAAGTAGGTGAATTGGTGGATCAGTATTCTTATTTACCACTAAAAGACATAAATATGGGCCAATTGTTGAACGAAGTGATTAAGTTGTTTGTTGCTTATAAACTGAAAATGCCACCTAATCTTTACTTACTAGTAAAAGCCTTGGTGAGCATTGAGGGTGTAGGTAGAGTATTGGACCCGGATTTTAATATGGTGAAACATACGGAGCCGTTTGCCAAAAAATTGTTGAAAGCTCGTCTAAGTCCTCGCAGATTGGCAAAGGATACATATTTAGCAACTACGGAATTTAGTCTTTTGCTTCGTGACCTTCCCTCAGAAATAAGGGATATAATTGAGCAAATCAAGGTTGGACAATTGAAGATAGAGTTTGAGCACAAAGGGCTGGAGCCCTCGCTCAGGAAAGGCGACCAAATCAGCAATCGTATTGCATTCGCGATTCTTTTAGCTTCTTTGGTTATCGGCTCTTCTCTTATCGTTCTCTCAGGAATCCCACCTAAGTGGAATGGGATACCTATTATTGGAGTAATTGGTTTTCTTGGGTCTGGCATAATGGGCTTTTGGCTGCTTGTTTCAATACTGAGGCATGGTAGAATGTAAAGTATTTATAAGACCTTTGCTGGGCGCTCAGAAATTGAAGACCAGGCAAAGGTAGATACCATCTCAATTATGAATAGGGTTTGGAGTAAATTAGAGTGAAAAGAATTGGTGTTTTAACCAGCGGGGGGGATGCTCCAGGGATGAATGCTTGCATTAGGGCAATTGTGCGCTGTGGGGCTAAAGAGAAACTGGAGGTAATAGGGGTTCGGCGAGGCTATGGCGGTTTGCTGGAGGGGGAGTTTGTTAAATTAGGCCCCAGGTCCGTAGCTAATATTATTCACCGTGGAGGCACTTTTCTAGAGACAGCCCGCTGCGAGGAAATGAAGACAGCGGGAGGCGTGAAGAAGGCAGTGCAGGCTTTGTACCAAGAAGGCATCGATGGTTTGATAACTATAGGCGGTGACGGCACCTTTCGTGGTGCAACAGCTCTGGCCAAAGCAGGCGAGATACAGGTAATTGGCATTCCCGGCACGATAGATAACGACGTCTATGGGACTGACTATGCTATTGGTTTCGATACTGCAATAAATACCGCTCTAGATGCCATAGACAAGATTAGAGATACCGCTGGGTCTTTGCAGCGTCCCTTTTTCATCGAGGTCATGGGAAAGGATAGAGGTTTCATTGCCTTAGATGTTGGTATTGCCGGTGGAGCTGAAGATATCCTGATTCCTGAGATAGAGACGAAGATAGAGGAGCTTTGCCTTAGTATGAGTCGCAACTTTAAGAGAGGTAAGAAGTCCAGTATTGTGATAGTTGCTGAAGGTGACGATGCCGGTGGTGTGTTTCGAGTGGCCCAGCAGGTGTGGCAGAGACTGAGATTAGAGTACCGCATTTGCGTCCTGGGGCATATACAAAGGGGTGGCTCACCCACGGCCAGAGACAGGATTCTAGCCAGCAAACTGGGAGCCGCGGCTGTGGATGCTTTAGTAAGCGGCAAATCAGGCTATATGGTGGGGGAACTAAAGGGGGAGATAGTTCTTACTCCCTTGAATGAAACCTGGGAGAAAAGGAAGGAATTGGATACTAGCTTGCTGCAGTTAGTTAAGATCTTGGCTGCTTAAGAGTATGAGAACGCTATCCATAGGTAAAACGAGACGCTTGCAGCAGCTAGCTAATGATAAGGGTATCCTGGCGATGTGCGCCCTCGACCACAGAGGTTCGCTGATAAGAATGCTTGGCGGAGAGCAGCCAGAAAAGGTTAGCTATCAGGACATAGTGGATTTCAAGCTTGACCTATGCCAGGCGCTGGGTCATCATGCTAGCGCTATGCTCCTAGATCCCATCTATGGGGCTGGACAGGCAATTACTGCTGGAATTCTCCCTAAGGGTACAGGGTTGCTGGTAAGTCTAGAAGAAACTGGCTATTCAGGTGAAACGGAGGCAAGAATCACCAGTTTACTACCTGATTGGGATGTGAGAAAAATAAAGAAAATGGCAGCCACAGGAGCGAAGCTTTTGCTCTACTACCGCCCTGATGTTGGTGTCGCTGGCAAGCAATTGGATACGGTGAAGAAGTTGGCTGGTGATTGCCTGACAGAGGATATGCCTTTTGTGGTTGAGCCTGTCAGCTATAAGGTAGGAGAGGCAGAAGCCGACCCACGAGAATTTGCCAGGGTAAAGCCAGAGTTAGTTGTAGAAACAGCAAAACAGATCACAGCAATCCCTATTGATGTACTCAAGGCTGAATTTCCTGCCGATCTTAGATACGAGAAAGATAGGGGCCGATTGCTGGAGCTTTGTCATCAGCTTGACGCGGCAAGCCAGGTTCCCTGGGTTATCCTCAGTGCCGGGGTTAATTTCGACCTCTTTTATCAGGAGGTTGAGATGGCTTGCCAGGCGGGGGCCTCAGGCTTTTTAGCCGGGCGTGCTTTATGGCAAGAAGCCACCAAGGCTAGTTCCCGAAAGGAACGATTGACATTCCTGGAGACTACCGTAGTCAACAGACTGGAAAGCCTGACTGAGCTAGCCAATGCTTACGGGACTCGCTGGCATACAAAGCTCGGAGTCAGCCAGATAGACGAGCAATGGTATCATGCTTATTGAATGACCTGTTGTAAACACCCCCAAGAATTCTACCGCAAGCTTCGATGTTCTGCTCAGTATGACTTAATGTGCCTGGCCACGATACCAATGGCTTGAAACATCTGGTCAGATGGGAGAAGATAGGTGGTCCGTATTCTAAGGTACCCATGCTTTGGCTCAGGGAAAATCCGAATACTTTCCTTGAGAGCTTTAGGGTCAGCTTGCAACAGCTTCTCTTCCAACCTGTAATCCAAATTGAGGCTTTGGGCTAGGAGTCTGTCTCCCTTCCATTCAATGCCCAATACCTTGCCCCACAGAGGCGGGCTTTTCTTTCTAACCAACCTCGTTTTCTTCAATGTTCGCTTTCCCATGATGTTTGGGCTCTTGACTAAGTAATCAAGGAAGTAGTGCACTCCATACTGACTAGCTACACTGATAACATTTATGGAATCTATGTGTCTATCTGTCAGTTCTATGATTCCTTCTGACCTCTGCCCCGAGCCGCGACCTAGCCCTATCTTCTCCTTTTCACTACCTCTTCCTATCAGGGAAGCATCCACGCCTATCTGCTGAAGATGCTGGTGAAGCTCTTCTCTTTTCAGGGGACCAGCCTTCTTCCTTTTTTTGAGGGCTAAAGGCAACCCAATGGCTACTAGCAGAGCCATTATGATGCCGCTAATGTTACTCCAGTCCATTTCTACCTTGACAAATGCTACCTATTCTACATAGCTAAGAGTAAACGTCAAGGTTCTTACAATCAGAAATTCCCTAGCTAAATCGATCTGCCGGTAAATAGCCGATAAATTTTGCTATACCGCTGTGTGGTAGCTTCAATCACCTCTGGTGGTAACATAGGCACTGGCGGCTCCTTGTTCCACCCGGAAGCTGTAAGCCAGTCACGAACTGGTTGCTTGTCAAAGCTGGGCTGTGAATGGCCAACTTCGTATTGGCTAGCGTCCCAAAATCGGCTTGAGTCCGGCGTTAGCAGTTCATCAATAAGGACCAATCCACCGTTGATAAGGCCAAATTCAAACTTGGTGTCGCCGATTATGATGCCCTTGCCCTTGGCGTAGTCTTGAGCATATCGGTAAATGAGTAAGCTTTTTTGTTTTAACTCAGCAATCAACTCCTCGATGCCGAGGCTTTCTATGTCCCGATTGGTCAATGGACGGTCATGTTCCGTGTCGCTTTTGGTGGTTGGAGTGAATATGGGTTGGGCAAGTTCTTGGCTTTCCTTCATCTCTAGCGGCAAGCGCATATAGCTGACTATCCCTGTTTCCTTGTACTGTGCCCAGGCTGAGCCAGAGAGGTAGCCACGAACAACACACTCTACGGGAATGCGCTCAGCTTTAGCCACAATCATAGAGCGACCGGTAAGATAATCAGGCAATTCTCTAGAATAGCCCAGTGACTCTCTTACTTCATTGGATGCAGCAGCACCGTCAATCACTTTGATAAGGTGGTTAGGTACAAGATGAGCTGTTTTTTCGAACCAGAAAGCTGATATCTGATTAAGCACCTTGCCTTTATCGGGGATACCACAGGGCAGAACAAAATCAAAAGCGGATATGCGGTCAGTAGATACTATAAGTAGCTTGTCGCCTAAATCGTAAACGTCCCTTACCTTGCCGCGCCGGAATAAGGGAAAGGATAAATCAGTTTGCAATAAAACAGACATTTCTCGATTCTGTTAAAGCGACTCCGGGGTTAGCTTCTCCACCTCGGTTTGCCTTATCTTCTTCATTTCAGTTAAGCCCAAGCGCTCGAAGATGCTATCCACGTATTCCAGATAATAGTTGTAGTCGAACAGAGATTCCAGCTCAGGTTCAGATAAGTATGCCATTATTCTTGCATCTGCCTTGAGCAGCGATGAAAGGCTCTTCTTTTCTTGCCAGGCTTCCATAGCCTTGTCTTGCACCATTCTGTAAGCTTCTTCCCGGCCTAGACCTTTATCTATCAGTGCTAGCAGCACTCTCTGGGAAAAAACCAAACCTTGGGTGATGTCAAGATTACGGCGCATATTTTCGGGGTAAACACTAAGCCTTTTCATTACCGAGGTAAATATGGACAGCATATAGTCCAACGCCAAGCAGGAATCGGGTAGGGTAATTCTCTCCGTAGAAGAATGGCTAATATCACGCTCGTGCCATAAGGCGATATTTTCCATAGAGGTTAAAGCGTGTCCCCTTTCTAATCGGGCCAGCCCACAGATTCGTTCGCAAAGCTCAGGATTTCGCTTATGCGGCATTGCTGACGAACCTGTTTGTCCTGGCTGGAAAGGCTCCTCAACCTCCAGGATTTCAGTTCTCTGAAGGTTCCTGATCTCGGTGGCAAACTTCTCCAGGGAGCCAGCAATGATGGCCAAAGTAGCTGCGAACTGGGCATGGCGGTCGCGCTGGATTATCTGACTAGATATTGGGGCTGGAGCAAGCCCCAGCTTGGAACAAGCCCTTTCTTCAACTTCAGGAGGCACAGTGGCGTAGGTGCCTACCGCCCCTGATATTTTCCCTACTGAGATAATTCTCTTGGCATCAGCCAGCCTCCGGTCGTTACGCTTCATCTCCTCAGTCCACAGGGCTAGCTTTAAACCAAAAGTGATTGGCTCAGCATGAACGCCGTGGGTTCGCCCCACCATGATAGTATTCTTGTGCTCTATAGCTTTGTTTCCCAAAGTGCCGATAAGCTCGGTGATATCCTGTTCCAGAATGTCAGCAGCTTCTTTCAATTGAAGGCTTAGAGCAGTATCCATAATGTCTGAAGAGGTAAGTCCAAGATGGACGAAGCGTGACTCTTCGCCCAGACTTTCGGCAACTGAATTAAGGAAAGCGGTCATGTCATGGTGGGTCACCTCTAGAAATTCAGCGATGCGATCCAGGTTATAGCTAGCCTTCTTTATTTCGGGTATAGCTTCAGGCGGGATTCTTCCCAGCTCAGCCCAGGCTTCACAGACAGCTATCTCCACCTTAAGCCACTGGTCAAACCTATTCTCGTCAGACCATATTTTCTTCATCTGAGGCCTGGAGTATCTCTCAATCATGTTATTGCTCCGCCAATTGCATTTTATGTTTGTTGTAGGCTCTCCTGATTTCCTCATGTTTTATGCCCAAAATCTGGGCGGCAAGCAGGGCAGCATTTCTTGCCCCGCTTTTGCCAATGCCAACGCAGGCTACCGGAACGCCCGCAGGCATTTGGGCTATAGACAGTAAAGCGTCTACGCCTCTTAACTCGCTGGTAGGTAAGGGGACACCAATTACAGGCAGAGTCGTCCAGCTAGCCAGAACGCCAGGAAGATGAGCGGCATAACCAGCGGCAGCGATGATAACTTCAAAACCCCGCTCGGTTGCTTTCAAGCCATATTCCCTAAGCTGCCCCGGATCTCGATGAGCCGAGATAACCGAGACCTCGTAGTCAATGCTCAGTTGCTCTAACGTGTCCAAAGCTGGTTTGATCATATCAGCATCCGTCTTGCTGCCTATCACAATGCCTACTTGCGCCATTTAACCTGTCTCCCTGAGGGCAATGTCTTTGCGGTAATGACAGCCCGAGAACTGAATGTTGGGCAGGTTGCGATAAGCTTTCGCCCGGGCTTCAGCCATGTTCTTGCCAGTGCCTACCACGGTGAGCACTCGACCACCATTGGTGTACACCTTGCCATCGTCGCCCAGTTTGGTTCCAGCATGGAAAACCAGCGAATCTTCATCCAGTTTGTCCAAACCCTCTATGGAGAAGCCACTTTCGTAGCTGCCGGGATAGCCCGCTGAAGCCATGACTACTCCCACACACGCATCATTACTCCATTCTACGTTCACCTGGTCGAGCTTACCTTGGATCACTGCCAAGAGAATGTCTATTAGATCAGTTTCAAGAAGAGGCAAAATAACCTGAGTTTCAGGGTCACCAAAGCGAGCATTGAATTCCAGCACCGGTAGTTCATCGCCAACGACCATCAAACCAGCATAGAGCACTCCTTGATAGGTTATTCCCTCGTTAGCCATAGCTTTCACCGTCGGCAACAAAACAGTGTTAGTAGCTTTTTCTACTAGTTCGGCTGGGAAAAATCCTGGTGGGCTATAGCTCCCCATACCGCCTGTGTTGGGGCCTTGGTCATCATCCCATATCCTCTTATAGTCACAGGCAGGCATCATAGGCGAAACTGTTTTACCATCTGTGAACGCTATGAGGCTCACTTCTCGACCGCTAACATATTCGTCAATTATCACTCTATCTCCTGCAGAGCCGAAGACTCTTGTTTCCATAATGTCGCTGAGAGCTTTGCTGGCTTCTTGCACTGAGTTGGCAATAATTGTTCCTTTGCCGGCAGCCAACCCATCAGCTTTGATGACAATGGGTGGTTGTTGTTGCTTGAGGTATTCGCTAGCCTCAGGGTAAGAAGAGAAAACGACTCCTTTGGGACATAGGATGCCATACTTTTGCATTATTTCTCTAGCAAAAACCTTAGAGGATTCTAGTTGGGTAGCTGCTTTTGTGGAGCCAAAAATGGGAACACCCAAACTATCAAAATAGTCCACTATGCCTGAAGCTAGCGGCGCTTCAGGACCAACAACAACCAAATCAATGCCTTCGTCTTCAGCTACTTTACCCAAGGCTTCTACGTCTGTAGGCTGTAGGCTCAAGTTCTCAGCCATAGCTGCTGTGCCAGCGTTTCCCGGGGCAACAAGAATTCTCTCAACCTGTGGGCTCTGGGCTATCTTCCAGGCCAAAGTGTGTTCTCTGCCCCCACCACCAATAACCATGACTTTCAATGGCTGCTACCTCTACAAGTTTTCCTTTTTGAACTTCTCAGCCTGAACAGGATCGAGTGCCTGAATCAATTTGACTAACTCAGCAACATGCTCCTTTTCATCGGCAATGATGTGTTCCAACGTGGCCAGAGCCTCGTCGCTGTCTAGACTCTCGAGATGCTCTTGATATTGATTTATGGCTTGCAGTTCACCTACCAAATCATCTCGCAGCATCGCCAAATCGTCTTCTACAGTCAATTGTTTGTCATCTCTCTCGTCAAAAGGATACTCCATTTCTACCTCCTTTTTAGTTGAATAATTCGAATTTCTGGCCAGCAGGGAACCGATTTCCTATTCCCATTCTATGGTTGCTGGTGGCTTACTGGTAATGTCATAAACCACCCGGTTGACATTGGGAACTTCGTTAACTATGCGATCAGATATTGTATCCAGGAGCTCATAGGGTAGCCTGGCCCAATCTGCAGTCATGGCATCGTTGCTATTTATCGCTCTGATGGCGATTAGATAGCCGTAAGTCCTATAGTCGCCCATGACACCAACGCTCCTGACATCAGTAAGGACAGCGAAGCTCTGCCAGAGTTGCCCATAAAGCTTGGCCTTCTTAATCTCGTTCATAACAATCCAGTCAGCGGCACGTAGTATCTCCAGTCGCTCCTTGTTCACATCGCCAATAATGCGGATAGATAGTCCTGGCCCGGGGAACGGTTGCCGCCAAACCATGTCTTCAGGTAGCCCTAAAGCTAGTCCGACCTCTCGGACCTCGTCTTTGAACAGATACCTTAGAGGTTCGATGAGGCTGAATTTCATTTTAGTTGGCAAACCACCAACATTGTGATGGCTCTTTATCTTGGCCGAAGCCTTGGTTTCACCAGCACTGCTGCTTTCAATCACGTCGGGGTAAAGAGTACCCTGGGCGAGAAAATCAACTTTGCCCAATTTGGCTGCCGCCTCTTCAAAAACTCTGATGAACTCTCTTCCTACTAGACGTCGCTTCTTTTCTGGATCAGTTACCCCACGAAGCCGTCCCAGAAATCTTTCGCTAGCATCTGCGTAGACTATGTTCATTTTGAGATTGCGTTGAAAAGTGTTGAGCACCCTCTCTGGTTCCTCACGGCGTAACAAGCCGTTGTTAATAAAGAAACAAGTCAAGTTATCGCCAATAGCGCGGTGGACAAGACTAGCAGTGACTGCTGAATCAACACCGCCCGAAAGAGCACAGATAACCTTCCCCTTCCCTACCTGTTGCTTGATCTTGTCTATGCTATCAGCTACGAATCTGGATGGTGTCCAATTGCCTTGGCAGCCACATACTTGGTACAAAAAATTCTCAAATATTTGCTTCCCGTGCGGCGTATGAGCTACCTCAGGGTGAAACTGAAGCCCGAGGATGCCATCATCATTCCCTATAACAGCAACCGGCGAATTTTCAGTATAGGCCAAAGCTCTAAAACCAGGAGGCATTTCTATTATTTGGTCGCCATGGCTCATCCACACAGGGAGAGATGCGGGAAGACCGCCAAAAAGAGGACAGTCTTCAACGCTTATGTGCAGGATAGCATGGCCATATTCCTGCTTCTCTGCTGGAGCTACTTGACCGCCCAGTTGATAGGCAATAACCTGCATGCCATAACAAATGCCCATCACTGGCAGATGGCTCTCATAAATATAGGTTGGAGCTAAAGGAGCTCCAGATTGATAAACACTGGCCGGACCTCCCGAAAGGACAAAGCCTTTTGGATTAAGAGAGGCTATTTTCTCCCATGGGGTGTCATAAGACACAAGCTCGCAGTAAACGCGGCACTCTCTTATTCGTCTTGCAATGAGCAGACTATACTGGGAGCCGAAGTCAATGACCACGATGGTTTCACGTTCGCCAGGCGGCAGCAGCTTAGGTTCAACCATCGGTTGCTCGCCATGTAGCTCTTTAGCGATCTCCAAATAGGTTGAGACTTCAACATCATCGCTGGCGGAGACTCGGTGGCTCTGTGACCCGTTTTCCATTTCAGAGTAGCATCGTGATATAGGCTAGCTTATCATTGTGCTATACTAGCGTCAAGAGCGATGAATAAGTTGCAAGGACAGGTGAAAGAAGCGGTTCAAATACTCAAGAAAGGTGGAGTCATTGTTCTTCCCACCGATACAGTCTATGGTTTGGGGGCCGATGCTTTTAATTCAAAGGCTGTGGACCGAATTTATGAGATAAAGAATCGCTCTAGGCATTTGCCCCTTCCTCTACTTCTAAGCGATGTATCCCAGATAACTATGATAGCCGAGTCAGTACCCGAGGTAGGCTGGTTCCTGGCAAGCCGTTTCTGGCCTGGAGGGTTGACCTTGGTTCTACCTAAGATAGCTTCGTTACCCTCTTATCTTACCGGAGGCCCTACCATAGCGGTGCGTATCCCCAACCACCCTATTTGCCTGGCCCTTATTGAGGGCCTAGGGAGACCAATAATTGGCACCAGTGCTAATATCAGTCGCAGGCCAAGTTGTTTGACTACCGATGAGGTTAAGCAACAATTCGGAGACAAAATTGACCTTATCATTGATGGCGGCAAGTGCCCTGGCGGTGGCGAATCAACCATAGTAGATGTTACAGGTGAAGTGCCTGTTGTTTTGCGTCAGGGAATTATAGCTCAATATGAGATTGATAAGATTCTAGAGAGTAGTGTAAGGTAAGCAGTAATGAGTGTTGCTCTAGGTTGTGACCACCGTGGCTTCAGGACAAAGCAGGCCATTATGGAATTTCTGCCAAAGCTGCATTATAGCTATGACGATTTTGGCTGCTACAGCACTGATTCCGTGGATTATCCTGATATTGCCCGACAAGTGGGTGAAGCAGTAGCCTCAGGTGACTTTGAGCAAGGCATACTAATATGCAGCACAGGTATCGGCATGAGTATAGCAGCCAATAAGATCAAAGGTGTAAGGGCGGCTCTGTGCTGCGATACTCTTACTGCACAACGAGCTCGTCAACACAATAATGCCAATGTTTTATGCCTTAGGGGAGAAAACACAGAGCTGAAATTAGCTCTAGAGATTGTCGAAACCTACTTGACTAGCGGTTTTGAAGGTGGCAGGCATATCCCAAGGATAAAGCAAATAGAGGCTCTGGAAGCAGATTAGTTCTAGCTCATTGTGCTTCATATCGGGGCTTAGAACGTTGTGCTGAAGGGGCATGCACAGGGGCAGTAGGCGAATGAAGATTCTGGTTTGTCCTATAGAACCTACAGGATGTTGATGTTGATATTTGCCTAGCAGCTTCTGATACTTCGACGAAGGAGGCGAACAATGGCAAAACTTGGATTTATTGGGTTGGGGATAATGGGCAAGCCGATGGCCGGCCATCTAGTAGATGCTGGTCACACAGTCCATGTTTATGACTTGCACCCAGAACCGGTGAAGGAACTAGCTTCGAAGGGTGCAATGGGCTGTATCAATAGCAAGGAAGTAGCACAAAAAGCCGATGTAGTCTTGATTATGGTACCGGATACACCCGACACGGAAGCTGTGTTGTTTGGCGAGGACGGTGTTGCAGAGGGACTCAGGCCAGGTTCTATCGTCGTAGATATGAGTTCCATCTCTCCCATTGCGACAAAGGAGTTTGCCAAAAAGCTTGATGCTCTGGGTGTAAAGATGCTCGATGCCCCTGTTTCTGGTGGCCAGGTAGGAGCTGAGCAGGCTACTCTTTCGATCATGGTGGGGGGCCAGTCCGAGGTGTTTGAACAAATTAAGCCCTTCTTTGAAATCATGGGCAAGAACATCGTTCATGTTGGTGGTAATGGGGATGGTCAGACTTGTAAAGTGGCTAACCAGATTGTAGTTGCCCTGACAATTGAGGCGGTGGGTGAAGCTCTGTTGTTTGCCTCAAAGGCAGGTGCTGATCCAGCAGAAGTGAGGCGAGCGCTGCTCGGGGGATTCGCTCAAAGTCGGATTTTGGAATTGCATGGAGAAAGAATGATTAAGCGTAGCTTTGATCCTGGTTTTCGTATCCGATTACAGCAAAAAGACCTGAACTTGGCCTTGCAAGCAGCGCGTAACCTGGGGTTGAGCTTGCCCAACACGTCCACAGCACAAGAACTATTTAATGCGGTTGCAGCAGAAGGTGGTGGCGACCTAGACCATTCCGCGATAGTGCTGGCGCTGGAAAAGCTGGCCAATCATAAGGTCAGCGGATAGGGAGCCGGCAAATGTACGAAGTCTTATGGTATGGCCTAGGCAAGTAGAATATCAACACCATTATTTAACCATGGAGCATTGACATTGCATATTTCCATATCTATACTCTAAGCAGAATAGGTCTAGCGATTGTGGTAATGCCTTCTTATGTGGAGAGGGAGGTGGTATTATGTGAAAAGAGACGGGTAGCGTGTAAGGAGATGGGTATAAGGAATTTGTAGGAGGTGAAGATACATGGGAAGGAAATTAGGCGTGTTCTTAGTTGCAGTGGTGGCAATCGTTAGCTTGGTGATTGTTGGCTGCGCCCCTGAGGCAGCGCCGCCGCCGGAAGAAGGAGCGCCGCCGGAGGAGGAAGAAGAGGAGGAGGAGGAAGCTCCACCCGCAGCACCAGAGGCAGAAGTTATCAAATGGGTGGGGCAATCACACGCTGGAGGAATAACCGAGCAGCACCATTCATTATCTAGAGCGGCTGACAAAATTCGTGCTCTTAGCAATGGGCGATTGGATATAACAATCGAGGTAGGCGGTGGTATCGCCCCGGCCTCAAAGGAATTTGACGCGGTAGATAAGGGAGTCCTTGACTGCGCTGTAACGTGCTTCATGTATTGGATGGACAAGTTTCCCGCTGGTGGTCTGTTCACTATGAAGTCTGGTGGCATGTCTCCCATGGAGGCACTTTGTTGGTTTCGTGAGGGGGGTGGTGCTGAGCTGGCCGCAGAGATGATCGAGGGCTATAATGTATATATCGTCCCTAAGGCCGGGTGGATGGGTCCTCCAGAGGCGTTCCTAGCTACCGACAAAGAGTTAAAGAAGCGTGGTGACATTGCTGGATTGACGATTCGTGCGGCTGGTGATGGTGGGGAAATCCTTTCCCACTTGGGTGCTGGAGTGGTGATGATGCCGGCTGGTGAAATCTTCGAATCAATGCAGCGCGGAGTGATCGATGCCTATGAATGTGCTAGCCCAACGCTTAACTGGGACTTGGGCCTTTATGAAGCAGGTAAGTACCTGTGGCTCTCTGGAGCGCGCCAGCCCTACGAGTTCAATCCATTTATTGTCAACATAGATAGCTGGAATAAACTGCCCGACGATCTCAAAGCCATAGTAGCCGAAGTAAATGAAGCTGAGGCATTCAGGGCCTATGCTGAGGTGATTAGAATGGATCTGGAGGCTCTAGAGAAGTTCCGTGATTATGGCACCATAGTGGGGAAGGTTCCAGCGGAACTGGAAGAAGAGTATTCAGAAGAAGCGCAGAAATTCTATGCTGAGAAGGCGGCTGCGGATCCCTTCATGGCTAGGGTACTGGAGTCCTATGATGAGTTTCAAGAGGCCTTCAGAGCAGTATGGACACGTCCCTAGATTTGGCACATTAGGTAAAGGCCATCTTGTCCCGCTCCGAGAACACTCTCGGAGCGGGAGCTTGTAAGCTATGAGAAAGATACTGCAGATTATTGATTCCACTAACGAACGTATAGGACAAGCAATGAGGTGGTTCGTTATTGCTGCTATCTTGTTCATGGTAATTGAGGTAGTGCAACGGTATGTATTCCATCACCCAACCATGTGGGGGTATGAGATTCCCGTCCAGATAGGCGCTGCCATGTATATTCTCTCCTGGGGCTATGTTCATTTTAGCCATGGGCATGTCAGAGTAGACGTTTTCTATAGCCGCTTTTCGCTGCGAAACAGGGCAATTATTGACATCGCTTGTTTCTTGCTGCTCTTCGTGCCAATAGTTGGGTTCCTTGCCTATACCAGCGGGGCATGGATGGCGCACGCCTGGAAAATCAGTGAGAAATCGGTGCTAACTTACTGGTATCCCCCGATTTCACCCCTCAGGACAGCGATTTTCCTAGGCATATTATTCCTTCTTCTTCAAGGTATAGCCCAGTTCATCCGTGATTTGCATTTGCTCATGAGGAGTAAACCCTATGATTGAACTAAGCCCGGAGATTATTACCATAATAATGCTGGGCGGAGTGCTGATCACGGTCTTGCTGGGTTATCCTTTAGCTATCGCAGTAGGTGCAATAGGTTTAATAGTCGGATTCACGATATTTGGGGTACCAATTACACTCGAACTCTACTATGGTCGTATCTTTTATCAGCTAACCAACTATGTTCTTCTGGCTGTCCCGTTCTTTGTTTTTATGGGCACTATGCTTGAACGCTCGGGGATAACCGAAGGACTATATGATGCATTGTATCTATGGCTTGGCGCCTTCAGGGGTGGGCTGGCTATTACCACTGTGCTAATAGGCACCATCTTGGCTGCCTGTGTCGGGGTAATTGCTGCCTCAACCATTTTGCTAGCACTTATTGCCCTTCCCTCTATGTTGAAGCGGGGCTATGGCAAATCTTTAGCTGCCGGCTCGGTCTGTGCCGGCGGCACTCTCGGCATCCTCATTCCTCCCAGTATTATGTTGGTTGTTTATGGACCAATGTCTGGGCTTGGTGTAGGCAGTTTATTTTTTGGTGCTATTTTTCCTGGCCTTGTCCTCTCGGCTTTGTACTGTGGCTACATAGCCTTTTACTCCCTATTCAACCCGGGAGCGGCACCGGCAGTGCCTATTGAAGAAAGGAGAGTTCCCTTTGCCAAGAAAACACGTATGCTTGTTGTCTCGCTGGTTCCTCCACTGGCACTCATCCTGGCGGTGCTCGGCAGCATTTTCACTGGTATAGCTACCCCTACTGAAGCGGGTGCTGTAGGTGCCTTGGCTGCCACAATTCTAGCTATCGCCTATCGTAAGTTTAACTTTGGAGTCCTTAAAGAAACAGCGTTGGGGACGATAAAGCTGGCCGGCATGGTGCTCCTCATAGCTGGACTGGCCTTTAGCTTTGTGGGCGTATTTATCCGCGCTGGCTGCGGACAGGTAGTTGAGGAATTCATTCTGGGTGCTCCTGGTGGTAAGTGGGGTGCTTTTGCTCTCATAATGTTCCTCTGCTTTATCCTGGGCATGTTCATTGATTGGATAGGAATCGTCTTTATCATGGTTCCTATAATAACACCGATTGGCGCTGCTTTGGGGTTTAACCCTCTCTGGTTCGGGATGATGATCTGTGTTAACCTGCAAATGTCCTTCATGACCCCACCCTTTGCCTATGCCATTTTCTTTGTCAAAGGTGCTGCTCCGCCGGAGTTGGAGGTGACCACTGCTGACATAATACGTGGAGTGGTTCCATTTGTCATATTGATAATGGTTGGCCTTTTCTTGTGCATCATTTTTCCCCAGATACTCCTGTGGCTGCCGGGGAAGATGGTATAGCATAAGCACCAGCAGCTTAGTCTCTTGAGCCGGGGAAGCCATTATTCTAAATCTTACCAGTTTTGCCTGCTGCTTACGGGGATGTCACCAGGTTGCGCTCTCTGGGTATAGATAGGGCAGCAGACTTCTCTGGGCAAAAACCGTTAGCTTTGCTTGCTTCACCCTTTCCTCTGAAGCAGCACACGGGCTGGGCTATGATGCACTGTCACTTACTTGTCTTGCTGCTGGAGTCAGATTCCCACACTTGTTCACGGATGGCCATATCTCCCCGATAGGCAGAGAGTCTAGCCGGGAATATGTACGCTAAGACAGACGGTAGTCAACATTTGCTCAAAGCTTTGCCCCTGCCGGCTTGGATCCAAAGGACATCGTTTCTAGATGTGAGTTATAGAGTATTGTTCCCGCTGCAGCCCCTAAATTTATGCTCCTTTCTTAAGCAGCTCATTTAGTTTTTCCGCTTCCCCCGGCTTCATTTTATAGCAGTGTTCCGCAGCCGGGAATTTGCCATTCTTAATATCGCTGATATATTCGCCAAAAGCTCTGCGCATCTCCTCAGCAAGATTGGCATATTTCTTCACGAATTTTGGGGTAAAGACCTCGTAAATCCCCAGCATATCATGAACGATGAGCACCTGACCGTCACAGTAGGGTCCAGCCCCAATTCCCACTACCGGCACCCTCAGTTTTTCTGTAATCAGCTTGCCAGTCTCTGGTGGAATGCTCTCCAGCAAAACGGCAAATACCCCGGCCTCCTGTAACGCTTCCGCATCAGCAAGTAATTCCATAGCAGCTTCTGCTGTATTACCCTGAACTTTGTAGCCTCCCATTTGTCCTGAGCTCTGAGGAGTCATCCCAATATGCCCCATCACTACCATCCCGGAACCCACAATACCACTAATCTGAGGTACTACTCTACGGCCGCCCTCAAGCTTTATAGCATCGACACCTGCCTCTTTATAGAATCGCGCAGCATTCTCGATAGCATCCTCCACCGATTTCTGATAGGAAAGAAAAGGCATATCACCAATCACAAATGTATTCGGTGCCCCCTTCCGTACAGCCTGAGAATGTAATATCATCTGGTTCATGGTGACCGGTATTGTCCCCTCATAACCATACATGACGTTCCCCAGTGAGTCACCTACCAACAGCATCTCCAGCCCAGCTTGTTCAGCTATCCTCGCAGTACAAAAATCATAAGACGTCAAGTACGTAATTTTCTCACCCCGTTCCTTCATCTGATAGAAATCTAGGACGCTCTTTTTCTTGGCCACTTACTCACCTCCTTCTTAGTTTCTACATCTTATCCCAGTTACTCTCGAATGTAAACAAACCATGGCTAGGGCTTTCTTTGCTGACCTCCGCTGCTGTGGCGTTATCCCAGAGCTTCAACCTTGACCTTTCATTGCTCCACTACCTAATATAGCATCCCAGTCGCTAATCAATCGGGCTTGAGCAGTTCTCGTAGTCTCTCAGCAACACTCTCATCAATTGTCCCTTTGGCCAAGGCAATGGGAATAGTCTCCATCCCCAGTGCTTTGTAAAGGCCAACTATGGTGGGGGCTCTTTTTCCCAGTGCATCGAGATGTTTACGTATCGTGTCTAAGTCTCCTCGAGCAATGGGGCCTGTGAGACAACCAGGTAAGCCAACAGTGGCGATGTTACTCACACTACCGCGTAGGATAGGTAAGAAAGCTTCAGTTGCTTCAGTGGTAGATTTGCCAAAATTTTGCCACAGGTCTGCGGCCAGCTTGACTATGGTATAAAAATAGTTGCAGGCAATGGCTGCTGAAGCATGGTAGAGAGCCTTATCCTCCGCTTTCAGTTCTAACCAACTGCCACGCAGAGCATTAGCCATCTCCTTTAATACACTCAGGAGCGGTTCCTCAGCTTCAATGGCAAAGGTAGAGCCAGGTAGATTCTCTACGGCTTGGTTAATGCTGGCAAAGGTCTGGCAAGGGTGAAAAGATCCAACCATCGCACCTCTTTCTCTAGCTGGTTCCAAGACATCAGTGGAGCAAGCACCACTGCAGTGAATCACTGATTGAGCAGTGTGCCAGTTAACCTGGGCAGCAACTCTCGCGATGATATCATCAGGTGTGGTGATAAAGACAAACTGAGCCACATCAGCAACATCCTGCGCTGTTTTAGAGACTTGACACCCTGTCACCATTTCGGCGAACCTTTGTGCTGCAACTAAGCTCACGTCATACACGGCGATTACCTCGTAACCGTGCTGGGATAATCTCACACCAAAGGCTGTACCGACCGGCCCAACGCCGATAAATCCGATTTTCTCCACCTACGCCATCTCCTTAGCTATGTGCCATACTATAAAACTACAATAGGGATGTCAATAATGAAGCCGTCTCAAGGTTTGGTAACTGCCAATGTCCTGATATACAATAGAATCATAGATTCAAATTAGAAGGAGGCAAAATGAGGAGCGATGTTGTTAAGAAAGGTATTGAGCGGGCACCTCATAGGTCGCTGTTACGCGCCGTAGGTTGTTCTTCAGACGACTGGGATAAACCTTTTATTGGAGTAATTAACAGCTTCAATGAGATTGTCCCCGGGCATATTCATTTACAGTCCATTGCCCGAGCAGTAAAGGAGGGAATTCGTAGTCGCGGAGGAGTGCCATTTGAATTCAACACCATTGCTGTCTGTGATGGCATCGCCATGAACCACCCTGGCATGAAGTACAGTTTGCCCAGCAGAGAGGTTATCGCTGACTCTGTCGAGCTTGTGGCTGAGGCTCATGCCCTTGATGGCTTAGTACTAATCCCTAACTGTGACAAGATAGTACCAGGTATGCTTATGGCAGCAGCAAGGCTTAACTTACCCTGTGTTCTTGTAAGCGGTGGCCCTATGATGTCGGGCAAGCTTTGTCAAGATACCCAGGTAAGATCTATAGATCTAAGCACACTTTTTGAGGCAGTAGGTAAGACTATCAGAGGGGAGATATCTGAGACTCAGTTAATAGAGATGGAAAAAGTCGCCTGTCCTGGCTGTGGCAGCTGCGCTGGCATGTTTACGGCCAATACCATGAACTGTCTCGCTGAGGCTCTGGGTATGGCCTTACCGGGCAACGGAACGATACCGGCAGTGCAGGGTCGAAGAATCCAGTTGGCTTATAGGGCTGGTCAACAGATTATGGAAGTGCTGGCAAAGAACATTGGAGCTAAGGATATTATCACTAGGGATACCGTTCATAACGCTTTTGCCGTAGACATGGCTCTGGGCGGCAGCACGAATTCTGTACTACATCTTACGGCTATAGCGCACGAGGCAGGAATCGATTTTCCCTTGTCCTTGGTGAACGAGATCAGCCAGCGGGTTCCTCACTTGTGCAAGCTAAGCCCGGCGAGCGACTACCACATTGAGGATTTAGATTTGGCAGGTGGCATTCCAGCAGTAATGCAAGAGATATCTAGCTTGCTAAGTCTTAAGGCGCAGACTATATTAGGTAAACCAGTGGGCGAAGTGATAAAGGAAGCCAAGGTCAAGAATAGAGAGATAATCCATACTCTATCCAATCCCTACGGCCCTACTGGTGGCATCAGTATTCTATTTGGCAATCTGGCACCCCAGGGTGCCGTGGTGAAAAGCGCTACAGTAGCTCCCGAGATGAAAGTTCACCAGGGCCCAGGGCGTGTTTTCGACAGCGAAGAAGAGGCTACCCAGGCAATAATGAAAGGTGACTTCAAATCTGGAGATGTGATTGTCATTCGCTATGAAGGACCAAAAGGAGGGCCGGGCATGCGCGAAATGTTGACGCCTACTTCCCTTCTCAGCGGAATGGGCATGGATAAAGAAGTAGCGCTTGTTACCGATGGTCGTTTTTCTGGAGCCACGCGAGGAGCAGCTATTGGTCATGTGTCTCCCGAAGCAGCAGAGAGAGGCCCCATTGCTGCTACAAAGGATGGTGACATGATCTCGATAGATATACCTAATCATAAATTGGAAATAGACTTAAGCCAGGCAGAGATGGAGCAACGGTTAGTTTCACTACCTGCCTTCGAGCCTAAGACTAAAACTGGTTATCTTAAACGCTATGCTGACAGAGTGACTTCAGCCAGCACCGGGGCAGTGTTTGCTGAGTAAAGGAGAGCCTAGGAGGAAGGTTGCCTGTTAGACGAAACTGCTGAAGAGGAGGAGGTGCTAGATGAGCCTATGGCTTGAGATGATATTGCGCTTGTTTTTAGCTGCTGCTCTAGGAGCGGCTATCGGTTATCAACGAGAGCGAGCTGGCAAGGTAGCGGGATTACGCGATCACATTTTGATTGCTGTGGGGGCAGCCCTCTTTACTGTAGCTTCCATTTTCGGCTTCAGTGGCACAGTTGACACCTCAAGGGTCGCTGCTGGCATAGTGGCTGGGGTTGGCTTTATCGGGGCAGGGGTTATCTTCCGAGGCGAAGAAGGAGTAGCTGGTCTAACTACTGCAGCGAGCATCTGGGTCACTGCTGCGATAGGGTTAGCTGCTGGTGCTGGGCTATATCTGATTGCTGTTATTGTAACCCTGGTCACTATTGGCATCTTAATGATTCCTCCAGTTCACAAGGAAAGACAGTGATTCAGCTTTGTCAACCAGTCTGTTAAGAGACCATGGGCGCAAGATTAACAGGAAGGTGGTGAATGGTTCTGAAGAAGAATACAATACTAGATGAGATGCAAAGGGTTTATCCAGAGAAGTTTCCCTCCGAGGACAGGATATTTGGTCATATCCATCGCGGCGACAGAATATTCATTGCCTCGGGCTGTGGCGAGCCCCAATATCTTGTTGGGGCACTCATAGATTATGTGGAATCCCATCCAAAAGGTTTTTTTGATGCTGAAGTGATTCACATATGGACTCTTGGCGTTGCTCCGTATACAGATGAAAAATTCAGGAGTAATTTTCGGCACAACTCTTTCTTCATCGGAGATAGTACTAGAGACACGGTTAACAGGGGAGATGCAGATTATACCCCAGTATCTTTGTCAGATGTTCCAGATCTATTCTACCGCAGAGTTGTTCCTATTGATGTAGCACTCATACAGACCTCGCCACCAGATAATCACGGCTATATGAGTTTAGGCGTGAGCGTTGACATAGTCAAAGCAGCCACGGAACAAGCCTCATTGGTTATAGCTCAAGCTAACTCAAGTATGCCACGTATTCATGGGGACGGCTTTATTCATATTACAGGCGTGGATTTCATAATCCCACATGATGAACCCATATTGGAGTACAAAAGAGATGTAGATAATGGAAACAATGAAGTTACCCAGCGGATTGGAGAGCATGTTTCGCGTCTCATCCAAGATGGAGATACTATTCAGGTGGGATATGGGACAATACCAAATGCGACTTTGGCCAACCTTCGCAATAAGAAACATCTGGGCGTACATACGGAACTTCTGAGCGATGGGATCGCAGAGTTGATGAAGAAGGCTGTCATTGACAACACAAGAAAAAGCGTCAACCGGGGGAAAACAGTAGCGACATTCTGTATGGGTAAGAGAGAAACCTATGAATACTTGCATGATAACCCTGCCGTAGAATTCAGAACGGTTGATTATACGAACAATCCGTTGGTTATAGCCCAACACGAGAACATGACTGCAATAAACAGTGCTCTCGAGATAGACCTTACCGGGCAGGCGACCGCAGAATCCATAGGGGAAAGGTTTTACAGTGGCATAGGGGGACACTATGATTTTATGAGAGGGGCACTTTTGGCACG
>Ga0315533_1000283_pt1 | contig 46969 bp, 45 predicted proteins | sample SalMarSW160130MG_FD_203081 | JGI IMG/M metagenome (GOLD analysis project Ga0315533, IMG submission 203081) | Salt marsh sediment microbial communities from the Plum Island Ecosystem LTER, Massachusetts, United States - Salt Marsh Sediment SW1601-30 ...
CAAATAAATTAGTAGCCTCGATTAATTGATTATGATATAATTCAATTGTGTTTTTCGGGGCGTAGCGCAGTTTGGTAAGCGCGCTTGGTTCGGGACCAAGAGGTCGGAGGTTCAAATCCTCTCGCCCCGACCATCTAAAAAATACTTTTTCTAAGATTATGAACTTTTTAAATTATAGTTTTTTATATTATTTTGGGCAACACTTAATATTGCTTTTTATAAATTCCTTGTAATCTCCCAGAGCATCGTGAATCCAGCAATCATCCCCTCCGGCACTTTCTCTAAAAGTTAAAGCCATAATATAAGCAAGTTCTTTTACAGTTGCCCCAGCATCTAAAGCTCCTTTAAAGTGTTTCTTTACACAGGGAACAGACCTGTTTTTAATAGCCAGTGCAAAACAAATAAATTGATAGGTTTTTTCATCGATAGTTCGTTTTTCTTTGTAAAGTTCATCAATCTCATCAAATTTCTGACTAAATTCCGGAAAAAATTCAGCTAATAATCTCATTTTTTTATCTCCTTAATCCATCTTTTAATTCCTTCTTTTTCTGGCATTTTGCCTGCTAACTTTACATCTCCATCAATGACTAAAGCAGGAGTTACCATAACTCCATAATCAATAATTTTGTTGATATCTGTTATTTTAATAATTTCTGCTGAAACGCCAAGCTCATTCATCACCTCTTCAGTTAGTTCGGTCAGTTTTTTGCACTTCGGACAACCGGATCCTAAAATTTCAATTTTCATTTTAAATTTCTCCTAATATTTTTATATTTTTAAAAAAAATAACCAAAAATCATCCCGCTAAATGTTGCCATAGTTACTACCAAAGAGATAAATACCAGAGTTTTTTTTGTTCCCAAAATGCTTCTGATAACTAACATATTTGGTAGGCTCAAAGCTGGACCTGCTAACAGAAGAGCTAAAGCCGGACCTTTACCCATACCTGCTCCCAATAACCCTTGCAAAATAGGTATCTCGGTAAGGGTAGCAAAGTACATCAAAGCTCCGACTATCGAGGCAAATAGATTTGACCATAAGCTGTTTCCGCCAACTAAATTTTCAATCCAAATTTTCGGGATTAATGCTTCGCTCCCCGGTCTACCCAACAAAAAACCAGCTACCAAAATCCCTCCTAATAAAAGAGGCAATATTTGTACAGCAAAACCCCAGCTAGAATTTACCCATTGAACCAGCTCTTCTTTTTTAAACCATTTAATAAGCATCCAGGATAAAGCAATTAAAAGAATGCCGGTTATAAACCATTTAAAATCATAAATTATTTGCCAAATCTTAATTGATTCATCTTTTCCCCAATTAGCAAAAATTAATATTCCTACCATAATTGCAAGATAAAATGTTGTTTTCCATAAGGTTCTTTCACTTTGTTCCTGCTTCCATGTAAATAAATTACGATTTGTATCTATGTTTTTCTTTTTCTCATCCTCATGAAAAATAAAATGCATAGATAAACCTATAACTATGGAAAAAATAATAGCACCAATGGCACGGGCTAAACCTAACTCAAATCCTAAAACACGAGCAGTTAAGATAATTGCCAATACATTGATGGCCGGTCCGGAATAAAGAAAGGCAGTTGCTGGGCCTATTCCTGCACCACGTTTATAAATTCCAGCAAAAAGAGGCAAAACCGTGCAGGAACAAACCGCTAAAATTGTGCCAGAAACAGAGGCGACAGTATAACTTAAAAATTTATTTGCACCTGCTCCAAAGTATTTTGTTACATTTTCTTGACTGATAAAATTAGCAATTGCCCCGGCAATGAAAAAAGCGGGAATCAAGCACAATAATACGTGTTGACGGGCATAGTCTTGTGCCATTAATAGAGATTCTAATACTGCTTGGGGTATTTTGTAATTACTAAATGGTATAAAATAAAAGAATATAAATACGGCGACTATAATGAAAATTTTTGATCTTCGTTTCATTGCTTTCACCCCATATAATATGTATATATTAAAATATGTTCATATTAAAGTCAAGTAAAAATATTTTTTTATAAAAAAAGGATTTTTGCTATTTTTGCAGTAAAGATAAAGTAAGATGTGGATTAATTAATTTAATAAGAATTTATTTTTCTGAACGGAGTAGTAAATAGATAGAAATAATAAAAGGAAGGAAGGTATTGAGATAGATGAATGAAGATAAAAAATTAATTGCTTATTGCGGACTCTATTGCGGAGACTGTATTAATTATAAAGGAGAGGTTGCAGATTTAGCCAGAGATTTGAGGAAAAAATTAAGACAAGAAAAGTTTGGTCGAGTTTCCAAAGGATTATCTAAATACTTTAAGGAATTTAAAGATTATGAAAAGTGTTATGCGACTTTAGGAGCCATGGTTAGATTACGTTGCAGTAGGGTTTGTAGAGACGGAGGGGGACCTCCATTTTGTAAAATCAGAAAATGTTGCGAAAAAAAGAATATTCAGGGATGCTGGGAATGTGAGGAATTTGAAACTTGCAGCAAATTAGATTTTTTAAAACCCATTCATGAAGATGCCCATCTAAAAAATCTAAGGAAAATCAAAAAAGAAGGAACCGATAAATTTCTTTCCGGAAAGAGATATTGGTAAAATAATTGATAATTTAAGTCTTAGTTATTAAACATAGTGCAAATCTATTTTGAAAAATCAATAAACAAAAATTAAAATTTATTGTAGATTATTTTTGAATTTTAGTACAATATTGAATGTCAAAGAGCGTTACTTTAAACTTACTATTAGAAGAGAGGAGTAATTATGATGAAGGTGGTTTGTGATCATTGTGGCACAAAAGTACCAAAATATGAAACAATCATTTCGCCTGACGACGGCAAAAGACGCTGTTTTAAATGCTTTAATAAAAAGATATCACAAGAACTTGGTATTGATTTCGAGACTGTTAATTTTGACCCAATTACGCTTGAGGACAGTTATGGTGAAAAACACACATTTCATTTTAGGAGTTTATTGGTGCCAACCGGGAAGTTGATTGAAGCCTTTGAATTAAAAGATGGAGAACCTGGCGGCTATATGTCAGGTGTTCTTGATGACTTTTATTGTGATATAAAGGGCCTTCAAAAAAAATTAATTAATCGATTACAACGGGCGATGGAACATAAAAGTTTAAAGATGCTTCATGGAAGTTGGACGCTTGTTAGCCCAGGGGTTATTCGGGGGCGAATAGAGTATGGCTTTGGTGAGGACAGTCCCATTATTATAATTGATGGGAAGCCTTTTACATGGGACGAATTTGGACGGATGATAACCTCATACGAAGGATGGCAGTTTAGACTTAAAATAGTAGACAAAACTGATGAAGATTAAAGTGCAATTATTCATAGTTTCTTCCCTCAATCTGACCTTGTGGTTTAATTAAGTGCCAGCAATTTGATGGCAAGTTGGATTAAATAATTAACATATTTAGGAGAGATGTTTAATGGCCAGTAATAATAAAAAACAAACCGAATGGGCCGAAGCGAAAAAGAAATGTCGATTAAATGAAGAAACAGTACGAATGGCTAAAGAGATGGGTTTAAACCCGAGAAGTCTAATAAAGAATATTCCGAGCAAGACACAAAAATGGAAGGCTCCTGTTCATGTTTGGATTCGGGAAATGTACCAAAAATGTCAGGAAAAAGCCCTGAGGAAAAAGGCTTCAAGAAAGAATGTGCAGATTTATGATGTAGGTTAGGTGAAAGAACCGCTAAACTATATGAGGTGATAAGGAATGAGAATGTCTGAAGAGAATGTTAATGTCTTTCACTTAAAAGGAAAATGAAAATATTTATGTATGTTGTATTCTCGCTCCCGATTGTCGTTCGGGTCGTATAACAGCGGATAAAAGGCTTCGTTTCACTTCGCCCAAATTGCCTTCGGCAACTTCTTTTATCCGCAAACGTTATATGGAATTCCGAATCCCGCCTTTAGAGGAAATTTTATATATTCGAATTTAATTTAAATAAATAAGGAGGTAATAAAAATATGGCAACAAAATTAGATCTGACAAAGGAATACAAAACTTATTACACGGCAAAGAAAACGCCAGAAGTGGTTGAATTTGATGAAGTACAATTCTTAACAATAGAAGGCAAAGGTGCTCCCGGCGGCAAAGAATTCACAGCCAAAGTGGAGGCATTATACTCTCTTGCTTATGGGATTAAGATGCCAATGAAAAAAGAGGGAAAGGACTTCACGGTACCTAAACTTGAAGGATTATGGTGGGTGGAATCTGATAAACCGCCTCTGCAAGTTCCTCGTGAAGAATGGAAATGGAAACTTCTTATTCGCATGCCAGTCTTCGTAACCTCTGAATATGTTGAAAAAACTAAACCAGAGGTTATCAAAAAGAAAAGCATAGAATTAGTAAATGAAATTAAGTTTGAGAAGATAACCGAAGGCAAATGTGTGCAGGTGTTACATATCGGTCCTTATTCAACTGAACCCGAATCACTGAAAAAGATGAAAGAATTGATGGAAGAAAATAATCTTATTGAAAAGGCTCTTCACCATGAGATTTATCTATCGGACCCAAGACGGGTTCCTGAAGAAAAAATGAAGACAATACTGCGGCAACCAGTAAAAGAAAGAACATAAAAAGGTAGAAAAATGCAATATGAAAACATCCTTAAAAAACTAAAGGCCTTATCTAATTCCAAGGCAGTAGAGGGCATGGCGCGGTTTGGTATTAGTCCAGTAAATACTTACGGAGTTTCTGTTCCAAACCTAAGGGAAATGGCAAAAAAAATTGGAAGGGATCACTCTCTTGCTCAACAACTTTGGGATTCAGGTATTCACGAAGCGCGTATACTAGCGAGTATGATTAACGAAGCGAATCAGGTGACAAAAAAACAAATGGATGCGTGGATAAAGGATTTTGATTCATGGGATGTATGCGATCAGTGTTGCATGAATTTGTTTGATAAAAAACCTTTTGTATGGGAGAAGGCAATAGAGTGGACAAATCGCGAAAAAGAATTTGAAAAGCGCGCTGGCTTTGCCTTGATGACGTGCCTGGCATGGCACGACAAGGAATCGCTGGACAAAAAATTTTTAGTCTTACTGCCAGCGATAAAACGAGAGGCGGATGACGATAGAAAATATGTTAAAAAGGCGGTCAATTGGGCGTTAAGGAATATTGGAAAACGGAATTTAAATTTAAATAAGAAGGCAATTGAAACTGCAAAAGAGATTCAAGAAATGGATTCAAGAAGTGCAAAGTGGATTGCTTCTGATGCAATTCGGGAGTTAATGAGTGAAGCGGTTCAAGAAAGATTGCAAAAAATATCTAAATAAAGAATAAGGCGAGGTCAGAACTCATATAACACGGGCTATACGGCTTCGTTTTACTACGGCCAAATTTGTTCCGCCATACTCCACAAACTTTGCATAGCCCGATTCCGTTGTACGAAGGAGCAAGCCAAGATAAGGAGAAATCAATATGAAACAATGGTATGAATCGTTATTTGAGAACTATTGTAGGAAATATGATAATGAAAGCTTTACACAGGGCACAACTGGTGAGTGTGATTTCATCGAAAAAGAAATTGATTTTAATAAGTCGCTAAAAATAATTGATATCGGATGTGGTACCGGTAGACACTCGATTGAATTGACAAAAAGGGGATACAAGGTTACAGGAATTGATCTGTCAGAATCACAATTGAAGCGGGCAAAAGAAAAAGCAAAAGCGCAAAACCTGCAAATTGATTTTCAGAAATATGATGCAAGGAAATTATCATTTAAGAATGAATATGATTTGGCAATAATGCTTTGCGAAGGAGCATTTCCCTTGATGGAGACAGATGAAATGAATTATGAAATATTAAAAAATGTCGCAAAGTCATTAAAGGATTTTGGCAAGCTGATTTTTACAACATTAAATGGATTATTTCCACTATATCATTCAGTTGAAGAATTTTGCACATCAACAACGGAAGAAGGGAATGCAACCTATAGAAGTAATACTTTTAATTTAATGACTTTCCGGGATCACAATATTACCACAGTAGAAGATGATTTTGGGAGTAAGAAGGAATTGGAATGTAATGAAAGATATTATGTACCATCTGAAATTACATGGTTATTAAAAACATTAGGCTTTAAAAAGATTAATATTTATGGAGCAAAACTCGGAGCCTTTTCAAGGAATGATAAACTTACAACCGAAGATTTTGAAATGTTGGTTATTGCTGAAAAGTAATGGCTCACTCCATCGCACAACAATAGATATGAGGTTACGCTCCTTTCGGTGTTGCTTTATTCAAATTGCTCTCCGCTCTGCTACGAGCAACTTCTCATATCGGCGAACGTTATACAAAATATTTAATGGTTGTTTGAGATTTGAGTCAAAATATTGGACATTCTGATTTGATAAATCAAATCCTTTCAACTTTTTTCTATCACCAATCTGCTTTAAAATTTTATCTACTTTTTTTTACCCCTGTATAGAGTAAAATAAGGAGAAAAAGTCATTTTCACACAATATTACAATTAACCTAACACAAAAAATTAAAAACTTTTCTGCGAAAAGAGGATTTTTGCTTATTTTGTAGAATAGAGAAGTAAAATGATTCTTAACATATTTATTCTATAAATCATAAAGTATTTCTATCAAAGTAATCTATAGAAAGAAAGAAAAACAAAACTAAAAAGCAGTTTGAGATATAGAATTATAATTGTTAAACAAAAAATAAAGAACTGCTCTCTACAATTGATAAAGATGAAAAGGAGTTAAAATATGGTAGGTTTTTTACAACAATTTCATCCTGTAGTACAAGCTCTCCTGGCAGGAATTTTTACCTGGGGACTGACTGCGTTGGGGGCTGCCATGGTATTTATGACCAAAGAGATAGATAAGAGAATCCTTGATACTATGCTGGGTTTTGCAGCAGGGGTCATGATTGCCGCTAGTTACTGGTCACTATTAGCTCCGGCTATTGAAATGTCTGAAGATTTGAATATTCCAGTGTGGTTTCCTCCAATGGTGGGTTTCCTCCTGGGAGGTATTTTTTTAGGGGGGATTGACAAAATACTTCCTCACCTCCATCTCGGCTTTCCGATAGAAGAAGCTGAAGGTATTAAAACATCCTTTCAGCGTAGTACTTTACTTATTCTTGCTGTAACCTTGCATAATATTCCTGAGGGTCTGGCTGTGGGGGTGGCTTTTGGGGCTGTTGCTGCAGGTTTTCCTTCCGCAACTTTACCGGTAGCTATAGCTCTGGCGATAGGTATAGGGATTCAAAATTTGCCAGAAGGCCTGGTTATCTCCATACCTCTTCGAGGCGAAGGAATGTCACGGTTTAAAAGTTTCTGGTATGGACAATTATCAGGAATAGTAGAGCCAATTGCCAGTGTTATAGGCGCAGTTGCTGTTATTATGCTAAAACCTATCTTACCCTATGCTCTGTCTTTTGCTGCAGGGGCAATGATTTTTGTAGTAGTTGAAGAGCTAATTCCCGAATCTCAACGCGGTAAAAATACAGATTTAGCCACTTTAGGTGCAATGGTAGGCTTTACGGTAATGATGGTACTTGATGTAGCATTTAGCTCGTAATTAGAATGTTCTTTCTCAGATTTAGAGAGAATAAGAGTGGGAAGACTATTTGTTGACAAAATCATATTTATGAATATAAAAAGGAGAAAAAATATTGTGAAAAGGATTTATAAAATTGTGTTTGGTAGTTTAATTTGTCTTGCTTTAGTAATGGCAGGTAGTGTTAATATGATAGGGTTTACTCAAGAGCAAGATATTTCTGAAATAAGCATTGAGGGTATCTGGGAGGGCAAGTTAAAAGTTCCCGGGACAGAGCTTAGGATTGTCTTTAAAATCTCTAAGAATCCGGACGCAACTCTGACTGCGACTTTGGATAGTCCAGACCAGGGAGCAACTGGCATCCCCGTGGAAGAAGTTATCTTTATAGACAATACCTTACACCTGGAAGTAAAATCTGCGGGAGGTGTTTTTGAAGGGAGAGTTAGTGAAGATTTTTTGGTCATTGAGGGAGAGTGGAAACAGTCCGGACAGGGACAGGCTTTACCCCTTACACTTAAGCGGGTAGATAAAGCAGTAGAAATACTTAGACTTCAAGTGCCAAAAAAACCTTATCCTTATATAGAAAAAAAAGTAGCATATACAAACTTAAAGGCGGGGGTAAAACTTGTTGGTATACTGACTTTGCCCTCTGACAAGGGTGTATTTCCGGTAGTATTATTAATTACCGGTTCCGGACCACAGGACCGTAACGAAACTATATATGGTCATCATCCCTTCCTGGTATTAGCAGATTATTTAACTCGCCAGGGGATTGCAGTCCTCAGGGTAGATGATCGGGGAGTGGGAGAATCTACCGGGGATTTTTCCCAGGCTACCAGTGAAGATTTTGCATCCGATGTATTAGTAGGTGTGGAATATCTTAAAACCTGTAAAGAAATAGACCCCAATAAGATAGGTCTTATTGGGCATAGTGAAGGGGGGCTGATTGCTCCTATGGTAGCTGTAAAATCACCGGATGTGGCTTTTATTGTATTAATGGCCGGGACAGGATTAACCGGAGAAGAAATTCTATATTTACAGGGTGCTTTTATTTCCAGGGCAATGGGGGTTAGCGAAGAAGATATTATCAAGAAGCGCCAGTTCAATGAAAAGATATTTTCTGTTTTAAAAGAAGAAGAGAATAGTGAAATTGCTGAAGAACGACTTCGACAGATGTTTGAGGAAGATTGGGAAAAAATGAGCGATGAGGAAAAAGAACAAATAGGTAATCCGGAAGTGTTTCTTGAAGCTCAGCTTCAGAGCTTATTATCTCCCTGGCTTAAGTTTTTCCTGACTTATAATCCTAAACCAACTTTGAGCAAGGTCAAGTGTCCGATACTGGCTATAAATGGAGAGAAAGACCTTCAGGTACCTCCTAAAGAAAACCTTAGTGCTATCGAAAATGCTCTCAAAGCCGGAGGTAACCAAAATTATAATATTAAAGAATTACCCTGTCTTAATCACCTTTTCCAGACTACCCAAACTGGATTACCATCGGAGTATGCTAAAATTGAAGAAACAATTTCGCCGGTGGCCTTAAAAATAGTAAGTGATTGGATTTTAGAGCAAACTGAAACAAAATGAGATAAATAATGGGGTAGATTATTTTGTTTTATATTATTGCCAAATTTATTTTTTTAATCATTTTTAAATTTTTCTTTAGGCTTAAAGTAACCGGTCAAGAAAATATACCCCAGGATGGTCCGTTTATTATTGTAGCCAATCATTCAAGTTTGTTAGACCCGGTTATCCTGGGAGTATCGGTTAAACCTAAAGTAATTTTTATAGCGGCTGCCTATCTTTTTGAAATACATTGGCTTGGTTATTTATTACGGAAGGCTAATTCTATCCCGATTCATAGAGAAAACTATACAAATAATATTACGTCTATAAAACAAGCTTTGAAAATCTTACAGAAAGGCGGAGTTTTGGGAATTTTTCCTGAAGGAGGAGTTGACCGTCAAAAAAATAATTTACCAATTAAAGCCGGAGCCGCCTTTTTAGCTACCAGTGTAGGTGTTCCTATTGTTCCCATAAGAATTAGGGGAGCAGATAAAGTTTTGCCGAGAGGAGCAAAATTTATCAGAAGCTTAAACAAAATTGAAGTGGAAATTAAGAAACCAATTTTCTGTTCAAGACATACTAACAAAAATAAAGAAATTGTTGAAAGGGTAGTAGAATCTTATATAAAAGAGATATATTAAAACGGAGTTGAAAAAATATGACTCTAAGAGTATTAATAATGATTTTTTTTGTTATTGTTGCTGCTGGAGATGTTTTTGCCGTAAAGTACGATAAGACAAAATTAAGATATTTTACTAAAACACTATTGGTTCCTTTGCTTGCTATTTTTTATATAATAAGTGTGGCTAACCCGAATGGGGTGATTTTATCTGCTTTAATTTGCTGTTTTTTGGGAGATTTTTTCTTATTGTGGTCTCAGAAAAAGACTTTTTTTATAGCTGGGTTACTTTCTTTTCTTATGGGACATATTTTTTATACTATAGCCTTTCTGCAAACTACTTCTTTTTTATCCGGTATACCTAAATGGTTTTATTTTTCTTTGTTCCCCTATATCTGGTATGGGATATTTATTCTAAAAAAACTCAATCCTTATCTTTACTCTATGAAGGTACCGGTGATTGTTTATCTAAATATTATTCTTATAATGAGTTTTGCCAGTTTTACCCGGATTTGGGCATTAAAGGGATTATCATTCTGGCTTCCCTTTGTAGGTTCAATTTTCTTTATAGCTTCTGATTCATTGTTAGCTTTTCGTAATTTTAAAGTTAAGTTATCAAGAGGCTGGGTATCTATAATGATAACCTATATTTTCGCTCAATTTTTAATTGTTTTTGGTTTTTTATGTGTATAAAATTTTGTATATATTTTTTAAAATAAAAAGGATTTTTTTTCTTTTTATCGAATTCTTTTATTAAGGGAGGGAAAATTATGTCAAAACATATTGGAATAGTTGGATGTAGTGCAGAAGGTGCAGCTCTTTGTTATCGTACAATCTGTAAAGAAGGAACAAGTTTATTGGGAAGACACGCTCATCCGGAGGTTACTATGCACACTTTTCCTTTAAGTGAATATATGCGGTATATCGAAAAGGGGGATTGGGAAGGAGTTGCAGATTTAATGTTATCTTCGGCATCTAAACTGGCAAAAGTGGGAGCAGATTTTGCTATATGCCCTGATAACACCATACACCAGGCATTCGATTTGGTGGTCAAAGAATCACGAATTCCCTGGCTTCACATTGCACAGGAAGTTGCAGCTGAAGCAAAACAAAAAGATTATAAATGCCTGGGAATTTTGGGCACACGATATTTAATGGAGGGCCCGGTTTATCCTGCCAAGATTACTGCGGTTGGCATTAAATATTTGATACCTGAAGTAAAAGATAGAGAGAGAATTAATAAGATAATTTTTGATGAATTAGTTAATGCTTGTTTTACTTCAGAAGCGCTTACTTATTTTAAGGGAGTCATCGATGAATTAAAAAACAAAGGATGTGATGCAATTGTTCTTGGTTGTACTGAAATACCGCTGTTAGTAACTCAAGAAAATTCATCTTTGCCTATACTTGATTCTACCAGACTCCTGGCAAGGGCTGCTTTGAAAGAAGCAACAAAATGAAATCTTTATTAAGGAGGAAAATAAGATAGATGTATAAAATTAGTTTAAAAGAAAAAAAGGATATATTTAGTATGCAAAGAATTATCTTTGCGGTTGTTTTATTTATCTTATTGATTGTGATAACCAGTATTCTTCTATTAATCTGGTGGCCGGCAAAGCCATCATTAGCAGAAATAACCAATTCCTGGGTTGCCTTAATAATGGTGTATCTGGTTCTTAGTATATTATTATTTGAGAAGCCTATTTATAAGTTCTTTGAAGAATTTATTTCTGCTAAAAAATCAGAGCAACACGATTCTCAACAGTCAAGGCAAGAACAATTTCTCGGTTCAGTTTCAGATATTAATATTGGTGATTTAACCCATTACTATGATTCCCAGCAGGATAATATATTAAATAAAGAAATTCAAGATACAGACTCCGTCGTTTTAAGAGAAGAGGAGATGGTTAAATATATTCGGAAACTGCAAAAAGAAAATATCAAATGGCGATTTTTTTATGCTGATACTTATCTGGTCTTGTACGCAAAATATGTTTTATTCTGGCTTTATAAGTCTAAACCGGTAAACCGAGAAAAATTTGATAACATATGGCAACCTAAAATATCCGATCCAGAAGAACGGGGGGCCATACTAGACGCCCTCCTTGATTTGGAATTTATTCGGGAAGAGGAAGGGGATACTTTTTTTATTACTGAATTAGGCTCAGCTTACGTAAATTGTCTGAAGGAAATGGACAGACAAATAGGAGATCAAAGTAGTAACCAGTAGGGAATGTGTTTAGGAATTAGAGTGTACAATTAATCATAAAATAAAAGTTTTAAGGTTATCAAAGAGGGTGTTTTGGTGAAAATATCAATAGGGGTAATAACTAAAGATTTTAATTCTTTAGAGCCCATAGATGAGTTTTTAGAAAATGCTTCAGAACATAATCACAAAATTTACAGTGTAATAATTGTCTATTCCCATGGCTGTGATTTTCAGTTGGTAGAAAGTTTAGAAAAAAAAGTCAAAGTCTTTCTGGTAAAGATAAACGATGCTCCGGAGACAAAAGAACAGTTAATAAATATGGGATTATCTGCAGAAAATATAGAAATTTTAATCAATTGCTCCACCCTAAAAAAATATGGAAAAGTGCCTTATGGCTTGAACAGAAATTATGCTCTAATCAAGGCTCTATTAAGCGGTTCAGAAGTGTTACTTTTTATAGATACTGATGTTTACCCCAGAGTATTGGTAAAAGAAGACGATGAAGTGAAAGAAAAAGAGATAGATTTTATCGGAAGACATATAGAATATCTAAAGAAAGAAGAGGTAATTATTACCACCAGTGATTACTCCGGTTATTACATTATTCCACCCATGAGCTTTACCGGGATGAAGGAACTATTTATTAGTTTGCAAAAAGAAGATGCTTATGAATTTTTAAGAAATTTTGACGAACATAATTGCCTGAATTTAGATAATGATAAAAAGCGAAAAATATTTGAAACAGATAAGATATTAGGAGGAAATGTAGCAATTAAACTAAGCACCCTTAAAGTGTTACCTCCATTTTTTTCTACAGTGTATAATGTAAATGGTGAGTATGTTCTCTCTCGTGGTGAGGATACCCTCCTGGGAATTAAATTAAAAAAGAGCGATAAAAAATGTATTGATATAGATACCAAAATATTCCATAATACCTTTGGAAATTATCCTGAGGTACCGGATATAAAAAAAGATAAATCTATAAAAGATAGATTTTATTATACCTGTCTGGGCTGGATAGGAAGGAATCCCTTTCTTAATTGGTTAAAGGGGGAAGATATAGAAGAGATAAAAAACAGACAGAAAAAGAATATAATTATCGGCTCCAAAGCCGTGTCCTCTTATCTTAATGATGAGAGATTTTTAATCTTACCCGAAGCCTTGGAAATATCTTACCATAATTTAGAACGGGTAATTAGCGAATATAAAAATACTATGAGAGCCTGGAATGATTTTATCGAGAAGTTAGAGAAATGGGGAGGGTAAAAAATGAAAATACTAATAATAAACCATTTCCCCCTGGAGGGTTCGGGAAGCGGAGTTTACACTAAAAATTTAGCTAAAGAGCTAACCGAAATTGGGCACAAGGTTAGAGTTATATTTCCGGAAAATCGAAAGGTACCCCCGGAAATTTTTGAAATGAGACCGATAATGTTTAAGGACGACAACACTAAAGATTATGAAATTGATTTTAATTTTCCCTGTTTTACCAGCCATCCCCGGAGTAATACCACTTTTTATCAATTAGATAAAAAGCAGATGAGAGACTATATTGATGTAATGGTTAGAGTTACCCAAGAAGAGGCAGATAAATTTAAACCCGATATTATCCACGCCCAACATCTCTGGATTACTCCTTATGCCGCTCAAAAGACCGGTCTTCCTTATGTAGCAACAGTACATGGTACAGACTTAAAAGGATTTAAGCAAGACAAAAGATATCATCCTTACGCCTTAAAGGGTGCTCAGAATGCTCGAAAAGTTATTACCATATCTAAACAGGTAGATGGGGAGACCAAAGAACTTTACCATATAGAAGACGGAAAAAGAAAGATTGTCTATAACGGATATGATACCAAGCTTTTTAAATTAAAAAATGTTTCCCGAAAGGAAGCTTTAGAGGGTCTTGGTATAAATGAAATACCAGATTATATTGTTTCTTTTGCCGGAAAATTAGCCCATTTTAAAGGGGTAGACATATTATTAAAAGCTGCTAAAATATATGAAAACCAGATGAAAGAAAAAGTTATGACCTTAATTGCCGGTAATGGGGTATTATATGATGAATTGAATAAACTTAAAAGTTTTTTAGAGTTAAAAAATACCTTTTTCCTGGGGTATATTAGTGATGAGCAGCTTATCGATTTATATAATATTGCCGATGTAAGTACTGTACCTTCCCGGAGTGAACCTTTTGGACTGGTGGCTATAGAGGCACTGGCCTGTGGAACCCCGGTAGTAGGTACCAATCAGGGAGGACTGCCTGATTTTATCAATGAAGATATTGGTGCCCTGGTCGATGTAGAGGATGATATTGCTCTGGCCGAAGCTATTATTAGCGAGTTGGTAAGACCTGATAAAAAGATTAGAAGAAAAAGGGCACACGAATATGCGGTTAATAATTTTTCCTGGGAAAATACTATTAAGGAAGTAGAAAAAATATATAAGGAAGCAATACTGGCTTAATGAAAGTAATATTGCATTTTGTTCTGTCATTGCGAGGAACGAAGTGACGAAGCAATCTAATTAATTCATTAGATTTTAGAATTAATTTACTATCACTTACCTTAATAGTTTATTATGATATTATGAAAAAATACTATTGGATTTTGTGTGAAGGAGAAAGAAAATTATGCGAACTGTAGTTGTTATCCCTACTTATTGGGGGAGAAAAAGAGAGATTGGTTTTAAAGAAGGGGATATTGTCTATGACCATGCTACCTCCGTTGATGAGGAAGGGACCTTGGGTCGGACCCTGGAAAGTATGAAGATATTAAAAAAGAAAGATTTTAAATTAGTTATATTAATTTGCCCAACCCATAAGGAAATAGAACACGAGACAGAAAAAAGAGTAAGAAAGATAGTTAAAGGGGTAAAGTTGGAAGTAGAAACCTATTTATTTACCCGAGAAACTTTAAAGAAGATTAAGAGATTCGGCAGAAATTCTAAATTAAAAGAGAATGTGCTTTCTTTGCTAAGTTTACAGGGCTATGCCAATGTCAGGAATATGTGTATATTCTCTTCCCATATACTTAATTCTGATATTACTGTTTTAATCGATGATGATGAAGTTATTGAAAATCCTGATTTTATGGATATAGCCAGGGAATTTATCGGAAAAAGAGTATATGGTGAAACTGTATATGGAGTAGCCGGCTATTATTTGAATAAATATGGAAATTATTATGATAATGTAAACATTGAGCCCTGGATGACTTATTGGAATAGGTTTGGGAGTAAGTCCAAAGCCTTTGATAAGATAATCGGCTGTGGTCCTAGGCTTAAACATACTCCTTTTGCCTTTGGCGGGGCTATGGTAATTCATAAAAATCTATATCAGATAGTGCCTTTTGATCCCCAGGTATGTAGAGGGGAAGATATTGATTATTTAATCAATGCGAAAATGTTTGGTTTTGATTTCTTCCTGGATAATAAATTGAGCATAAAACATCTGCCTCCCAAAAAGACCCATCCCATCTGGAAGAGGACCAGAGAGGATATCTATAGATTTATTTACGAAAAATCCAAAATTGATTCCCAATATGAAGTAAGTAATATGCGGACAGTAACAGCAAAAGATTTTTCCCCATATCCCGGAGAATTTTTAACTGATGGACTTGAAGACAAGATCTTTAAGACCAACTTGTTGCTTGCCCTGGAATATCTGGCAAATAATAAAATAAAAGCCTGCAAGGAATCTATAAAAAATATATATCTAAGCATTCATGAGGCTATACCCGAAAAAGATCCTTTTACCGCTTACAGGAAGATACAGAAGTGCTGGGAGAAATTAATAGACTTTACCCTGGAGAATAAAAAAGAGATAAGAAGAATAATGGAAGAAAAAAATCTATTTAAAGTCGAGATAACTGTCGATAAAGAACATTATGAAAAAATTAGCCTGAAAGAGAAAAGAGAAACATTAAAAAAAATGAAAGAATTTAAAAATTTTAGCGAAGAAGAGTTAGAAAAAATTGCTCAAATATCTGCAGTTAAAGCTTACAAAGAAGATGAATTTATCTTTAAAGAAGGTGATGAGGATTCCTCTTTTTATATAATGATCAGAGGATGTCTGCGTATTGTCAAATACAATGAAAGAAATGAAGAGATTATCTTAGCCGATATATGCAGCGGAGGATTCCTGGGGGAGACAGCTATTGTTAGTGAAAGACATCGGGTAAATGCCGTGGCCAGTGAATTTGTGGAACTACTCTTTTTAGAGCAGAAAAATCTTGAATTTCTGATTAAAGAATACCCAAATTTGGGGAATAAAGTATTATTAATATTTTTAGAAAAATTATCCAAAAAATTGGATAAAACCAACCGTTTATTCCAGGCGGATTATATATTGGGCAGCTCCTCCCTTTCCGATATGGATTAATTATTATCCTTTCCCTATGTCATTCCCACGAAAGTGGGAATCTATTAAATGTTATTGCGAGCTCCCGCAGGGAGCACGGCAATCTCTTCTTCCAACGAAGGAAATAAAAAATGTATAAACCAAAATTCAAATATACCAATAAAACAGTTAAATTACTTACCAGAATCTCTGCCACCAAAGAAACAATTCTCAATTCACCTTTAATCCCAAAATGGAATGTCACTTTAAGACAGGAAGCGATATTCCATAGTGCTCATTCATCAACCAGCATTGAGGGAAATAGATTATCCCTAAAACAAGTAAGCGAATTAGCCCGAGGAAGAGAAATAACGGCTACTCGAAGAGATAAGCAAGAAGTTTTAAATTATTTAGATGTGCTAAAAAATATTAAAAATCTGGTAAAAAATAATTTTATAACCGAAAAGGATATTCTAAATATCCATCGTATGGTAACTAAAAATACTTTGAATAATCTCGCTGACTCCGGAATCTATCGCAACCGTTATGTAGTAGTGGCAAATAGATTTACCGGAGAGGTATTTTTTAGGCCTCCTCAAAATCTAGAAGTGCCGGGGTTAGTTAAAAATTTAATTGAATGGATAAACTCAAAAGAATCGAAAGAACTTGATCCGGTTATTGAAGCAGGAGTCGTCCATTATGAATTAGTCAGAATCCATCCTTTTATTGATGGTAATGGTAGAACAGCGAGAGTCCTGGCTGCTTTAATTCTCTATTTACGCGGCTTTGATACCAATCAATTCTTTTGTCTTGATGATTACTATGATTCTGATAGACCAGCATACTATAAAGCATTGCAAAGCGTTAAACCAGATACTTTAGATTTGAGCAATTGGTTGGAATATTTTACCGAAGGAGTAAATATAAGTACTGAAGCAGTTAAAGAAAGAATAGTAAGACTCAGTAGTAGAAGATTAAGAAAAGCGAAAGGCAAACAGATCGCCCTAACCGAAAGACAGATGAGGATTATAGAATTTATAAATCAAAATGGTAAGATAACCAATAGAGATGTAAGAGAAATGTTCAAGCTTTCTAATCGAGCTGCTTTAGATGAGATAAATAAACTTCTCGAATTACAGGTCTTGAAGTTCCAAGGCAAGGGTAGAGCTCTTCATTATAGAATGTTATAGTATTCATGATTATATTCACGATAAGGTTCACGATTTATATATATTGTGATCTTGTAAAGATGCTTGATCATACTCATAATAGAGAGGAAAATAAGGGATAAGATACAGAATACAATAAAACAAATTCACAAAATGAGATGTGCCCCTAATTAAAGAAAGTCAATCATGAAATAGGGGAGATCAAGTAAAAAATTATATCAGCGTTGAAGGTGAATTGATTATCAAATGTTGACAGGCTAAACGAGAATTTTCACAATTTTTTTCTTAAAAAGAAGGATTTTTTAAAATTGTACCGAATATTTAATTATAGTTCATAATTTTTTGCTGAAGTAGATGATTAAAAAAAGTTGTTTAAGGGGAATTGGGGGAATGAGTTATTATATTTTTATAACTGAAGAAGGCGTTACATATCAGCATAATAGTACATCACCTGAACCAGACATAGAAAACTGCCAGGTTATTGGTTTTGCCAAAGGAAATAATGAAGATGAAGCATTTAAAAATTTGACGAAAGAAAATGAATATTTGTTATATATGAATTTTAACAAAATCATTTGTATAGAGCTTAAAAATGAGGATTACTATGGCAAGGCTAAGTATTTTTATTTAGGTGAATACAAATGAAACAACACGAAGCAGTAATAAAAGTAATGGAAGGAAAAGGTGGCTACGCTACTCTCGGGTTATTGTATCAAGAAGCATTGAATGTTCCTGGTGTTACCTGGAAAACTAAAACACCTTTTGCAAGTATTCGACGAATTGTTCAGGACAGCAGATTTTTCTTTAAAATAAAACCTGGTTTATGGGCATTAAAATCTTATAAAAATAATTTACCCCATGAAATACTTTCATTAATTAAAGAAGACAAACTTAGAGAAGAAGAGAAAAAATTCACTCATTCTTATTACCAGGGTTTGATTATTGAAATAGGAAACATCAAAGGTTTTAATACATATATTCCTCCCCAAGATAAAAATAAAATTTTTTTGAATAATTCTTTAAAAGATCTCATTAACATTAACAGTATTTATAAATTTACCTATGAGGATGTAATTCAGAAAATTCAATCTATTGATGTTTTTTGGTTTAATGAAAGGAGATTCCCAGCCTCAATTTTTGAAATCGAATATTCTACGGATTTTAAAAATTCTCTATTAAAATTTTTAGAACTTCAAGATTTTAATGTGCAAATGTGTATTGTTTCAGACAAAAAAAGACAAAGAGAATTTTTTTCCAAGATTAATTTTATTGGCTTTAAGCCGATAAAAAATAGAACAAGGTTTATTACCTTTGAAGAAGTTTCGAGGTGGCATGCAAAATCATATGAGTTGATGCTAACTGAAAGCAAAATATATGGAAGTGCATCTAGTTCCAGTTCTCAAAGGAAAGAATAAGGAACAATCTTTTAATTTCAAAAAATTGAAGAATTTCAAAAAAGTTTTAATAAAATAGGTACAACGGTTCTATTGACAATGTAAAAGCAACGCATGAACCAGAATCGATTCTGCAATTGGATCTAAATCAGGGTATCCGGTTGATGATATAGAAAATTTCTCAAGAAAATGCTTGATTCCCACTTGCGCGGGAATGACAAAAACCATTTATTTACAAGGCTTTCAGACCCTCTTCAGGAATGCCCTTTTAACGCACGTAGAGTGCCTTTAAAAGGGTATCAATTTTCGAAAAATTGGCAATTTACTACCCTGTTTTTGGGGTATTTTCGCCTCCCCGAAATCCTGAAACCCTTATAAATAGCCACTTTCAGTTTTTAAAAGAGTGAAATATTAATCAAAAAAATGCCGTTTTTGAGGGGTAAAGTACCTATTTTTAAAAATTTTGCGTTTAAAGGCACTTAGAGTGATTTTTTATTTGAAACCTATTTTATAAGGGTTTCAGGAATAATAAAATAGGGCCAAATTTTGCACTTTTGTCCATATTCCATACGCAGGATTTGCCTATATTAGGTTTATTATTATTTTACGAATAAAGTGATAATAAGAGAAATCGTTATTATCACTTTATTTAAAAGATTGACTTTATTTTTATAATAATTAGATATATGATAGTAATAAAGAATGTCATAGGGACGGGTTGTTAATGCTCAATAATTAAGTAATTTTAGTGGAGTAATTATAAAATGGCAATAAAAAGTATGAAACAAATAGTGCAAGATCTCCTTATTCAGGCGGATATTAAAATTAATGGAAAAAGGCCATGGGATATTCAGGTCATTAATCAGTATTTATATTCAAGTATTTTGGCAGGCGGGATTCTTGCTATCGGAGAAGCATATATGGATGGATGGTGGGAATGCGCGGCATTGGATCAAATGGTTGACAAAGTTTTTAAAGAAAAGTTGGATACTAAAATTAAAATTTCGAAGGGTCTTTTATGGGATACCATTAAAGCCAGAATAATAAACCAGCAAAGAAAATCAAAAGCATACGTGATTGGAGAGCGTCATTATGATACAGGTAATGAACTTTTTAAAATGATGCTTGACAAAAGAATGAATTATAGCTGTGGTTATTGGAAAAATGCCAAAACCCTGGATGAAGCACAAGAGGCTAAGTTAGAACTGATTTGTGAAAAACTAAAATTAAAGCCAGGCATGACAGTTTTGGATATTGGTTGTGGTTGGGGAAGTCTGGCAAAATTTGCTGCAGAGAAATATCATGTTAAGGTAGTAGGCATTACAGTTTCCAAAGAACAAGTAAAGCTTGCAAGAGAACTGTGCAAAGGTCTTGATATTGAAATAAGATTACAGGATTACAGGGACCTTAAGGAAAAGTTCGATTGTATTGTTTCTGTAGGTATGTTTGAGCATGTAGGCAATAAAAATTACAAACAATTTTTAAAAGTAGTTGACCAATGCCTGAAAGACGACGGTCTGTTTTTATTGCACACTATCGGAAGTAACAAATCAGTTAAGTTTGTTAGTCCCTGGATGAATAAATATATATTTCCCAATGGAATGCTCCCTTCGGCAACTCAAATCACCAAAGCATATGAAGGCATATTTAAACTCGAAGATTGGCACAATTTTGGAACCCACTATGATAAAACCTTGATGGTATGGTATAAAAACTTTAATCAAAACTGGGATAAAATCAAAATTTATTATAATGAAAGGTTTCGTAGAATGTGGAATTATTACCTTTTAACCTGCGCAGGAGCTTTCAGGGCACACAGAAACCAATTATGGCAAATAGTATTCTCTAAAATAGGATCACAAGTAGACTATGAAAGCATACGTTAAGCTTCTCTCAGTTTTTTAAATCAAAACCTTCTTGGCATATTGCATAATTTCTTTAAGTTGTAATGTCAGGGGGGGGACGGTCTTCTGACAATAGAATATTAAAGGAATGAGTTTATATACGTAAAATTTCAATGTCTTCACATTTAACATAAAATTATGCTAAGTAGAATAATATAAAACATAGGAGTTATTTTTTGCATCAAATTATAAAGAAAAATTATTTAAAGGATGGCAAAGTATATATCTGGAAAGAAACCTTTGCAATAATTAAATCAAAGAAACCTTATCCCAATGCTTTTGCAAATATAATTGATAAGAACGAAACAACTGTAATTATTGAGCAATCTAAATATGATGAAGAAAATGTAAGTGAAATTGAAAAGGATTGGAAAATATTAACATTTTAGTTAAAGAAAAAGATTTAGCAAGAGCTGAAGAGAAGCTTAAAGAGCTTGGATGTATTGTTGAAGAGAAGTAATATTTATTTTAATGTTATTTTATTCTCTCAAAAAGTTTTTCAAGGTATATTGATTTCATTTGTTTGCTGGCCATCATTTGTTTTATAGGAGATAGTTTCAGAATGACTGCAAGAATGGCCGCCATAGCCCTGTGGCTGCCAAAGGCTTGATTGTCAAATATAAGTTCCTGCAGTTTTCCCTTCTCTATCGCCATCAAGACAATCCGGTGGACTGAATTGACCGGTGTTATGATTTGCTCCTTACGCCTTTCAAGTGTAATGCTTTTATTGAAGCATGCCCTAACACAGACCCCGCATCCCAAACATATTTCTTCATTTATCTTGACCTTTTTGGACTTGTTGTTTGTTTCATCATCATTCGAAACCCACTCTATAGCAGAAATAGGACATGCTTTGACACATTTTCCACAACCGGTGCAATTATCTTCATCAATTTTTGGAATGAAGGAAGTAGTCTGGACCGGATGGAGCGTCCCGAATTTTTTTGCTGCTACCAGGAATTCGCAGCAACAACCACAGCAGTTGCATATAAAACTGACATTATTTTTGACATTTTCCCCACACTGGACAAGATTATATTCATAGGCTTTATGTAACAGCTCCATGCATTCCGAGACTTCTACTCTCCGGGCATAATTTTTTCTTATTAAGAATTTGGCGACATTGTTGAAAGTCATACAGATATCCATAGGAGCATCACATGCCTTTCCCAAGTGCTCCATTTTATGACGACAATAACACATACTGATTCCAATATGTGTTGCGATTTTTATGATGTTGCTTGCCTTTTCATAGTCCAGGATGGAAACAAAGTTGTCCTTGGATAGGACTTCCTCCTGCACGAAAATTCTTCCCAGTAATGTCTCGCTACCTAAAAATAAATCTTTAATAAAATCCTCTTCAATGTTTAAGTACTGATGAAAGAGTTCCGAAAGAAGCTTTTGATTCAGATCCTGTCTTGTCCTCATAAGGGAAAATTCAAAGAATCCTGCCATTGGTGGTGGGAGAACATATTTTTTAATTCCGTTGTGTTCGGAATCCAGGAGGATTGCTCTGCCTGACAATTCATCCAATACTTTTTCGGTATTGACTTTATTTAATTTCCATATTCTACTTGCTGTGTTAATAGTGAAAGGTTTTATCGGGAGTTGAGAAACCAGCTCTGCTTCTTTTTCATTGAAAAGAAGACTCAATATTTTGTGTAAAGTCTCAGAAGGGGGAGTACCCTGGGGAAATCTGTTTAATCTTTCTTCCAATTTTTTATAAGCCGATTTTCCAACTATGTGTGACATTATTTACACCTGCCCAAAGATTTTTTTATATTCTATCATAAAACTTTTATTCTAAGAAAGGGGTATAAATTTAGATGACATGAAACCCTTTATTTGCAAGGCTTTCAGAGGAGACATTTTTCCATAGTTTTTCCGCATATGGATCTATTTTGTGAAAAACCAGGGTGTTATAAAGGAGGGTTAGGCTACTTTATGGTCGTTAGGTTAGGTAAACTGTTAGTTAAACTTTACAAAAACTGATATTTTTGTTATAGTTTAGTTAGAATAAAATTAAATATATATTTCTAGGGGAGCTTTTGCTGAGAGAAAGCATTTTCGCTTTGACCCTTCAACCTGATCTAGATAATTCTAGCGTAGGGAAGTAATATTATTATTGGGGAATTTACTAAACCATTACCTATTTCGGGTGATGGTTTTTTTGTTTATATGTTTATCGTAATTTAAGGAGGAAAAAACATGCCCAGAGTAAATGTAAGTTTTCAAGTTTTACCAATTGTTAAAGAAGAAAGAGTATATGAAATAGTAGACAAAGTAATAGAATATATTGATAAAAGCGGAGTTAAATATGAAGTGGGGGCAATGGAGACTACTATGGAAGGGGATTTTGATAAATTAATAGATATTGTCAGAAAATCTCAGCAAATATGTATAAAAGAAGGGGTGCCAAGAGTTGTCTCAATAGTTAAAATTGATTATAAACCGGAAGGCGTTACCATAGATGAAAAGGTTAAGAAATATAGGAATTAAATTAACCCCGACAGTATTTTTTATGATTATTCTCATGAGCTGGCAATATATTGTAGATAGAGGAATTGTAGCAAGATATATTCTGCCTTCCCCTCTTGACATAATAATTACCACTTTCAGGATACTTCCGGAGTTAGAACCACATATAATTACTACTTTAGAAGAAGCTTTTACAGGATTTTTTATAGCCATACTACTGGCAATTATTCTGGCTGTTTTAATGGATAGTTTTAGTTTAGTAAAAAGGGCTTTTTACCCTTTATTCATAGTTTCTCAGACCATACCAATCATTGTATTACTGCCTTTACTGATAATGTGGTTTGGATTTGATAAATTACCCAAGATTATCGTAGTAATTTTAGTATGCTTTTTCCCCATTGTAGTAAACCTATTAGAAGGTCTGGAATCAATAGATAGGGATATGCTTAATTTATTTAAATCAATGAAGGCAAATTATTTTCAAATATTTAAGTTTGCAAAATTCCCTGCAGCTCTTACCAGTTTTTTTTCAGGATTAAAGATTGCCGCTACTTATAGCGTTATGGGAGCGGTAATAGGAGAATGGATGGGAGGAAAAGATGGATTAGGAGTATATATGACCAGAGTCAGGCAATCTTTTGCTCTAGATAAAGTATTTTCTGCAATAGTAATAATTATATTATTAAGCCTGATACTTTTTAAGACAATAGAGCTCATTCAGTATTTAACTATGCCCTGGATGAGAGAAAATAAATAAAATTATTTAAAAAATGGAGGAAAAAATGTTTAGAAAGGTATTTTTAATTTTAGTGGTAAGTATATTATTATGTATGTGGCTATCCGCAAGTATTTTTGCTGGTAGTGGAGGCGAAAAAAATCTTAAGAAAATTACTGTTTTACTTGATTGGATACCCAACACCAATCACACCGGGATGTATGTGGCTAAAGAAAAAGGATATTATACAGAAGAAGGGCTTTCGGTTGATATCATCCAGCCTTCTGAAGGTGGAAGTGCGGCTTTAATCGCTGCCGGCCAGGGCGAATTTGGCATTAGCTATCAGGAACAGGTAACCTATGCCAGAACTACCAAAGAACCTTTGCCGATAAAAGCAATTGCAGCCATAATACAGCATAATACCTCAGGTTTTGCTTCCCCAACAGAAAGAGGTATTAAAAGTCCTAAGGATTTTGAAGGGAAAAAATATGGGGGCTGGGGCTCACCAATGGAAACAGCTATGATAAAAGCTCTTATGGAAAAAGATGGGGGAGATTTTTCCAAAACTGAAATTATTAATATTGGAGCAATAGATTTCTTTACAAGTGTTAAGAAATATGTAGACTATACCTGGATATACTATGGATGGGACGGAGTTGCTGCTAAATTAAAAAATTTCCCTATTAATTTTATTTTACTTCAAGATTTTGATTCAGAACTTGATTTCTATACTCCTGTAATTATTGCTAATGAAAATTTAATCAATAATGATCCTGATTTAGTAAGGAGATTTTTAAGCGCTACTAGTAGAGGTTATAAATTTTGTATAAAGAAACCGGAAGAAGCTGCAGAGTCATTGCTAAAAAATGCTCCCGAAACAGATAGAGAAATTGCAATTGCCAGCCAGAAATATTTAGCCTTAAAGTTCCAGTCTGGTGCCAAGAGATGGGGAGAGATGAAAGAAGAAATTTGGCAAAATTACTCTCATTGGATGTATGAGAGAAAATTAATAGAACAGGAACTGGATGTAGATGAAGCATTTACCAATGAATACTTACCCGAAAAATAATAAAAAAAAATTAGAGATAATTCATTTTAAAGAAAATTACGAGAATATGCTCATAATAGACGATGTTTCTTTAGAACTAAAGGAAAATGAATTTGTTACTCTTATAGGCCCCAGCGGCTGCGGGAAGAGTACCATATTTAATATGATTTCAGGTTTGATTCACATTGATAGTGGTAAAGTATTAATAGATGGGAAAGAATGTACCGGTAAAACGGGCAAGGTAAGCTATATGTATCAGAAAGATCTTTTACTTCCCTGGCAAAAGATAATTGATAATGCTGCTTTGCCTTTAAGGATAAGAGGATATAATAGAAAAGATTCTCACCAGCGAGTAAAAAAATATTTTAAATTATTCGGGTTGGAGGGATTTGAATATAAATATCCGCATCAGCTTTCAGGCGGAATGAGGCAAAGGGCTGCCTTAATGAGAACTTACATGAATTCCAAAGATATTATTCTTCTTGATGAACCTCTTGGAGGGCTTGACGCAATTACCAGATTTAAGATGCAGAATTGGCTTTTAGGAATTTTAGAAAAATTACAAGTATCAATTCTATTTATTACTCATGATATTGAAGAAGCGATATTTTTATCAGACCGCATATATGTATTGTCTAACCGACCTGCCAAGATAAAGAAAGAAATAGTTGTAGACCTTCCCAAACCCAGAAATAGAGAGATAATTACCTCAAAAAAATTTAATGAAATCGAAAAAGGAATTTTAGGTATATTGTAAGTTTTTTATATAAGGAGTTTTATAAATGGCTATATTTAATAACGAATCTAATATTTATGATGATTGGTATAAAACTAAATTGGGGGAATACGTCGATTTAGTAGAAAGTGAATGCGCTTTCAATCTTTTTAAAATAAAAAAAGGGATGAAAGTATTAGATATAGGATGTGGAACGGGAAATTTTAGTATAAAACTCGCTAAAAGGGGTTGCAAAGTTAGCGGAATTGACCTTTCCGATAAAATGCTTATTCTGGCAAGAGAAAAAGCAGAAAAAGAAAATGTCCCTGTAAGTTATTATAATATGAGCGTATATGATTTAAATTTTCCTGATCAACATTTTGATGCAGTCTTTTCCATGGCTACCTTTGGATTTATAAAAGATATAAGTAAAGCGATAATTGAAGTATTCAGAGTTTGTAAAAATAAAGGACAAATAATGATTGGAACAATAAATAGAGAAAGTAAATGGGGCAAGTTATACACCTCAAAAGAGTTTCAAGAAAATACTGTGTTTAAATATGCCCAACTTAGAAGTATAGAAGATTTTAAGAAACAAATGAGTAAAAATATATTTGCTACAAAAGAATGCTTATACATCCCTCCCGATATTAAAGAAGAGGAAATTAGTATGCAAAAAGAAGAAGAATTATCCAAAATTGAGAGACCTGGATTTTTTTGTGTTTTGTGGATAAAATAATTGATATGAGTGAGAGACTTAGAATGTCAGGGGGACGGTTCTACATTGACAATTTAGAAGTAGCGCGTAAACCAGAATCAATTCTGTAATTGGATCTAAATCAGGGTATCCGGTTGATGATATAGAAATTTCTTAAGAAAATACTAGATTCCTGCTTTCGCGGGAATGACAAAAAAGAGACGGGAAAGACAAAAACCTTATCTATAAGGGTTTTGTAACTCCTTCAGGAATGCCCCAAAAACGCACGTAGAGTGCCTTTAAAAGGACCTCATTTTTCGAAAATTGGCAATTTACTACCCCATTTTGGCCTATTTTTGCCTCCCCAAAATCATCAAACCCTTATAAATAGCCACTTTCAGTTTTTAAAAGAGTGAAATATTAATCAAAAAAATGCCGTTTTTGAGGGGTAAAAGTACCTATTTTTAAAAATTGCGCGTTTAAAGACACTTAGAGTGGTTATTCGCTAAAACCCTTATTATATAAGGCTTTCGGGAGAGCATTTTTCCACAATATTCACACATTTTCCCCATTTATAAGTAAAATATTGTTAGTTTTAATCCATCTATCATTGCGAAAGATACGGCATACTACATCCCTGTTACCTTTAAAGATATAATAGATTTCTTATTATCATTTTACGAATAAAGTGATAATAATATATAATATACAAGAGACAAACACCTATTTTCATTAATAAATAGACACATCCCATTTTCTTAAGAACTGCTACCTGACAAGCTATACACAGAAATAATCTCTTTCTTTTTATATTTATTTGACAGAGCAGGGATATTATAGTATATTGTCAATACATTCATTAATTCGTTTTGAAAAAGAAATAGGAAACAATAAAACAATGAAAAGAAATAAGTATTCCGATCTATCAAAAAATGCTGTCTATTTACTCTCTCGTTCAGAGTTCGAGAAGCAGAAAGTTATTACAACCGAGTACGCGGTAAAGGTGTTGGGCAATTACCTAAAAGCTACCAGGTTGCTTGATAACCTTGCCAAAAGAAACCGTCTTATTCAGTTAAAAAGAGGGAGATATCTTATTGTACCATTAAAAGCGCCAAATCAAAGATGGATGCCGCACGAATTTGTTGTTGCTTCTTTATGGATGGGCGAGATTCCGTATTATATCGGTTATAGCTCAATGTATAATTATTGGGGTTTTACGGAACAGATTCCTCAGAAAGTTACTGTTTTGAATACAGAAAAAAATCGGATGCGTAAGATTGGGAAAATAAGTTTTCGGGCAATGAAGGTATCTTCTAAGAAAATGTACGGAATAAAAAAAATAAAGATCGATGAGGAATATGTGTCAATTAGCGATAAAGAACGCTCATTTGTCGATTTTATTTCCAATCCCATTGGTTCGTGGGTAAATGTACAAGAGGTAATTAATGAACAAATCAAAAAGATCGACATGAAGAAGTTTGTGCGCTATTTGATTAAATTTCCGGTTATTGCCGTCCGTAAACGCGCGGGACTTATGCTTGAGCGCGCGGGTGTTTCTTTGGAGGAGCTGAGCCGATTGAAATCATCTATGGGTAGTGAAAATTCGTATATTCCGTTTAATCCTTTTGTTAAATCAAGAAAAGGTACTGTTAATCAAGATTGGAAGGTTATTTTGAATGGATAAAAAAATACTGAAGGACGTTATTTATTATCTTTCGGATGAGCAGGGATTTGTTGCTTCTGTAATAGAAAAAGATTATCATTTAACGAGAATTCTTAATAGAGTCAATGAACATCTAAGCACTGATATCGTGTTTAAAGGTGGAACGCTTTTAAACAAAGTGTATTTGAATTATCATAGGTTGAGCGAGGATCTTGATTTTGCATATCGAGGTAACGTTGATCTATCAACACGTGGGAAAAGGTCAAAAGCCATAACCCCTATCCGTGAGAAAATGCCAGCATTTTTGGATATATTGGGGCTCACCAGTGATAATCCTAAAGGAAAGGGATTTAATAACTCAACACAGTACCTTTTTAATATTCAGTACCAATCTGTTCTGTCTGACAAAAAGGAAAATATTAAGCTCGAGATTTCTTTAAGACAGCCTCCATTCCTTGAACCTGAACGAGTTACCATAAAACATTTTTTTCAGGATCCATTTACGGGCGAAGATTTGATTGAGCAGGGAAAAGTCTTGGCGGTATCGTTGGAAGAAAGTGTTGCAGAAAAATTAAAAGCCGCAATCTCAAGGCTTACACCTGCGATTCGGGATTATTATGATCTAGGGCATTTTATCAGAAACGAATTTGATTTTAATCGGTCAGATTTCTTGAAGATGGTTGATAAAAAGTTACGTCTTGATGGATACGAAAGAGATTATTCAAATAATTTAGGTTTGTCGGAGCAGGTGATTAAAGAATTAAAAAGATCAATAAATGCAAGTCTTGTTTTAATGATTCGAAGTGATGAGAAGTTTGACCTAGATGAGGTCTTGGTGTTTTTTAATAAGCTTTTTAAAAAGAAATTTAAGTAAAATATTGATTGAAGATAGAGAGATTATATGATTAAAAAGGAGTTAAAGCAGGTTACATAAAAGTTTAAAATTATCTTGATTTTTTAGATGGGAAGTTCATTATGGATTTAGAAAATTATTTTAAGAATGGCAAAGTGTATATCTGGAAAGAAACTTTTGCAATAATTAAATCAAAGAAAGTTTATCCCAATGCTTTTGTAAATATAATCGGTAAAAATGAAACAACTGTGATTATAGAGCAATCTAAATATAATAATAAGGATGTAATAGAAATTGAAAAAGATTGGAAAATATTAACATTTGATATGGTTTTACCATTTGGGTTAGTTGGATTCATGGCAAAAGTTTCTAAAGTGCTTGCAGATGAAAAAATACTAATCTTTGCTATTTCTGCTTTTTCTACCGATCACATTTTGGTTAAAGAAAAAGATTTAGCAAGAGCTGAAGAGAAGCTTAAAGAGCTTGGATGTGTTGTTGAAGAGAAGTAATATTTACTTTAATATTATTTTATTCTCTTAAGAAGTTTTTCAAGGTATATTGATTTCATTTGTTTGCTGGCTATCATTTGTTTTATAGGAGATAGTTTCAGAATGACTGCAAGAATGGCCGCCATCGCCCTGTGGCTACCAAAGGCTTGATTGTCAAATATTAATTTCGGTAGTTTCTCTTTTTCTATCGCCATCAAGACAATTCGATGGACGGAATTGACCGGTGTTATGATTTGCTCCTTACGCCTTTCAAGTGTAATGTTTTTATTGGAACATGTCCTAACACAGATCCCACATCCCAGACATATTTCTTCATTTATCTTGACTTTTTTAGGTTTGCTGTTTGTTCCATCATCATTCGAAACCCACTCTATAGCAGAAATAGGACATGCTTTGACACATTTTCCACAACCGGTGCATTTATCTTCATCAATTTTTGGAATAAAGGAAGTAGTCTGGACCGAATGGGGTATCCCGAATCTTTTTGCTGCTACCAGGAATTCGCAGTAACAACCACAGCAGTTGCATATAAAACTGACATTATTTTTGACATTTTCCCCACACTGGACAAGATTATAGTCATAGGCTTTATGTAACAGCTCCATACATTCTGATGCCTCTACTCTCCGGGCATAATTTTTTCTTATTAAGAATTTGGCGACATTGTTAAAGGTCATACAGATATCCATGGGAGCATCACATGCCTTTCCCAAATGCTCCATTTTATGACGGCAATAGCACATGCTGATTCCTATATATGGTGAGGTTTTTATTATATGACTTGCCTTTTCATAGTCCAGAATGGAAACAAAGTTGTCCTTGGATAGGACTTCCTCCTGCACGAAAATTCTTCCCAGTAATGTCTCACTACCTAAAAATAAATCCTTAACAAAATCTTCCTCAACGTTGAGGTACTGGTAAAAGAGTTCAGAAAGAAGTTTTTGATCTATATCCTGTCTTGTCCTCATAAGGGAAAATTCAAAGAATCCTGCCATTGGTGGTGGAAGGACATATTTTTTAATTCCGTTATGTTCGAAATCAAGGAGGATTGCTCTGCCGGCCAATTCATCCAATACTTTTTCGGTATTGACTTTATTTAATTTCCATATTCGACTTGCTGTGTTGATAGTGAAAGGTTTTATAGGGAGTTGAGAGACCAGTTCTGCTTCCTTTTCATTGAAAAGGATACTCAATATTTTATATAAGGTCTCAGAAGGGGGAGCACCCTGGGGGAATCTGTTTAATCTTTCCTCCAATTTTTTATAAGCCGATTTTCCAACCATATGAGACATTATTTACACCTGCCCAAAGATTGTTTTTTTATATTGTATTATTCTATCACAAACCTTTTATTCTAAGAAAGAGTTTTATGAATAAGATAATGGGGTCAAGTTGAGCAAGCTTTATATCACATTTTTCCCGAACGGAGAATTATAATTACTAAACCTAAACCTAATACACCAGCGATTAAAAAACCAAGGATTCCAATAACAGGAAATCCCATAAAGAGTGGTCCTTTATCAGTTTGCATAATTAGAGATGAGCCAACAATGATGGCAGCCAGGATTAGACTGTAAGATAATCTATTAGTAGATTTATCTAAGGCATTAATTAAATTTTCCAATCCCCGATGTTGAAATTCCAATTTAAAGACACCTTTTTCCATCTTTTTTAAGGTCTTGCTTAGTTGTCTGGGTATTAAAATTGTTAAGTTATAAAGTTCAGAAAGATCGTTTAATAATTTCAATATAAGGCGTTGAGGACTTTTTCTCTCCAGAATAACATCTTTTGCATAGGGTTTGGCTATTTCAGCAAGATTGAAGTCTGGGTCAAGTTCTATTCCGATACCTTCAATGGTAATTAGTGATTTGCCGAGTAAGGCAAATTCAGCAGGCATTTTTATATGATATTTTATAGAAATTTCCACTAATTGACTAATTAGTTTACCTAATATAATTTCTTTTAATGGTTTATCATAATATTGGTCTAACATTTCTTTAATATCTATCTTTAAAGAACGGGTATCGATTTCTTCCTGGGAAGCAATCCCTAAATTTAACATTTCATTTATAATTTTATTAGGATTACGTTCTAATACGGCTATAAATAAATCTATCCCTTTTTCCCTCATCTCTTCATCCAGTCGTCCCATCATCCCAAAATCCATAAATCCGATAATTCCATCTTTCATAACTAACATATTCCCAGGATGAGGGTCAGCATGGAAAAATCCATCGATTAATATTTGTTTCATGAAAGACTTGGCGCCATTTTCAGCTATTTTTTTACGATCATATCCGACTTTATCTAATTCTTTAAGATTATTTATTTTTATCCCCTCAATGAGTTCCATAGTTAGGATACGTCTACTGCTAAATTCCCAATATATTTTAGGGGTATAAATTGTTTCGTCACCTTCAAAATTTTTCTTGAATCTTTCTGCATTCCTTCCTTCGGTTCCATAATCCAACTCAAGTCTAATTGCTTTAGCAAATTCCTCAACTATTCCCACCGGGTCATATAGGCGACTGGCGGGAATATGTTTTTCGGTAAGGCGAGCTAAATCGAAGAGGATATCTAAATCAGTTTCAATTACTTTCTCAATATCTGGGCGTTGAACCTTCACTACTGCTTTATCCCTATCTTCTAATATAGCTAGGTGAACCTGACCTAAAGAAGCAGCAGCGAGAGGTTTCTGCTCGAATGATTTAAATATTTTCAAAATATCAGCTCCCAATTCTCTTTTTATCATCTGATTAACCTGGGCATAGGCAAAGGGAGGGACTTCATCCTGTAGCTTTTGTAATTCTATGATATAATTTTGGGGGATCAAGTCAGGTCTGGTACTCAGGATTTGACCTAATTTAACAAAGGTAGGGCCTAATTCTTCGAGTGCAAGACGAATTCTTATCGGAAGGGGCAATTGGGCTATTTTAGAAGGTTTTAGTTTAAGAATTTTTTCTCCCTTAGAAATCAGGTTAGTTAATCCCAACTGTTTTACAAAATAATCAAATCCGTATTTGATTAAAATATTGACTATTTGTCGAAGCCGGTTAATATTTTTATATCTTCTCTTTAGTTTTGAAAAAACCATATTTATCCATCCTTTTTATCTAACTCCAATTTCCTTACTATTATATAACCATAATTCGCCATCTAAATCAAAAAATCCTTTTTATTGAAAATATTTTTGTACAAATTTATCAAAATATATTTTCCTCTCCTTTTTTAGGGGGAATAACAAGTAAATAGCAAGCACGAGATTTCTTCCCCTGCTTTCGCTGGGGCAGGCTTGCTTTGCTCCTTGCAATGACAATTTTAATATATTACAGCGGTAGAAAAAATTCCGGGGGGGAGTTGACAAATGTAACGCAGTGTGTTATATTTATATTGTAACGCATCGCGTTAGTTATTTTAAAGGGGGAGATGTTATATGGAAGAGTATATTATTAAAAAATATTCAAATCGCAAACTATATGATACGAAAGAGAAAAGGTATGTGAATCTTTCTGAAGTTTCCAGATTGATTCGAGAGGGAGTTGGCCTGAAGGTGATGGATAATAAGACTAAAGAGGATATAACTTCTTTAGTGTTAGCCCAGATTATAGTTGAGCAGGAAAAGACTAAAAAAATAATGCTTCCTTCAATTCTTTCTCCATTAAAAATGTTAAAAAGAGGAGGTGAGGATATGTTTAAGTTAGGTAGAAAGATGTTTCTTGGTGGTTTGGGTATAGTATCTCTTACTAAAGAAAGGGCAAATGAAATAGCTCAAGAGTTAATTAAAAAAGGCGAATTAAGCCAGAGTGAGAGCAAGGAATTTGTAATTGATATTATGGATAAAGCAGAAAAAGAAAAAGATAGATTAATCGAAAAGATTAAACCAGAGATTGATAAAAGTTTAGAGAAAATGAATTTTGCTTCTAAAAAATGTGTAGATAATTTAGAAAAAAAGATTGATGAGCTGGGGAATAAAATCGATCAATTAACCAAGAAAATTAAGTAAAAAAACCTGTGGGAAAATTCCACTAGGTGGTAGTGGAAATTTTACTTGATAAAAAGTGTAAGTTTATCCTTCCTCGGGAGTAAAAGGAGAGAGGGTAGGTTGAATAGTTTCCTTGTATTCATGAATAACTTGCTTCTTCCATCCTCCTTGAAAGTAGAAGAACAGAGCTACAATAGCTGCGATAATATTACTTAAAGCCATTCCCCACCATATACCGGTAGAGCCAAATTGATTACCAAGAAAGTAAGCAAGAGGGATTCTCAACCCCCAGAGTCTTACCATATCCACAATCATAGGTTGAACATTATGCCCGGACCCTCTAAATAGAGCCATAATAGCTCCAATCAAACCGAAGAAGGGGATACCCAAAGTGAAGATGGTAAGAAAGTGAATCCCTTCAGCAATAATATCAGGTCGGCCAGGGATAAACAGTTTAAATAGAGTAATTCTTAAAGCAAAGACCAGAGCGGCTTCTAATAAAGCAATAATAAATACAACTTGAAGACTTTTCCGGGCGATTTCTTCTACTCGATCAATAAGGTTTGCTCCCAGGTTCTGACCGATTAAGGTCATAATTCCTGTTCCCAAGCCATCTACCACAATAAAAATAATATTAATCAGTTTATCCCCCACACCATAAGCAGCAATAACCGTTTCCGGGTTATTTATTCTGCCGATAATTGCCATAACCAGCACGAATCCAAATGCAGTAGTTGAGTGTCCTATTGCTGCCGGCAGTCCTATTTTGAAGATTTTTTTCAGCCATTTCCAAGCCGGGATTAGACCGTTTAAAGTTATCTTTATCCCTTTTGTCCCTCTAAAAAGGAGATAGAGAGATATAGAGGCAGCTATGCCCTGACATATGACGGTAGCCAGCGCTGCTCCCAGTACACCCAAATGAGGAAAACGCCACCAACCAAAGATTAAAAAGGGATCGAGTATAACATTTAAAGTAACGGTGAAGAGATTTATATACATCGGGGTTATTGTATCACCTTTTGCAGAGAGAATGCTCTGAAAGGTGAAGGCAATAAATATGAAAGGCATTCCCCAGAAAATAAGCCGCATATAAGTTATGGCTGTCCTGGTGACCGTAGCTGATTTGGTAATAAGAGGGACCAGATAAGGGGTTAATATAAATCCGAATACAGCAACTATCAATCCAAATATAATGGAAAGAGAAAGCATTTGACTGGCTACCATATTGGCATTTTTCTTTTCTCCTGCTCCGGTATATTGAGAAACGAGAGCCACACCAGCTATTCCAAATCCGAAGGAGAGAGCAATGAGAAACCAGATCACCGGCCAGGAAATTTGTAAACCTGCGACTGCTTCTCCGCTTTCTGCGGGAGGAAGATGACCTAACCAGAAGGTATCGGCAAGATGGTATAAAGTGTGTAATAATTGAGAAATCATCACCGGAAAACTTAATAAAAACATAACTTTTAGGGGATTAGCGGTTAAGATTTCTTCACGGGTAACCTTTCTCATTCTCTCTCCTTCTCGAATGTTCGCACTTTATAATATAACAATTTTCCTTTTATTATACAATTTCTATCTCGACATGTTCTCCTTTTTCCTCATCCACCACATCTACAATTTTACCGATAAATTCCGGGTCATTCATTGCTTTGTTGAGTTCATCCATATCGATTGGTATTTCTTCTCCGCCAATATCTACTGTGTTCTTACCCATTTTACTGGCAATATTTAATCCCCAATTGATTAAACCAAAGGGAAGAGTAACATTTACCTGAGGTTTGTCTCCTTTGGTAACGTGGATTTTTAAAAATCTTTTTCTTTTAGCGGGAGGAATTTCTTCTTCCGCTTTTTTTGATTCCCTTAAAGCATCCAGAAGCTCTGCCGCTTCCTCGCTGGTTATTTTCTTTTCTTCCAGCATTTCCAGAACTTTTTTAATTTCTTCTTTCATTTTTTTTAAACTCCTTTTCTAATTTAATTAAACTTAGAAATCTACCGTCTGTAATGGTGGTATAGATTCCGCATCAAGTGCGGAATGACAAAGGTAAAATTTTTATTTATTGTTTTGCTTCCTTCATTAATTTTATCGCCTCTGCAGCGGTAATTTCTCCTCTTTCCAGGGTATCTAAAATTTCTTTTTCCTTCAGCCCCTCGCTTTCACTAAATAATCCCAGAGTAATTAACAATTTATCCAAACGATTTTTTACAGTAGGGTAAGAAATACCCATCCTCTCCTGAACTTCTTTAATATTTCCCCTGGAGCGAAGAAAGGCAATTAGAAATTTACTGTCTTCATTAGAGAGAGATAGAAGTTTGTTTATGGGGAATTCTCCCTGAATTGTAGTGCTGCATTTAGGGCATCTTAACTCTGTAATCTCCAGCATAGAACTACAGGCCGGGCAAAGAGTCGGAATTTTCTTCATTATTCACCTCCATATTAATTATATTAATGTTATTATTAATTATATTAATATAAATGTTTAATAATGTCAAGTAATTATTAGAATAAATTATAAAATAATTTATAATATTAAAATTTATTATAGAATTTTCCTTTTTTAATATTTTTATTTCTTGTTTAGCAATTTATTAATTTTCTTGAAATTGTAATTTTTTTAACATAAAATAAACCATACTGAAAGCGAAAAATAAAAAAGCTAAAGTAGAAGAGGAGTAGAGGATTTGAAGACATCAATTTCCCAGGAGAATTTAAGCACAATTTTAGGAATATTGGCCATATTATTCTGGGGAACCACTATCGCTTTTTCACGGAGCCTCACGGAACAGTTAGGACCTTTAACCACTGCTTCCTGGATATATCTACTGAGTGGTATCTGGAGTTGTATCTATCTGATTAGTAAACCCGGAGGAATTAAAAAAACATTTCAGCTTCCTATTTTATATTTAATCGGTTGCGGAGCTTTATTTGTTTTTTATATGGTTTGTCTTTATTTGGCGGTGGGATTAGCTTTTAGCCGTGAACAGGTTATTGAGGTAAGCATTATTAATTATCTCTGGCCCGGTTTAACCCTGGTCTTTTCTCTTCCCATTTTACATAAGAAGGGGAAAATAACTTTAATCCCCGGGGTAGTTTTGGCTTTTAGTGGTTTTTATTTGGCTACAGTAAACAGTGGAATGTTTTCCTGGAATGTATTCAAAGGAAATTTCCAGATAAATTATCTTCCTTACTTGTTAGCTTTTATGGCTGCCATTTCCTGGGGGCTTTATTCTATTTTAACTCGCCGTTGGGCTGGCCATGCCGAAGGAGGAGCTGTTCCTATCTTTCTTTTGGTTACCGGGTTAATTTTAACTACAATAAGATTTATGTTCCCCGAAGAATCTTACTGGACGCCACGGGTAGTAGTGGAGCTTTTATATATGTCTGTCTTCCCCACCTTTTTAGCTTATACTTTCTGGGATAGGGCTATGCGGAAAGGCAATATTATTTTAGTTGCTTCTTTTTCCTATTTTACCCCCTTACTTTCTATCATTATCAGTTCCCTATATCTTCAGGTGGTAATTAAAACTAACCTCTGGATAGCCTGTGGCTTGGTTATTGTAGGAGCTGTTATTTGTAAATTTTCTATTGTTGATATAAACAAAAAAGAACTTATCTCCAAGTAAAATTAAAATTAATAGAACACCGTTAAAATTAATTAAACTACTAGCGTCTGGGGTAGTGGTTTCTAAATTCTGATTCCCTCTTTAATAAAACTATACGCTATACGCTATACGCTAAACGCTATCCGCTATCAAGGCGTATGCAATACGCCCCTACAATTACAATAATGAATTCCCGTTACCTCTTTTAAGTTTAGTAAATTAACTTTCCTATTCATAGCGCTATCTGTTAGATTATTTTTTTTCTGAAAAAAGAAGGATTTTAAAATATTATGGCGTATAAATATAATAGGAGAAGTGTAAATTTGAGGATAGAGATGTGAAATTTAAAATATCAGAAAAGTTTAAAAAATTAATAGTTGAAACCGGGCGAGAATTATATAAACAGAATTTAACTATCGGGACCTGGGGAAATATTAGCGTTTTGGATTCTGAAACAGGCCTGGTTTATATTAAGCCAAGCGGAATGGATTATAATGAAATTAACCTCGGGGATGTTATTGTAGTTGACAAGAAAGGAAAAACAATTGAGGGGTTTAGAAAACCCTCTATTGAGATGCCTATGCATCTTTCTATATATAATACCAGGAGGGATGTAGGAGCTATAGTTCACTATCATCCCATTTATTCGAGCGTGTTAGCAGTAACCGGCTTTAGTCTTCCGGGAATTTGTGAGGACTTTGTACAGATAGTGGGAGAAAAAGTTTTATGCGCAAAATATGCCTTGCCCGGTTCAGATGAATTAGCTAAAAACGCAGTTGCCAGCTTAGGGAATAGGAATGCAGTTTTTCTTCTAAATCATGGGACTCTCTGTGTAGGGAAAGATATGAAAGAGGCAATGAAAGTCTGCTATGTAGTAGAGAAAACAGCTCATATTTATATTTTAAGTAAAAACGTAGGAAAGTGCAGGATAATTCCTGAAGAAGATATTAAGATAATGCAAGATTTCGCCAAAAATTCCTATGAAAAACAGTAAAACAAGTTGAGGTAATAATTTAAAAAGAAGAATAAAATTATTTTTTGATTTTTAGAGGATGGATAATATGAAAGATAGTGAAAAAACCAAAGAGCGACTTATCAATGAATTGTTTGATTTGCGTAAAAAGATTGCCGAGATAGAAAATGTAAAAGCCAACCATAAACAAACAGAGAAAAAATTAGCAAAATCTGAAGAACTATACCGCTTAATTGCTGAAAGTACCAATGATGTGATTACTTTACAAGACTTTAATTTAAAGGCAACCTTTACATATATCAGCCCTTCGATGAAAAATGTTGCCGGATATGAGCCAGAAGAATTACTCGGGAAATCTCCTTTTAATTTTATACATCCCGATGATAGAAAAAAATTATTTTCGCTACTAAAGAAATATATTAATGCTAAAGTAAAAAAGTTCCTTACTGGTAAGGAATCTACTATTACTGAGAGAATTGAATATCGTTTTAAAGATAAAGAGGGAAACTGGCGCGATTTTCAAAGCACCGGAAATATTGTAGGAAACCAGCTGCTTTTTATCACCAGAGATATTACTGAAAGTAAGAAATCCGAAGAAATAATAAAACAATCTGAGAAGAAATACCGCTCTCTCTTCGAGGATATGCCTGGAGTCTACTATCGTGCAGATAGAAAAGGAAATGTCATAATGGTAAATCCTACCGGAGTTAAATTACTGGGATATAATTTCCCCAAAGAGATCATAGGAAAAAATCTGGCTAAGGATTTTTATTATATTCCTGAAGATAGAAAGATATTTTTAGAAGAACTTAAAAAGAGAAAGGGAATTGTCAAGGACTATGAAGTAACCCTAAAAAGAAGAGATGGCGCCCCGGTTACTGTCTCCACTTCCAGTCATTACTATTATGATGAAAAAGGGAATATTATTGGAGTGGAAGGTATTTTTGTGGATATTACCGAACGTAAGAAGGTGGAAGAAAATTTACGAAAAAGCCAGCAGGAATTTACCAGTCTCTTTGATAGTTCTCCCGCAGCTTTGGTTTTTACCGATGAAAAAAGTAATATTATAAATGTAAACCGTCGTTTTACCGAGCTTTTCGGTTACACCTTAGATGAAGTTAAAGGAAGAAATAGCAATGAAGTATTTATTCATCCCTCCAATAAGAAAGAAGAAAGGATGAATTTAGATAAGATAGCGGCCTCAAAAGGTTATTATAATTATGAGAGTGTCAGAAAAAAGAAGGATGGAACATTGTTTCCAGTATTAGTTTCCGGTTCTGCCATAAAGATCGATGGCAAAATTAAAGGGATGTTAGGGGTATATTTTGACATTACCGAAAGCAAAAAAACCAGGGAAGAGTTGGAGGAGAGTAAAGAGAAGTATCGTTTATTGTTAGAAAATCAAACTGACCTGGTAGTTAAGGTTGATACTAAAGGAAAGTTTTTATTTGTAAGTCCTTCTTATTGTGAAACTTTTGGAAAGACCGAAGAAGAATTACTTGGGAATAAATTTATGCCCTTAGTCCACAAAGATGATCGGGAGGCAACTGCAAAGGCTATGGAAAATTTGTATAAGCCTCCTTATACCTGTTATGTCGAACAGAGAGCCAAGACTAAAGATGGTTGGAGATGGCTGGCTTGGGCAGATAAATCAGTTCTGGATAAAGATGGGAAGGTAGTGGAGATAGTTGGTGTGGGGAGAGATATTACCGAACGAAAACAAAACGAGAAACTACAACAAGTTCTTTACAATATCTCCAAGGCTGCTAATTCTCCTATTACTCTTGGCCAGCTCTATAAGACTATCCATAAAGAGTTAAGTACTATCATCGATACCACTAATTTTCATATTGCCTTGCTCAACAAAGAAGAAAACAGAATACATTATGATTATTATTCTGACGAAAAAGATGATATTTCTTCTGTTCAGAAATTTGATTTTTCAGAAACCTTATCTGCTTATACAATTAGAACTAAACGACCCCTCTTAATTAATCGAAAGCAGATTGATAAAATGGCAGAAGAAAGAAAAATAAAATTATCTCAATTGGGTACTTTAACTAAGAAAACTCTCTGGTTGGGAGTACCCTTAAAAGTGGAAAATAAAGTAATCGGGTGTATGGCTTTAGTATGCTATTATGACTCTAAACACTATTCTAAAAAAGATATTCAAATAATGGAGTTTGTCTCTACACAGGTGGCAACTGCTATAAAGCGAAAACAGGACGAAGAAGCTCTTAATGAAAAACAGCAGGAATTTGCCAGTCTCTTTAAAAGCAGTCCGGAGGCTTTGGTTTATACCGATGAAAATAGCAATATACTAAATATAAATCCCCGCTTTACAAAGCTTTTTGGTTATACCTTAGAAGAGGTGAAAGGTAGAAATATCAATGATAGGATGATTCACCCCTCCAATAAGATAGAAGAAGGAAGAGAATTAAGTAAAAAAGCAATAAAAGAAAATTATTATTGCGAAACTATCAGAAGAAAGAAAGACGGAACTTTATTCCCGGTAGCCATATCATCTTCGAAAGTTATAGTAGTCAATAGCCAAAAAAAAGGAATAATAGGTACTTATACTGATATCACTGAACGTAAACAAAATGAGAAACTACAACAAGTTCTCTACAACATCTCTAAAGCCGCTAACTCTCCCATCTCTCTTAGCCAGCTCTATCCTATAATCCATAGAGAATTGGGCAATATTATTGATACCACTAATTTTTTTATTGCCTTAGCAGATTACCAAAAAGATGAGGTATACTTTCCCTATTTTGTAGATGAAAAAGATAAGGATTTTGCTATTATCGATTTCAGCGAAACCAATTCTCTTACTGTCTATGTCATAAAGACTGATCAGCCCTTACTGGCTGATTATAAGAAACTAAAGAAGATGATCGCTCAAAGAGAATTAAACATCGTTGGAACTATCACTGATAAGTCTATTTGGTTAGGTGTCCCCTTAAGAGTGGAAGATAGAGTCATCGGAGCAATGGCTGTCCAAAGCTACACCGATTCCAAACTCTATTCTGAGAAAGATATCAAAATTATGGAGTTTATCTCTAACCAGGTAGCTACTGCTATAGAGAGGAAGAGAATGGAAGAGGAGCTAAAAAGATTAGCCCATTATGATACTCTTACTGGAGTATGCAATAGAGGGTATGGGTTAGAACTTCTTCAAAGACAGTTAAAATTATCCAAAAGAGATAAATCCCCTTTATTGTTAGCCTATAGTGATTTAGATAATCTAAAAGATATCAATGATGAATTCGGTCATGAAGAAGGGGATAGGGTTATGGTCCAAGTAGCAAAACTTTTTAAATCTATCTTAAGAGAGGTAGATATTATCACTCGGATGGGAGGGGATGAATTTTTATTAATTTTCTTGGATAGTTCCTTAAACGAAATACCTATAATTAGAAAGAGGTTAAGTAAGGAATTAGCCCGGTTAAATCAGATTTCCAAAAAAGCTTATAAAATAGGGTTTAGTTTAGGATTTTCTAATTATGATCCGACCAATCCTCAATTGATGGATGAACTAATCCGCATAGCCGATCAGAAGATGTATGAAGAGAAGAAGAGAAAAAATAAGGGAAGGTAATTTGTCTTAATTAACTGATTAACCAATTTACCAATTAGTCAATTAGAAAATAAGATAATTAAGTAATTATATTCGCTATCCGCTGTAAGCCTGTATTTCTTGCCCACATCTTATCTTTTTTATCACTTATTACTCATTACTTATCACTGTATTCTCGCTAACGACTATTTTAACCAAATTAAGGGACAATCAATTTTAAACTTTTTGGTAGGAGGGTGATGTTAAATTCCTTCTGACCTTCAATTACTTCCCCACTTACCTGAGCCAGAATTGTCTCTGAAGATTGAATTATTACCTCTTTGGCTCTATAAAAATTTACCCCCTTAATGCTTGCGTGTGTACCTTTAAAGACTTTAGGGATAATGCTAAGATACTTAAATCTTCCCATCTCTTCTACCAGGCAGATTTCTAATAATCCATCATCTAATATTGCTTCAGGGGTGATTTTAAATCTGCCTCCATAAATTTTTCCATTACTAATAGCAATAAATAGAATTTTAGAATGGATTTCTTGCCCATCAAATTTTATCTTTACATTATGGTAGCTAAAAGGAGAAAGAAGTTTTTTTACGGTAGCGAATACATAAACAAATGCACTAAGAATGCGCAAATTGGGGTGTTTACTTTTCATTTTATTGGCAAGTAAGGCTACTTCTGCATCAAATCCTACCCCACATACGTTTGCAAAATATATCTGGCCATTAACTACTCCTATATCTATTTTCTTGGTTTTGCCTTTAATTAAAATTTTGCACGCCCCAATTATATCAGAGGGAATGTCTGTGCTTTTAATAAAATCATTAGCCCACCCTAAAGGGATTATTCCCAAAGAAGGATCATTTTTTGATTTCATAATTCCATTTACAATTTCGTTTACTGTTCCATCCCCACCAATTGACACGATAAGATCCATCCCTTTATCAGCAGCTTTTCGGGCAAGTTCTATCGCCTCACCATGATGTGAAGTATAGCTGACTTTAAAATTAAATCCATTTTCTTTTAAATATTTGAAAATTGTTTTTAGATGAGGGCGGGGCTTCCCCCCACCGGCTGTTAAATTAATTATGAGTTCTGTTTTCAAAATTTACCTCCCTGAGTCGATTTAAATTAATAGAATATATTTCATTTATTTATTGTATCAGAATTTCATAAGTTTTGGGCTTTCTATTTAAAATAGTATTAGTATGGGGAACAATTTTTTTATTTCGAGAAAGCTGAAGGCAGAGTGAGGAAAGGCTGGCTTGTTCAGTTTTACCCAGGCAGGAGGTTAATATTTGCCCTGAAGGAGAAGTTATCAGACTGTGACCAGTGTCTTGGTGGCAAATGGAATTAGAACAGGCTACAAATATTTTGTTTTCTGCCCCTCTGCTGCGGCAGATATTTATCTGTCTATCATTGGTAAATTTACTGGGCCAGATAATTATATCAGCCCCTTTAAGGGTTAGAGTACGGGCTATTTCCGGGAAAATTCCTTCATAACCTATCATTACTCCTATGTAACCGTAAGAAGTTTTAAATACCGGAAGCCCTAAATCTCCGGGAACAAAAAAATTCTTTTCCTCTCTTTCTAAATGAGTCTTTCTGTATTTCCCTCGAAGTTTACCTGATTCTATAAGAAAAGTAGTTTTATAATAAACTTCATCCGCTTTTTCAACCAAAGTAATAGCACAGAGAACTTTCCTGTTTTTAGTTATTTGTTTGACTTTATTGATGACCTCATCTCCACTTTCAGGGAAGATAAAATCACATTCCGGTAAGATAATAATATTAGTTTCCTGTTCCAATAAATTATTTATGAAGAATTCTATCTTTTGGAAATATTTTTTAAAATTATCTTCAAATTCTATTTGCACTACTGCGGTTAGTGGATTTGGGTTTTTAAGAGCAGTCTTTTTTTTCATAATAGAATAGATAGGTAAAGTATTAGTAGGTTGAACCAATTCGGAATAAAGTTCTGGTCTGCGGTCATCGATTGTATTTATTTGATGGTCAATTGATTTATCTATAGCTTCCTCAAGTGAAATTTCATAAAAGAGAATTTCTTCCTGGGAAGAAGAGGCAATTTTAACTATCTGGCCATCAGGTGCAAAGACAGCGCTTTTCCCACAATATAATATACTCTTTGCTTCCATTCCCACTTTATTAGCGGCAATTATCCATACTCGGTTTTCCAGGGCTCTTGTAGGAATCATATATTCTACCTGAGGGTTGGTAAGGGTTTCTTTCTCAAATCCTGAGGTGACCCAGTTGGTAAGGTCAATTAAAATGTTCGCTCCCTGTAAGCTCAAACAACGGACTATTTCAGGGAGCCGTCCATCAGCACAGATAAACATACCCACCTTTCCGAATTCGGTCTCAATTACCGGATATTGTTCACCGGCGCAGAACCAGTGAGAATCAAAATGCCAGAGGTAAGATTTTCGGAAGCGGTTTATCTCCTTGCCTTCCGGATTGATAAGTAAAGCAGAATTATAAAGAATATTTTCAATTATATCAGTTTCCACTATTCCTAAAGCTATGTAGCATTTATATATTTTAGCCTTTTCTTTAACTTCATCAATTAGTTCCAAGGTCGATTTCTGGAATTCTAAGGAATTTTTTATGATTAGCGGGGAAATGTAATAGGCAGGATAGACGCATTCCGGTAAAACCATTATTTGAGGGCGTGAATCCGCTGCCTTGTCAATCATTTTTAAGATATTTTCTTTATTTTCGTATCTATCCTCATACTCTCTTGCACTTACTTGAAGGCAAGCTACCTTTAATTTATTAACCATTGCATATACTTCCTTTTTAGTTAGTGTAAACTTTAGTGGTGTAGTTAGATAGAAAGAAGAATACTACTTTTTCTATCTTTTCTTTCGCTTTCTTAACTCGATACTCAATACTATATACTCGATACTATATTTACTTTCTACAAATAATTTAAAATTCCTGCTATAATAGAAAATAATTTATATTTTTTTAAAAATGTAAAGAAAAGTGCTTGGCACCTTTCTTTACATTTTAGGAAGAAGGGGAGTATGTTAAAAGGTAAATTAGTAAATTTAAGGGCTGTGGAAAGAAAAGATCTGGAAGAGATAATGAAATGGGTAAATGACCGGGAGGTTACTAAGTATTTGTCGGCCTTTCTATATCCGGTTTCTCGGGCGGAAGAGGAAAAGTTTTTGGAAAGAGCGATGAGTCATAATGATACAGAGAAGAATCTGGTTATGGAAACCAAAGAAGGAGATTATATAGGTCAGATTAGTTTACATAAAATTGATTGGAAGAATAGGAATGCAGAATTGGGAATTGTAATCGGCAATAAAGAATATTGGGGGAAGGGTTATGGTACAGATGCCATAAAAATTCTGCTTAACCATGCTTTTAATCAGATGAATTTATATAAAGTATATCTTCGCGTCTTCGATTATAATCAGAGAGGTATACGCTGTTATGAGAAATGCGAATTTAAAGAAGAGGGCAGATTAAGAAAAGGTCAATTTTATGGTGGGAAGTATTATGATGTAATTTTAATGGGTATATTAAAAGACGAGTTTGAAAAGATGGATAAGTGACTACCAGGGGTTAGTGTAAACTTTAGTGGGGTAGTTAGATAAAAAGAAGAATGTTACTTTTTTCTATCTTTTCTTTCTCTTTCTTAACTCGATACTCGATACTATATACTCGATACTTTCTTTAAAAAGGATTTCTAAAATACTCGGAAAGATGATAAAATTAAGTAAAATATGATTAAGGTAATTTTTAATGGAACTTTTTGATAATTTTGAAAAAAATAAATTAAGCAGTGCTCCTCTTGCCGATAGAATCAGGCCGGAAAGATTAAAAGACTTCTTAGGGCAGGAAAAGATTATTGGCCCGGGTAAGCCTTTACGCAAGGCTATCGAAGAAGATGAACTCCAATCGATTATCCTCTGGGGTCCACCCGGTTCCGGAAAAACAACCTTAGCCAGAATTATCGCTAAAATAACCAAGACTCATTTCGTTCCTTTCAGTGCAGCAGTTTCAGGTGTGCCTGCTTTGAGGAAAATTATCAAAGAAGCTCAGGATAGAAGAAGATATTACAATCAGAAGACCATCCTGTTTGTGGACGAAATTCATAGATTTAATAAAGCCCAGCAGGATGCTTTTTTACCCTACGTAGAAGATGGAACTATAGTCTTAATTGGGGCTACTACCGAAAATCCTTCCTTTGAGGTTATTTCCCCTCTTTTATCGAGGTCTACTGTTTATATATTAGAACCATTATCCCCAGAAGACTTGAAAAATATTTTGGAAAAGGCTTTGCTGGATAAAGAAAAAGGTCTGGGAAAATATAAGGTAAAATTAAAACCAAAAGTTTTAGATTTTATTATTGAACTTGCCTATGGAGATGCCCGTATAGCTTTAAATATTTTAGAATTTGCCGTGATAACTACCAAAACAGATACACAGAGCGTTAGAAATATAAGTTTAAAAATTATCGAAGAGGTAGTCCAAAAGAGATGCCTGCGTTATGATAAGACCGGGGAAGAACATTACAATATTATCTCTGCTCTTCATAAGAGTATGCGCGATTCTGACCCCGATGCTGCTATTTACTGGGTAGCCAGAATGCTGGAAGTCGGAGAAAATCCCCTATATGTTGCCCGGCGTCTGGTGAGATTTGCCTCAGAAGATATAGGGAATGCTGACCCCCAGGCCTTACAGGTAGCAGTGGCAGCTATGCAGGCAGTACATTTTTTAGGAATGCCCGAAGGTAATTTAGCGTTGGCCCAGACCGCCACCTATTTAGCCTGTGCCCCCAAGAGCAATGCCCTCTATAAAGGTTATCAGCTCACCCAGGAAGATATTAAAAGGTGGGGACCACTGCCAGTTCCCCTGGTTATTCGCAATGCGCCTACTGCTTTAATGAAAGATTTAAATTACGGCAAAGGCTATAAGTATGCCCATAATTTTAAGGATGGGTATATTGTTCAGGAACATCTCCCTAAAGAATTAAAAGGTAAGAGATATTATTTTCCCACCGATAGGGGATTTGAAAAAGAGATTAAACAAAGACTGGAAAAATTAAAGGCCAAGGGAAAATACAGTAACAAGTAATGAGTAATGCGTAAATAATTAATATATAGTGAAGAAAATAAATAGCGAATAGCGTTAAGCGTAGAGCGGATAGAAACTAGCGCATAGCGTAGAGCATTTAGCGTAGAGGAAGGAAAGAAGAAGATAGGAATCATAAGACAGAATTCAGAAGCAAGAATAAAAAAAACGGAAATGTCATTGCGAGCAACCATAGGGAGCGTGGCAATCTGGAGCAGCCGTCAAGGCTGAGAATCTAATGGAGTGAAAGTCTCCTATCATCAATTAACCGGTTTGGATGATTAGTATATCCGGAATATGGGGAGGTAACAAACCATAGTG
>Ga0315533_1000284_pt1 | contig 46910 bp, 48 predicted proteins | sample SalMarSW160130MG_FD_203081 | JGI IMG/M metagenome (GOLD analysis project Ga0315533, IMG submission 203081) | Salt marsh sediment microbial communities from the Plum Island Ecosystem LTER, Massachusetts, United States - Salt Marsh Sediment SW1601-30 ...
CATGGCAAGGTCCTTTCTCCTTTCGATTATACTCTGACCCTGCCAGACCTTCCTAATATTCCTAACCCATTGTGTCCAGTCTCAGGGGTTCACTCCAATTTAGCAGAGAATCATCGGTAGAGAGATTTTTTTCGCTTTACAGATTAATGGAATATTTGTTTAGTAATACTAAGAATATCGAAGAGTGGATAAAGCAGAAAGACCCTTCAGTGCAGCTAGTCTCTGGAAACGAATTCAGAACATACCAGCATACAGTTTATACGTATTTAAGAGACAATATCCATTATAAGAAGGAAAGGAGACTCTTTCCGTTGAAAGAAATACAGAATAACCTCACAAAATTTCAAACCTTAGTCCAGCAAGCTATTAAAGAGAAATACAATATTCAATAATGCTTTGCTTCCTAATACACTCATTCAATCGTTAATATGGTGCTCTATTAACCTGACATACAAAGGAGAATGATTATGAATAAGACTGACTGCTTTGGAAATAGCTACAAATCAAATGTGGAAGCGTCCCTGGAGGGATTCGAACCCACGACCCGCTGCTTAGAAGGCAGCCGCTCTATCCAGCTGAGCTACAGGGACTTTATTTAACATTAGCATAGCAGGCATCAATCAACAAGAATAGAGCTGAAGAACAAGCTACTTCCTGTGAGTTCTGGCGACATGCTTTCGCCAGCATTTTTCATGAACATAAACACCGCATTTAGCACAATGATAAAGGCGGCTCTTCGCTTCTTTGCCACAAACAGGACACTTCATGACTCTCTATCTCCCTAGCTATTTCTCCTTTTCCTTCCCTTGTGGCTCTTTGGGGTCGAAGCTATGTTTCCCTTGCTCCCGGGAATCAGTGATATAAAACCCTGAACCCTTAAACAAGATAGGAACTGCAGAGAAAAGGCGATGGGCAATTCCATGACATATGGGGCAGACAGCTATGGCCTCAGCGCTGAAGCTCTGTTCGAGATCAAATCGATGCTCGCACTTCAGACATTGATATTCATAGGTAGGCATTCATGCCCTCCTCAAAGATATCATTCATCAGAAGAAGTAATTTGCTCACCAGATACCTGGTCTATCTCAGCGGATTGCTCTGGCTCAGATGCTTGTTCAGTCTCAGACGCTTGTTCAGTCTCACCTTCACTGACTCTAAACTCGCCATCTAAATCGACGGTCCCCGTCTCAAATGCTGGTTGGTGAGCCTGCAATACATGTTGCTCCCAACAGTAAGCATGAACAAAAACTCCGCAAGAACAGTGAAAAATCGCCCTGCCGAAACGCAATGGACTTCCACAAACAGCACAGTTCATCTAGCTACCTCCAATAATTAGCACTCTCAAGGCCGAAGCGCTAATTATATTTGAAAAAGGAATCTTTAGCAAGTTCACAAACCAAGCTTTGTTGACAATTCCCCCGTTCAGTCGCTAATATTGAGGAGCTTTGATAGCTATAACTGAAGATGCCAAAATAGTAAGCTGTCTTCATATTATTAATTCCCAAGCTCTGCCACAGCTCGAATGTTCGACTTCGGCTCACTCAAGCAAGCTCCACCAGAGAGATAATCATTCTCCGGAATAAGGCGTAAATGCTGGAGAAGAGATGCAGAAAAAGAGTGTCAAGGACATAGAAGTCACAGGGAAAAGAGTCTTGGTTAGAGTTGATTTCAATGTTCCATTAGATGCAGACACGGGCAGCATTAGCGATGATAGCCGTATCAGGGCTTCGTTACCCACCATCAAGTATCTTGTTGACCACAAAGCTAAGGTCATCCTTTGCTCTCACCTGGGACGCCCAGGAGGCGAAGTAGATGAAGGACTACGAATGGAGCCAGTAGCTAAGCATCTATCACAGCTGATGGGTTTGCCTATCAGGATGGCCCATGATTGCGTGGGCCAAGAGGTAAGAGAGAAGGTAGAGGAGCTAAAGGATGGTGATATCCTTTTTCTGGAGAATGTGCGCTTCCATTCCCAAGAAGAGGCAAATGATCCTCAGTTTGCCCGGGAGCTAGCGCTGCTAGCCGATATTTATGTTGATGATGCCTTTGGTACTGCTCACAGGGCCCATGCCTCTACTGTAGGTGTGGCTAGGTACTTGCCAGCGGTGGCTGGGTTCTTGATGAAGAAAGAACTGGAAGCTATGGACAAGGTTTTGACTGCCCCGGAGCATCCTTTCGCTTGCGTCATAGGCGGTGCAAAGGTGAGCGACAAAATAGGACTGGTGCAAAATATGTTAAAAAGAGTTGACATGTTGCTCATCGGGGGTGGTATGGCAGCCACCTTCCTGAAGACGCAGGGATATGAAGTGGGACAATCTCTGGTGGAGGAGGACAAACTGGGCTTGGCCAAGGACTTGTTACAGGACGCCAAGGAATCGGGGGTGCCAATACTACTGCCAATTGATGTGGTTGTGGCCGAGGAGACAAAGGCTAATGCTTCAACTGAAGTCGTGCCCATAACCAACATACCGTCCGGTAGCTACATTGTAGACATCGGACCTCGGACCATTGAGCTTTTCTCTGGTGAACTGAAGACGTGCCGCACCATTGTGTGGAATGGGCCAGTGGGCATTTATGAAATACCCCGCTTTGCCCAGGGGACTAAATCTCTGGTTAAGCTGCTTTCTACTGCTAACGCTACTACTGTCATTGGTGGCGGCTCTAGTTGTGAAATAGTCCAAGAAATGGGGCTTGGCGATAGGATGACTCATGTGTCCACTGGCGGTGGTGCCACCTTGAGATTCTTAGAGGGTGCTCCCTTGCCTGGTGTAGAAGCTTTGCTGGATAAGAGGGAAGCAGCATGAGTATCTGTTGTCTTGTTTCCCTTTAGAAAAAACAGGAGGCTGCAAAAAAATGCGTGTCCCCCTTATTGTGGGCAACTGGAAAATGAACGCTACAGTCACTGAGGCCATCAGGATCGTTCATGAAATGCTCGATAGGCTGGATCAGGTAGAAGAAGGGGAAAAAGTACTCTGCCCTCCGTTTGTCTCCTTAATCGCAATAAGCAACTTGTTGAAGGGCTCATCGGTTAAGCTCGGTGCCCAGAATATGCACTTTGAGCCAAAAGGGGCCTATACCGGTGAGATATCCGCCTTGATGTTGACCAGTCTTTGCGAATTTGTCATCTTGGGACATTCAGAGCGGCGGCAGTATTTCGCCGAGACTGACGAGATAGTCAATAGGAAGGTAGTTGCAGCTCTCGGAAACAGACTTAAGCCGATTCTCTGTGTTGGAGAAAAACTCGACGAGAACGAAGCTGGCAAAACAGAAGAAATCGTTGCTCGACAGTTGAGCCGAGGTTTAAGCGATGTAAAACCCACCCCTAATATAGTGATTGCCTACGAGCCAATATGGGCTATTGGTACAGGAAAGGCCGCTAACGGTGACCAAGCGGCAGCTACTATCGAATTCATTCGCAATACGCTGTCAGAACTCTGGAATGGAAATGCAGCTCGAGATTCGCGTATCCTTTATGGCGGCAGCGTTACCAGTAGCAACATCGCCGAGTTTGTTTCCCAGCCGGAAATTGACGGCGCTTTGGTTGGCGGTGCTAGCCTTAAAGCTCAGGAATTCTTGAGCATTGTTGAACAAACAGCAGCAATCAAAAAAACGGCCAGCGATCAGCCGTCAGCGGGTAGCCGCTAGGCAATAGCTGATACTGATAGCTAAAATGAAATGTCTCGTTGCCATCGTCGGTCCCACAGCAGTAGGCAAAAGTGAACTCGCTCTACACCTAGCTCGAACAGTTCCTTCGGAAGTAGTTAATGCTGATAGTCGCCAGGTTTACCGCTATATGGATATCGGTACCAGTAAGCCCACCTCATCTCAGAGGGCATCGGTTCCTCACCACCTCATTGATGTAGTTAACCCTGATGACGATTTCAACCTTGCCATGTATCGTCAGTTAGCTACTGAGGCCATCGAAGCCATTCAGGAAAAAGGCAAGTTACCTTTACTGGTAGGTGGCAGTGGCCTTTACATATGGTCATTGGTAGAAGGGTGGGGAATACCTCAGGTGCCACCCAATGCTGAGCTAAGATCTAAACTGGAGGCCAGAGCAAGGCAAGAAGGCAATTACGCACTTTTTGCAGAACTGAATCGAATTGACTCTCTGGCAGCAACAAAAATCCATCCCAGTAATACGCGCCGTGTTATAAGAGCCTTGGAAATCTACCAAATGACCGGGCAGGCTCCTTCCCAGTTATGGCATAACGAAGCGCCAAGTTTTCCAGTTCTTATCATCGGTTTGACTCTGGAGAGGAGCGAGCTATACCGGAGAATTGGTCGCCGTGTTGATAATATGATCACCACAGGATTGGTTAGCGAAGTAATGAGCCTGTTGAAGAAGGGCTATAGCCTCAACTTGCCTTCCATGTCTGGCATAGGTTATAAGCAGATAGGCCAGTTTGTTCAGGGCCAGTTAGACCTGGCTGTTGCTATTGAGCAGACAAAGTATGAAACCCACCGCCTGCTTCGCCATCAATACGCCTGGTTTCACCTCAGTGACGAAAGAATTCACTGGTTTGATGCTAGCGAGAGCAAAGTTAACGAAGAGGTGATAAGCTTAAGCCTGTCATTGCGAGACGAAGGTTTCAGGATGGCAAAGAAGCAACAAAATAGTCTAGCATGAACTTCTCTAAATTACAGGCGACAGGAAACGATTTTATTCTGGTAGATGCCAGGAGAGTTGACCACAATTGGGCTGAGCTGGCCCAAGCTATCTGCCAGCGCCACTTTGGCGTGGGAGCCGATGGCTTGATATTGGTGCAGAATTCCAGGGTTGCTGACCTGAAGATGCGTATTTTTAATCCTGATGGCTCTGAGGCTGAGGCTTGCGGCAACGGATTGAGGTGCTTTGCTAAGTATGCAATTGAAAGGGCTGTAGTTGATAAAACGAATTTGACTATAGAGACTTTACCAGGCATAAGGAAAGTTAACGCCTATGTGTCACAGGGCAAAGTTGAACAGGTCAAAGTGGATATGGGCACGCCTCGATTCCAGCCTGAGCAAATCCCCGTTGGGGCTAAGGTTGACATAATACCAGTATTGAACTATCCGCTTGAGCTAGGTGGAGAAAAGCTGACATTATCGTTAATATCTATGGGCAATCCCCACGCAGTCAGTTTTATATCCAGGCCCGCAGCTAGTTTTCCCCTGGCAAAGATAGGTCCTGAGGTGGAAAGGCATCCTATGTTTCCACAAAGGGCGAATTTCGAGATAGCCAGGGTTTTGACTAGGGATAAGGTAGAAGCCAGAGTGTGGGAACGGGGGGTGGGAGAAACCCTCGCCTGTGGTAGTGGTGCCTGTGCCATAGCCGTAGCCGCCCGGCTACTTAACTACGTGAACAATGAAGTTGACATAATACTGCCAGGGGGAGTTTTGGCCTTGTCGTGGGATGGAGTAGGGGAGGTAGTGCTTACCGGCCCGGTGGAAGAAGTGTTCACCGGGGAATACACGATATAAGGGAGAGGACTAATGTATTTAGCTAGGAGACTTGATAAGTTACCTCCATATCTTTTTGTCGGTATAACTAGGAGAATCGCTGAACTTCGAGCTAGAGGAGAGGACATTATAAGTTTCGCTATCGGTGACCCTGATTTACCTACGCCTTCCCATATAATCGAATGGATGTGTCAGGCAGCACATGATCCGGTAAATCATCGTTATCCCGAGAGTAAAGGATTGCCCGAGCTTCATCAAGCTATTGCTGATTGGTATGAGGAGCGCTTCGGAGTGACGCTAAATCCAGACAAAGAGGTGCTGCCGCTGATTGGTTCTAAAGAAGGAATTGGGCACATGGCGTTGTGCCTTATCGACCCTGGAGATATAGCCTTGGTGCCTGACCCAAGCTATCCGGTATACTTTATGAGTGCCACAATAGCCGGCGGTGAGACTTACCCCATGCCTTTGACTGAGGGAAACGACTTCTTGCCTGACCTTGATATCGTTCCTGATAAAGTGATTAGTAAGGCAAAACTCATGTGGCTAAACTACCCCAACAATCCCACCGGGGCTACAGCCAGCCTTGATTTCTTTGGAAGGGCAGCCCATTTTGCTCAGGAGCATGACCTGGCCGTATGCCATGATGCTCCTTACACCGAAGTTTTCTTCGATGGCCGCAAGCCACCGAGCTTTTTGCAGGCACCGGGAGCCAAAGAAGTCGGTGTAGAATTTCACTCCTTATCCAAGACTTACCACATGACCGGATGGCGAATAGGCATGGCGGTGGGCAATGCTGAAATGATAGATGCCTTGTTTCGAGTAAAATCCAATCTGGATTCGGGCATTCCCCAGGCAATCCAGCGCGCTGCCATCGAGGCTTTGCATGGCTCACAGGATTGTATTATCGAACATAATGCCATTTTGCAGCAGCGCCGGGATAAAACGATAAAAGTCCTTGATGAAATAGGACTTAAGGCTAGAACACCTGAAGCCAGTTTCTACATCTGGGCTAAGGTTCCTCAAGGCTATACTTCAATAAACTTCACTAAGAAGCTACTTGAGGAAGCCGGAATAGCTGTTACTCCCGGTATTGGCTATGGAAAGGAAGGAGAGGGATACATTAGACTGTCTTTAACTCTCCCCGATGACCGTCTGGACCAAGGAATAGACCGACTAGCAGCCTGGCACAGGAGTTTCTAAATTGGGTTCCCCAGCAATCCTCCAAATTTCTAAGGTAAATAGGAGGGCCAAATAAGACAGAGACTTTTTCCCACAGAGACTAATCTAGAGCACGCATTCTTAGTAGGTGTGGACAGTAAGTCCTCTAACCATGATTGGACGGCCGTTGCCTCTTTGGAGGAACTGGGCTATCTGGTCAGGACGGCTGGGGCTGACGTGGTAGGAATGTTTTCTCAAAAACTGGCTGCGCCTTCACGCACTCACTATATAGGCAAGGGAAAGATTGCAGAGCTGGTCAGCCTCAAAGAGCAAACTCAATACACTACCGTGGTTTTTGACGACGAGCTATCGCCGAGACAACAAAGAAACCTGGAAGAGATACTGGAAGTCAAAGTCATTGACCGCACAGCCCTTATTCTGGACATATTTGCCAAACAGGCTCGAACTCACGAAGGACAGCTTCAGGTTGAGCTTGCCCAACATCGGTATCTCCTCCCTCGACTTGTTGGCCAGTGGAGCCATTTGGAGCGACTTGGTGGTGGCATCGGTACCAGAGGTCCCGGCGAATCACAATTGGAAACTGACCGACGTCTTATTCGCCAACGCATCAATCGGCTTCAACATGAGATAGAGCGTGTAAGGCAACACCGGGCCGTTTACCGAAAAAGACGCAAAGAGAGTGGCGTCCCTATCGCAGCCCTTGTTGGCTATACTAATGCCGGTAAAAGCACCCTCTTTAATGCCTTGAGTCAAGCCGGGGTAGTGGTAGGAGACAAGCTCTTTTCGACCCTGGACCCTGTCACCCGCCGTTTAACTTTGCCCGATGGGCAGCAGTTTCTCATCACTGATACAGTGGGCTTCATTCACAAGTTACCCCCGTCAATTATTGCCGCCTTTCGAGCTACCCTGGAAGAACTTAGCGAGGCTGACTTGCTGCTGCACATGGTGGACATAACACATAAGAATGCTGCCAATCAGTGCCGCACGGTAGAAGAGATACTTCACGAGTTAAGTCTTGAAGACAAGCCTAGGATTACGGTATTCAATAAGCTGGATTTAGCTTTGGACAGTGAACAAGAGATGGAGACTCTGACTACTGTTCCCTTTCTTGGCGAAGAAATCGTGCTGCCAGATAAGGACATAGCACTCATCTCTGCCACTGAAGGTTGGGGGGTGGACAAGCTTGTGGGCAAGATTACTTCCCACCTGGAAATTAGAAAACTCAAGGTGCTTTCATAAGCTGCTTCAACCGGATAAGTGCCTCAGGCAGAACTTCTGCTATTCTCTCCGAAAACCGCAGATGTGCAACTGGGTCAAAGGGTGTTTCACCTTGATTGATGATTACCAATCGAGCTCCAGAGTTCACCGCCACTTGTGGCATGTCGGCGGCCGGCGTGACAACCAAGCTGGAGCCCACGACTACAAAAAGGTCGCAATTCTCTGAATGCCGATAAGAATCTGCCAACGCTTTTTGGGGCAGAGACTGACCAAAATTAACCACGCTGGGAACAAGTCTACCGCCACAGGGACACCTATCCAGGTTAGCAGATTTGTCCACTTCGGCCTCACATCGGGTGCATCTCAACTTGGTGATATTGCCATGCAGCTCTGTCAGCAAATCTGGGCGTATACCAGACTTCAGATGGAGATTGTCGACATTCTGCGAAATTAGGAATTCCAATTTGCCTAGATTCTGTAGCTCCACAATGGCTGTATGTCCTGAGTTAGGCTCTACCGAGTCAAAAACTCCCACCTTTGTGGGAAGCCCTTTTGCCTGGCGAGTCCAGATACCATCAGGTCCTCGAAAATCAGGCAATCCCGACTCCGTGCTGATGCCAGCGCCAGTAAAGACTACCAAATATTTGGCCGCAAACATCCATTGAGCCAGCGTGTCTATTCTTCTCTCTAGGTGTGACAATGCCATTCGCTATACTATACTATTATCAAGTTTAGATGCCAAAGTAGATTAGAATGCATCTCTGGAGGCAGAAATGGATTACATCAAAATTCTAAAAGACCTTATCTCAATTGATACTTCTGTGCCACCTGGCTTGAATTACGGTAAGGCAGTTGATTATCTTCAACCTTTGTTCCAGGAAGTCGGCTTCGAAACCAGGAGATTTGCTATCCCCAAGGAGCATGCCGAAGGGAGAGAGGGAAGAGTTAGCCTCATCTGCCACAGGAGAGAACCAGCGAAACCTCGTTTGATTTTCTATGGACACATTGATGTGGTTCCTGCTGAAGGCTGGGATGCTTTCCACCCCAGGTTAGAAAGTGGCAGAATCTGTGGACGGGGGGCAGCTGACATGAAAGGAGCAATTGTCGCCTTGCTCTTGGGGCTAGAAGCTGTTAAGGGAAAGAGTCTAGGGTATGACACTTCAGCAATGATTACCACCGATGAGGAGATAAGCCAGGCCAGCCAAATTCGGTATTTGACCCAGTTTCTACAGCCCGTTTCTGGGGCTGCCCTTTTCAGTCTTGATTCTAGCTTTGGCTATGTGACTATAGCCAACCTTGGCCTGCTGCACGTAGATATCGAGGTTAAAGGAAAATCGGTTCATTCTGGACTATCCCACCTGGGAGAAAATGCGGTAGAAAAAGCCAATCTCCTGGTGAAAGCTCTCCTTGACCTCAAAAATGAGGTGGCTCAAAGGAAATCCGAGATCAACGTCCATCCCAGTACAGGACTGGCCAAAATGGAGGCAAAATTGAATGTAAATAAGATGGCCGGAGGACTCAAGGTTAACATTGTCCCCGACCGATGCTTAGTCTCCGTGGATAGAAGATTGATTCCTGAGGAAAGCATAGCGGAGGCAGAGAAAGAATTGCTTGATACCCTCGCCTCAGTCGAAGGGGTAAGTTGGGGAATAGAGAGAATTCACAAAATTCCGCCTGTACCACCTTGTCAGCATCCCGTTGTGGACGAATTAGCTGAGGTAATCAGAAAAGTCACCGGCCAAACCGGCAAGTTCGGTGAAATGGGTTCTGGGGATTTGCCGTATATCGTTACCTCTGAATGGGGAGCTAAGGAATTTGCCTTGGGTGTAATTAGACCCGAATGTAACATCCATGGCAAGGACGAGTTTGTCTATCAGAAGGATATTGAGGACCTAGCCAAAATCATTTCTCAATTCCTTTCGCCTATTTAGAGGCTGCTCAACAATGTAGTGCAAGGCTTCAGTCTCGTGCTGCATAAGCCTAAAGGGTCACACTGCAGGAATGGAGGACAAAATGGCCATAGCAATCTTACACAGAGAAGAACTAAAGGAATACGATTTCGGTCCCGGTCATCCTTTCCGAGGCGACCGCTATGAAATCTTTCCTAGGTTTCTACAAGAAAACCTGCCCGAGGATGATAATTATAGAATTTTGAAGGCTGGTCCAGCTCTAGAAAAGGACTTATTGCTTATTTGCCATAAGGATTATATTGACTTCACCAGAGACTATTTTGAGGCTGCTAATCTGGGTTTGAGTCAACCGGGAGGCCTTAGTTTCTCCCGGTACCATTCAGTAGACAATATTCCCAGAGGTAGGCCGGGAAAACTGGAAGAGGCAGCAAGATTGATAATTGGCCAGGCAAGGATGGCAGTTGACTTAGTCCAGGCTGCTGAATACCAGAAAGCGGTATGTATTGGTGGGAATATGCATCATGCTAAACCCAACTATGGTGAAGGATTCTGCCTCTATAATGATAACGCCTTTGCAGTCAAATACTTGATAGAAGAGTATGGACTGGAAAGAATTCTAATCCTGGACACTGATGCTCATCAAGGTAACGGGACGTGTGAATATTTCTATTCTGACCCGAGGGTCTTGTTCGTAGATTTGCATCAGGACCCCAGCACCCTGTATCCCGGAACCGGCTTTGCTAACGAAATCGGAGAAGGAGCAGGAAAAGGATATACCATTAACGTTCCCATGCCAGTTTACGCTGGCTATGACTCTTATGAACTGGTTTTCGAGGAGATAGTCCAGCCGGTGAGTGAGGAATTTAGGCCGCAAATCATTATTAGAAACGGCGGGTCCGATCCCCACTTCGCTGACGGACTGACCAATTTAGGATTACCAGTAAGAGGTTTCAGAATGATTGGCGAAAGAGTCAGGAAAATGGCTGAAATATGCCTGGGCAGGGAAATCAGCATAATTGGCTCTGGCTATAATAAGCAAGTCCTGCCCTATGCCTGGTTGGCTTTAGTAGCCGGACTAGCTGACTTCAACATTGAGGTAAAGGAGCCGCTTCCAATTCCCCAGAGATTCCAGTCAGACTCCTCATTGGAAGAGACCAGGAGGGTTGTCGAACAAGTCAAACGATACCATAGGGATTATTGGGAATGTCTCAAACAAAGCTCGCCGAACAGCCAATAGGAGAATTTGCCAGTTGCTTGGCAAAATGGACTATCCCAGTGTTACTTATTAGTCGTTATGCTTTTGTGCTATAATGTGAATGTGCATACGGGCAGGTGGGAATGGCTAAAGCAACAAGGATAACTGTAGACCTGGGTGATGAAGAACTGTGTAAAGCGATAAAATTCGCTGCTGTTGAACAAGGTAAACCAGTTCGGGAAATTGTCATTGAAGCGCTCAGGCAATGGCTTGACAGGGAGAAGCCTTCGGGAGGTAGAGATTTTCAGGCCATGATACAATCCATTAATGAATACCGAAAAACTAGCCGGTAGCTCAGGTAGCAAAGGAATTCGCTTTGAAAAAGGAGGAAAAATGAAAATTGTGCGTTTTGCTATTGATCGAAGAACAAAGTATGGGGTGCTCGAGGATGAGAAAGTCAGGGTGATGCTGGGCACGCCTTATGGCTACTTTAGGAGGCCCGGCGGTCGCTTTAGGCTGACAGACACAAGCTACGAATTGAAAGAGGTAAGGCTTCTGGCCCCTTGTCTGCCGTCCAAGATAGTAGCAGTGGGGTTGAACTACAGAGGGCATGCCATGGAAAGGAATCTGCCGATACCTGACCACCCACTCATCTTTCTGAAACCCTCGACGGCAGTCATCGGCCCGGAGGATGAAATTGTCTACCCTGAGGTATCGAAGCGGGTGGATTATGAAGGTGAGCTAGCTGTAGTCATCAGTAAGAAAGCTAAAGCGGTAGACAAAGCGAGAGCTAGAGAATACATCCTGGGTTACACCTGCTGCAATGATATTTCTGCTCGACAAGAAATGCAGGACGACCGCGGCCTGGCAACCCGCTCTAAAAGCTATGACACCTTTGCTCCCATAGGCCCATGCATAGAGACTGATATTTCCCCCGATGACCTCAAGCTTGAACTCTATCAGAATGGTGAGCTTCGTCAATCGGCGAGGACGAACGACCTTATCTTCTCTATTGATGCACTGGTAAGCTTCATCTCCAGCGCAATGACACTCCTGCCTGGCGATGTCATCTCTACAGGGACTCCTTCAGGGACAGGGAATCCCTCCGGGCTTGGCTCTATGAAGCCTGGTGATACAGTGGAATTGAAGATTGAGGGCATAGGAACGCTGAGAAACTACGTAGTAGCGCAGGAATAAGCATGGGCATCCATATCGCTTTGCCTATTTACCTATAATTCCCACACCAGGAGGTGGCTGGGATTCAATTGAGCTACGCAACTACGAATTCTGGACCTCCAACGGCTTGCTGATTAATTCTCCGCGGGGAAGCTTTCCTGCAGCAGGTGGGTAGGGAGTTATCTTGCCAACGAGAAAGCCCCTCAATAGAAACTGGGCCTGCTTTCGGGCGAAGGAATAGCCTTCCACTCTTGCTGCTTGTCCCAAAACAGCTTCATAAGAATCCCGGAAAAACATAAACTCCCTGTTTTCGATTATCCTACTGAGGAACTGAAGAAAAACTTAGAGAATGTCTGAGTCTGTTATGTAACAATGTTGACATAATAAGCGAAATACTGCTAAGCTACATAGAAATAGCACTTCCATCTGCCACTGAAGGCTGGAGAGTGAATAAGTTGCTGGATAAGAGTGTTCTCTATCTACGAAGTAGTTTAATATGCAAGCAAGTTGTAATCTTGATGAGGTAGATCAAGGCAATTTTGTATCTATGGAAAATAGGGTAGATTGGAATAGGACGGGCGAGTTTAGTGACAAGACGGTAAGGTTAGTTAAAGATGAGCTGAGTCATTGGGGACATGCTGAGTTAGAGAATTTCTTTTCTGGGTTCGGGTTATCTCAAGTTTATCGTACGCGAAAGTTTGGCTGGGGCCGCTTAGCAAGAATAAATGACGTATTGGCAGCTCTACAGTATGACCAGGCGAAGAGAGATGCTATCATTCGAGAAGTTGTAGTTGAACTGTGGTGCGACTTTCAAAAGGTAGATGAGCCAGATAGTGCCTTCAAGGGTGCATATGGCAAGCTTGTCAATAGTCTTAATCAAGATGGCTTTGATATCACTGGTGGTAAACTCGCCTCTAGTTTTCCAGAGAGGAGGCCTGCATCTGTAATAAAGGAGGTGCCGGATGAAATGGAAAGGAAGAAGTTGGAGAAATTTCCTGAAGGCGTTCTAGAACATATTTCAAAGACTATTGGTGATTACAGGACAGGCTCAGAGATCGCAGAACTTCTCAGAGTTGCTGGATATCCTGAGAAAAGCCAAGTTGTTGGCACTAAGTGGAGATTTCTTTACGCAACCTTTAAAGAATTCAATGACCAGCCAGAAGGTCAATATGATGTAGCCAAGATTGTCCAAACTTTCTGCGACCCTACACAATGGATTGGCAGAGAGAGCATGCGTAAACAGATAATGAATAGTCTGAATGAAGCACTCATCCATGCAAACTTGCAACTTAATGAGCAGGGTAAGTTAATTTGGGCTGAAAGGAGGACAATTTACAAAAAAGTTGAGGAGGAACAATTAGAGAAACCTGAAGCTACTTCAATGATTGTCACCCCCATTTTTAGAGCTAGAGATGTAGTAACAGAAAAAGACTTATGTTTCGTTCTCATGCCTTTTAAACCTTCGTTTGACCGACTTTACAAAGAAAAAATCAAACCATCAATCGAAGCCAGCGGATTCAAAGGTCTAAGAGCAGATGACCTCTTCTCACCAACGTCTATTTTAGAAGATATTTGGACTCATATTTGCAGGAGCAAGGTTATCGTAGCTGATGTAACTGGGCGGAACCCAAATGTATTCTATGAAATAGGAGTTTCACACACAGTAGGTAGGCCTGTAATTATCATCACGCAAGATAAGAACGACGTACCGTTTGATATAGCGCAGTTCAGATACTTTGTGTATTCTGACGATGCTCAAGGGTGGGAGACGCTTTGCAGAAATATTGCTTCAGCACTCAGAAGTTTATAGAGAGCGCAAGCCTTGCTTGAAGCTATAGGAGGCGAAGGTGGAGCCATTATCCATAGTCGTTATTAGTGCTGCGGTCGGTGGTATTGCCGGGAAATTTGTTGAAAAAGCTTGGACTGCAGGAGAGAAATGGCTATCAAGTTACCTTAAGGACCACTATCCAGAAACACAAGAAGTAGGAAGGCAAAATAGTCTAGAATTTCTAGCCGACCTAGCTCAGCGTGTACATCAATTGGAGGAGAACACCAAAGACAGTTATAAAATAAGACAACAGATAGAATCTTCGTTGGGAGATCCTGACTTCTCAGTTCTTTTACAAGAGGCTTTAATTGCGTCGTCGAGAACTGGTAATGAGGATAAACACAAAATACTTGCAAGAATTGTAGCTGAGAGATTACGTTGTCAATCCGAGGGGCTTGTAGCTTTAACAAGCACTTTGGCCTGCAACGCCGTAAAGCATTTAACTCCTAGGCAAATAAGATTTCTAGGTATCACCAACTTTGTCCAGAGTATTCGACCAAGCCCATTTCCACCGACCATCCCACCTCAGCAATTCGGCCAATGGTATGTAAATTGGCTAACACGAACGCTTTCGTTACTTTTACCAGCGGAGCCCATGACGGAGCTTGATTTCACCCACCTTGAATCTGTTTCATGCATAAAATATGAATCGTTCATTGGGCGTAATCTTAAAGAGACCCTAAGTCCTCCTTCCGAAGCTGGCTATGATTGGCCTTTTGATGACTTTGTCCAGAATAATCCTATTGGCAAGAAGCTTCATGAGTTATGGGAAAACGGAATGCAACAAACCACCCTTACAACTGCAGGTCAGTTAATTGGAATTTATGTTCATGACGAGCAAACGAAGACCACGACAATGATAGGTTGGTGATTTGGGGAAAGCAGCAGCTCGCAAGAAAAAGGAACTAAATGAAAAAAGCAGAAAAGGACAAACTTGAGAGGGCTCTCAATAGCTACTTTAGGGAAATCCATAAGATTTATGTGGTCGGTGATTTTAGGGAGGAGAGCTTTTATTCCTCGCTAAAGACGCTTGTTGAAGAGTGCTCCCAGTTTTTCCCGCTCCAAAGCAAAGCAGGGGTTCTGGTCCAACCTAAAAAGACAGAGGTGGGAATCCCTGATTTTCTCATTAGAAAAGACGGAGATATCATAGGCTATATCGAAGCCAAACCACCGGATGCAAACCCTGATGAGGCCGAGAAATCCGAGCAGCTAAGAAGATATCGAGAATCTCTTCCAAATCTTATTTTGACCAATTTTCTGGAGTTCAGGTTATATAGAAATGGGAATCCTGTAGACAAGGTGGAGGTAGGTCGCCAATCTACCCTACAAAGTTTGAAGTATCCTCCCGTCCCTGAGAAGCTGGATGTATTCTTTGGACTCCTTGAGAAGTTCTTCTCCTTTTCCACACCCGAAATTAAGACATCTTCCGGTCTTTCCATCGAGCTGGCAAAGAAGACACGATTCCTTGAACACATCTTGCAGGAGGAGCTTTTCAAAAAGAATGAAGAGGTAACCAGATTTTATAAAGCTTTTCAAGAAGAGCTTATAGAGACTTTGACAGAGGAAAGGTTTGCTGACCTTTACGCTCAAACCATCACCTACGGACTCTTTGCCGCCAGAATGAGAGTTCAAGATGGATTCAATAAAGACATTGCTTGGCAATTTATTCCTGAAAGTTTACCTCTGCTTAGAGAAATCTTCTACTCCTTTATTGGACCTCATTTCCCAGAATCCTTACTCTGGGCTGTTGATGACATAAGTCAGGTGCTACGAAAGGCAGACATTTCCTCTATTTATAAGGAATTCAAGACTACCAAGTGGGAGGAAGACCCGGTGATTAACTTCTATGAGACCTTCCTTGCCACTTATAATCCCAAAGAAAGACAAAGATTAGGCGTTTATTATACTCCGCTGCCAGTAGTTTCTTATATCACAACGTCGATCCACAAGCTTTTAAAGGAGAAGTTTGGAAAAGCCGAAGGCCTCGCTACCAGAGATGTAACTCTCCTTGACCCAGCGGCTGGAACTTTAACCTTTGTCGTCCAGGCGATAAAGCAAGTTCAGAAGGAGTTGGAGAATAGGAATAGGGCAGGGCTTATAAAGTCTTACATACAAGAGCACATCTTGCCTCATTTTCACGCCTTTGAGATTTTGGTCGCTCCATATACAGTAGGGCATTTCAAGGTGTCTATGGTTTTAGAAGACATGGGCTATAAGTTCAAGGAAAACGAGCGATTCCAATTTTACCTGACTAACACCTTAGAGATGAAAGAGCCTAAGCAGATCAGCTTTCTCATTGACTTGGCTAAAGAAGGTCAGGAAGCTAAGAGAATAAAGGAAAAGATGCCAATTTTGGTTATCTTAGGCAATCCTCCCTATTCCGTGAGTTCGGAAAACAAGTCAGATTTTATCGAAGGGTTGATGCATGATTACAAAGAAGATGTGCGAGGGGAGCGAAATATCCAGCCTCTCTCCGATGATTATATAAAGTTCATTCGCTTTGCCCACTGGAAGATTGAGCAGGCAGGAAAGGGGATTTTAGGGTTCATCACCAATAATTCTTACCTTTCCGGTGTAATCCATCGGGGAATGAGAAGAAAACTCTTAGAGACTTTTGATAACATTTATATTCTGAATTTGCACGGCTCCTCAAGGGTAGGAGAGAGGACTCCAGACGGTGGAAAGGATGAGAATGTGTTTGACATTCAGCAGGGTGTGACTATTGCTCTCTATGTGAAAACTGAAAAGCCACGTGGAGAGAAGAAGGTTTATTATGCCGACCTCTGGGGACGGAGAAGCGACAAGTATGATTATCTTTTAGACGACGACGTAAAAACGACCGAGTGGGAAGAGCTCAAACCCGCTGAGCCTTATTACTTCTTTGTTCCCAAGGACTTTGCTTTGCAAGAGGTGTATGACAGATATTGGAAGGTAACAGAGATTTTTAGGAGATATGAGAGCGGGGTAAAGACGCACCGTGATCATTTTGTGGTGGGATTTTCAGCAGAAGAGATAATTCAGAGGCTCAGGGTGTTTATTGGAAGTTTGCCTGATGAGGTGGTAAAGGAAGGGTTGAAACTTGAAGACACAGGCACATGGAAATTATCTAGGGCACGGCAAAGGGTGAGGAATAGGAAATGGGAAGAGGAAATCTACCCCTATGCTTATCGGCCTTTTGACATGCGGTGGATTTGTTATGAGCCTTCTCTGGTAGACAGAAATAGATGGCCATTTATGAGAAATTTATTGAATGAGAATATTGCGTTAGCTGTGATGCGACAGGTTCACATCAAGCCTGGGTTTTCGCATGTTTTTGCTGTGGACAGAATAGCCGATGCGAGGATACATCTAAGTAATCGAGGAATACCGTATTTCTTTCCCCTTTACTTGTACCTGGATGAACCCAAACCGCTGCTCTTTGAAAAAGAAGCAGTGGAGCTAAAACGCACCCCTAACTTCACTGATGAATTTCTGCAAGCCATTAAAGAATCTCTGGGCACAGAACCTGCTCCTGAGGAGATTTTCTACTATATCTACGCTGTCCTTTATTCTCCTACTTATCGCAATCGCTATGAGGAATTCCTCAAGATAGATTTCCCAAAGATTCCTTTGCCTACTGCTTATGAACTTTTCAAGGCTCTGAGCAATCTTGGCAAGGAGCTCGTTGACCTTCACTTGCTTAAACACCCAGCCCTTCAGGAAACAGAGATTGGCTTTCCAAAAAGTGGCTCCTATAAAGTGGAAAGGGTTCGTTATGATGAAACGGCTCAAAGGGTTTATATCAACAAAGACCAGTGTTTTGAGGGCGTCTCAAAGGAAGTATGGGAATATCGGGTTGGCGCTTACCAGGTAATGGAGAAATATTTGAAGGATAGAAAGGTGCGGAAGCTAGCGCTGGATGAGGTTAACCACTATATGAAGGTAGGTAAGGCAATTCGCCTCACAATTGAGATGCAAAGGAAGATTGATAGTATATATGCTGAAACTGACCAATTAGTCGCATAGCCTGGGATTAGAGTGCTGATATGGTTATGCTATAATTCAAGCGATAAAGGGAAAATGCAATATACTGCTGTTGTTAGAAAAGCACCTGACGGGTTCTACATAGCTAGTTGTCCTCTTGTTCCAGAAGCCCATGCTCAGGGTGAGACCTATGAGGAATGTTTGGCTAATATCAAGGAGGTACTTGAGCTTTGCCTTGAATATCGTAAAGAGCGTGGCGAGGAAATCCCTGATGAAATTGGGACCTAAAAGCATTAGCCCCTATTTGCTCTCAGATATCCTCAAGGAGCTTGAGATTAGCGAAGATGAGTTCTTACAAGCTATAGGGCGAGGGTAAAATCATTTTCTAACCAGGCTACAAAACAAAATTGGATTTCTTTCATTTGGGCTCACCGCGAGTCGTGAAGTAAACTAGCTACAAGATATAGGCAAAAGGGGCAGAATTCAAAGCTCCATTTCCCTTAAAGGAATGACTAGAGGGAGATTCTTGATCCTAGCTAAGAACTCATAATCAGCGGTAATCAAGGGAATATGGATGCGGCTGGACAACAATCTAACCGCAATACTAAATCTAACCGCAATACTAGCATCTACGACATATTTTCGGGACATCTTCACCTTACCTCCCTCCACTTTCTTATCTCGGCTGCGCCATCCTATTCACCTGACTTTTCCCTCAACTCCTTTATCTCCAAAGCCGCCCTTGCCATTCCCTCCCGTTTTTCTTTCTCCTTCTCTTTCTGGTCAATGTAAAACTGCATCGCCCGGCGGATAAATCAAGTAGTCTGTTAGGCCTAAATCATGCCTCGTTTTTTGAGGAAGGGGACAGCGCGAGCACAGGCAGCACGGGGATTCCACTCTCCTATCTCGCAGACCTTTATTACAGACGGGGGCAGGTTCTGAGCTGTGAAGTCCCAGTCTACAGTTCCAACTCCGGGTGCACAGTGGTCACGAATTCCCCGCACGTCATGAAGGTGGACGCCAATGAGTCGCGGCTTGAACCTTTCAAACCAGACCTTGTATGAGCCGAATCCCAGTCGAGAATTAACCTCGGCATGCCCCACATCATGCCAGTAGCCCACCAGATCGGGGGGAAGCTCATGAAGAAGCTGCTCCATCTCCTCTGGTCGAGGAATCTCACAGAAGTGAAAACGAGTTTCTATGCCAAGTTTTATATCCGGTCCCTGAGCAAAATCGGCCAGCTCACGCAGACTCCTTCTGGCAGCTTCGAAATAGGGCCTGGCGTGAGAAGCGCGCTGCCGGATTAGCTGTTGCCTCACGGTCTCAAACTCCTTCGAGATTGCTTCGCGGAGTTTACCCTGAGCGAGATTCTTCGGTCGTTTCTCTCCGTCAGAATGACAAGAGGCGAAGGGCTCGCAATGACAATGAGTATAAAGCTGATGAAGCCTATCCTCGAGATGGGAATCAATCTCCACCTGTCCGGCATGAACTACGATAACTTTAGCTCCCACCTCGGAAGCTAGCTCAACAGTTGTTCGAGCAAATCGCAGCGCCTCTTTTCGCTCAGCCTCGTCCAGCGAGCTAAGCTGCACACTGGCAGCGGGAATTCCAAGGTGGGAAGTAGTAACTGGGCAGGGGCAATGGATACTGGAGACTTTTATGCCAAGCTTCAGAAGCTCATTCAACTTCTCGGGGGTAAGGATAGAGTTCAGTTCTACATGAGTGAAGCCAAGTTCCTGGACATCTCGCACGAATCTATCCATGTGGTTGTATCTCTGGCTCCACATGGTGGAAAGGGCTATCTCGCTCGTAGAGCTTTTCATCACAAAGTGTGCCAAAATGACAGCAGGGCGAATACTTGCTAACATTTTACCGCCAGATGAAGAGAAGGGAAAGTGCGAAGAGGTCACGTTCGGTAGGGTGAAGTCCTAACCATGAATTTGGAAGGATGTTCGTAAATGACCTTTGCTCAGGTAGTAGGAACATGCCTTGCTGAGATTAAGAATGCTAAGGCGAATCTAATCTACTGTTTGGGAGCTGGCGATACCGGAAAGAGCACACTAGCTATGGAGCTTGCCAGGCAACTGGCTCGAGCAGGCAAGAAGCTTGCCATCATAGATGGAGATTCAGGGCAATCATCTCGCCTTCCCTTGACTTTGAGTTTGAATTACGCCCGTAGCGAGTTTGGTCACCCAGCCGAGCTTGAGCTTGCCGACTGGGCCTTTATCCCCAGCTACGACTTGCTGGAGCGGTTTAAGCGGTATGTTGAACTTATGGAAAACTGGACAAAGAAGACGAGGAATGAGATGGATTGCTGTATTGTTGACTCTAATGGCGACATAAGAACGCTACTTAAGGCTAGAGAACTAGAAATCCTCAATCCAGATTTGTTGATTGCACTGCAAAGAGAATCTGAACTTGAGGCCATTCTGAAAAGCTCAGGAAGCAGGATATTGAGATTGCCGGTGCCACGGGAGGTGAAGTCCAAATCCTGGGAACTCAGAAGGACAACAAGGAACGATAAGTTCAGGCGCTACTTCAAGGATAGCGGTGCACAGATAGTTAGGTGTAAAGCACCGCCCTTTTTTGACTTTGGCCATAGAATAGTGGGATTATATAGTCAGGGAAGGTTTCTAGGATTAGGCATAGCTGAGGACAAAAACGGCAACATGCTAATGGTGAGGACTCCTATAGGCTCAGTAGCTGACAAGGTCGAGTTCAGTTCGGTCAAATTCGAAGAATAGGGAGGCAGGAGATGGCAATAGCAGAGATAATCATTACTCCCTTGGGGACGGGAACTCCCTCGCTCAGCAAATATGTGGCCAGCGCAGTTAAGGTGCTGGAACAGGAAGAGGATATAGAGTACGAGCTAACCCCAATGGGGACTATCGTACAAGGCAACCTGGACAAGATTCTCCTAGTGGCAGAAAAGATGCATGAAGCGTGCTTCGATGAAGGAGTGGCCCGAGTAGCGACTACAGTCAAAATTGATGACCGACGAGACAAGACCTCAACCATGAAAGGCAAGGTGAACTCAGTAATGAGGAAGTTAGGGCATCAAGGTTCCTGAACGATCTATGAGCATATCATTTTGCACTTTGCTGAACCCAGTGCTACAATCCTGCAGCATGATACCCAGCGATCACGCCATCGTTGCTCAAACTTCTTTCTTTCGTTTGACTTCTCCTGCGGAAAAGGTTTATTCTCCACTTGGCCTGAGAGGCAAATTTCGCGGGCAAAGTGAACCCACCAGCACCAGACCCCCTGAACACTGTAGCAAGGAGCGATAAATACTGGTGTCATCAACAGAGTGGATGGAACGCGCTTTATCTCTGGCTAGATTAGCCATGGGATATACCAGCCCCAACCCGTCGGTAGGAGCAGTGATTGTCAAAGAAGGAGTTGTCGTGGGCATGGGGTATACGCAGCCCCCGGGATCAGACCATGCTGAGGTGATCGCGGTACGCCAGGCCGGTGAGAAAGCACAACGTGCCACTATGTTTGTTACCTTGGAACCTTGCTGCCATTATGGGCGCACCCCACCGTGCACCCAAGTCATAATTAACGCTGGTATTTCAGAAGTTCACATAGCATTGATTGACCCCAATCCGTTAGTTTCAGGGCGTGGGGTAAGGGAACTAAACAAGGCTGGCATTAAGACCTATGTGGGAGAGTGTCAGCAGGAAGCTTGCGAAGTAAATGAGGCTTACTTCAAGTTTGTCGCCAGAAGTCTGCCCTTCGTTATCGCCAAGTTCGCCATGAGTCTTGACGGCAAGATCGCTACCAGAACTGGCCAATCTAAATGGATAAGCAATGAGGAGGCGAGGAACTATGTGCACGCCATGCGTCATACTGCCGATGCCATAATGGTGGGAGTAAATACTGTTATCGCTGATAATCCACTGCTTACTGCCAGATGTTGTTGTGGCAAGGGTGGCATGACAAAGAAACAACCTTTGCGCATAATTGTTGATAGCAATGGCAGGACGCCGTCGGATGCCAATGTCTTTAAGCAACCAGGGAAAACCATGCTTGCCACTGTTGAACCTTTCGATAAGGAAAAGAAAGGAAAGCTCAGCCAAATTGGTGTCGAGGTGCTTGAACTACCAGGGGTTGAAGGACTAGTTGACCTGGAAGAATTGTTGAAGGTGAGTGGGAAGCGAGAGATACTCACCATTCTAGTGGAAGGCGGGAGCAAACTGCTGGGTTACCTCTTTGACCATGGGCTGGTGGACAAGGTGCTGGTTTTCATTTCACCAATTATCATTGGTGGTAGCCAAGCCAGGACTGCGGTAAGCGGGGACGGAGTCGGTAGTATAGCGGAAGCTTTATGTCTAGACCGGGTCAACTTCAAGAACTTCGGTGATAATGTGCTGATCAGCGGGTATACGAAAAAGGGGCTCCAGCAGAAGGAATAGTATGTTTACTGGTATAGTTGAGGAAATTGGCGTAGTCAAGGAAGCAAGTCCAGACCATCTGGTTATCGAAGCCAGAAAGGTGCTCGAAGAGGTAGAGATAAGTGACAGTGTAGCAGTCAACGGAGTTTGTCTGACAGTCACTTCCTTGGACAACAGCGTCTTCAGTGTTGATATTATGCCTCAGACCTTGCGTTGCACGAATCTTGGCGAACTGCACTATGGTGACCGGGCAAATTTGGAAAGAGCGCTAATGGTGGGTAGACGCCTCGGTGGTCATTTGGTGCTGGGTCACGTTGATGATACAGGAAAAGTAATCTCAGTAATTCCCGAGGAAGCAGCCCGCATCATGAGGATTTCCGCCCCGACCAGGCTGATGCCTTATGTAGCTAGTAAGGGATTTGTCGCTGTGGACGGGGTCAGCCTTACCATTGCCGATCTGGATGACTTCTCCTTTTCTGTGTCTCTAGTAGCCTATACCCTGGAACATACTACGCTAGGCGATAGGAAGCCGGGTGACAGGGTTAACTTAGAGGCAGACGTTATAGCTAGGTACGTGGAGCGTCTTAAGCAGCGGAGCAGTCAAGGGTTAACCAGTGACTTTCTTGCAGAACATGGATTCCTGAGTAAAGGCTTATCCTGAGTTGGAGCTCTGAGCAAAGCGAAGAGGAAGCGAAGGAACTTGAACAATGCTTGCTACTATCCCAGAAGCGATTGAAGACATAAAGGCAGGCCGGTTTGTCATTATCATCGATGACGAGAACCGTGAGAATGAAGGTGACTTGGCATTGGCTGCAGAGAAGGTCACCTCTGAAGCCATAAACTTCATGGCTAAGTACGGCCGAGGATTAATTTGCCTTCCTATCAGCAAAGAGAGACTCGAGGAATTAAGGATACCGCTAATGGTTCAGGATAATACTTCAAGGCATTCTACTGCTTTTACAGTATCTATTGAAGCTAAGCACAAAGTAACTACAGGAATTTCCGCTTCTGACCGAGCACAAACCATAAGAACTGTGCTCGATCCCAATACCAAACCCGACGATTTAGCCCGCCCAGGACATGTGTTTCCTCTTCAAGCCAGAGACGGGGGGATACTGGTGCGGTCAGGCCACACCGAAGCTATTGTTGATTTAGCCAAGTTGGCTGGACTCTACCCCGCTGGCGTTATATGTGAAATTATGAACGATGATGGCACTATGGCTCGTTTACCCGATCTTGAGATTATAGCCGATAAGTATAGCTTAAAGATTATAGCTATTACTAGCCTGATTACTTATCGCCTTCGTCATGAAAAGCTGGTAAGAAAAGTAGCTGAGGCCAAACTGCCTACCAAGTTTGGTGAATTCATAGCTATGGCCTACAGAAGCAGCGTTGATGCCAATGAGCATGTTGCTTTGGTGAAAGGCGACATATCGGGTGACAGTCCGGTATTGGTGCGTGTCCACAGTGAATGCCTTACTGGAGATGTGTTCGGCAGCTTGCGGTGCGACTGCGGCGACCAAATTGGACTGGCAATGCAAAAGATGGATGAGGAGGGTAAAGGGGTGTTCCTTTACATGAGACAGGAGGGAAGGGGGATCGGGTTGCATAACAAAATTCGTGCTTATGCTCTTCAAGATGAAGGAATGGATACCGTGGAAGCCAATATCGCCTTAGGTTTTCCCCCTGATTTGAGAGATTATGGCATTGGGGCTCAGATTCTGGTCGGCCTGGGTTTACATAACATTAGATTGCTGACCAATAATCCAAAGAAGGTAGTTGGACTGGAGAGCTATGGACTAAAGATAATAGAGACTGTGCCATTGATAGCTCCGTCTAACCCTTACAATATCCACTATCTAGAAACGAAACAAAAGAAATTAGGACACATCTTAGATGTAGAGGAGGTAACCGATGGCTAAGCATTACCAAGGAATGTTGATAGGGGAGGGCCTCAAATTCGCTGTGGTTGTTTCTCGATTTAACGAATTGGTTACTGCAAGGCTACTCGAAGGGACAAAAGACGCTTTGTTGCGCCATGGTGTTGATGAGAATGATATCGACATCGTCTGGGTGCCAGGCTGCTTCGAGATTCCTTTGCTAGCTAATAAATTAGCCCGCAGAGGCAAGCACGATGCTGTAATATGCCTCGGCGCTGTAATTCGCGGTGGGACCCCACACTTTGAGTATGTGGCCTCTGAGGTGAATAGAGGCATTGGCAAAGTAAGCCTGGATACTGGATTGCCAGTAATTCAGGGTATAATTACAGCTGATACCTTGGAACAAGCCATCGAGAGAGCTGGGGCCAAAGAGGGTAATAGAGGCTTCACTGCCGCAGTAAGCGCTATTGAAATGGCAAATCTGCTCCGTCTGGTTGCGAGCGAAGAGAAGCAATCTACTCGGTAACTTTGTAAACTGTATCGCCACGCCTCACTCTGTCAGGAACTTTTATGCCGATAAGGTCGCCTGATTTTCCCTCAGGAATGTCAACGCGATCAATTTGCATGGACCCGACAGCAAGTTCCATATCTGTAGTAGCCCCTTTGATGTGGATTTTGTCACCTACCTTTAATGAGCCTTTTAACTCTATACCAGCTACCACAGGTCGAGCAAAAAAGTCCGTGACCTGGCCAATCTCAACTTCTGGCATTTTCAAATACCTCCTTCCCTCAAATATAATGTATACTAGTTTGTGATTATAAATCAATATTGGGGCTGCGTATACCTTGACACGCCATAGTCAAACCTATGATAATAATATGAATCAAGGCCGATTGGAGGTAACAGAACATGGTAGAGAGAAAAGCGGAACAAGCGTATAGCTGGGAAGAGGTATATTCTTTTGATCGCCTGAAGAGGACTATGACAGCCAGAGTTCTGGACATGATGGAGAACATATACGAGGGAAGCAAACCCATAAGCCCTGAACAGATCAGCGAAGTAATCAGAAACGAATGGCAAAAAGTCAAGGAAACTGTGCGGTCATCACCGGCAGCACGAGAGGCCTTCCGTAAGTATCTAGAGCGCACTGTCTCGGAAGAGATAGATAAGCTAATACAAGAAGATAGAGCTGAGTTAGAGTCTTTGGGAGTGGTCGAGAGGGGCTTGTGAATTGGCTTCGAGGGATAAGAGCGATCTTGTCGCTGAGGTTAACCCTGAATCAGCCATCGGGCAGATAAACAGACGACTCGAGATGCTGAATGAGAGGCTGGATAACATGGACTCCGTAATCACATCTCTTGTGGAAAGAGTAATGGAGAAACCTTTGACCCTGGAAATTACCTGCCCCAAATGTGGTCAAGCTATACAGGTTAATATAACTAGTAACGTTAGAATTCGAGGTTAAACACTGCCTTAGCCTCAGAGAACCGGTAAGTATTGCTTTAGTTCATAATCAGTTACTTGACCCCGGTAGCAATCCCAATCTACCTTTCTATTCTGGATAAAGGTATTAAATACGTGTTCGCCTAAAGCTTTCCTCACTAATTCGCTGCTCTCGGTGAGTTTTATCGCTTCATACAAGTTGCCTGGAAGTGTACCTATTCCTCGTTCTTGCCGCTCTTGCTCGGTCATTTCAAAAACATTCTTCTCCACAGGTGGTGGTGGTTCATATTCCTTCTCAATACCTTCCAGGCCGGCAGCCAGGATGACGCTGAAAGCTAAGTAGGGATTACAGGCAGGGTCAGGAGACCTGAATTCAAGTCTGGTAGCCTCTTCCCTACCTGGCTGGTATTCAGGGATCCTGATTAAATCAGCTCGGTTTCTCCTTGCCCAGGTGATGTATACTGGCGCTTCATAGCCTGGCAAGAGGCGCTTGTAGGAATTAACCCACTGGTTAGTAACAGAGGTGATTTCGGGAGCATGCCTCAATAAGCCAGCAGCAAAACGTTTAGCTACCTTGGACAGATGATGAGGATCCTTTTCATCAAAGAAACCGTTCCTGTCACCTTTAAACAGTGACATGTGGACATGCATCCCACTGCCGTTCACACCGAATACAGGCTTGGGCATAAAAGTGGCATAGACGCCGTGGCTTTGGGCTACTTGCTTAACTACTAATCGGTAAGTCATTACATTGTCAGCCATGCTCAAGGCATCAGTATAGTGTAAGTCTATTTCATGCTGGCTGGGGGCGACTTCGTGATGGCTATATTCTACGCCAATGCCCATCTCCTCCAGGATAAGGATTGTCTCTCGCCTCAAATCAGTGGCTACGTCCGGAGGAGTCAAATCAAAGTAGCCACCCTGGTCCAAAAACTGTGTTGTCTCTGAGTTCTGAAAGTAGAAATACTCCAGTTCGGGACCAACATAGAAGGTATAGCCCATATCAGCAGCTCTTTTCAGGTTTCTTTTCAGCACATATCTGGGGTCTCCTTCAAAAGGCTGGCCGCCAGGCCAGTGAATGTCGCAAAACATCCTGGCTACAGCTTGGTGCTCCCTTGGTCGCCAGGGGATGATTTGGAAGGTAGCTGGGTCAGGTAAGGCCACCATATCGCTCTCGTCAATCCGAGCAAAGCCCTGAATGGATGAGCCATCAAACCCGTTTCCCAACTCCAAAGCTGCCGCCAGTTCTTGAGAAGTGATAGCAAAACTCTTAAGAAATCCCAGAATGTCGGTAAACCACAACCTTATAAATTTAACGTCCTGCTCCTTGGCTATCTTGAGAACATATTCCTTCGCTTCGGCTCTATCTTTGCTGAGCATTAATCCTCTCCTTTCCTGTTTACTATAATTTTTCTCTTATCAGACCATAAGCTAGGCCAGAAGTCAACAATCCTGTTGCTTTCCATTAGTTGTGCACAAGCTATCTATGAGCATGTCTGTCTTTGAATAAAGTAGCCTCCAAATGTTTCAGGAATATTACAGTGAGGTTAAATTTGCGTTACAAAAGGGGAAATCAGGTGTTTTCCTTGAACCTATATCCTATGTTTCTAACAGTCTCGATGAAGGAGTGATTCCTGTCCTCAATTTTGCTCCTCAATCTTCTGATATGAACATCTACCGTCCTGTCGCCGCCGTAATAGTCCCAACCCCACACCTTGTCGAGTAGAGTCTCACGAGCAAAAACCTTCCCCTGATTGCTCGCCAGAAATTTGAGTAGTTGATATTCTCTGAAGGTCAGCATTATCAACTTGTCGCCGAGCGATATCTGGCACTTAGCTAAATCTACAACTAAGTCGCCACACTCAATTATGTCTTCGCTGTCTATGCTCTCCTTTCGCGCTAGAATTCGCTTTATCCTGGCTGTAACCTCAGTTGCCTCCCAAGGTTTCACAACAAAGTCATCTATGTCCGTGCTAAGGCTGAGGCTATCAAGGATTTCTCTGGGAATGAGTACAATTACAGGTATATGCCTCTCTTGCCTGATTCTTTGACATAGGTCGCGGAAACCCGATCCGACTGACAAGCCATCCACATCCATAAGGACCAAGTTTGGGGCCTGTTTCATCACTCGTTCAAGTGTATTCTCATCCTTAAGGGTAACTGAACAAGCATAACCCCTGCGGGTGATTTCTGAACTCAGGTTCCTCGCCTGATCAGTCTCGTTGGCTATTATGAGTAGACTAATCAAGGTTGACCTCCGAGCTAAGGGGCAGGATCGCATGTAAGGTCATCCTAGTATGCATAAAGCCGCCCATAGGGACGAAGGTGAAGGGGGAACAGTCTGATAAACCGGTGTTTCAATATTGCCTCAGCATTATAGCCAAAATGGGAAGCAAATTCACCCACGAGTTCTCTTAGAACCGAATGGTCCCTTTCGTCAAGATTAGCAACACCCACTTCCCTGCCGAGTTGGAAACCCTGGATATCTCCTCTTAGATAAGTTACTCCTCCATGCATACCAGTGCCGACAAAGTTAGCCTTATGATGTTCTCCTTCACTCAAATCTAGGCCCAGTAGAACCATGATGCCGCCAGCCATATACTCACCTAAGAAGTCTTGAGCTGTACCACCAATCACTATGATAGGTTTCTTATCTTGGTATTCCTTCATATGAATACCTGCCCGGTAGCCAACATCCCCTTTAACAAAAATCTTACCTCCTCTAGCTGATAAGCCAAGAATATCTCCGGCGCTGCCGTGAATAACTAGCTCTCCGCTATTCATGGTGTTGCCGCAACCATCCTGAGCATTGCCACGAACAATGATTCTTGGGCCATCCATGAAAGCACCCAAATCGTTGCCGGGAGTGCCAAATATTTCGATATCCACCGGCTTATCCAGATCCGTGCCGATGTATCTTTGGCCATAGACGTTGCGCAGCTCAATCTTCTGAATGCCGTTCGATACCACTTCTCTCAGTCTAGCATTGAGCTCCCGATAGAAGACACCGCTGGCATCCATGCTCAACACTTGATTATCTTCTCCGCTATTGATATTCTCTGCCATTTCTAGCCTCCTGCTGGCTTTACTCCTAAAATCTCCAATTCAGTATCAGTAAGCCCGATGCCTCTCAAGTGCAGGCGATTGCCACGCAAGCTTTCTATAGCATTTATGCCCATACCGCCCAGTATATCTTTAAGTTCAAGACTCCAGCCCCGAAGAAGATTAGCCAGTCGCCTTGCTCCAATGTCAGGATTAACCCTTTTGGTTAGAGCAAGGTCAGTGGTGCAGATACCCCAGGCGCACTTCCCCGTATGGCATTGTTGACAGAGGGTGCAGCCTAAAGCAACAAGAGCTCCAGTCCCAATATAAACGGCATCAGCGCCTAGGGCAATGGCCTTGGCTACATCGCCGCTGTTTCTTATACCTCCGGAGACAACAATAGAGGTTTGGCTTCGGATGCCTTCCTGCCTCAGTCGGTCATCCACTGAAGCAAGAGCTAACTCAATAGGAATGCCGACATTGTCGCGAATGATTTTAGGCGCAGCGCCAGTAGACCCGCGCAGCCCATCCAGAACTATGATGTCTGCTCCTGCCCGCACCATGCCACTGGCAATAGCCGCTGAATTGTGAACAGCAGCTATCTTCACCGCCACTGGTTTGGCGTAGTTCGTTGCTTCCTTCAAGGCATAGATAAGCTGTGCCAAATCCTCAATGGAGTAGATATCGTGCTGGGGTGCTGGTGACAAAGCATCAGTTCCTTTGGGAATCATGCGTGTCAGGGCTACTTCAGCGCTTACCTTCTCACCAGGCAGATGCCCTCCAATGCCAGGCTTGGCTCCTTGACCAATCTTGATTTCAACTACTCTGGCTATATCAAGGTAGTCAGGATGAACCCCAAAGCGTCCCGAAGCTACCTGGGCTATGGTATTGTCGCCGTATTTATATAGCTTGGGATGAAGTCCACCCTCGCCGGTATTCCATAGGGTTCCCGCCTCAGCAGCTGCCCTAGCCAGAGATTCATGCACATTGAGGCTCACTGCACCATAGGACATAGCTGCAAACATCACAGGAACCTCGAGTTTGACTTGAGGAGCCAACTGTGTCTTGATGCCCAGCAAATCGGACTCAAGCTCTACACTATTAGGTTTCTGACCCAAATAGGTAGTCAACTCCATGGGTTCACGGAGAGGGTCAATAGAGGGATTGGTTACCTGGCTGGCATTAAGAACCAAGTGGTCCCAATAAATGGGGTAGCCCTTGTCATTGCCCATTCCAGTAAGAAGCACCCCGCCAGTTTCGGATTGCTTGATGATATCTTCAATAGTCTCGGGACGCCAGTTGTAATTATCCCGATAGTCGAGAGGATTTCTTCTGATCGTCAGGGCGCTGGTAGGACAAAAGACTACGCAGCGATGGCAGCCCACGCAGTTCTCCCCACGGCTCCTCACCTCATCGTCCTCAACATCGTAGTAATGTACATCAAAGGTGCACTGATTAACACACACCTTACATTTGATGCATCGCTCAGGATCCCGCTCCACTAAGAACTTCGCCGGCAGATATGTCTTCATCACATCTCCTTAGTGAGATCTATCTTCTTACGGGGAGTCCCTTTTCAGCTAGATAGTCCTTTACCTGGCGAATAGAATAAATCTGGTAATGGAAGATGCTGGCAGCGAGAACAGCATCAGCTTTGCCAGCAACTAGAGCATTGTATAGATGCTCCAGATCACCTGCGCCACCGCTAGCGATTACAGGCACCTGTACTGCCTCGCTGATGACACAGGTCAATTCCAGGTCGTATCCAGTCCGCTGGCCATCAGCATCCCAGCTAGTAAGTAGCAATTCTCCAGCACCAAGAGAAACAGCCTGCTTAGCCCACTGGCTAGCGTCAATGCCAGTGGGTCTTAGCCCACCATGAGTTAACACCTCCCACTTGGGCTCATCTTCGCCACTTACTCTCTTGGCATCGATAGCCACAACGATACACTGGGAGCCAAATCTCTCGGCTCCCTCGGTGATAAGCTCAGGATTCTGCACAGCAGCAGTATTAATGGATACCTTGTCAGCGCCCGCCCTTAACATACGCTGTATGTCGTCAGTGCCACGCAAGCCCCCACCGACCGTGAGTGGGATGAAAACCTGCTCAGATACACGTTCAACCACATCTACCATAGTGTCGCGTCCCTCAGGAGTAGCACCAATGTCCAGGAAAACAAGTTCATCTGCTCCCTCTTCATAATAAAAGGCAGCCAGTTCCACAGGGTCGCCGGCGTCGCGCAGTTGAGTGAAACTCGTGCCTTTAACTACCCGCCCCTGGGTAACATCAAGACAAGGGATAACCCTCTTAGTTAACATTTCTGTGAACCTTCAACTGTCATTTTAAGCCCTTCACCTACTGTCACCCAGAGCGTAGCGAAGAATCCCTGAGGTTTTCCCATTTCATTTCACTACGGGGCAGAGTGACACGGGATGTCGGTACCCTTTCTGGTGGTGGAGTCACTTCAGACTCGAGCGGTCTGAGCACACTGCCTATAATAGGCTCACCACCCATAGGAATCCAAGCTCTATCAAGGTTAGGGCAGACAAGTCGAATAGCTGACTCCTCGGAAGAGAGATAAAGCACCGACCCTTTCACGCCTACGGTAAGAGGGCGTAACCTGATCCTATCGGTAAGCCCGATCATTTCACCTTGATGAGCAATAATCACGGTAAAAGGACCATTAAGAAGTAGACTGCCGTACACCTGGCGCAGAGTACGGTAAATCCTCTGCTCCTCAGAAGGCATACGCTCAATTTGCTCCCAGAGTGGGGCTGCCAATACCCTGGCTACTATCTGTATTGGGAGCCTATGGTTGCGCATTAAAAGGTCGACTGCATAAGCCACAACCTCAGTGTCAGTTTGCATAGTGCAATGATAGCCAAATTGCTCCAGATAGCGTCGGTTTATGCCATAAGATGAGATCTCACCATTGTGAACCACTGTCCAGTCCAAGATGCTAAAGGGGTGCGCTCCACCCCACCAACCTGGAGTATTGGTGGGAAACCTACCGTGGGCTGTCCATAGATAGCCCTCGTATTCAGTTAAACTGAAGTATTCGGCTATTTCCTCTGGGTAGCCCACCCCTTTGAAGACCGCCATGTTTTTGCCACTGGAGAAAACAAAAGCATCCTTAACCTTGGTGTTGATCTCCATAACCCTGTCTACTACATAGTCATCATCTGATTGCCCTTTAGTTTTCTCGACCTGCACCTCAAGGAAGTAACGCCATACTAGAGGCGGGTCTGCTATAGCTGGAACTGGCCGAGTAGGTACCTCCTCGGCATGAATCACACGAAACCTCTGTCCGAGGAAAGCTTCTACTTGTGTTTTTGCCTCCTGGTCCAGGTACATTATGTGGAAAGCATAGAATTCGGCATACTCAGGGTACAGTCCGTAAACAGCAAACCCACCACCCAGACCATTGCCACGAACATGCATGTTGGCGATGGCGCTAACTACGTCCTCACCTGAGAACCGCTTCCCCGAGGTGTCCATCATCCCAAATAGGGAGCAGGCATCTATTACCTTGTCATCATGATAGAAGTTGTTTATATTGCTCAGTTCTCTCATTAGCTGAACCCTGTCAAGAAATGGCTTGACTTTCTGGTGGAGGAGCACCACTAGCTTCGCAAGGCTGATTGTCCAGTTTGTAGTCTCTTTCCTCAGCGTAAGCAGAGACGATATTCAGGAAATAGGCATGAAACCTCAAATCCGAAGTCAGTTCAGGGTGAAAAGCAGAAACCAATAGATTTCCTTGTCTGGCAGCAACAGGAGTACCATCAGGAAGACTGGCTAGGATTTCCACCCCTGGTCCCGCTCCTACGATGATAGGGGCCCTGATAAATACACCTGGAAATGGAACTTCACCCAAAGCTCGCACCGATAGGAGCGTCTCAAAACTATCAATCTGTCTGCCAAAAGCGTTGCGACTCACTTCAATATCCATAGCTCCAATGGTCTCCACAGTTGAATCGGAGCCGCTTTTAGCCAGCAAGATCATGCCAGCGCAAGTTCCAAACACAGGCAAGCCATGCCGTGCTAGGCCTCTCAGTATCTCCATTAGACCATAGCTCAGCGTTAGTTGACTAATAGTGGTAGACTCTCCTCCGGGAATGACGAGTCCATCCAAGCCTCTGAGTCTTAGAGGCAAGCGTATGGCTAGCGCTTCCGCACCCAATTTCTGAAAGCTAGCTATGTGCTCGGTGAAAGCACCTTGCAATGCAAGGACGCCGATTCTTTTTTTTACCATTCATTTTTCATTACTCAATAATAAAACAGCTACTCGCCAGCAAAGATTTCCTCAGCTTGAACGGAAAAGCTGCTTGAATAATTAAGCCCTGGAGGAATCTCCAGTCGTGCTTGCCACAGTGCCCGAGGAAGGAATGCCAGGCCAAAACCATCAGCCAGAAGCGACTGTTTGAAGCTTGCTACATTGACCTTGTCCCTCATTAAGCCAAAAACTATCCCAGACTTTTCAATGTTTCCTACAAATACCATCCCTTTTATGAGATCGTCCTGCAATACTACCTTTCGGTATAGACCATCTGCTTGTTGGCTAATAACCTCATAGCTATCGTTGTTCGGGGGTGTTGGCATGCCCGCCGAAATGATGTCAATTCCGAAATAGTTGAGGGAATTGATAGCTGTGCCGCCGGGGTATTCAGCTTCGACACCAGCCATATTGTAGCCAGCAATTCTGCCCCCGATATAAGCATTAGGCCAGATAGGAGTAAGCCTGTTCTCTCCATACACAAAGTCGTAGGCTTCAGCCACATCCCCACAAGAATAAACATCCTGATGGCTCCCAGCCATGTGGCGGTCTACCATAATTCCACGGTTTACCTTCATCCCGGCATCCAAGGCGAGTCGCGTTCGTGGCAATACTCCAATCGCCACCACTACTAAATCGCACGGGATAACTTCCCCATTGTCCAAGATAATCCCCTCAGCCGCCTGTGTCCCACTAATCTCAGTTACACTATGGCCAGTAGTAATTGCAACACCGGCTTGCCTAATAGCTTTTTCAGCCATCGAAGATGCCTGCTCATCAAGGATAGTATTTAGTATCCCTTCTTTCAACTCTATTATGGTGACCTCAACTCCTCGTTTCATCAGGGCTTCGGCTACACTGATGCCAATGAGCCCGCCACCGATAACTACCGCTTTGCTTGCACCGCTTTCCAAGAACTTGCCAATTGCTCTGGCATCATCAAAGGTAGTAAAGCTAAAAACGCCCTTCTTTGCAATTCCTTCTATTTGGGGCACAATAGGCATCCCTCCTGGAGCAAGCAGAAGTTTCTCCCAACAGATTCGCTCACCATCTTCCAACTGAGCAGTCCGATCGTCCAACTCTAAGTGCGTGACTTTCTTGCCCGGGAGAAAAAGGATACTATTCTGGACGTAGAAATCAGCGGGGCGGTATAGCATCCCTTCGAGGCTGCGCTCTCCAGCTAAGTACTTCGCAATGAGCGGACGTGAATAGGCAGGGTAAGGCTCATCAGAAACGACGGCTAGCGAACCTTCCTTGTCTATTTCGCGTATGGCCTCAGCGGCCCCAATGCCGCCAGCCGAATTTCCTATGATTAAGTATTTACTTCTCATGTGCGCTTATCTTCCGCTCAGTGCCATCTTCAAAAAATTGGCATACATTCTCAAGCCATACTCGCCACTTCTCTCGGGGTGAAACTGAGTTGCCACCAGATTATCCTTTATTACCATGCTGCACAGGGACACGCCATAATCCGTGGTGCCCGCTACAACCGATGTATCATCAGGCTCAGCATAATAGCTATGGACAAAATAGAAATTGACTTCGTCTGGTATGCCATCAAAAACGGGATGAGCAAAGTTTTGCCTCACCTGGTTCCAACCCATATGGGGAATCTTAAGCCCCGGGGGTAGTCTTCTGACAACCCCAGGAAACACCCCGAGGCATTTGTGCCCACCACCTTCCTCAGTTCTTGAGAACAAGATTTGTAGTCCAATACAAACAGCAAAGAGTGGGCGTCCCTGCTCAACCAGTTTCCATATAGCGTTAGTCATTCCCAGTTTCTCTAAGCTATCGACAGTGTCTCCTGCGGCGCCGACACCGGGCAGGATAACCACGGCAGCATCAAGCACTTCGCTGGGATTGCTCGTCACCATTGATTGGTAGCCCAGCTTTGTGATGGCGTTGGCAACGCTACGTAAATTTCCCGCTCCATAATCAATTATGGCAATCATCTCACTCAAGCCTTCTCTAAAACTTTGACAAGACCCCGTGGAGTTTCCTCAGTCGGTTCAAATTCCTCAGTTGGATACTCCGGTACTTCGCCTGAGGCTAAGGCTGCTTCGTCTGCTCGTTCAACACTGATCCTGAATGGTATCGAGACTATGAAGCTGTCGCTTCTGGCTTCTACTCCATCGCGTATGATGTCAGCCAGTCGTTCCGCTTCCATTCCAGGAAAACATCGGTCAGAGGGTGGAGTTATATCTAATGTTACCACAAAAGTCTGCTTCTTCATTAGTTTCACCTTCCTTCCTTGATGTCAAGTTTGAACAAGGCACTCCTTTTCACCGTCTATACTTAGTGCAAGCGTGCCGTTAGGGCAATTGACCACACAGACAGGTATATCTCGTCCAGGGCAAAGGTCACACTTAACAACAGTTCTGTTGGCCATATCTCTAGCTAGCGCCCCGTAAGGGCAAGCTACTACGCAGGTCCAGCAGCCAATGCAGCTCTCCACATCGACAGTAACCATACCGCTCGCAGCGTCCCTGCGCATCGCTCCGGTAGGACAGAAGTAAACACACCAGGGTTCACTACATTGCCGACATTGAATGGCAAAAGAAACGTCGGCTAGTGTCTCCACTCGAACGCGAGGCAAAGGTTGGGGGAATTCTTTCTTGAATGCCTTGATTATGTCCTTAGATTGGGAGTGTTCTACCTGGCAGTGAACTTGACATAAACCACAGCCAATGCACGCTTCTTCCTTAATGTATATTTTCTTCATTACCTAAGCACCTCTCACTTCATCAGGCGGTCGTCGGTAACCGTTTGCCGTATTTTAGCGGGACAAGATTGGCTTGTCAAGCAGAGAAGAATATATGATACTGTAATATTTTGGATGGTTGATGGATGCCGTTGATAAATAATGCAGGCAATAATAAGATACAACCGTAGAGGCAATACTTCCGCAAGTGACTGGTATTGTTGAAATCTGCAGACTCTGGATAACAAGGGCAGGTCAATGCATAGAATTGAAGTCTACCTGAAGCCTTATCTACCGGATGCTAGAGGACTTAGCTTGGTCGGAGATATAAGTGACCTGGGAATAGCAGCGGTCTCCGATATTCGTGTGGTGGACATATATTGGCTGGATGCCGATCTGACCGCTGATCGGCTGGAGCTGATTTGCCAAAATCTATTGGCTGACGCTGTCACCCAGGAGTACAGATACAGTCTAGGTTCCCCGAGCGCAGGAGCAGTTAAGGCTGGCTGCCACGCAGTTGAAGTAGCCTACAACGCTGGAGTTACCGACCCAATTGAGCCTAGCGTCATGAAAGCAGTGCAGGATTTGAGCATAGAGAACGTCAGGGCGGTTAAGACGGCAAAGCGCTATATTATTGAGGGCCAACTGGATGAGTATCAACTTGACATCATATGCCGCAAATTGCTGATGAATCCGATTATCCAGCATGTAGTTAGACAGGAGTCAATAATCTTCCCGGAAAATCCTCAATACAGATTCGAATTAGAGTGGATAGACATTCTTAACTCGTCTGAAGTAGGGCTCGCAAGAATCAGGCAGCAGTTTGGGTTTACCAACGACGAGCTCCAAGCAATCACGGCTTACTTTCACAAGCAATCTCGTAACCCCACCGATGCTGAGCTTGAAACACTAGCGCAAACTTGGTCTGAGCACTGTGTTCACAAAACATTCAAGGGCCAAATCAGATTTGGCGACACAACCATAGATAACTTGCTCAAGAGTACCGTTGTGAAGGCAACTGAAGAGTTAAACAAACCATGGTGTCTCTCCGTCTTTGAGGATAATGCTGGAGCGATTGACTTTGACGGGCGTTTTGCCCTATGTTTCAAAGCCGAGACTCACAATCACCCATCGGCAGTCGAACCTTACGGCGGAGCAGGAACAGGAATAGGCGGCGTCGTCCGTGACATCTTGGGCACCGGGCTAAGCGCCAAGCCAATCCTGAATACCGATGTATTTTGTTTTGCCCCTCCTGATTTCCCCTATGACAAGGTGCCAGAAGGAATTCTGCATCCGCGTCGCGTTTTCAAAGGGGTTCGGGCTGGAGTAGCTGACTATTCCAATCGCCTGGGTATCCCCACACTGAATGGTGCTATTCTCTTTGATGAGCGATATGTAGCTAATCCGCTCGTTTTCTGCGGCACGTTGGGCCTATTGCCCAAAGAACTCTGTTACCGGGGAAAACAAAACCCTGGCGACTTGGTAGTGCTAGTCGGGGGCAGGACCGGACGAGACGGAATACATGGCGTGACTTTTGCCTCGGAGCAACTTACTGAGGCATCAGCCAAGATTTCTTACAGTTCTGTTCAGATTGGCGATGCCATTGTTGAGAAAAAAGTTATTGATGTCTTGCTTGAAGCTAGAGACCGTGGATTGTACTCAAGGATAACTGATTGTGGAGGTGGCGGGCTGTCATCAGCAGTAGGGGAGATGGCTGCTGAAACTGGAGTCCATGTCTACTTGGATAGGGTTCTCCTGAAGTATACTGGGTTATCCTATACTGAAATATGGATATCCGAGTCTCAAGAGCGAATGGTACTGGCTGTTCCGCCAAACTCTGTTGAAGAGCTGTTAAGTCTTTTTATTAGCAGGGATGTGGAAGCGACGGTTGTCGGCGAGTTCACCGATGACCGAAGGCTTCGCCTCTTCTACCAAGGAAACTCGGTGTGTGATCTTGATATGGAATTTATACATCATGGTCGCCCTCAGTTAAGGGCGGAGGCAATATGGCAGCAGCCAAAGTATGCTGAACCTGATTTTGCCTGTCCACAGTGCTTAAGCGAAGATTTACTCCAAATTCTTAGGTCTTGGAATGTGTGTAGCAAAGAATGGGTAATACGGCAATATGACCATGAGGTGCAGGGGACTAGCGTTCTTAAACCTCTCGTGGGCAAGAGTAATGCTGGACCCGGCGATGCCGCCATCATTAAGCCGCTGTTCGATTCCGAAAAGGGTGTGATCGTTTCTAATGGCATAAATCCCAAATTCGGTGATATAGACCCTTACTGGATGACAGCATCAGCCATTGATGAGGCTCTGAGGCAAATCATAGCAGTCGGAGGTAATCTGGAACGGATAGCATTGCTGGATAACTTCAGCTGGGGTAATACCAGCCGACCTGATATGTTGGGGTCTTTAGTGCGTGCTGCTCAAGCTTGCTACGATATGGCAATAGCTTATGGGACGCCGTTTATCTCCGGCAAGGATAGTCTGAACAACGAATTTCAATTTGAAGGCAGGGTAATTTCTATCCCCCACACTATCTTAATTTCCGCTATCGGTGTTATGGAGGACGTAAGCCGAGCTATATCCATGGACCTTAAGCGAGCGGGTGACTTGGTCTACATTGTTGGTGTTACCAACAACGAATTGGGTGGCTCTGAGTACTTCAAGGCTCGTGGTTTCACCGGAAATAGCGTGCCAAAAGTGAATCCATGTATGGCGAGGAAGCTGATGGATAGGTTAAGCAAAGCTACCGAGCAAGGTCTGGCTCGGGCATGTCATGACTTAAGCGAAGGCGGGTTCGGTGTTGCTATTGCTGAGATGGCTTTTGCTGGCGAGTTGGGAGCCACAATCCACTTGAAATCTATCCCGCTTGGAGAGCCCGTAGACAGGGATGACTATATACTCTTCTCCGAATCGAATACTCGGTTTTTGGTTGAGGTGACACCAGAATCCAGGAACGAGTTTGAGCAGATAATGGATGGGATGAAACTGGCAGCTATCGGCCAAGTTACTGATTCTGAGATATTGGAGATATATGGGCTGGACGGTAGAAAGATTATTGCTACACCTCTTCATGAGCTAAAAGAAGCATGGCAAAGACCTATTCGCTGGTGAGGTAGAGCTTAATGAGCAAAGTCGAGGTTTTGATACTGCGTGCCCCAGGAACAAATTGTGATGTTGAAACTGTATTTGCCTTCCAGGAAGCCGGTGCAGCGACATTCCTGGTTGATATTAGTGAATTAATTCGCCGCGAAAAACGGCTCTCTGACTACCAGATAATGGTTATTCCCGGTGGCTTTACTTATGGCGATGATATATCCGCTGGTAAAGTTTTAGCTAATGAACTAAAAGTCAAGCTCGGCGAAGATGTAAAGCGGTTTGTTGACAGGGGAGGGCTAATTCTGGGGCTTTGTAACGGCTTTCAGGTGTTGGTAAAAGCTAACGTCCTACCGGAGTTAGGGAATAGTGGCTCGCCATCATTAACCTTGTCAGCCAATGATTCGGGGAAATTTGAGTGTCGCTGGGTACATTTATCCGTGAATCAACAGACTCCCTGTGTATTCACCAAGGGGATTGCTCATATGTATTTACCGGTTGCCCATGGAGAAGGGAAAGTTGTCGCTGTTGCTGAAGCCTTACCCCATCTAAATACCGTGCTTTACTACACCGATGAACATGGAAACACTAGAGCAGGCTATCCGCATAATCCCAATGGTTCGGTAGCAAATATTGCTGGCATATGTGATGTCTCAGGACGTATTTTTGCTTTAATGCCACATCCTGAACGCTATATCCGTGGTAGTCAACATCCACAATGGACAAGACAGGGAATCAGGAAGTATGGAGATGGGTTTCAGATTTTCGTAAATGCTGTGAAATGGGCCCAACAGTTGTGAGTAGTATCTGCTTGCGTGCTACTGTAATCAGACGAGAGTTCACACCACTTTTACTGCCGTTCCATAGGCTACCATCTCGGCAGCCCCAGACATTACCATCGAGGTCACAAATCTGGTGCCTAATATGGCGTTAGCTCCCACCTTCTCGGCTTGCTCGATCATCCTTTGTAAAGCCTCTTCACGAGCCTGGGCCAGCATTACGGTGTAGTCTTTGACTTCCCCACCGACAATGTTTCGCAAGCCAGCCATGATATCACGTCCCACATGCCTGGCTCTAATTGTGCTTCCTCTAACTAAACCCAGAGTTTCGGTTATCTTTTTGCCCTCTATCTGCTCGGTGGTAACCACTATCACCTTTCTACCTCCTTGAATTTCTCCTTTTCTTCCTTCGATGCTCGGTATCTCTCCCAGCCCAATGATGCCAGCAGGATAATAAGCCCTGTAGCTATAGCAGCACTGGCAATTTTGACCGGCAAGGGCAGTGACAAGAAAGCTAGGCAAAAGAACCAATAGAGCCCCCAGCCCGCTAACACCCCCAGACCAGTTCCTAATAAGATACCACCTATCTTTCTCAAGCTACCTCTTCATTAGTTATTCACTCGCTAAACCTGTTAGTGATCGGCAATCTCCTATCTTTACCAAAATCCCTGGGAGTTATTTTTATCCCTGGGGCAGATTGACGCCGCTTATATTCATTTCTATCTACCAACCGAGCTACTCGTGTGACTACCTCCCGGTCAAAATCCAGAGCTACGATCTGCTCAATCGCCAGGTCGTCTTCCACATAAGCTTTCAAAACAGGGTCCAAGAATTCATATGGGGGCAAGGTATCCGTATCTTTTTGATCGGGTCTTAGCTCTGCGGACGGTGCCTTGGTTAGGATGCTGGAAGGTATCACTTCTTTTCCTGCCTGGCGATTCTTGTATTTGGCTAGTTCAAAAACCATTGTCTTAGGCACATCCTTGAGAGGAATAAATCCCCCGGCCATATCCCCATAAAGGGTAGTATAGCCGGTAGCTGTCTCACTCTTATTGCTGCAAGCAAGCACTAACCAGCCGAACTTATTGGACAAAGCGAACAGGATATTGCCTCTGATTCTCGCTTGAATATTCTCTTCAGCCACGCCCTGTTGGGTATCTCTGAAAGGCTCGGCTAGTGTTTCCATATATGCAGCAAAAGCTTTTTCAATGGGGATTACCTTAAACTCTATCCCTAGGTTCCTAGCTAGAGCTTCAGCGTCTGATTTGCTACGTGGCGATGTATACCGAGAGGGCATAAAAACACCTACAACATTGTCATCTCCCAGGGCGTCCACCGCTATAGCAGCTACAAGACTTGAGTCAACACCGCCAGATAAACCAATAGCTACCTTCTTGAAGCCATTCTTACCTACATAGTCTCTAGTACCAGTGACAAGGGCCTGGTATATCTCTGCCAGTTCATCTAGTCTTTCAACTTGTCTTGGTGGCAAAGGTGGTTTGTTAATGGGCGGACTTTCGCTTGGTACCTCTATTTTCGTAGTCGGTCCCAGCTGTCCATTAACTAACGGAATCTCCTTTCTCCGTCGGGGGTCGTGTAGCTGCGAGCGAAATACAGATTCTATATCCAAATCAGCTACTATGAGTTCCTCCTCAAACTGTTTCCCCCGAGCAATGAGCGCTCCCTTCTCATTGATGATTAGACTATTGCCGTCAAAAACCAGCTCATCTTGCCCCCCCACCAAATTGTTATGGGCGACAATGGCTACGTTATCGGCTGCTCTAGTGGCCAGCATCCTTTCCCTGAAGTCCCCTTTACCAGCATGGTACGGAGACGCGCTTATATTAACTAGCAACTTGGCTCCAGCATAAGCTTGCATCGTCGCTGGGCCAGTTTCATACCACATGTCCTCACAAATAGTCACGCCTATGCCAATGCCATAAATGATAAAGACGGGGCATTCAGTTCCAGCTCGAAAGTATCTATTCTCATCAAACACACCATAGTTGGGTAAATAGACCTTGTGGTACACCCCCACCAACCTATCATTGTAGATTATGGCTGCAGCGTTATATGTATCGCCATCGCTATCAACAAAGCCCACGACTACTGCTATATCTGAGGTGTGTCCCATTACCTCTTTAAGGCTTTGCTGATTCTGCTTGAGGAAATGCGGCTTGAGCAGCAAATCCTCTGGGGGGTAACCAGTTATAGCCAGTTCAGGAAAAGTCAATAAGTCAACTCCGAGCGACTTCGCCTCATCAATAGACCGCACTATCTTGCCGATATTGCCGCTCAGGTCACCAACCGTACAGTTAAGCTGAGCCATTCCAAGTCTGATAGTGCGCAAGTTGCCTCCCTGACCATTACAGTGAGTCATAGTATACCAGACATTGATAGCCATTTCTGCAATCTGGTCTATCAGAGGCTTGACAAGCTACTTCCAGCCTAATAGAGTAAGTGCCTAGAGGGTCGCTGTAGTGTCATAAACCAAGGAGACCAAAACTTGTTAGTTCAAGTACCTCAAGAAGTGGAGCGTAAGGTAATAGCCATCCTCAAAGTTTTGAGAGAGTCTAATGAGCCTCTCGGTGCCAGGGTCATTTCCCAGCGCCTTAAGGGGCATGGTATCGAGCTAAGTGAAAGAGCGGTGAGGTACCATCTTAAGCTGATGGATGAGCGTGGATTCACCCAGAGCGTTGGAAGGAATGGCAGATTGATTATGCAACCGGGTCTCGAGGAGTTAGAAAGTGCTTTAGTCAGCGATAAAGTCGGCTTTGTAGCCTCCAAGATTGAGCTCCTTGCTTATCAAACCGACTTCGATCTGCATAAACATCAAGGCAAAGTTCCGGTCAATATCTCATTCTTTCCCGAGGGGCAATTCCGAGAGGCAATTGAAGTCATGAAAGAAGTTTTCCGAGCCGGGATTTGCGTTAGTGAGTTAGTGGCTGTGGCTCAGCCTGGCGAAAAAATAGCTGAGAAAATTGTGCCGCATGGCAAAGTAGCATTAGCCACAGTTTGCAGTATCATAATTAATGGTACCTTGCTGAAAGCTGGCGTTCCCTTGGATTCCAAGTTCGGTGGCATACTCCAACTCAAGAATCACAGACCTTTGCGATTCGTGGAGCTCATTCGCTACTCAGGCTCTTCCTTGGACCCTTCAGAGATATTTATTACCAGTAAGATGACCAGTGTTACGCGAGCGGCTAGAGAAGGCGAGGGGAGAATACTAGCCAACTTTCGAGAGATACCGGCTCTGTCCCAAACCCCTGCGGAGAAAACCATTGCCACCCTGAAGGAAGCTGGGCTTGGTGGACTAATTATGATGGGAGAGGTAAGCAAGCCGGTGTGTGAGGTTCCTGTGGAAGTAAATAAAATAGGGATGATACTTGTTGGTGGGCTGAATCCTGTGGCTGCTGCTGTTGAATCCGGCATAGACGTTGAGAATCATGCTATGAGCACGGTCGTGGAATATCGAGATTTGATCAAGTTCTGGGACCTGTGATTTGACAAGGGAGTGTTTTTTTGGGTATGATGGATTGAGTATAATATTTCTTTTACTCACTCGATAGAATAGCACAAAAGGGAAACTGAATGTTACCGCATGTTGATGACTTTCTCCTAAACTTGCAGGCCAACAACTATTCTCCGGAAACAGTCTATAACTACGAGAGGGATTTGCAGGTCTTCGATCACTTCTTGACCGAAAGCGGCGTGCAATTTGATAAGGTCAGTAAGCGGACGATCACCTACTATAAGGCGTATCTCGGTTCGCGAGACCGTAAAACAGCCAGTCTAAGCGTCCACGGTGAAAAGCAACTTGACCCGCGGACGGTAAACCGTATGCTGTCTGCCCTCCGAGCCTATTTACGCTACTTGATTGACATGGATTACTCCTGCCCCCTGCCACCTGAGGCAGTCAAACTAACTAAGGCTGGAAGAAAACATCCCCAGGTAGCTGAACTTAGAGATTTGGTTAGGCTGGTTCAGGCGCCAACATCTCTGGAGTCAAATCCCAATGTAGCTGTAAGAAACAGAGCTATGCTGGAGGTGCTAATGGCTACTGGCATGCGTATTTCCGAGCTATGCAAGTTGAATCGGAGCCAGATTGACGGCAGTGGGCGTATTTTCATCACCGGCAAAGGCAGGAAGCAGCGGTTTGTCTATCTGACTCCACGAGCCATGCATCATCTGAGCATATACTTGAGCACTCGCCATGATAATTGTCCTGCCTTGTTTATCCCTTATGCTGGCAGAAACGTGGCTAACCCCAGAAAGGTGATCTCCACTAATTATCTCCAAGAAAGAATTAAGCGATATCGAGAGAAGCTAAAGATTAACGTTCCTACTTCAGCGCACTCTCTGAGGCATGGCTTTGCTACTTACCTGGCCGAGCAAGGGGCTAATCCAGCAGCTCTACAGGTTCTCCTCGGTCACGAATCGCTGGACACAACCACCCGCTACGTCCACGCCTCAGATAGATACGCCGAAGAGACCCATCACAAGTATCATCCCGTGGCTGAAATTGACGGGTGACCTCACGGTTAGAGTGTTATGTCAACCGCATCAAACCTTCATTATTGGCCGTGCCACAATGAAAACAACGTGCAGAAACCAAAATGGGCCCGGCAGGATTCGAACCTACGACCAACCGGTTATGAGCCGGCCGCTCTGCCACTGAGCTACGAGCCCCCCGGTGAGAATATACCTCCCCTGCCAATTCTGGGAGCTTCACCTACCCTTTCCAAGAATAATACTCACTACTGAAGCAAAATGCAAGCTGGTTCTACCTGAAACGAACCTGCTGGCCAGAGCTGTATCAAGACTTTCGCTTCTGTGACCCTTAGTTGAATTACACCTAACATACTCTGCGTTGCCGGCTCAAGCGTACAGGACCACTAACCGATGACAGCGGATGCTGGGAAAAGGACAGAGCAAAGGGATTGAACAAACAGCCGCAATAGTATACAATGCCTGACATGTCGACATATTTATGTCAGCAGCTTTCACCCGACAATCAGCCTATAACCCGCGGAAAAGCCCATATTTCACCCTTACTGGCCTTAGCCAGCCACAGTAACAAACTATTGAAAGAAAGCAAAGAAGTCTAACATCTACAGAGCTAAGCCTACCAAGTATGCCTTGAGCTAATGCAGAGAAGAAGAGTAGTCATCACTGGAGTTGGAGCTGTTACCCCACTAGGTATTGGTGCCGAGGAATCTTGGCGGGCGCTGTGCCAGGGCAAGTCAGGTGCAAGCAGGATTACCCGGTTTGATGCTTCAGCTTTCGAGACACAGATTGCTGCGGAAGTACAGAATTTCCACGCTGAAGATTTCTTGGACAAGAAAAGGATAAGAAGGACCGACTTATTTACTCAATATGCACTGGCGGCTACACAGATGGCAACTGCCGATTCTCGTATAGTTACTGGTGGGAATGACGCCCATCGGATGGGAGTGATACTGGGTTCATGTGTTGGTGGGATAGGCACCTTGTGCCGTAACATTGCCGCCCTGGTAGAGGGAAAACCGGAGGATGTTTCCCCCTTTCTAGCTTCAATGTTTATACCAAGCGCAGCAGCAAACGAGATTACCATTGCTCTTGGCGTTAAGGGACCCAGCAGAGGTATAAGCACTGCTTGTGCCACCGGCAGCCACTCTATTGGTGATGCTCTCAGGTTCATCCAATACGGCGAAGCCGATGCGATGATCGCTGGAGGAGCCGAAGCTAGTATCGTCCCGGTATTCATTTGCAGCCTTGCTAAGCTAAAAGCCTCATCTACTAGAAACAGTGAGCCAGAAAAGGCAAGCCGTCCCTTCGATAGGAGTCGCGATGGCTTTGTGACCGGAGAGGGAGCAGGAATTGTGGTCCTGGAAGAACTCGATATGGCCAGGAAAAGGGGCGCTAAGATTTACGCTGAGTTGGTAGGCTTTGGTTCTACCATGGATGCTTACCACCCAACCAGGCCTGATTACAAGAGCCAGGCTGAGTGCATAAAATTGGCCCTAGATGACGCCGGCATCTCGCCTGGCCAGGTCAGTTACATAAATGCTCATGGAACATCTACTCCGCTCAATGATTCAGCTGAAACTAAGGCTATCAAGCTTGCTTTAGGCAAACACAGTAAGAAGGTATTGATAAGTTCTAATAAATCTATGATAGGCCATCTCTGGAGTGCGGCCGGAGCAGTTGAAGCCATATCTACCGTCCTTACCATACGAGATAGCATCGTCCCACCCACTATCAACTATGCTAGCCCAGACCCTGAGTGTGACCTGGACTATGTCCCCAATATAGCCAGAAAGGCAGAGGTAGAATTTGCTGTTTCCAATTCCTTCGGCTTCGGTGGCATGAACTCTGTGCTTGTCTTCAAGAAGTTTCACCAATAACTATCCCAAATCACACATTCCCCGATCGTCCTTTGCTGCACACCCTATTAGCTTATGGTTGCTGTGGCAAGTCAGCTGGGCAAGGTAGCAGTTAATTGCTGATATTGCTGCAATCGCCGAGCAAAGCCAGGGGGTTACACACCGTCGAACCAACAGGCTAGCTTTCCTCTTCAGCGACAAGCTCGGCCAGCCGGTCCAGCACTGCCTCCAGGGCACTCAGCTCTTTCCCGTAGTTGGCCCAATCGCCCGTCTTAAGGTATTGCTGAGCTGCCTCATAGTGCTGTTGGCCCTGCTCAATCAGGCCAGCTATCTCAGAGCTTACTGGAGCTCCTGGTTCTGTTGGAGCAGGTAGTTCGGCCTCGGGTTCAGTTGGTGGCGCTTCAGTACCAAAGATAGCTGCAATGCACTCGTCTAGTGTAGCTTGCATAGCTATCTCCTCGCCGGCGGCCACGATAACTCGCTTTAACTCCGGGAGGCCACCCGCCTCAGCCTGGAGGAATACCGGCTCCACGTACAGATTGGACTTGCCTAAGGGAATCATCAGCATATTGCCGCGGATAACTCGCGAACCGCCCCGACTCCACAGTGCAAGCTGCTCGGTGATAACGGTATCCTGCTGGATTCGATTCTCGATCTGGCTGGGACCATACACCAGCCGCTCCTTGGGGAAATGGTAGGCAAGCAGCTTTCCGTAGTTATCTCCATCACAGCGGGCGGCAAGCCAGCCAATGGTATTGTTCTTATTCACCGGGGTAAACGGCAGCATGAGCAGAAACTCCTCCTTTTCCTCACCAGAAAGCCGCATTATGATGTAGTAGGGCTCCACAAGTTGTTCGCTGCCGGAATACACCTCTTTGGGCAGCGCCCACAGGTCTTCCTTGTTATAGAATACCCGGGCATCCTGCATGTGGTAGCTCCGGTACACCAGGGCCTGGATGTTGAACATGTCCTCGGGATAGCGCAGGTGGTTTCGCAACGACTCAGGCATCTGCTC
>Ga0315533_1000285_pt1 | contig 46850 bp, 62 predicted proteins | sample SalMarSW160130MG_FD_203081 | JGI IMG/M metagenome (GOLD analysis project Ga0315533, IMG submission 203081) | Salt marsh sediment microbial communities from the Plum Island Ecosystem LTER, Massachusetts, United States - Salt Marsh Sediment SW1601-30 ...
GGACCGATGTAACGACCGTCACGTAAAAAGTCAAGACTTATCATACCGCCTAAATACGGAACAACCTCGATCTCTGCCGGTAACCACTGGGCCGGAAATGGATTCGATATCATAATCGGGGCGAATGAATATAAACTGTACGCACCAAATATGTGGGGATCCTCCTGCATCGAGTAAAATGAGGATGATAAACCCAACTCTAACGAATCCTCAACCCAACCCACACGAAGAGTAATATCCTCGTTTTGGCCCTCACCTTGAATGAGACCCGGACCTCCATATAACCACGACGTCAAATCAGCATGGGCAGAAACCGACAAAATAGTTAAAATAAACGCTACGAATGCAATCTTTACTGACTTCATCTTAGTTCTCCTTATAATTGTATATCTTCGTTTAACTCACCTAATCTTTTGGATAGGGATGTTAGCCGCATTGCAAATTGGTTCAAACCCTCGGCTAATGAACATAACGGCGGTGCTGACGACGCGGAATCAGGAGATTTTTCTTTGGGTTGTGGGTTGACTACTGGTTGCAATCGCTTATCCAACTCGCCAAAACAATGCTCAACTGCAGCAAGTTCTTTCTCTATCAACACCATAACCTTATCAACTTCCCTTTGCCTTTTTACCGATTGATCGTCCATAATTTTCTCCTTAAATTACATTAGTCCGGGTTTAACATATCGCCTTCCGGAATATTTATAAGCTCTTGAAGATTCAATCCTGTAAAATCATGCTGTTTTCATGTAGCAATAACACGTCACCAGACAACCTATTATTTGCATCCGGTCTCACTTTCCATAAGTGGTGGATAAAATGATAAAGCACAACACCAGTGCCCTCGATATAATCATTGAACAAACTGTCATATATCCAAAACTTAACTTTTCAGCCTTTCTTGCGGCCTTTGCCTGTAGCTTGATTAGTCTTACAACCGCCACGACCTTTGTTGGCTCTGGTTCCGCGACCACTTCCATCGTGCTTTGGCTGTCCTTTTGCCATGTTATCTCCTTAGATTTATGCTGCCCATTCTTTCGGATCCGTCGGATCGAAATAGTGCTTGCAGCAATATTTCACAGATACACCGTCACAATGCCCGCCTTTATAATGAAAACAAGTTGTGCAATTCTTACTTTTTGTGGCCGGCACTCGATCTTTTATCCTGTTTTTTGACTCTTTTTTTCTCTGAACAGATTTGATGTATTTCTCTTGCTGTTCAGATGTTAATGCCTGTCTCTCTTTTTTAGACTTTTTTCGCCTTTTTAGAGCTTTAGGCTTATATTTAGCCTTAAACTGCTTATTAGTTAAACCTTCTAACAGTTTTAATTGTCTATCAGTTTGTCTCATGACCGTAGGTAATGTATGTTCAAGAGAAAGACAACTTTTAGGGCTAAAAACAGGAGTTAATGTTTTTAGTGGCAAAATGCCTATAATCGCAGGTTTTATGCAATTCAATCCGACGTAATCTCATGACCGCAGTATAAAGTAGTGGTAGAGTCTGAGACAACTATCCAAACGGCTCTGTTTAATGCATAGGCACTGTGTATTATGCATCGCCGCAGCTTTTGTAAAGTAGTGCCCTCCCGCCATAGCATGGATAGCAACGTTGGCGGTTTTGGAGTCGTCAAGTTGGCAGACGTGGCTCCCTCAAATTGCACAAGGTTTGCTGTTTGTCTTGATTGCTTACTACTTACCGGATTTTCCCTCAGTTTCGGCAATCTATATAAAAAGGTAGCCCGACTCCATCGCTGGATACGAGCTACCAACTTAACTTCATATTGACAATCAATCCTTTTATTTATCATGTCACCACATTATAAATCACAAAACATGGTGACATAAAGTCTTTTGGCCGTTTTTATGATAATTTTTTTGTGCTATAAACCCTGTATTATCAGGCATTTATAAAATAGTCTATATTTTTTTGTTGACTTTTTCGATTATCCATCTATAATTAACTTAGCATGACGAGAATCAATAACAACTTAATTAGCTCCCTTATCACCTCAAACGAACAATTCAATTGTGCACATGTCCCCCAGGCATTCGCCGCTCGCACTCGTCATGCTTGGCGTTTGCCGCTGGGGGGCTTTTTTACGAAAGGGCAAGAAAATGAAAACTACTAATCAATTCATCAAACCTTGCAATTATGGGATTGATTGCGAACCTGTTTTTTATGGTAACAGAATAGCAACGCTCCAGCAAGCCATGAAAGGGATCTGCTCGGTGTATGTTACGGGATCGGGAATATTGACGTTTGACGGATCGTTACCGCAATATCACTCGCAATTGAACGAGGTTGTACGAGCGGCAAAGTGGGCATCAATTACTCAACCTGTACTTTTGCACACAAAACCGTGCTCCGGAGTGATGTTATGGAATAGTCATGTTGTGGGGCGGTTGGGTTTAAGTGATATGGGCCTCACATTACAAAGCCGGGGCAAGTTGCCCGCTTAAGCCTGCAAGGCTCTAAAAAAACGGATAGCATATATTGTGCTGCCATCCGGGTAGCGCCGTGGCGGCGGGTAGGGAACTATTTAGAAAAACTTAACAGTTGAATGAAAGGGCAAGAAAAATGGCAGATATAGATATAATTGACCTTTATCAGGGCCGTGGCAAAGGTGACCAGCCGTTCGGCTATATCGGGATAATTGATCAGGGTGGGTATTTTTTTGATTGGCTGGACAGCTTGGAAACGACACTCGACAGCGTGCAGGCTGATGAGATTGATCCGCCTCATTTTGACTTTCGTGTGGCCGCTATTGATGCGCTCCGTGAGCGTATCGGCGAAGAATTTGACAGACTATACGCCGCCGCACACGGCAGATATCCGTTCCATCTTTGCGAATAACATCCTCCCCGCTGCCATCCGGGTAGCGCCGTGGCGGCGGGTAGGGAACTATCCCGAATACGTAGTGGACATGAATGCACCTGACTATGTAGAATTTGACTGTAATTCTTTTGATATCAAATCGCTTGAAGAAATTTGGGATCAGTCTGAGATTACAAATGAAGATGTTAATATGGTTCTTGAAGATTTTAATAATATTCAAGCAGGGAACTAATTATCCGCTTAGACGGCGGGCTGTGAAGCGTAAATATGCGATATGAGCCCAATCAGTTTCTGTTATTTTCCTGTTTTTTCGCGGCATTATTTCAATCTCTTCCTGTTCCAGTGAATCCCACGGCTGCGTGACATATAGCCGGCCATGATGACTTGTGGCCGGCGGTCCAGAACCGGCCGAACAACCTTTCTGCTCGTACAATATGTCATAAGAATATCTCATCTTAACGCTGTTTTTTCGGATACTTCTTAAACTCGACTCGCCATACCCACGGATTGCCTATTACATGCCATACTTTTCCTCGATACTCTCTTTCCTCTTGGACATTTTCCCACGGGTAGCTTACATATCCGATGATTTGTTTTTTATCCTTGATGGTCTTGTAAATTGGTTTTGGCTTGGCGTTGATGGAATTCCAAAGCCGCCGAAATCCAACAATCGCCTTGTTCGGCATAACACCAAGAGAAAGACGTTTAGTCCCAAAACCAACGCTATAAGACATATTTTTCTCACGGCCACCGTATTTCTTGTCATATTCTGTGCCGTATTCATACATCCGAATGCCTTCTGCAATTGCATCATCTTCTGTTATTTCCTGCAATTGCTCCGCCCGAACACTTACTACCTCACGCCATATACGAGTTGCCCACTTAGGCATGAATATAGATGGTTTCTTTTTAAATTGCCTCATATCCGTAATGTCAAAGTGAGAACCTTCTGTCCATCCTATTGCTTTATCTGCATCATAAACTATACAATTACTACCCCATGTTGGCCCTTGCCCTTGCCACCATGTCTCTCTCACCCAGAGTAAATCGCCGACTTGATAACGGGGAGTTACTAATGTCGGGTAAGTTTCTATTGGAAAGGCTAAGTCGTAAAAATTGTAATCATCGGGACCGTAACTCTGGGGCTTATTCCCTATGATATAGTATGGCGGAATTTCTTTAATTACCCTTCGAGTAACCGTCTTTCGGCCATCAAGAATAGCTTTGACCATTTCAGCACTAAATAGAATCGGATGTTCTTTCATGGTTTTGCATCTCCGCATCTTGAACAAATCCAGTTATTTACAAACTTCCCATTATTGTTCAACTTGAGCCATTTATGGCCTTTGAACCAACAGATAAGCTTGAATATACCGGGATGATTAAGCCATAGTTTCAAAAGGATTTTTGTCATTCAAATACTCCTTTCTGCTCGACTTCATCGCATTAACTCTTCCATCAGTCACCGCCTTTCAGATTCTCCCTGCGTTTCGAATATACTTCTGTCTGGTTTTGCAAATCCACGGCAAGCCGCGACTGCTTTATTCGATAGACGCAGCAATTCTTCTATTGGCTTTTGCCTGACAATAGCTGAATGAACATCTTCTATCGACTTCGACATTTCTATTAATTGGTTGTGATAACTTCTACGGAAATTCATTTGCTGCCACAACATATCAAAAGCCATTGCGTGTATCTCGCTGTCCGGCAAGATATTGAGCTTAGGCATTTTCTTCTCTGTCAGCCCTGCGCCGTAAGGTTCTAAAAGTCCCCAGAAGTCCGGCAATTCTTCCGGCTTGCAAACACCTTTATCTGCAACCACCCAATGGGCCGTACCAACCGGTTTCATCCTTGCTTTGGCGTGTGGAGTGTCCTTACCATTAAAGGTATTCAAAAAGTCTTGTCTTGATACCTTAACTTCAAAGACACAAACATACCAACGATCAATGTCTCCGCTTATCTTATATCCCTCACCGGGCCAATGAGACATTGACATTTTTGTTAAATTAGAATGGCTTGTGTATCTTGTGTGTTCCGCATCGAGCATTCCTGCGATAGCTACATAATCAGCAACGTACCCGACAAAATTAGATTCCGGCAATCCGCATATCTTAAATGAACGATTACCTATCCATCGAGTAACCATATTTTGTAGCTCGATATGTCTATCACTTCGTGCCATCAGTCACCGCCCTTTTCGCATAATCTCAAATGCTTTGTCCAGTCTTTTTCTCCAATGAAAGGTCTCTGGCGTTTTATTAAAAGCCACCCCCAAACTAAATCCTACGCCGAAACATCTTAACATTATTTTCTCAGTTGCTTCATCGGGTTCGACTAATCCATCGTGAGTTTTTGCCAAATCTATTACGTATGGAAGTAAAAAATTGGCTATTTCTATATGTTCGTCTGAAATTATTGCCATCAGTCACCTTTCAGGGCTTGGCCTACTATGTCCTTAATGCCTTCGAGTACATGACGCTTCGCATCGTACAAAATTGAGTCTAATGTCATACCAGAAGCTTTTAGTACCACAGCGGCCTTTTTTAGGTCGGGTTTCGGGAATACCTCAAGAGGATAGGCTTGTACCCAATTGTCTATTTTTCGTAAAGCTTCTTCAAGCTTATCGTTCTCGGCTCGAAGGCTGGTATAATCAATCGTGTTTTTAACAATCCTGTCAAACTCTTGTAAAGTTATCTCACCAAGTATATCAGTAGAAAACTTTATCATCCGACTGTTTTCTTCTTTCAGCCTGGCGTTTTCGGCAATGATCCCTTCAACTTCCTTTGCTATTAACCGCAAAGATGTCTTCTCAGCTTTGTTTAACTTACTTTCGTTGGCTATGTCCCGTAATGTTATTTCAATTCCCATATCATTCACCACCTTTCAGGGCTTCACCCAACTTGGCTATTTCCTCTTCTTCTTCTCGTAGTACATCCCAAAGATTTTCAGCCAAGAAACTTATCCACCATCTTTCAAGTTTGATTTTTACGTCGAGGTTTTTATGATAATCGTGGAATGTCCAAGTAAAATCCCCTTGATGGTTTGTAATAGTTGTATCGTTGACGTTATTTAACAGTATTGTTCTTTGCTTCTTTGCCATCATTCACCGCCTTTCAGGGCTTAATAATGAAGTTTTCTGCTAAAAATTCAGGGATAGCTTTGTTAAGTATTTGTTCAACAACTATGTATTTATCAAGCTTCTCTTTCAGCCTGGCGTTTTCGGCTTCGAGTTCCATGATCTTTGCTCTTAGACTTTCTTCATGCTCTATAAGTAAATGGATTTCTTCTTTGGTGAAAAAATCTTTTTCTGAATCATGTCTATTTAATTGTTCTTTGTATAATTGTATAACTTCATCTACTTTTATTGGTTTAGACTTTTTCATATCAGTCACCGCCTTTCACTTTTTTAATCTCTCGTTTGAATCGTTTATACAGCCCTTTGAAATCTGCCTGTCTGTTGTAATTTGCAGGCAATAATATTTTTACAGAGTCCGACTTGACGGACAGTAAACCTATCCCGGAGCCGGCCAGATGATCACGGTGTCTGTTGAAGATACGTTCCGCTCTTTGTGAAGGAAAGGCCACGTACGATAACTGGCAATAACATCTATAGCACTCCGCCTGCTCTTTTGCTATTGTGTATCGGTCCAATTTAAGCTCGACCGCAGCGAATGTATCTTCAATCACCGAGTAGCCGAGCAAATCAGGTATTCCTCCGGACAATAAAGTTGATTGGCGATGGACGATATAGCCACACTTCTCAAGCCATTTCCAAACAGGTTGCTCCATCTCGGATTCTCGTCTAAATTCCCTGTTCATCATTCACCGCCTTTCGCCCTGATTGTGGATATCTCCTTAAATATTGATGGCGTCTTTACGAGAGACCTTTTGTATTGATCTTCAAGGCATCGCTTCTCGAAGTCGCCGAACGTTTCGGGTATGAAGGTTCGCCTTCTTTTCATAACGATCTCCTTTTGACATGCCTTGCACCGGGAATCCAAGAACCCCGATTTGGTATACTTGTTACGATACCAGAATTCTTCCGTAAGCTCCTTCGCACGTCCACAGACATTACATACTTTAATCATTATTAGAGACCTTTTTCATGTACGCCCTTGCGACCGCACGGATCATCGCGTGGACCCTATCAATCGGCAGGCGAATATCCTTCTTATGCTCGTACTTTGATATATAGCTGGGCTCCCAGCTAAAATCGCAATCCTCTTTGTCGAATATTTCCGCCAGAGTCTTTTGCATTATGCCCAGTTTTTTTCTGACCTTTTTGAGTTCGGATCCCCTGACTGTACATAGAGTATTTTTGTATAAATAATTACATTCCAGAGGATCGTAAGTTATCGTAAGGTAAGTTATGCCTCCATGCCGGATTATCATTATTATTGATGTCCCTGTAACATTTCGGAATATGTCTTGTAGCCGAAGGGTTGAAGTAATGACTTTATCTTCTCGCGGTACTTTTGAGTAATTGCGGGGAAGTCCATGTCTTTAGTTTTCAGTACTTTGCGGGCTTTCCGCTCCCATTGGGAGACTTGTTCCTCCCCATGTTTTTCGACCATTTTCTTGCGGAACTTTTTGCTCTTGCCGCCCGGTGCGAAATTACAAAAATAGCATTGGACATGAACTAACTGCTCATCAAAAAGTTTGGCGTTCTGCCTTCCTGCCATCATGTGCCCGGCGTGTAATGCGCTGATATGAAAATTCTTGCCACAGGTTATACACACCCCTACAAAGGGATAGCCCGTAGCCTCAATGCAATCTCTTACTCTCACCCACTGGGCAAAAGCATCCCATGCGGTTTTCTTAGTCCCGGTTAGTGCTTTTGGCATCCTTGCTTAATTTCTCCATTTGTCTATTGCGCTCATTATTTGTATTTACAGCGACCTCCGGCACGGCCTTCATCGAGATCGTCGCTCCTGCGGGCAGTGAGGGCGTCCATTCCTCCTCTATATCATCCCATCCTTCTTGATTTAACCATGTGACGGCGTCTCTTGGCGTGCCCTCTGACTTTTTAATCTTCTTAACGATTCTCAAACATTTGGCGCGAATTTCCTTCGGCAGTTTCTGCCACACTTTGAAAGCCGGGCACTTTTTCCTCTTTACATATACGCTCAGATTCTGATTCCAGCGTGGGGGGTATTGGCGCCAAAATGTCTCGAATTCTTCCGTGTATGTCATTTCGGATACTCCTGCCTCTGTGCCTCGACTTCATCGCATTGGCCAACTATATCAACTACTAAAGGCCACCAGTCGAAAGCCTCCGCAGACAATTCAACTTCACCCTTTCTCGCTGTGCATGAAAAAGTCTCAAGCTGGTTGCCATGAAATTCAAACTTCCAACCTAATCGCATTAACTCTTCCATCAGTCACCGCCTTTCAGGGCTTCACCTACTATGTCCTTAACACCTTCGAGTACATGACGCTTCGCATCGTACAAAATTGAGTCTAATGTCATACCAGAAGCTTTTAGTACCACAGCGGCCTTTTTTAGGTCGGGTTTCGGGAATACCTCAAGTGGATAGGCTTGTGCCCAATTGTCTATTTTTTGTAAAGCTTCTATAAGCTTATCGTTCTCGTCTTTGAGTTTTATGTTTTCATCAAACAACGCATTTATATTTGTTGTTATGAACTTGATTCTCTTTCGGAGATATTCAATCTCTTCGGATTCGGTACGATTACCACATCTGCCCCCTACCAGTTTTAGCCATTATCAGTCTCCTTAAACCCTTCATTCTCTTTGTAAATCATATATAACTTTTTTAAGCGACCATATTCGCATGGTTGCGAGTTCATTAAGTTTAATGCGTTCAGCGTTTGTGATTTTACGAGCGGATTTGTTTGTAAACGGAGTTTTTATTATTTCTGTTTTTCTAAAGTTATTCGGTTGCAAATCCGGTCGGACAATGAACAGGCCGGCGCGTTCAGGAATTAGTTCCAAGGCTTGATCCCGCAACTTTTCAGGAACCGCAAAGTATAAATATTTGATTCTATTGCTAAAATGGTTGTGTTTCTTTTTCTTGTCGGCTTTGAGATCAGACAAAGAGACTTTGATTTCAATTTCTGTGGCCCATCCAGCAGGGGTAACTATCATTAAATCGAGTTCGTACCTAAAACCCAAACCATAGTACACATTTGGAACTATCAAGTTTTGTCGCCACTTGTAGCGATAAGCAAGAGCCAATTCTATGTCTCCAGCGTGCATCTTTGGCTTCTTAGCCATTGTCTTTGTCCTTCTAATTAGGATTGCGCCTCGTGGCTCAAATGCCGGAAAATACTTTGTTTGGCATTAAGAGTAGCCATTGTGGTTTCTATTTTAGTGTGAAGGCCTTTGTACTCATTGGTAGCTATCTCTAACGCCGCTTTTTCTTTCCAACACAATCCCGCGGCAAATTTAGCCAAGACAGTTGCCGGTATTGTTTCGGGTAATAGGACGTTCTTCGTCTCGCTTTTTTCCTCATATTCTATTTGGCTGATTTTACCTCTGGACAATTTAGCCATAGCCACCGCAAATGTCACATCGTAATTCGCAATAGCATCGGCCTTGTCCTGTCCGGCTTTATCGAGTTTTTTCAAAAGATTTTCGAGCCATCCGATTCTACGATTTATATCTTCCTGTACTTCTATTATATCTAAAGCCATTATTTCTCCTTATGTCTCTTTTTGTGACATACTTGACATAGCCATATAACATCTAACGGCTTGTAATAATCTTCGTGGTGACCGTGTATTAATCTTTTTTGTCCACATTCGCTACATTTACGGGGCTTTTTCAGTTTGCCACTCCTAACAGCATTGCCAACAATTATATGAGCAGCATAGGCCATTGGTTTCATTTTTCGGAACACTTTAGTTCTTGCTATATTCATTGCCATTCTATGAGGCAATTTACTACGTTCCCTATCATAACGCCTGATGCGTTCAATGTTTTTGTTGCGATGTTCCAAAACATCTTTTTTTGTACATTCTTTACACTTTCCCAAATGGCCATCTTTCATTTGAGGATGTTTGTAGAAATCTTCTGGGTCTTTCCACTCTTTGCACTTAAAACATTGTTTTTTTACTTCAATCATAATCTTTCCTTTCAAATATGCCAATTATAACATATTCAAAATGGATGTCAATATAAATTCCATTTTAGAAAGGAATTGAGTCATCTTGCGGCGGTGATGGGTTATCACCGACATAATCCGGGTTTGGACCGGACGGCTGGGTAGGGCGATCTGTTGTATTGGCGTTTGGGTAAATAAGAGCCTCTATGGCCGATAGGAACCTCTCTGCCATCGCCAATATTTGGCTTTGAGTATCTATGCCCGGCGGGGCGTTCGCGGCTTGAGCGGCCTGCTGTGGCCTCTGAGGGGGGTTCCGTGGGGCGTTCTGGCTTGATTGTTGATGTCTCTGGGGATTTGCGACCCAAAAACCGGAATATCCCGTATAAGACTTCTGTTGGCCCGTTGACTTATCGGTAAAAGTACCATCATAGGCATATAAACTGAACACTTGCTGAGTACCCAATAAATTTACAGCGGGGGCGTCTTTGTAAAGAGTAACTTTGTGCTTCTCACCGGTTGTATCGGTAATTACACAATCATGGCAAGCCGTTTTGTTTGCGTTGAAATATGTACCTTTTAGTTCATTCAAAACAGCATACATATCTAACCTCTTTGGGTAATTACCGTCTTTTTGGCCTTTAATCTGTTGTATTGCTTGAAAGTTCATGCTGCTCCTTTTCCTTTTCCAGTTTTTCTCTGTAAGCCATCGCCTGACTCACTTGACTATCTGCCCACTCAAGACGGCAGTCTATACATTGACAGTTATCTGGATGATCCATTGTCATTCTCCTATATCCCGAATGTTTGCTTGAATTTTTCTCTGGCATCGAGGAAACTATCGAACTCTTTTTGAATATCCGTACAGACAATAGGCTTGTAATATCCGCACTTATTGTCTGTTGGTCCGACTTTGAAGATGACAAGCTGCTCGATGTCTTTAAGGCACATCGCATAAGCCGCAAGTTGTCGCATATCGAAGTAGTTCCGCTTAATGTCTATGATAGACCGCTTGCCATCGAATTCTCCGAGAATGTCATAAGTGCCGGCATAACCGTAATCATCGTTAAAGACTTCACCTTGATAGCCTTCGATTTGACCTATCTTCTCCCCGAACTTTTCCATGAAAGCCCTGTGGGTACAAGTGTTCCAGTGAAAACCCAAATTGCCCATTCTTAAAAGAGCAACATCTTTTTGTAATGTGCTATTTTCGTCGGGGTCAATCCACTTACCTGTTTTTAGATATTCGATTATCAATGCTTCGATAATATTGCCCTGAGAAGCATATTGGGCCAATTCATCATCTGTGAATTTTTTGAAGATAGTATGCCGGTTTCCCCACCCGATTACGGTCGTAACCGAAATATACTTATTGCCGTTCTTGTGATACCATCTGAAATTCCGATATCGCTTTTGTAAAAGTTCCGCCCTTGCCCTCTTGTCTTCCATTTCAAATAAATGACACAGGTATTCGTTGCAACTTTTAATCGTTTCTTTGTAATCGTCACCATCTACGACCTCTGCCGTTATAGAGAACGAAGGTCGTAGATTCTCATAGTTGCCAGTAGGAAGTACACCGCTACGACTTACTGTTATTTCTTTGATTGCCATCGGTCTCTCCTTTCAGAGCTTCTTCAATATCTCGTAAGCCATCAGCTCTTATTCCACTTCGCTTCATACCATTCATCGCTTCCCTGAATACAGTCAATGACTTGACGTTTCATCATTCTCCCCTCGAAATATGGACCTCAATCGTTGGCCCATCAGCCGAAATGTATTCCAACACAACTCGCTCATCGGTTATCGTAGGCCCGGTGTACCAATAGCCCTGAATGTCAATTCCAGCAAGGACGGAGTCTATTAGGCTCCACAGTTTCGTATGACAGTCCTGGCAAATGCCATTGCTGAATTGCCGGTAACAATCCATGCAGTAATAATTCCCGCAAGCCTCGCACTCGAAGGTTTCGCGGGTAGTATTACCACAACCAGCACAATCAACCAATGGCTCATCTACCACAATATTGTGACCTGATTGTTCGTAGTGTTCAGACATTATTGTTCTCCTCGTGGATGTTACCCATGACTTCAAGTTTAACTTACTTCCTTAATAATTTGACGATGCGTCGCAACAAGTTTATCTTTCCCACAAATTACTTTGCCCCAGATTCTTACTCTTGTTAAAACAGAATCATTTGGTGCATAAATTCTCGCTTCTTCTGGCAGCATGGAAGCGTGCAACCCGCATTGACACATTTGTATTTTTGATTCATTCAATACATCCCCGATTGAAACATGACGGCCCAAACGCAAAACATAACTACCATCTTCGGATTTACGGATATAATGATAGGCTAACCACGATTGTTCTTTGATTATCTCAATCTCTATTTTGCCGTCGCCGTAGCCGTCGCCGTCGCCGTCGCCGGAGCCGTAGCCGTAGCCGTAGCCGTCGCCGAAGCTGGAGCCGTAGCCGTCGCCGAAGCCGGAGCTGGAGCCGTAGCCGTCGCCGAAGCCGTAGCCGTGGCCGTCGCCGTAGCCGAAGCCGTAGCCGTAGCCGTAGCCGTCGCTTAATTCCACGGTTCTTTCCTCCACATTTCTACAGCCTCTTTAGTAACATCCATAATTGAGGTTACTCCATTCAACTTAATTTTCGGGATAATCGGCGTGATACGCGACCCTTTTTGTGGCCCTATTGAGGCAAGTCCTAATACGCCTTTTGTGGCCGATGACCAATGAACGGCCATTTGCGCATCTTTCAAGACCGCTATTTCAATTTTCTCATCATGCTTGACAAGCTCGCCGAAAAATACACCACGCCTGGTATTGTCTGTCGTTACTACAACCATTCGTTTTTTCTCTGCCATTATTTTTTCTCCTTATTTCGTAATTTAATCTGGTTTATCGTGGATGTTGCCGATGACTTTGCCGCGTTCTTCAATAGCTCTTTTAAGACTTATCATTCGCATGAATCACATCCCCATACACCCATACACCTTCTTTTGTCATGCCTCGATAATCATTTATCATTTATCTATCTCCTCAAGGGCCGCCACAAATATTTCGGTGACCCTTCGTGTCCTTCGTGGTTCAATATTTTTGTTTTGTTCTCGCCGTAAAGCACAGTTCAAAAAAGGCTGCCGCCGCCGCTACTAACGCCATGACTAACCGCTTCGGTCTTATCATCGTTCATTTCCTTTCTATATTGCCGGGGATGCCGGCCGGCCTCCGTGCCGGCTTTACTTGCCTCTGGGGTTGTAAGTCTCAGTCTCCTAATTGCATTGACATAACTTACTGTTTTTCGGCTCATCAAAATTCTCCGTGCCTTGCATCCCCGACCGATACTCGTACTCATTTACTTTCTAAATCTTGCGACCACACCCGGCATGTGGCGTGACACCCATTGAAAATCAACTTCAACTAAACCGGCCCTGCTCGTGTAAAATCCATCGAAGTTCGGCAGGCTCGGCAGGCAGTGAAGGTGGGTGAATTGGTGAGGCAGGAAAAATGCCTCTGGAGTATTCCAAACGCCTAACCATTTTGTATTTTCGCCATCAGCAAACTCCTCTATCTCCAAGTTCACGTACTTAGGCTCAGGCTCGGGCTCAGGCTGATAATTCTTATATACTTCCCTGCCTTTTTGCGTGGGAAAATAATATCCACGAAAGCACTCAACCAATCCCATTTTTACAAGTGTATGCTGATTGGGTTTTCCAATTACAGAACCATCCCAAACAGGCTCTTTGCCATTACCCGGGATCGAAGCAATAACAATGCTTCTTAGTTCTTCGTACAAACCTTTATCTAACTCAGGCTCGGGCTCAGGCTCAGGCTGATAATCGGGCTTGATGGCGTAGGTTAGATCTTCTCTTTCGTTGCCTTTGATTTTACCAGAATCTGTTCTCCATTTATTAAGAATATAAACCAGTCTATTTTGCCACCCGACAGACTCTAATACTTCCTGTTCTTCCGGCTTCATAAGCCCGAAGGCTCGGACATAGTCCTTGTCTTTTAGTTTTTCGATAAGATCGTTCATTGTTATCCTTTCTAAAAGGTGCCAGCGTGGGACGGGTAGGATTGGCCTACCTGAGGATTTCTATCGAACCGGTCCACTCACGACGGAAGCGATAGATATGTGTATGCGTACACGCCGCCGTCCCTGCTGGCATTATTTATTTTTCAAATATATGCCTCAGATAACCCGCTGAGGCACCGGGGTAAATATGAAACGCTCTAATAGCAGGGGCGGGATTCGAACCCGCGACCTCATGATTATGAGCCATGCGAGCTGCCAGACTGCTCTACCCTGCGGTAATAACAATGGGCCAAGGCCGTCCCTGGCCCATCGTCGGAGGAGGGTGATGACACAATAAAGGATGGAAGATGGAGGCCAAGTGAAGTCGGGCATTGGCTTTTCAGGTAAGAAGTGTCGTTCCCGCCCGGCGCCGTCCGTGACCATCCGTGCGCAATCCTTCCATCCATTTGTGACCGATATTAGAGGAGGAGCCGATTGGCGAATATCGGTCTGATAATGACTGGCCGGCGGGCAGGATTCTAACCTGCTGCCGTTATTGTGGCTTGCTCCCTGCTAAGAGAGTCGACTTAAACTAATAAACTAAGCCGATGAACAGTTAAGCTCACTGGTCTGTCCGGTCTCTTTAGTTCGCTTCTGGTTCCACAAAACAACCAAGAGAACGTCCGAGCCGCCGGCACTAATTCGTATGCCGATAACCATTCGGGCCCCACGCGATGAGACATTGGTTTGCTACTCAACTTCTAATCAAAGGTGTACCTATCGCCAAAGTGAGCAAAATGCTCGGCCATGCCTCGATCAGGACAACAGAACGCTCTTATGCACATATCCTGCGTTCCGATCTTGCGAATGCCACCGATGTTCTTGATGAGTTATGAACTTGTAAAAGAACCTTGGTATTTATCATTTCTCCGAATCCGCCGGGCCGACGCTGTCGCGTGCTGACTCCGATCCTTGATTCGTGTTTTTACTATTCTTATCGCAGAAATTTTCATCTCTTATACTCGCTCCAATTTCAAAAGCCTTGCAGACCGTCGGATTTCTATTTTCTCTCACCCAATTCTTGCACCAGGCAGGTGTTGACCATTCACACTTGGGCGATAACGGCACATGCAGATCGCATATATTACATTTAGCCAGCAACAATATCGCCAATCTCAGCCTTTGCCAGAACGTATAATGGCGGATACAGTCGCCTCCAAAAGCCATGACCCCAAAGCCGCCTTCTTGGCTCTTCGACCTTGCCAGTTCACCGTCCATAAATCCAAAATGCTTTTTCATTCTGAATTCTCCATTCTCAATTCACGCCGCTTCATCTTGACATTTCCTATTTACGACCGCAGTGGGATACCCCACGTGGTGTCTTATTTTCGATTTTGGTTTTCGGGCCATCGCCTATTTGCATAGAAATACTTTCAATATCTTTTCCATTGACAATCGACTGCATCTTGTTCTGAAAATTCTTAAAAGCCCTATTTACCCTTTTTTGTTGAGCTTTATATAATTTATTCTTATCACGCCGCTTCATCTTGACATTTCCTATTTACTGCCACAGTGGGACACCCCACGTGGTTTCCCATTGCTTCAGAGCCTGCTTATCAGTTTGGTAATCAGTGTGTTTACGAGTTCTCGAAGGAACATCCGCTCTTTCTCGATTCTCATGTGCTTATCCGCTCCCAGGGCCTTAACGGCCGCCAGCCGCCGCTCGTCCTCCTCCCGATGCTCCTCGACAGTCATCCTGTTGAGCAGGTCGATATACCATTGATTATCGTTATCCTCGTAGGCGTACAGCCATTTACGGACCGTATCCCAACCTGCATCAGCCACCCATCGAGATAAGACCGGTATGTACAGCCAGACAAGTGCCAAAACAGCTTCGTTCTGAATCCCTTCGACAAATTCAAATATCTCTTTCGACATAACAAAAACCCCTTTCAACCACAGTGGTATACACCACGTGGTGTACCATTTACGACCACAGTGGGATACCCCACGCGGTGTTCCATTTATGATATTTTCTCCGAATCGCCTGAAAAGATTTGAGTCAGGCATTGAAATAGAGCAAGTAATTCTTGCGGTGCTTCTACATCTTGATTTTTCGATGCGTAACTTTCCCAATATTCTTTTATTTCAGTCCTCTCAGATATCAGGCGGTCGATTTCATCTTCGTTTCCGCATACGTGCATCACTTCAACAATAGAATCCAGTCGCATTAAATCTTCGTTTCCGCATTGTGGACAGCAACCATCCCGAGAACCCAATACATCCTGTTCCTCATTCGTTCCGTACCATTTACAGGAACCACAAACCCATAGTTCCGATAAAGGAGTGCGATAATTATTCATCGACCCAGTTTCGCTCGGCTCCTGATTTATGGCTTCTGAATTCTCCATTCTCAATTCTCAATTATCCTACGAATCCGGCTCCTTCATTTTTTCCGGATTGTTGTTTCTGAAATTCGTAAAGTCATTGACAGTCTTCATCACGTTCCTGCGATGCTCAAGATTCACACAGATTGATACATACGCCATAAGCGTAGCCAACGCGTTCCTGTCCTGGGCCCGCAAAATAAACAGCGGCTCATCATCCGGCACCGGAACACTATCGGAACGCCTGACAAGTCTATTTTCCAGGATTTTGTACTTCCGCTCTCGCATTCTCAATCACTCCTTTCGCCTGGTCTTCCCGCCGCCATTGATTTACCATAATCGATATTTTGACCTGATCGACCACCCGCGGCTCTTCAAAGAACATCTTGACACCTTCTCTCAAAGTCATGCCATATTCGGGACTGGCCATCCTCATTTCGATATAAGATTTCGGCTTCCGATCCTTCGCAGCACAGCCCGAAACCGAGCAGATAACGATCAGGATTATCAACGAGCAGATAATGACGATTATCAATGAAATTAATTGGTTCGGTTGATTTTTCATTTTAGTCCTTTATTCGGTTTATCATTCATGATTCTTTCCGAGGTCTCCAGTAAAAGATGGAAAATCTGTGGAGAGAGTAGATAGCCAAAAAGGCAAAACAAACAGATGCAATGGATATGGCCCAGACGTAGAAGATATGTTGTTGGTTTCCGGCATCCCACGTATGAGGTACCATTATGGTTTCACCATCAACTACCTGCTCCACATCATACTTGATTGCGAGGTTAATTACCCCGAACAGGCATGAATTCGCATAGCCAATGCCCTTGCGAATCCACGGATACAAATATATGATGACCAGAGACATACCATACAACAACCATAGGGTTCCGGCCATTCTAATAACGTGCTTCACTTTCTTTAACATTGTTTTCTCCTTTTTAACTTTGGGTTCTTTGGGTTTCCAGTTTGAATAATTAGACCAACCACTACATGAATTGCATGGTTCGGCACGGCCCGAGATCGCTAAGTATTTGCACGTGCCGCAACTCTTTTTTGGCTTTTCTGGCTCTTTGGGTTCTTTGGGGGTGAACTCAGTACAGTGAGTGCTGAAATTGGTGTATAATTCCATGCACTCACACCAGTTAGCTTTTCCGTCCAAAGAAACTCTGGTGTCGTCCCAATGTATACATTCTGAGCAACCATTCTTGGGCTTCTCCTGCTCTTCGGGCTTCTCTACAGGCTTCCATTCAGAGTAATGATCACACTTTTTATTTATTTCTGGAAACGCAATACCACAACCTTCTCTTGTTTCGTTATTGAAGTGGCTATACCTGCATGTAAGGCATTGCTTCCTGACTTTCTTTGGCTCTGGTTCTTTGGGCTTCTTGGGGGTGAAGTTAGAGCATTTGTCTATGTTACCATAGTACTCATAACAACCGAGCCTTTTTTTCTCTCGGCAGAACATTATCGCTTTCTTTCCATCCGCGGTTCGCTCCGGCCCATCGTAAAACTCGTAGTATTCGCAGTTCTTACAAGTTATTTCTTGACTTTCTCTGTCCACTTTGTTATCCTTCACTTATGAACCCGCAAGACTTTACAATCGCGGGAACGGAATCCCTGAAAATAAAAATGGCCCGCCGTCCAGAGAGATGCTTTGGTAACGGCTGCCTGAACTTAGCGGGCCGGACTCTTAGAGTTTCTTCGGGGTTGTTAAATCCATTTGATGTCACAGCCGTTACCATTGTCTGTATCCTAAACTTGATTAACTTTTATATTGTTATTATCGACTATACGCGGTGGATTTGTCAAGAGAAAATTTCAGAAATTTTCTATAAATTTTTAATAATGTCGTTTTACATCGCAATAACAGGGATTTATAACTAAAAAATATGAGAAGACCAGATCAAAAAAATTTCGGTGTCAATATAAATGAGGAGATTGCCGATACTTTCTCCGAGCAGGTCGAGTCTCGTGGTCAAAAAAAATTTCGTGCTCTCGAAGGTGCTTTAAGGCTATGGGTCAATTTGCCGAATGAAATACAGGCAATCCTGATTTCCTGCCCTGATTTTGATGTTCGGCAGACGCAGACTATTACTTCCAACTGGGCGGCCTAAATAACCTGACAATGAAACCGGCCAGTCTCATAAATAGAACGAATATATCGCCGAATAACCGGCATAACCAATGCTCTTTCGGGTAATTCACTGCGATTCTCCTTCCAGATCCAAAAGATACTCGAAATAGCCCTGTGTAATGAGAATGCCCTTAAACGGAGCGGGCTCGTTGACATCAAGTACGGCAATTCTACGAGAGTCGTTTACGTAGACGATTTCGCTTCCCGCAGAGTTGCAGCCATTCACGGCGAAGTGCGTGAAAATGGTCATCGAAGCCAGCATTAAGAGCATCAGACATCGCTTGGCGCTTGTTTTCAATCTTGGATTCGAGTTCATCTATCTGCTCCTGTAATTTGTCTGTTTTCGTGGGCCTCGACTTTAGTAGATAGACAATCGCTACGGCCACGGCTGTCAATGCGCCCAGAAATAGCTTAAATGTAGTCATTTCGGTCGATCTGATGGTGTTTTTGTATTCAAGGCGATATGCTTCGAGATAAACTTGAGCTTCGGTAAAAGCCAATTGTCATCCTTTAAGGTGGGTGTCAATTTGACAATGATCGAAGCAGCCGCAATTATACAGGCTATCGCCTTTGCAATTTCATCCCAATTCTGCTGAATAAATTCAATCAACTTTTCCATAGTTATTTCCTTTCTCAAGCACCTTCTGGAGTTCGTGAACCGCCAATTCGACATTGGCAGCCCTGAGCTTGGCGTCCCCTATATCTAAATGATTATGTTCGTTAAGCTTATGGAGCTCCTCGTATAACCGGCTTATATGCCGTTTCGGACTCATTTCTCTCCCTCAAGTATCTTTAGAATACGCGAGATGTTCGTCTCCATTGTAGAGACTTTTTCTTCGAATTTTATCCTATGTTCAGTGTTAGCCTTGACTTCCGGTTCCATATCATTGACCGTCTTATAGAGCGCCCCGACAGCTATCAATACACCCGCTACAGTGATTATCCATTTCATTGCCCCGTTGAGTCTTGTCTTTGCCATCTTAAATCCCTTGTATTTTTTTCTTGACTTTCACGATCAAAATATGGTAATTTATGATTATGGAATTTTTCAAATTAACGTTATTTTTGGTTCTCTTTTTTATTATTCTTGATGATTGTTTATGCCGTTATGACATCTATAAATATAAAAAAAGAGACAAATCCCAAAATTATCACTCCATTACCCATCATTTTATCCCTAAAATCGTATCGCTATTTGCGGGTGTATCACTTCTCTTGTGGATATTCTGGTTCTTAATAATACCATTGATTAGATGGTTTTTAGAAGCCGCGGCCTCCATAACCTCTTAATTCCCGTAAAGTAACTTCAGGCGTTTTGTTTTGCTTCATTTCTTTCTCTATTTTATATTTAGCCCGAATCAATCGCGTCATTAAAGCTGCTGCTTCCGGCGAATATCGAGGCATTTTCATTCCCGTACTTAATAATTTAGACCACTTCGGATTAGCTATCATACGGGACAATACTGTCGGAGCTATTAAAACAACTCCACTTTCGCTTGTTAATTCAGGGAGCTTGCCGGAAATAAGCTGCATGGCCGCCCCCGCTTGCATTAACTGTATAACTACGCCCCCGCTCCCGCCTGTAGGTCTTTGTAATATTTCTCCTACACGGCCTATGTCTCTTATTGAGGCAATCTCCTGTCCGTTAAAAATTGTCTTCAGGGTACTATCACCCATTTTATTAAGACGCTTCAAAAAACTTTTCCCCAATACCACACCATCAGCATTTGAGCCTTCCTTAATAAGAGTTTCGAGATATGAAGTCTTTAGCGTATTCCATGTTTTTGGATCTATAACTGCTTTTACTGCTTTTATTTGCTTGCTTGCTCCCGGCCGGAATATTTTCTTAACGGCTACTTCCGGGTTTTCGGCAAGTGACTTAGTAAGTGATTTGACAATTTTTTTATTAAACTTTTCTTGGCCTTCCCGATAGAATTTATTGGCTATCCGCCACGCATTCAGCGCTTCGGGTGAAAACTCTTTCGACCCTTTTTCTATTGCGCTATCTGTCTGTTTAATAAACTGACTTGCAATTCCTAAGGCCTTGTCTCGCGTCACCGCCATAGCAGATCGTTCATCTAACAAGGCGGAGCGCAACGCCTGGGCCTGCCGGAAAGTAATAGAATCATCTAATTGTAAGACTTTTTTTAACAGAGTATCCCCGGCGGTTGTGCTGCCGATACCTTTGCGAATAGCGGCGTCTTTCATTCTTATACGAGCAAACTTTTTCATGTCAACCAAAGAAACTTTTACGCCTTTGCCTAATTTGTCTACTTTAGCATAAGCCGCTTTCGCCGTCGCTTTGAAAACCGACCTCTTGCCTTCTATAGTGTCAAGAAGTAAATCTCCCACATCTTCCGGCGACATTTGCTTTTTAGTACCTTTTGCGATTTGCTCTACTATATCATCCACATATCGACTAAATGCTTCGGGCTGTCCTATAGTTTTTAATCTTTGTAGCTTACCGCCACCAAAAAAGGACTTTTCCGCCATACCCTCTATGGTGTCTATAATTCGTGATTCCGTCATTTGGGCAGGCGTTAAATGCGCTCCACGTTTTAGAAGCTCTCGATTCAGCCTTGTTGCGCCGGGCAAAACTCGTTTCTTTAGAGGAGCTAATAATTTACCACCCGCTCCTGCTATGCCACGACCAACAAGCTCCGATGCACCTTCTTCTATACCTGCTATGACTTGTTCGTTATAAATCTCACTCAATGACATCGATTTATTGCGGCCGATCATTCGATATGCCTGTTGGTATCCCTTACCCCCCATTCCACCTAAAAACGCCCCTGCTGTTGCTCCGCCTGTCACGGCTAAGCCCTTTAATAAAGGGTGGCCGGGCATTCTTGCTCCCGCCTGTGCGCCGATTTTAGCACCGGCTATTCCACCAACAGTCCCACCTGCCATTTGGGGTAATTCTTTTTTAAGATTACCAAAAAAAGTATCATCAACAGGCTCTATTCGGCCTGACCGAATCATCGCATCCAGCAATTGCCCCTTCTCGGCTTGCTGGTTTGCGGTTATTTCTTCCTCAGTAAGCGGAACCGAACGAATACCGGAAGGAGTTATACCGGAAACAGACATAAATCTATTAGCAAATTCAGGATAAGGGACATGCGAATAATGCTTTTCATGCAAAGTCTTCGCAAGTGTCGTATCGTCAACATGATCGTATTCAGGATAATTTTCTCTGAATTCTTTTATATTCATTAGAGTCCCAATCCTAATGGATCCTCACTTTTTCTTATATTCTTGTTCGATATTTCAACCCCCGGTGGCCGTATGCCTGATTGTCCCAATACCTCTTTTCGTCTTTTTTGGAGCATCTCAAGATTTTTATAACTTTGTTCCCATTTAGCTTCCCATCGGGCAGGCGGATCGGTTATAAGCGGGATTTGTTTCTTGATACGATTTGCTTCTACTTCGCTCATTTGAGCGCCCGTAATCTCTTTGATTATGGCATTTTGGAATGCAAAAGTAGCTGCCATCATATCTTCCTGTTCCTTGGTAGTCAATCCCGCCAGCCCCAATACCGGAGTTATACGACCTGCTATTGGTCCTGTTTTTGTCTTTACATTATCATACAATTTCTTCAAATTATTAAGGGCATCTATACTGGCATTTGTCTCTGCTATCGCCGTTCTTTCCGCTGGCGAAGCCTTGCCTATATTGACCGTAGTAGAAGATACTTTTGCCGATGGATGCTCAGTAGTCTCTATCCCTCCTGTTCTCGGATCGAAAACTGATGTCACATCACCCGTAGAAATCGCTCGATAGCCCGGTGAATCTGGTGTTATGAATTTTATTTCGCCCAAAGGCCCGTATTGCATTATAGTCCCTTCGGGTTGTTTATAAGGATTCTCTTTAGGAAGAACTACGGGCGGACTCCATTGCCGTTGCATCTGTTGTTGTATCTGTGCCTGTGCCGCCAAACTGCCGTATCGCCGACTCCTAAGATCATCGTATTTGCCTTGACTTAATTGCTTCAAGTCATAAGCTTCCTTAGTTCTTTCCGAACCAGCCATCCAGTTCTTTATCGCCGGTCCGAGCCAGTCCCATTGACCCCGCATTTGAATCGGCGGCGGTGCCCATCCGTAAAAACTCATATTTATCCCTTTCTAACCAAATATATTCGGATTACCAAGGAATCCGCCACCAAGCGTAGCAAGCGATGGTAATATCTGGCTCGCCATGCTTGGAGTTTGCGTGCCCGGCATCCCGATATAACTATAAGATGGTGTAAATGATTGGTTCATTAACATTTGTACTCGTGGGTCCATGCCCGGTAGCCCCATTTGCCATTTCTGGAACTCGCCCGTAACATCTTGCTGAGCAAGCGCCTGCTGTTGGCTCGCTATATCGGTACCTAAGCCTAAGCCGCTAAGTCCACCCTGTAATTGAGTTTGTGCGCCTTGAAGTCCTAACCCCATACCACTAAGCCCACCCTGTAATTGAGTTTGTGCGCCTTGAAGTCCTAACCCCATACCACTAAGCCCACCCTGCATCTGCGATTGAGCGGCTTGTAATTGTCGAGTTCTGTCATCCTGGGCCGCTCCGAAAGCTTGTGGCGCCATTTGGGCATTAAGGCCAAGACCCATTTGGGCGCCTGCCCGACCGAGAGCATCGTACATGCCGGAACTTCTCGCAGAATCCTGGGCTCCGAAAGCATTGGCTATCTCAGGAATTGTCTGGGTTTGAAATTGATTTTGCGCATAAGCAGATAACGGATCGCCTACCTGTGACATATAATCATCGTAGTTCCATCCCGGCTGATTTAATCCTTCCATGCCCTGTTGATAACCGCTTTGTGCCGTACCAAGAGCCCCCGATGGTATTTGTGAACCACTTAACCCCTGCTGATAACCGCTTTGTGCCGTACCAAGAACCCCCGATGGTATTTGTGAACCACTTAACCCCTGCTGATAACCTTGAGCGGCACCGGATGTTAATGCTCCTGATAAATTCTGTATTTGTTGCGTAAGAGGTTGTGTTTCCGCCGTTAAACTAAACGATGGTGTCGGTCCGGCTTGAGTTAATAAACCCTCTTGTCCCTGTGGATATTGACTGGCTGACTTTATTTGAGACTCCAGATCGGCGATTTGTTGATCGGCCACCGCTGCATTCTGTGGGTACTTTGCCCACCAGTCGGGAGAGGCATATCGCAGTCGTTTTATTTCGGCTAAAGTCTTTTCTAATTGCGGTACGTTTACGTCTGATACCGCCGGCGCGCCGCCAAGTAAAACGTTCATCTGGTCCTGTAATTGCTGTTGCAGAGGACTTAATGTTTGTAACTTTTGAACAGACGCAGGAGTTGTCTCTGTTTCCCAAAAACTCATTTTTAATCTCCAAGTTTTTTCCTTCGTTTCGGCTTAATAAAAAAAGCCCCGACATGCCCACGTGAGCGTGTCGAGGCTGTTCGTTACAATACCTCAGTTTTCTAACTAATTATTTCTTTAACTTACCTCTATATTTTCAGTTAATTTAATTTATATAAATTACCTGTCCTACCGAAGGTACCCCGCCAATCCCCCCGTACCACCAGACGGGAAAGGCTTCCTGTATGAAACAGAACGGATTTCTGTATAACTCAGCGATTTCGCTGGCAGATAGGGCACGGTTGTAAATCATTACATGGTCTATCTTTCCGAAGTAACTCAAACCCGGAGTTGAGTCAGCGGTTACTGCCATAGATGCACGGTCAGGAGCATGGTCAGTCCATGCAACAGCACTCGATCCGACTCCGCCACCATTAACGTAAGCCTTACGGGAAGTTAGTGACTCAAATACAACAACGCCCTGAGTCCAAGTCCCATAAGAATACGTGCCAACCGAATCACAAAATTTATTACCGCCATCATAAACAAAAGCACTGACAACAGTACCTCTTGCCATGAGTGCAAGGTAATGAGTTTGCGATGAGTTAGCTATACTCACGACGGAATTAGTAGTATATGGCGAAGTATGATTAAACCATGCCAGAAGTGTGTATGGAGGTGCAGCCATATTGATTGGAGCGTAAATAGTATCAGCAGTCCACGCTGATATTCCTGGCCCAAACTTGCCGGCTGTCCAAGATGGTTCTGCCGCACCAACTCCAAATACGCCCGTATTCCCATTCCCGCTCAAATCCTGAACTACATTCCCCGCGCCCTCGTTCATCAGCCAGCAGCCGACGAGACCTTTGGTTAAAGGATTGTTCCAGTCAATCTGCTGACCGAGCATGGGCTTTTGCTGATAAGACCACTGCCCAAAAGCCGTTGAACACAATAATAATAAGATTAGTATTTTCCTTATCATTCTATATCATCCTCATTAGCATAATCTACACGGCAGGCATAATTAGCATCTGCGTCCCGGTTATAGAACAATACCTTTGCTTCGTCACAACCATTCGGCAACAGAATATTCCACTGGCTTACAACCTGGTAGATGTCTGCGGTGTTTTCATGCGTGGTCACTAAATCATCAATAACAGTAATAGAGACATCGTTACTAAATGTGCCGCCCCATACCACTAATTCCGAGTTCGCTAAAGTAGCATCTTTTATAAAGAAAGTGTCACCTATTCGTGCGGCTTCATCAAAGTTAGTTGTAGACGATAACGGTATTACTGCTTGTGCCGCCGCGGCCTGTGCGTCAACATCGATTGTGACTGCCACAGCCACATCTGCCTTATATTCTACCCATTCACGCCATCCATCGTCTGCTGCTCCATATCTGACAAACACTATGAACCCAACAGAACCGGCATCGGCAACTGCTCCTATATTCACCATAGCAACATTAAGCACAGACGACAACGTATCGGTATACGTATGCACACCTGTTTCAAGAGACATTGCGGCACTTGCAGTATCGTCGAGAAGGGTCCAGTCATACAACTCTCCCTGAGATTTGGTGATGTCAACCGCACTGGCCGATGCGCAAAGCAAAAGCACTATTAAAATTACAATTAGCTGTTTCATTTCTTTACTCCTTGTATTTGTCCATATTTACCGGTCCGGGAATTATAATTCCCTTCTTTTTGAATTCTTGCCATAGTTTCTGGTCATCTTGCGGCCACTTCGATCCTTTTGCGATTCAATCAACATCTGATAAGAAATATCCACATATACTTATTTTGACCCATCCGGGATCGTCCGTATCATCAAAGTCTATTAAAATTAAATGGTTGGCCTCGACGGTTGCCGCTGTAATCGTAGTTTCTGTCGTATAGTACATCCCCGTACCGTCAGTAGCAATTTCAACAGCATCTATAGTTGCATTGTTCGCTCCATCTCCATCTTCTTCCTCGACATTAAGAGTAGTATCGTCCGTATCAGACCACGCCTCAATCTTCGTAACAACAAAAGACATGCCCGTTTCGTTCGACCATATAGGACAGGCATCACGAGTGGCGTCCGCTAAGTCGTTGGGTGTGATTATCGTTGCCTGAAAGGACTTTTGCTGCTGGCACATAGCTATTTGTAACGGAGTATTGCCGCCGTCTATCGAACGAAGAACAACATCGTTAGGCTCATTGGCGCCATCGGAGTCTATCGAGAACTCGCCAACGGCATCAACATCAGGGTCGGTTCCCGCCGCCGGTATGATAGCCTCTGTATAAATAAGAGTTACATCCGCCAATTGACCTTCTAATTCATCCAGAGCATCAATCTCGGCTGTGGTATCGGCCCCTGTAATTGCTACCAAGCCGGTATAACCACTGATATCAGCCTGTAACCCACCCCATTCATGCTCAATAGTCCCGGCGTCAAAAAAGGCCGTTGCCGAATCGCCGGTAGCCGCATCTATAGATGTAAGTGAAGCGCCACCACCTGAAAACTCCGTAGCCGTCACCGTTCCGGTCGTTGCGACATCCTGATCGAATTCAAAGTCGGCATTGTCCTCATCGTAAGTCAAAACACCATCCGATGTATCACCATCAAAAGTCAGGGTGTAATCTTCATCACCGTTATCCCCTATAACAACTCCAAGTCCTACAGGATTGATTATAATATTACCCGCCGAGTTAGTTAAAACCGCATCCGTATCATCATTGTAAAGTTCAATATACTTATCGTCACCATCGGACTGTACCCTCAAGATGCCCTTCTCGCCAGCGTCCTTGCCTTGTATGTTTACAATAGCATCAGTATCTTCGCTATTTCTTAAATTCAAAGCGCCGTCTGACCAAACAATATCTATATCTGTGCCCCCAAAATTAAAATAGGCCGAATCGCTATTATCAGCAAAGTTAATCTTATAAAGAGCGGTATTGCTTATAACGCCTCCGCCAGATAGAGTTATCGAACCATAACTATCAATTTTGAAAATTAAATCATTGCCACTTCCTGAATCATCATAAATAGCAATAGGTATATAATCCTCATCGTTATTTGTTGCCGTAGTAATTTCAAGGGCTATGACATCTGTTACACCTGCGCCAAGTCCTGTAACATCAAGTATAAGGCCACTCTTCGGGCCACCGTCATCAGTCACACCTATATCTATCGTCTGTGTATAAGTAGTGAAGTCAACCGTCGCAGCAGCATCAGGATCGCCTATATCGTCCCATGCCGTGGCCCCACCACTGTCGGCATCCGGCGCCCACGTGAAATTAGTCGCCGCGTGATTGTAAGTCAAAACATAGTTATCTTCCCCTTCGCCGGGTGCGTTGGTGACGTTAAGATGTTCTTCATCTATTGATCCCGCGGCGTAATCAGCGGAATCAATAGCATCATCTTTAATATCCGCACTTACTACCGTACTGTCCGCCAATTCACCTTCAGCGATATTACCCCATGTTACCTCTCCGCCTGCCGCAAGGTCAGTTAAGTTGGCCCAGTCCAACTCGGCATCGCCGACAGAATCGTTGGGAAGAACGATTTCAGCATTACCCGTACCGTCTGTTGTGAAAGTGATAGTATCTGTAGTAGCATCACCAACCACCAAGGGAATATTACCTGTATTTATATTCCCACCGCTAACCGTAATATCTAATGCAAATGTCCAGTCCGTTGCGGAACTTGTGATTGTATTACTCTGGTCGTTCTGGCCGTAGATAATCGAGCCGTCAGCAAGGTATATATCGCTGAATTCCAAATCGGCAGTACCAATATCCGCACCATCTGCAGCGTCCGGCGCGAATAGATTGGCCGATATAGTACCACTACCATCCACACCCACTACGGCGGTAAGTGAGCCCGCATTTATAGACATTGTGCCATCGGTTAGAGTAGCTCCCTGTACCGAGCCAGTAGAAACAGTATCGCCGTCTTGCTGGATTGAAAAGACTACTCCGCCGGCATCTTCGCATTTGAAATAGTCGGCGTTGGCCTGATTGTCGTCTACGCTGTAGAGTAAATGTAAGAGATATGTATTCGCAGCTAAATCAGCATCTGAATCGTTAATTGTAAAAAACGACCCCGCGCTATCCTCGGCGACAGTCCACGTAACCGTCTCATCATCGTCAAAGTCAATTGTGGTTGCAGCGTCCGGGTCGCCTATATCATCATAAGCCGTATTGCCGCCAGTAGCATCTACTACCCACGTAAATCCACCGGTTCCGGCATCATAAGACAGAATATAATTATCAGTTGGGCCAGCAGTACAATCAAGAGCCGCTTCCTGAATTGTATCGTCTTTAATATCGGCATCGACAATAACGGCGTCAGCAATTTCGCCCTCGGCTATATTGCCCCAGACTACAACACCACCGTCACCCAAGTCTGTGAAATCAGCGAAGTTTATATGGGCGTTATCAATCGAATCGTCGTTGTAGTGTTCCGAATCAATACCGTTATCAGCTATTTTGGTCTCATCAATAATATCAGCAGCTAAATGTTCTGCATCAATAGAGCCCCCTGCGTAGTCGTCCGAGTCTATCGTATCATCTTTAATATCTGCACTTACCACAGTCGAATCAGCCAACTCGCCCTCGGCGATGTTCCCCCATGTTACCGCACCACCTTCGCCTAAGTCCGTAAATGCACCCCAGTCAAGACTATCAACGTCTATGGTATTGTCGGCTATCATCTCGCCGTCGAGTAAGTCCGAACCATTATCAATCTGGTTTGCTCCCAACGAAAACGCAGTAGTGGTAGCAACGGTCAGCCCCGCCTGGGCTTCCAAAAGACCTGTAACGTCCAATCCCCCCGTTAGAGTCCCTACGGCCTCGCCTGAGTTACAAACTAAGGTTATGTTGAAGTTATCCCCATCCTCATATATCGTCAGCGTACCGGCGTCGTAGAGGCTCAAATCGCCCGCTACTGACGTGGCCGTGCCTATAGTAGCGGCCCCGATGATATTCACGGCATGGCTAAAGGTCATAAGCCCGTTACCGGCAGTCATTGTATGGTTCGTCCCGGAAACGTCGAATGTCCATATATTCGATGCGTTGGCGTTATCGCTCCAGGTTACGGCGTCTAGTTCCGTTGGGTCAAAGGCGATAGTAAAGTCAGTTCCGGCCCCGGCACTGGATAAATCAATAGCAAGCCCTTCGGTTCCCGTCAAATCCGCCTGAGCCATAAGAGGAAATATTAGTAAAATTAGTACAATCAATATCTTTTTCATTATCTTTGTCCTATGGATACACGACATCTTCACCTGCATAAATCACATCCTCGCCAGCATAAATCACTTGTTCCTGCCCCCATGCCGATAACGCCGCCCGCTTCCACTTATTTGTATCGACTGCAACATAGATATAACTCGAATCCCACGCAATATCGCCCTTCGTTCCCGGTGCGGTGGAGCCTACTGGTGTCTGTGACGTGGCGATATTGATTTCATTGCCGGACAATGTGATCGTAACGAAAGTCGAGTCTGTGGCAACGATGGAGTCAGTTGTTACCGTACCGGCCGTTACCGTACCGGCCGTTACCGTACCGGCAGTCGTAACATTTCCAGCGGTTAGAGTTCCTGAAATCGTAATGTCCGTAGAAGTGAAAGTAAAGTTATCTTCCGTCCACGTTGCTATTTCCGTCCACGTACCATCTATCTTTTTCTGGATCTCAAAAGTGTCTTCATCAACGGCTATCATTCGCCATGTACCATCTGCGTAATCTCCATCGGCATCCGGGGACGCGAAATATCTCGTAGAAGGATTGTTTAAGTCTATACCGTGATTAACGGCGTCCCTGATTTTATCTAATATAACTTCCAACTCGTTTACTAAAGCCCTTATATAAAGATTGGTTTCGTTCGGATCGTTGCTGAGAATGTTTTGCTCCCAATAAGGCAAAGAGACTTCATCCACCTTGTCTATCGAACCAAGTGCTATCCCACAGAACAAAAGTATGAATATAATTCTCATAAGTTCAATTCAGGCCCCGGAGTAAAGAACGGCATTATCGCATGTATTCGAGGCCGGTTATTTCTCTCATCGTGACTTATCTTTATCCGGTGGAAATCACCTGCCTCTCCGTTCGTATGTAAAGTCGTCCAGAACTTATCGCAATCGTCGTCGTCGGAATCGCAGGATAAAGTCCGGGTATCCCATGCCGTCGAAGTCGTATTTTTATAGAAAGATACTGTAGCCGAAGCATTCTCATCGTTATCTACGAGAAAAGCTATCTTGCCCAGACGTGCCTGCTTGTTTTGTTTGATATATGGATTCCATCGAGACGATTGAATATCAATATCTATCGTCCCCGCGGCGGTGTCCGTGCCGTCGTAGTCACCCGTATTCATTTTGTAAATCGTGCTTTCCCGCGTGCCCATTAGAGTAAACGGGAAAGGGTCGCCGAATATCTCGCGCGAGTCTATAGTCATTGCACTCATTAAAGCTGCATCGGCTGAATAGACGTCGTCGGCCTCCGTCCATACCGGTACTTTCTGATTATCAAAAGTACCAAGACAGTGAACGGGATATTTATTAACACACCACGTCTGCTCGATAATATTATAATCGAGTATCCTGTCGGGATAATCTTCGCCGGAAGATGTATAAGTGAAATATACATGCTGGTCTTCCACAACATTAAGGGCTGTAGAATACTTTAATTTCGTATTATCGAAATCGTCTACAATATCCCTCACTTTGGTAAGGTCGAGGTATTGAACCTTAAAACCGTCGTAAAAGATGATATTATTCAAGCCTATCACCGCTACACCGTCGCCGAACTCCACCGCCGAATAAGGTGCCTGAGAGCCTATCGTACTACTAATTTTCTCCCATCTGAGGGGCAGGTCGGTATTACCTGTCGTTCGTATCTTCCAGAGACTTCCCGTATAACGTCCCTGAAAGAACACCACGATATCTTTGCCAACCCAACCTGCGGAATAGATCCTTTCCTCTGTAGGCGCGTCAATATACCCCCCACCCGAAGCGGCAAAGTCCGTACTTAGAACCGGCGAATACCTACACCTCTGTGGCTTCCAGTCACCGAACTCCACCGTATCAAGCAAGAGCATCCTGTCGTTTTTTATGAAAATATACCTACAGGTATTGACATGATTTCTCTCATCGTCGTCGTTTACCTGGATGTTGAAACGTGAAATATTTCCCGAACCCGTGTACTTAAAGACTTGGTCTACGTTGTTACAAAAATATGCCGTTCCAAACCAGTTGGCAAAAGTAAAATAATCATCTGTGCCGCCGGTAAAGTTTGTACCTTCTACATATACATCAAATATAGTGTAAGCAGTACCGGTTGCTCCCCAATACACGCCAGCATCAGCCGTTTCTGTGCTGTTTATAAATACCTTTACATACCTGCCATTCTTATCAGTTGAATTTATTACCACCCAATCATCTGTGTCCTGCCACGTCGTTATTTCAGTCGCTACGGCAGTATCCCAATTATCAGGATCGTTAGAGATATAAACATCTATATCTGTGGGGTCATAGTCCTTTTTTGAACGACCTCTAATTTGCGTAATGAGTTCAGATTCCCCTAAATCCAAAATAAACCAGTGAGTTGTATGAGAATCCGTCCCGAAGTGTATCCAATAATCATCCCCATCTAATGCTTTGACAAGAGTGGTTATTCCTGTATCCCCACAATGACTATAATACTCGTTACTCGATACCCCAAACCAATCACTCCCACCTGTAATATCAGCCATAGTCCCATCTACGGGATTATACCTATTGACGTTTGTGGTATCGAAGATTAAGAGCTGAGGCATACCGCCCTTAACATAGGTGTGAATACCCATTATCGAAGTATCGGTCTGAACCGTAGTGCCATGTAACATCGTGGCAAATAACTGATAGCCCTGCCTTTTCTCCAGAACTCCTTTATTAACTCTGGCATTTATTAGTGTGGGAAAGGCATCCTGCGGGCTTAGCCACGGCTCCATACCAATAGACTTGCCCGTAGAAAACGGGGCTATCAGGAAAGGCTCGTATTCCTGAGCTTTAACAACCGAACACAACAATAATAATAATATGAATTTTTTCAACTTTGTGACCCCACTACACTACCATCGGTAATCGCCGTCGGCGCCGACGTATGCACCCGAAGGTCGCCGTCGTTGTGAACGAAAAAGTAATACGGTGTGCCGTCAGACGAGTACAGGCATATATAAGCAAATTCGTTAGTGTCTTTTCTATACAAAGTCAGAATACCTTCTTCTGTGCCATCCGCACCGATATTCACCGCACCACCTGAAATTGTAGCATCTCCCGTAGCGTTAATAGTTGTATGGACGCCCGTTTGAGTAGATGCGTTAAAATCGTGCTCGGCGCCGATAGCACTTTCGAGAACGGCCATATTGGCACGTATCTCGCCGGCGGCATCGTTCCATGCCGAATTATCGCCTGGAAGAGTCTTGTCCCACGCGCCCATGAGATACGGAAGCCACGCAATGAGAATTACGGGGATTATCCAAAGTCTTTCTTTCTGTGAATTCATTGTCTTACCTCACGTAAATATAAACATCAACAGTCATCCCGGATTCTCCTGGATCGCCACTTGGCGTTACGGTAAAAGTTAAAGTCCCACATACCAAAAAGGGATTGAAGGAAGCGTCCTGAGTTCCCTTATTGCTTAACGCCGTATAAACGGTAGTAGCGCCTTCAGCTATCGCAGCCTGTGAATATAATGTCCCCGACTGCGCCGAAGCAATTGCAACCGTAGCCGTAGCGTCACCGTCATTGTCATTTACTTTGACCTCTATTTGTTCTACAATTCCGTTTACATTATAGAGATACGCAGTCGTAGCGGTAGTTACGTCATCGGCGAAACTCTGTTGGGCTAACTCGTACCTCGAAACCGGAAATTTCGGGCCTTCATTTCTGTGGTCGTAAGTAGCCGCCATTAACAACGGAACTAAAATCAACAACCATAAGTTATTCTTCAGAAAATTCATTTTATCTCCTTACAGGAAACTCGGTTCTGCATATTGCGGTTGGTTTTGACGCCATAGCTTGCCGGAGATTTCGCTTTTCATTTTATCGAATTCAACTTGTAAGTTATCTGCCTGTTTATGATCCTTTTTAACCAGACGAATATATTCAATGGCCGAACCCAATGCTATCAACGGTCCCCACGCTATATCAAGAGGCGCATCCTCGGTATCCAAGGCATCGGGCCTGATTATCTCCGGCGCTTTTATCTGCATAATCCTATCGGCTTTAGGACGAACGTACAGGTATTCGTCGTAGATAAGACATGCCTGTGGTGTTCCCCTGTTAGCGGCCTTGCCGTCTGTATAAGTATCCGTTACATCGGTGTCGCTAAGTGCCGTCGTACCCGGAACGAATCCGCCTGAATCGGTACTGATAACCGTGACATATCCCATGAAACAACTATCGCTATCGGCGGCGGGAAGACCTTCTACCGCCTCGCCCGCCGTACTGTATCCGGTAGAATTGTCATCGGCCTCGGCAATAGTAATAGTACCGTCAGAATCTATCTTTAATGAGAATGCCCCGTATTTATTTTGAGGAACGGTATTAAGACCGGTAAACGATACTTCGCTCGAACTCTTATTGTAAGAAACCCCGTTCAATTCATAAACAAAGTCGCTATGCTTAACGGCGGTTGTATCCGATGTACCTACAACTAAAGTCGGGCTCGTAATAAATTGCTCGTCTTCGGGATATTCCCTGAAAAATCTGTCCTTATTGCGGTACATCATTATCTCGGAATTATTGACTTTCACCGGCTCGTCTATTCTAAGATCGGTCTGGGCAAGCTGATATTTGCCATCGTCGTTAACCGCCGTACTCTGCGTATACCAGTCGTGAAGCAAATCAAGCTCTACTTGCAGTGGGAACCGATTGCGATAATAGGCGTTGATACGCTTATAACCGTTTACGGCGGTCATACCGGTAGTTGACGAAATGCCTGTTATCTTCCGCCATTCGGCTAATATTTCCGTTAGCACCCATGTGTATTCCGATGCAGCCATAAAAACCTCAAGTCAGGTCGGTAAGTGGGGTCCGAAAACCCCACCCACCAACATAAGGAAAACTATAACATAGTTCCTATTCATTCGGGTCTATCGGCTTCGGGGGAATTAACGGCAACGGATTAGTAGCTGGTTTCATTTTAGCCTTCATTTGGGCAAACCAAATCTGGTTCTCCGAAATCCGTCTCTTTAATTTCAATTCCTCATCAACTATTCTCAAGACCCTGATTCTCTCTTTTGCATCTACCTCGGCCTGTTCGTCTTTAGACAAATTTTTCTGGCTCTGATAGACAACAAGCCCAAGCGATACAACGAGTACCGCTATAATCCCTGTAACTAACATAGTTTTCCAGTTCATAGCTTTCCCTTTCAATTAAAGACCTAATTCCGCAGTCGTATGGCTTCTGTAATAGGTAATTACCACCAAGGGACTGTCACCTGAGTTGCCCCATTCACCATTGCCGGTGTTATGCAAGACAAGAGCCTTGTTCGTAGATGCGGCCTCAGTAACTAAAGCGCTTGTAGTGGGAGCAGGCCCGGCAAAACACACAGTATCTTCCGTCGCATCGGCAAGGCCGGTTGCCTCTATTACATCTGAGACAATAACACCTGTTGTGTTTTCGTACCTAACGGCTAAATTGTCGTCGCTTTCGGTATATGCAGTGGCTCCGTAATCAAGAGCGACTATAACTTTAACGAACTCATGCATTTTACCGGCTTCGGCAGCTACTAATTCCTTGGGTGTGGCGCGAAGATTGTCAGCTTGCTCTGCCGTAACTGCGACCACTGTTTTACGGAGCACATCATCAGGCAACGTAGTTGACCCTGTAACGGCAAGAGAGTAATCGCCTGTCACAGTTACCGTCATATCATCGCCAACGGTTATTCCCAAGTCTCCGGCTTCATTTCCTGTAGGTTCAATGTCGATAGAGCCAGCAGCGGCTTTAAGAGTAATACCGCCCACATCAGACAATGCGTATATCGACTCATCGCCCGTACCCTGATCGGAATGTATATTGATTTCCTCCGATGCTCCGCCGTTGGCGTGAAGGTAAATACCTACGCCATCGGCGTCAGTTGATACAAGAGTAATAACATCCTGAGCATCGATAAGGATATCACCGTTAGCAGCACCGTCGGCAAGTAAAGTAATCCCACCGTTGGTTGTTTCTAACTTCGCGGCTTCACCGGCTACCGTACCAGTAACATTAACGTGGAAGGGCAAAGTAGTTCCTGTCATGGTGAATAACGACAAGTCACCGACAACCGTAAGAGAATCGGCACTTGCATCCCATGTAATCAATTCACTGGCCGTCTTGCCGTATACCAAAAGGTCTGTGGTATTGGCTGCCGAACCAAGATGTATAGCGAAGTCATCGTCGGCATCAGAAGGAATAACCCTCAAAACCTCGGAAGCATTGTCGATATTCCATTCGGAATCCGAACCGATTATAAAGTCGGAATTATCGTCAAGCATAATATCCGCAGCTACCATTTCCAAACGGTCATCCGATTCATCCCATAAAGCGTAATTCACTGTAGTATCACCATAGAGATATACGTCAACACCTTCGGCGTCGGCCCCGAAATACCACGTATCGGCCGATTGGTCCCAATTGACCTGCTGAGAAGCGGTAGCTCCGTAGAATATTACATCCTGTCCGTGATCGTCGGCACCGAACTTAAACTGACCGTTATTGGTATCGCCGGACGCGTCGAACCACGTAAAAGCCGATGTATCCGCCGCCGTTGACATGAGCTTAAAATCGGTAGCTGTAGTACCATCGCCTATCTGAACGGCGTCGTTGGCCGTCGTAGCCACAAGAATTAAATTATCCGTAGTCTCATCAAAGTCTACGGTAAACGAATCCGTAGCTCCGTCACCGAAGATAATCATATCATCGTCGTTCATTCTGAGATCATAAGCGTCGAAAATAACCTCTGCCGCGCTCGCATCCCACGTCGCATAAGATGTGTTCGTCGAAGCGTATATCCTGAAGTCCATCGAGTTAGTCGAACCCAAATAGATTGCACCGGTATTGTCGGTAGCCGCCTCGATGAGCATATTGGTTTCATTCCATTTGATACCAACGTCCGGAGCCCCATCGTGGGCACCGCCTATACCCAAGACCGCATTGTCCTGGAAGATAAAAGTGTCTCTTGACGTATCCCATGCAACATCGTAAGTGTCGTCGAATAAGACGTCCGATGCACTAACCAAAAGCTCACCGGAAGTCGTAACCCCGACAAACGTTGCTGCTCCGGCAATGCTGACATTCCACGTGTTACTTGTACCCTGAATGTCATAGCCTGCGGTTCCGTCTATCTGAAGACTGACCGAAGTCGAAGCATCGGCGGCATTGGTAATTTGCATAGCATCGCCGTCGTTAGTAGCATCATCATAATCAATTAACAATGCAGGCCCGGAAGTTGAATTATCGTCAACTTCCAACTCTATCGACGTGCCGTCAACCTCTATCTTCTTACCGGTATTATAAGCCTCGTCGAGACTGTTACCCGATGCCGAAGCAATGGCCGTCCACGAAGAACCGTCCGTAGTGAAATACAGGGTATCGGTATCGTCGTTGTAGTAAACCACACCTTCAGTCGCATCGGAACCCGAAGGGGCGGATGTTCTCGGCGTAAACGTGTACCAGTCGGTGTTGACGTTATCATTCAGCCAGTTGATAAGGCTCTCGATATTAGAGGCTTCCTCGAAAGTGATTTTTGCCGCTATTGCATTGCCTGCCAATACCAATATCAATAATACTACTATGCTGACAAGCGTTTTCATTAACGTAAATCCTTTCTTTTTCCTTGTAGCTTTAGCCCGAATTGGCTTTGACTTTTTCGGTCTGTTTATCGGTTTGGGCGCCGAAATTAGATCATCTATTCTCGACGTCAATTCATCTATTTTGCTTTTATCCTCTTTGATATTTTTTTCATTATCGACAATCTGATTGCGAAGTCTCTGCATTTCTGCAACTACTTCCTCTGTGCTATCAAGCTCGTCGATAGCGTAGTTTCTATTCTCCATTTTTTTCCTTTCCCGGAGGTTTGGCCTCCGTACTGCCAAGTTGAGCAAGCTGTCCCTTACTAAACTGAATTTCCAGCGTAAATCTTGAATTGACAACGGGAATACTACCGCTTTGCATCCCGGTCGCCTGGTCAATGATTGGCTTGGACGTCGTGTACGTAAGAGACTTCAAATGCTCAATTACAGACAATGGCAGTACGTAAATCTCGCCGTGGAAAAGGTGCCAGTGCGGAGCTTTCCTGAATCCGTATTTATTTTTCTGACCGTAAAACCCGTAAGGTTCGGTAGAAGAAAATTCCAAATCGGCGCGGGGAGACTGCATATTATAGAACTTCACATGGAGAGGCGGATCTTCTGTTATCAACGCCTTTTTGCCCGATTCGTTGCGTTCTGCAACAAGATCCATCGTCATTTTAAGCGATTCGAGATTTATTTTTCGGGCGTTTTCCTTTTGGGAAGACTCCACAATTAACAACTTCTCTTTAATGGTCTGCACATCGAGCGATGGGTCTACGTTAAAACCCATACCTTCACTCGCGTACCGAATCATTTCTTCTTTCGTCATTTTTTCCAGTTTTTGGGCCAGTGTCATATCGACAGGGGCTGCGCTTTGTACTGCCATCATAGTTCTCCTAATTAATCGTTTGCATGTTTGCCTACGGGATCATAGGTCGCTGAATCTCTTTCGGGGGCGTCACTGTCCCATAGTTCTGCTTCCCATGTCCACTCGTCGGAGTCGGTACTAATATCAGCGCCGATAGTAATGCCTTTGGCGCCGACGTTCTTGAGCTTCTCTTCGCGGCAAATCCACGTATTCGTACCGTCTGACGTCGTTTCGCCTACTACGGTTCCCCACGTCGGCTCCGTGCCGTAAACACCGGCAGTAACCGTGCATTCGTAGACAAAGCCGTTATGGACACTCGGTCTTACTACCGTACCCACTACAGAAGTGCTTCTCGCAGTTGGCGCAGTAGCGCCAGCCACGAAATCGGCAGCAATTGTCGCAGCCACTTCACCGTTGCCGTTAGGCGCGGGTATCATAGCCTTAACAGCTACTGTATTGTAAGCTGAGAAACCACCGGCGGCACTTGCGAGCTTTGTTAAGGCCCCGCCACCTGCGGCACGTGTCATACCGTACTGGCCGTAATCGTTGGCAGTATCTCCGCGAGACTTGAGCCACTCATAATTTACAGCGTTAGTCTCTTCAAGCTTTGCTACTGCAACAAACTTGTCCGGCACAAAACCAATATCTATATTGATAGCGTTTCCGTCGGCTATCAAATTGCCGCCTACTTTAATCATCTTATTTCCTTTCAAATTAGGCGTTAATGTTTACGCGGCAGTGCATTTCAAAACATGGACATAGAGATCGTTAAGAATTCTCGGTACGTTCCACATTTTCCATCCGACTGTAGTTTTCTGCTCTAACGGGTCGGTTGGAGCGTGAACTATGCTCTTTGCATTGCCGCCGCTAATGTCGATTGTGGCGTAAGCATCCCTGCCGATAATCGGGCATGAATATACCGAGCTTGAAACGTAACCTTCCGTACTGGTAAGCCACCTGATGTTATGGGTATATCCCCATTCCTGTTCGGTAACGCCCTGATAGCCGGAATAATTAGCAACCGCCCTGAAACCGACAACGGCCTCGATATCGTTCTCAAGATCGGTATCGGCCATAGCCCAATAAGAAGGTCTTACCGGTGCCGTACCCTGGCCCTGGGCGGGTCGAACAAGCTTGGTCATAAACTTCGCCCTTTTCTGCCGCATAACCTTTCGAACGGCCTTGATATCGGTAGCATTGAGTAAGGTTCCCGTTCCCGAACTATTGGAACACGTTGTCGAGGAGGCCGAGCTTACCAAAACGTCTCGCGTGATCTGGTCTAAAGTTGCCTGCATCTGGTCCGCTTGAAGTTCAATTTCTTTGGTGATATTCGGATCCTCTACAGTCAAATCGACCACATCGGTAATCGTGCAGAAGTCTCCGTATTGACTAACCTCGGCAAGTAAGTCAATCTTGCTTTGCTTGTGACCGTTGGGAGTAATACCCTCGGTTATCGGCGTAGACGCAGGACTGTACCTGTTGTAGCGCCGGAACTTCATCGTATTACCGCTCTTGGCCTTTATTGACTTCTTTATTGCGAACCGGTTGTAAATGTACTCCGGGTAAGACGGTTCGAGTAGAACCCTGTCGTAAGTGACTGCTACCGCAGGATCGACCTGAAGTGTTGTAGTAATATTGTCAGCCATGTTTATTCCTTTCTTTAACCGGCCCTCGCCGTAATCTTGGCCTTATACTCAGCAAATTCCTCGTCCGACATGCCTTTTATCATCGCCGCTTTATCAAGAGTTCCGCCGCCGGTCGCAGCTTCACTTATAGATGCCTGACGATTAGCGGCGTTGATAGCATCTTTAGCGACTGATGCCGCTTGTTTTTCGGCTTCGATAGGATTAAGGGTTTTCATATCCATTGTGACGAGTTCGTAAATTGCCTGTGGCGCATTGGGGCCATTCAATATGGCTCTGGCCGCTTGTGGATATTTCTCAAATACCCGCCGCATTGGCGCGGCAGGAACAAAGTTCCCACTTGCATTTATGGAACCGACGACTTCACCGAAATCAGGATGCGCAGCAATAAAAGCTTCTCTCTGGGTCTGGACGCTTACCATATTCAGCATTTGATTAAAGACCTGCCCGTTCTGCTCTGTTGTCAGATAAGGTTCGTTTTCAAGTCCTAACCTCTTTAGTGTTTGCACGTACGGATCGTCCTGGGATTGAGGCTTTGTTTCCATTCGGGCAATTAAAGCCGCTCTTTCCGCCTCAAGAGCCGCAACCCTCGCATCACTTTCGTTTTTCGCATCGTTGATTTCCTTAAATCTTTCGTAAGGAACATTTTTGTCAGTGGCGACTTGACTTACGCCCTTGTCAGTGGTGGTCTGACTTACACCTTTGTCAGTGCCGGATTGACTTACGGCTTTGCCGGTGTCGGATTGGCTTACGGCCGGGTCGGTGACGACTTGACCCTCTTTAACGTCGGTTTTTTCATTTTCCATGATTTTTTCCTTCGTTTTGGTTTAATAAAAAAAGCCCCTGACTACCTCGCGTGAGGTTGCCAAGGGCGTTTGTTACGTTACCTTTGTAAACTAACTAATTGTATTTACTTTATTTTTATCCTTTATGTAAAGTCACGGCGTTTCATGGTTTTTCTACCTTGTATATCCTGGTGCCCTTCTCAATTGTTATGCACATGTCATATATTCTAACATGCGGATCATCTGATTCAGGTCTTTCTATAGCTATCTCAACATCCTCCTTGACCTCGTAATACTCCGGCCATGTCGGGATTGATTCGATGAGTTGAGCCAAGATACTTTTCGGTTCTTTCGGCTCTTTCGGCTCTAAAAACTGTATCTCTCCATCTGGTGCATTTGTGTCAAGTTCGTAACCCAACGAAATCATATTCTTCACTTGTTCTTTTATTATTTCGAGAACAAGGTCTTTGAATTCTATGTCATATTCTATTGGCTCGTTCGGATCGGCATAATCATCAAATATTTTTCCGCTATGATAGAGTGTCCATATATCTGTTTTTTCGTTTGGATCGCCTTTATATTCAGGAATATCTACACTCTGTTCGTTCGGTTCGGTGAATTTAACTGTAATTGGTTCGTTGAAATCATATTTGTCAGAAACAAAATATTCCATCAACGTTTTGAATATAATTTCAATCGAATCTTCCGCATTTCTACTGCTCGTTATTGTGTGTGTGTTCGGGTCATAATTAATTACAACTTCCTCGCATTCATACTCGCACCATAAATCATCGTTTTCTTTTGTTGACAACTCGCATTGTGTCTCTGGTACAATTACCTCAAAAACTATATCAAAGTCGTTTACATCTTCACACTCGATATCTTCCGCTTTCGTCATATTTTCCGTCTTCCACACATATACGGCAAGAATGACGAACAAAATCGTAACCGCTATGGATAATTCCTTTAATCTCCGCATAGTTTTCCCTTTCCGAATCTTTCTACGTAACTCGATTTTATCTCACCTTCGGGATGAAGGTTAAAGACTATCTTTGCATACTCTTGTGGAAACGCCCGCAAGAGCATTTTTTCGCATCTATCAACAACTTTTTGTTGCTCTACTGTCAAAATAAAAAGCACCTTAACTCATGCGGAGGATATAGTCCCCTGCGATATATATAACTGTCGTATTTATGCCTCTTCCACATTTTGACACACCAAAAAAGATTAGGCTTGCAACACGGCCCATGTCTAACAAATCTTGCAAAAGGAGTCAAGCACCAATAACTCTTTTTTGAGCCGTAATAAAGGCGCTATCCGAAAAAGAAACGTATTATAAACCTAATCTGTCTCAACTATAATCCCTTATAGGCATATTTTGTGCCGACTCGGAAACCAAATCACTGATACATTCACCGGCTTCACCAATTGTCGGCTTATCGGGTGGTAAAGCGTAAAGGCATTGGGCTAATCCTATCCTGTTATCGACTCTCCACAACAAAGAGCCTATTAATTTCATTAAGGGCGGCTCGTCAATTATATTTATAACACAACGCATAACTTTCTTACCGGACAAATCCATGGTTTTCGTCGGTCGTATAACGTTTCTATTTCCTGCCGGGGGACCTTCGTAACCATTATTAATTATAACCAATAGATAGTACGGCTTTCTCCGAAATTGATTGGCGTTAATAACTTTCTCAAGGTTCCTGTGAAGCTCTTGAGTACACCAGGCATGAAAATCGCCATAGGTTATCATAGTTTATTCTTTACCCTTTCGATTCATTCTCGCTATTTCGAGATTAGCCTGAATCTCCAATAGCCTTATAGCGTTATTTTCCCCGGCCTGCCGCGACTTCTCGCGCATGTTCTGTATCTTCTCCATAGTAGTCACTTTATCATAAGCGGCTTCGGTAGTATTTTCAATGGCGGCCGTTCTTTGCTGCTCGGCCAGCATCCTATCGTTTTGCATATCGGTTTGCAGCTTTTGGATGGCAAGCTGCTGCATGGTATTTTGTATTTGCTGCTGCTTTTGGTTTTCTACAGCACGTTGCTTTTCCTGCGCCTCTACCTCTTTTAGTACCTCTGACTTCTGCTGGATGGGAGCCATCTTGAGTAAATGCTTCCACGAGAGCGGGCACGGATCCTGTAATCTCACACCTAATTCTTTTAAGGCCACGGCTTCGGCGTAGGCCATTGCCCTTTGTGTATCGCTTATCATGCCTTCGGCAACTACACAATCGTATTTGCCGAACATCCTGTTATAGAAAGCCGGGGTGGGCTTCTGATTGATTATCCTCTCTATTTTACTCGGTGGGTACTGTTGAATCAGCCGGTTCATCTTCCGACCTATCATCTTAATCGTAACTCCTCTGTTATCGAATAAATCCCTTAGCCCTATCAAACCGGCACCTACTCGCAACTTGGCTAAGACCCCGGCCACTTTAAGATTGCCATTCGCGGGCATACCAAACATTTCTTCATTGATATTGACTATCTTGGGTATACCCTGATTTATCGAATTCCAAACATCTAACATGCCGGGCGGGAAACTCGGTACGGTTCTATCTCGATAACGAGCTTCTTTTATAGCGTTTTTCTTGAATTGTCTCGGATGACCACTGCCCGTTACCAAAGAATCCCTTTCGTCAACCAAGGTATTTTCCTCGAAATCCATACCGGCGCCCGCCTGAGATTCCATCCAGGAAATTATACTCATCATCCTCTTGTCAGAGGCCTTTTGTGAATCCACAAGTCCGTGAATAAGGCCCTGTAATTTCATTACCATGCTATCCTGCTCGGCGTCCAAATAACACACTATGGGCGTGAAAGAAAAATCGTCTATCCCGAACGGGTCTATAGCATTAATAACTTCCTGACCATCCAGATAATCGGTAACTCTAATGGTAGGCTCCCACCTCTCGACAACGGAAATCATTTCAGGCGGTATGCCCCGCTCGAACCACATGCGCATAAGTTCTTCGAGCTCCCGCTTACTGCCCTTGAATACTATTTCCTCCATCGTAGGTTTTAAGATGATTATCTTTCTCTTTTCGACCGTTCTCTGCTGGAATTCATCGAAAGCGTGAAGTTTCTCGCCGTATAATTTGGGTTGCGGATAATTAGAGAACATCGTCTCGGCGCCGGATGCCTCAAGATTGTCAATTTCCGATTCCTTGCCGGGCAAGAGCATCTTCGCCTGCGACTTCGTAATGTACTTGCGCATAATGCCCCATTGACAGTCTTCGAGATCAACCCTGCTAAAAGTGGGGTCGAGAATGAACTGATTATACATGAATCTACCGAACCTCGTATTGAAGTTCCGATCGTTGTAGAGATTGATTAGGTTTATACCCGTCTTTAGAGCGCCTTCAAATCCGTCTGAAATAGTATTATAGCCGTTCTTTAACTGCATAGACCACATCGCTGCGGCACTTAACTGAGAGGCCGTTTGCTCGTCACCGCCCTCCTGGGGATCGTAGATAATTGCCAGTCGGTGTTCTCTTTCATAGCCAGTAACCCACTTAACACAACGGCGCAACTGGGGGATAGTCATTAACTCAACGCCCCGCATTTTGGCGTTTAATTTATCTTTGCTACTCCACGGATCGCCGCCGTAAGCCTTTAAGTCGGTCTTTACCGATGCCTGCCACGGACCCCACGAGGCCCACCCCTGATCGTAAGCTTCTTTTAGTTCGCTTTTCCTATCGTTTTCCATTATGAATATCCGTATTCCGCCTTTAACTCACGCCACTTTTCCTTAGTCATTCGATTAGGATTGATATAATTACCGGATACAGCCATCGAAGCATATCTTAAGCCGTCTGCGGCGTGGTCAGAACCGTCCTTTGCCGGAACACCTGTAAAATAAGGCATATTGGCTTTCTCCATACGAATGTTCCGACGCTCATGGTAGTCACCAGCCAATTCGAGTCCTATAGAGCAATCGTTTTTATTAAACCAGCACGATTGTAAAAATTTCTTAGTCCTCTGAATGCCGTCTAATACATTTAGCTCGCGCGGTAGTGGCGTGAAAACAAAACCCAAGTCGTCGGCAGTTTCCAATATCGTACTACCGGTCACGGCGCGTTGAGAATTGTTATCTATATCGAAAGGAGCGAAATGACTACCATATCTATAGTGAATATCATGCTTGTACCTTTCTAATAAGTCAATGTATTCTTCAATACCCGGCCCGGAATCCTGATAATATCTAATAAAATTGACCTTTTGGCCTATTATTTGGAAAAACCATATAGCCGTAGTGTAACCGTTGTCGAAAACCGTATGAACCGGATAAGAAGGATGAAACTGTACGTCGAAACGACCTTTTTTTTCCAAATTCCTCAATATAGGCCCGTAATAAGAGCCAGAAACACCATAACCGGCAAATTCACCTAAAATACGTATCTTATACTCGCGGTGATCCATACCGTATTTATCGCGGTACATCTCCTCAAGCTCACGACCGGCAACGCCGGGAATATGATTGGGATCCCCGACCTTATAACCATGAATGAAGTTAGGTGTGTCCTTTACAGAAATGTTAATTACATGATATTTAGGGTCTTTAACAACTTCGGCAAACTCTCCTATCATCGACGTAGGATTGCCTATAGCTAAAAATCTGACGTTTTCGTCAGTAAAAAGACTCTGAGCTGCGTCCCATATCTCCTTGGGAATACCAGCGGCTTCGTCAAATACTATAAAAACATTCTTATTGTGATAGCCCTGAAAAGCAGTGGCCTCCCTCGTTACAGTATCAGGCTTAGTGGCAAATCCCAACGCAAACCACTTCTGTCCAGTCTCATCCTGAAAATCCCAACCCTGCGTCAATAACCGGCCACCTAAATCTAACCTGGAATTGGTTACACTATCGCGTATCTCACGCCATAAAATATTCCTGACTTGATTGTCGTTAGGAGCAGTAGTAATAACAGTACAAGGAGGAAAAGACATCATAAACCAAACAACAAGACGACCCGCTGTATAAGACTTGGATACACTGTGACCAGCAGGAACTACCGTAAAACGATTGTCACGAACACTCTCGGCAATATCACGCATCTTAGGCCATATATGACGACGATCCACTCCTAATACGTCTACGAAAAATTCGCAAGGATCATTACGCCATACCTCTATATTGCCCTGTAAAGCAACCTGAGAAGGAGATAATTTGTCTCGTAATAACATGCTTACCTATATTAACAGTAAAAAAAACGATATATTTATATATCAACGTAAATTTCGATAAAATATCAATTATTAGGCTAAAAACAGCTTAACTATTTTAACAAAATAAAAAAATTGCTCGTCAAGAGGTCATGGGGCCCCCTTGGTACTTACAACCGTTTCGGATTTACCTTCGCCCCCACCCCCTTTAGCAGAACCGCTCAGACCCGTTTTTGGCGTCTCATGGCCGCTTTCAAAGACAGCAGGCAAGTCCTGGCTTTCTATACGCTTTAGACGTGCTTTATCCGAGTTTTCTGCCCTTGCCTTTATAAGATTTGCTAATGCTTTACCAAGCGATTCGGGGCGCCTCTGCTTGTTGTCCTCATCGTAATAGCCGAGCATACGAGCTACATTCTCAAGAGCCTTATTGGCCGCAGTGAGGTTGAACCGGCTCGATATGATCCTGCCTTTGGTATTGCGGACAGGAATAGGCTTAACACCTAAGTCGTGGATAGCTATGAATTTGGCGATTATGTCATCCCTTGTTATCTCCGTCTTCATTCTCATTTTCTGCTCTATTTCAGCAGTTCTTTTTATGAGCTCATCCTTCACTCCCCCCTTCTCCCCCGTAATTAAGTGTTTGCAGTAGCTTTGAGATAGCCCTGATATTTTTGCACATTCTTTGGCAGTTTTTCCCTGTAGTCTTGCTTCTACTACTATTCTTTGTTTATGCGTCATTTTTTATTCTCTTAGGTATAAGTATTTTCGACATGATAATGCTGGCCTAACTCCAGTATCTTCATTCGCCCAAATCGATAGTTTTCATGTCTTTTCCTTATTCAAAACTTTTTCAAGTCTTCTAACTATAGCTTCCCATTCTTCATTAAGATCAGTTGTTGCTATATATCGACAATCACCCAGCCAAAACAGTCTGTTTGTCAACAAATGTATTGCCTCATGCTTGCCGTGAGCCTCCGGGCCTGGATCGTTCTGTAAATCAATTTTATCTAAGTCGGTAGATAAGCTGACTTTTGCAATCTTATCAATCTCTTCAACTATTATTTCGGCGTAATTTTCTTTTAGAGGAATGTGGAAAAAAACAATCCGGTACTGCATCAGGCCCAGTTCCGTCTGCCAGTAAAGAAACTCTTTCTTAAACCTCTCGAAGTATTCTTTAGATGTTTTCATTTGTCCCTGCTTCTATTACGCCGGCTTGTTTTTCGCTTTGGTTTACATACGCCGCGTTTTAAGCCGCCCATTCTCTTGCTCGGCCTTGGCGAACTTTGTTGGGGGTGAGGCCAATTCTTAAATCCCGGTAAGTACCTTAAAACTCATACCTCACGCCTGTTTTTTACGCCTTAATATATATTTCTTGAGAATCTTTTGCCAATCCTTCGCACCAATAAACTTCAAAACCATCCTATTTAATTCAATATCACATTCCGAACAAATTCCTGCCCATTTATTACCCAATGAGCATATCTGCCATTGTTGAGAACTCGGCTTTCCACAACGTAAGCATTTGACTCTCTTTATGCCTGTTTCTGTGTAAGGCTTATTTCGCATTTAGAATCCGGCTAAAACCGGTGTTGTAAGCCGAAAACGGCTTTCAATTCGTCCGATGCGGCGATATCACCGTCGTATTCCACGTATTGAGTCTCGAAAAATACCGAATCCAAAATCTTAATACCAGCTACTGGACCGATGTAACGACCGTCACGTAAAAAGTCAAGACTTATCATACCGCCTAAATACGGAACAACCTCGATCTCTGCCGGTAACCACTGGGCCGGAAATGGATTCGATATCATAATCGGGGCGAATG
>Ga0315533_1000286_pt1 | contig 46811 bp, 39 predicted proteins | sample SalMarSW160130MG_FD_203081 | JGI IMG/M metagenome (GOLD analysis project Ga0315533, IMG submission 203081) | Salt marsh sediment microbial communities from the Plum Island Ecosystem LTER, Massachusetts, United States - Salt Marsh Sediment SW1601-30 ...
TCTGCGCAGGATAAAAGAAACGAGGCCGTTCGGTGAGCAAGAGGCAAATAAATCAGGTACATAACAGCATTAACAGGGTTGTGCATGAGCCGGTTCGGTTGGCAATTTTGAAGATTTTAACCTCAGCTAAAGAGGTTGATTTTAATTTTCTGCTAACCGTGCTGGGCATCACGAAAGGCAACCTAGCAACTCATACGAATACGCTTGAATCGGCTGGTCTAATCGAGATCAAAAAAGAATTTCGCGGCAAGATTCCACATACTTTATACAGGATTACAAAGACAGGCCGAGCCGAGTTTCAAAAATACTGGGAAAACATGAAAGCTCTTGCGCCATAATAAATGCTCTCCGAGAATGAGCTGGTAGGATAGCCGAAAGAATAAGGTAATCGATAAATAGGAGGTATATAAAATGAAAAAATGTCTCGCAATATTAGTTCTGTTGTTGGCAGCTTCAGCTTTAGCTGAAGAAAATACAGCGGGCCGATTTGAAAAAGTTATCAACAAAATGGTCAAGGCAATCAATGAAGGAAACTACGCTGACATTGGAAGCGATTTTGACCAGACAATGGAGGATTTTTTTCCATTAGAGAAACGCAAGCCATTCTTAGAGAACCTGTTAGCCCAATACGGCAAAATCCAAAAACTTGGGGAGCCACGACTGGCTCAACCAGGCCAGGCAATCTTTGCTGCGCACTGCGAACGTGGAACTTTGGACATCACGATTTGGCTGGATGATAATGACAAGGTTATTGGATTATTGTTCCTGCCACATAAGCCGGATATACCTGTTCCGGAGAAAAATGAAACTAATCTTTCGCTGCCTTTCAAAGGAAAATGGCTTGTTTTCTGGGGCGGGGACACGAAAGAGTTGAATCTACATCACGATACTCCCAACCAAAAGTTTGCTTTCGATTTTCTTGGTGTTGACGAACAGGGAAAGACACGCAAGGGTGAAGCCCAGGTAAATGAAGATTACTTTGCATTCGGCAGGGAAATTTTAGCGCCAGCCGAGGGAGTTGTAACGGATGTCATCAATGGTGTTAGAGATAATGTCCCCGGCTCTATGAATCCGTATTCGGCATTGGGAAATGCGGTCTTTATTCAGCACAGTGAATACGAAGTGTCGATACTGGCCCATCTAAAATTCGGCAGTGTAAAGGTAAAAGTCGGCGATAAAGTCGAAAGGGGGCAGCTAATAGGTCTATGTGGAAACTCAGGCAACTCTTCCGAGCCGCACCTGCACTATCACCTTCAAAATACTCCCATAATACAGGATGGCACCGGAATTAAGTGCTGCTTCCAGGAGGTAATGTTGTTAGAAAATGGCAAGAAACAGTTAAAGAGTGACTACTCACCGATAAAGGGTGAAATCGTTGTCGTGAAGTAAATTTGAGCGACACTGATAGGATAATCAGTACTTTTTCCGGAATCGCGCGGTGGGGATGTTCAATAGCTTGCGGTATTTGGCCACTGTGCGTCTGGCCAGGTTTGTGATGCCGGCCTCCGCTAATTTCTGGCGTATCTGCTCATCACTTAAGGGCTTGGTTTTGTCTTCGGCATCGATAATTTCCTGCAGCTTGACCCTTATCGCCTCCCAGCTGTGGGCCTGGCCGTTATCGTCCTGCATTCCACCGCTGAAGAATTTACGCAAAGGCAGCACTCCCCAGAAGCATTGTATATATTTACCGGCAACCGCCCGTGAAACCGTAGCCAGATGCACGCCAACGTCATCGGCCACTTTTGACATTGGCAGTGGGCGAAGATAAAGCGTACCTTTGTCGAAAAAGTCCCTCTGATGTTTTACAACCGATTCTGTCACTTTCAGCAGCGTATTTTTTCGCTGCTCTATCGCATCTATTACCCACTGGGCCGAGCGAAAACTGTTTTGTAAAAACTTTCGCGCCTTTTCGCCGATCTTCGTGTCTTTCGCCATTTTCAGATAGTAGCTGCTTAGTTTTAAGCTCGGAAGATTGGAATCGACCATCCGCACAGAATAACCGTCCGAATCATTGGGAGATTCTACTATTACGTCGGGCGTGATGGGATGGTTTCGGTCGCGACCTATTTGCAGTCCAGGTGAGGTATCCAGTTTACTCAATCGTTCGACAGCCTGATTGATTCTGTCGATGCTGCAGCTCATCTTCTTAGCAATGTCCGGCAGGCGATTCTCCAGCAGCTCATCCATATATTCTGCTACCAGCCGATATTCAAAGCTCATATCTGGGTTCCCATTTTGCTTTTCTTTTGCAAAATGGGGTCCCTCTTCACCGCTTTGGGCTATTTGAATAAGCAAACATTCTTTTAAGTCACGTGCCCCGACACCGGCAGGCTCTAATCTTTGTACCAGCTCCAGGGCCTTTTTCAAATCATCAAGGGTGAAGTCATTTCTATCTTTATTGTGCAGCTGCTCTAATCTTACAGTCAGATACCCTCTATCATCGATGTAATCTATGATCATACTGCCGGCTTTTTTCACAGGCTCTTCGGCATCGATTAATCGCCACTGTTCTGTTAAATGCTCGTTGAGTGACACGGGAGGTGCGGCTGTATTTTTTAAGGCCTCAAGTTTTTTATCAGGCCCATCGGCTTGCCTGCGGGTGTAGGATGGTCCGGCCTGCTCTATGTATTCTTTGAACTCGCCCTCCAGACTTTCCAGCCGCTCAAAGTCTTCGGCCTTGTTGTTGTCCGTATCGACGATTAAATCTTTTTGGCTGATATCATCCTGCTGGGTATCCCGTTCGGTCGGCTCAGCCTCTTCAGTGCTTGAAGGCTCAGCCATCTCCAGAACAGGATTATTATTTAGCTCCTGCTCGATTCTTTCCTGAAGTGCGAGGATCGGAAGCTGGAGAATCTCCATTGATTGAATCATGTGCGGAGCGAGCTTCATTCGCTGCTCCATCCGCATCTGACCTGTCATCTCCATCTTCATAAGCTTGCCTGAAAGACTTGTTTATTGTGTCCCCTCGCTCCTTTACCTTTATTATAAGTGTACTTAAAAGCCTCGTCAACGCTTGGATGTCTATCAAAACACTTTAGTCTAATTCCTGTCTGCCGATTATCGCATCTGTAAGCATTTTGCCGCTTGCATATTCGATAGTAGTGCCGGTAGGAAGCCCCCTGGCCAAGCGGGTGATTTTTACGCCGGTGGATTTTATCAGCGAGCTTATATAAAGTACAGTGCCGTCGCCGGCCATATTAGGATTGGTGGCCATTATCACTTCCTGGACATTGCCTGTGCGTATCCGCTCGACGAGCTTGTCGATAGTCAAATGCTCCGGCTCTATTCCTTCCAGTGGTGCGATATGACCGCCGAGGACGTGATACACCCATTTGCAGGTGCCGGTTTTCTCTAATGCGATCACATCTTTCGGCTGCTCGACGATGCAGATTAGATTCTTATCCCGCCGGGGGTCGGAGCAGATAGAGCAGATTGGCTGCTCTGAATAATTATAGCAGATTTGGCAACGCTTGATTTTGGTCTTGACGTCTTTTATCGCCTCCGCCAGAGCCATAGCTTCTGTCTGCTCGGCTTTTAGAATATAAAACGCCAGCCGTTCCGCCGTTTTAGGCCCAATTCCTGGCATCTTGCTAAATTCCTCGATGAGCTTATTCAGAGTTTCAGTATAAACACCACTCATAGTTTTTCACTCCTGTGTATCAGCTCTTCCATAAGATTTGTCGTCGCCATACCGGTGACGGCTAAACATTGGTATTTCATTTTGTATTCAGCCATTTACTATCTTCGCAAAAACATATTACCCGGCAGTTGCTTTATTAGTCCTTTGAGCCTCAGCGAGATTAAACCTGCATTTATATTGCCCGGCGGCAGAGCCGTATCTGTGATTATCTGGTCAATCTGTATCGGCTCTTTGCTCAGGCAGTTGTAAATCGTCTTCTCATCGTCACTGAGCTTTAGCTGGCTCGCGTCGAATAAAAGCGTCTCAACCTTTTCAGATGCCTTTACCGCCGCTTCGCTAACGTGGCTTTGCAGTTGCTCGCCGATATAGCCCAGGGCCTCCATTACATCCTCAACAGACTCAATTAGCCTCGCACCTTGTTTTAATAGCTGGTGAGCGCCTTTACTCAACGGCGAATCAATTTTTCCCGGCACCGCCATTACCTCGCGGTTGTTCTCCAGCGCCTCTTTTGCGGTTATCAGCGCTCCGGAATGCAGGCCCGCCTCGATGACGATTGTCCCCAGTGACAGTCCGGCTATTATCCGGTTGCGAGGCGGAAAATTCTCGGCTAACGGCTCATACTGGAGCGGCAATTCACTGATGCAGGCGCCGGATTCAGCTATAAGCTCGAAGAGCTTCTTGTTCTCCGGCGGAAATATATTTGCCAGGCCGCAGCCCTGTACTGCAATCGTACGACCGCTGGCCGACAGCGCGCCGTGATGAGCAGCGGTGTCTATACCGCGAGCCATTCCGGAGACGATAGTAAAACCCGCCGAGCCTAAAAAATGAGCGAATCGCGAAGCCTGCTCCTGGCCGTACAAGCTGCACCGCCGGGTGCCGACTATGGAAATCGCCAAGTTGTCCTGCCTGCTCAAAGTACCCTTTATATAAAGAATCGGCGGCGGGTCGTAAATCTGCTTCAGCATCGGTGGATAACGCTTATCTTCTATGTTGATTATCCAGACTCCGAGTTTGTCAGCCAGTTCCAGCTCATTGGCGACATCGAATTTTTCGCGCGTTGCAGCAATCCGCTCAGCGGTCTTGAAACCTACATCATTTATTCTGGTCAGCTCACTGACGGAAGCTCCCATAGCTCGATCTACTGAGCCAAAGTGCCTTATCAGCCGAGTAAAAGTAACCGGACCGATGCCATCGGCTCTAATCAATTTGAGCCATTTGTCGATGTCTGGTGAATTAGTCTGTGTTGACAATTTAACTTGTGCCTTAGGTATACGGTTGTTTGTCATAATTGCTCGCCGTGCCCCTTAGGGGGCAGGTTTGTCGGAATTGGCTTTGATTGGGTTTGTTTTCACCAAATGTCCAATACAATATTTTTCTCATAATCCCTTGTCATGATAAACTTTACATTCATTTGACTTTTTCGAAAATTGGCTTTGTTTTGCAAAATAGTAGTCATAATTATCGTCGTTTTTCCCCCTGATTTACCCCGTGAGATAGGCGCAGCCGCCATCTCATGGGGTGAACTTCGATATCCGCTAACTGCGACATGCTATCTGCCGTCTCTGATATGCAATACTCTTATATACACGATACGCTATACGCGTTACGAGGCCATATTATACCCAAAAACGGCTAGGAAACAAGCAAAATTTCAGGAATAAAAGGCGGGTAAACTTCTGTATTCTGTCCTCTTTCGTTTTTCAGTGTTCAAAGTTCAATATTCGCAGTTTCGCGTTCGTTGACCGATTGTCTGCCCTCCGACCGACACCATCTTTCGCTATGATTAAATGTAGAAAAAATTACGAAAAAAAAGTCAAAGGTAAAAGCAAAAAAGTAAAAAGTTATGATTTCACCGCTTTTTCAATTTCTTCACAAATCCTAACCCATGTCTTATCACGATTTAGCCTAAAGTTCACCAATGGTTTGTCGGGATCAATGACCGCTTGGTAATCTTTTAATGGCGTTTTTTTGTACGAGCATGCTCGAACCGGAATCCAAAGAATACGAACTCCGCCTTTTTCAGCTTCTTTCAGAAGAGGGCTCAACTCGTGTTTATTAATAAAATCGGACGCCAAGAAATCCGGAGTAACCAGCAGGACGGCAACCTTTGTTAAGGCTAAAGCTTTCTCGATTTCTGAAAACCACTTTGAACCTGGGATAATATGCTTGTCAGACCATGCAGTTATCGATCCATCTCGCAAATATGGCTTAAGATGTTTTTGTAAATCGCTGAGCCATCGGTCATCTTTATGACTATAGCAGATGAAAACTTGAGCACGTATAGCTTCAACTTTCTGTTTTGTAGTTTTCGATGTTTCTTGTATATTGTCACTCTCACTACCGCCGCTGGCCTCTGTTGCCTCTTTACTTGTTTCAATCTTAGCAACTTTTGCATCATTGAGTTTTTCAAGCTCATCAGCCAGACATCGTAGCGCACTTGCTGATTCATCTGCTTTGTCGGGAGGCATGTTTTCAACGCTATCAAGAATGGCCAGTGTATCAATCACCAATGCTTTCATATCAGCTTCTTTATGAGTCAAAAATTCTTTTTCACAGCTCTTAGAAAGTCCTTTGCCATAATTAACAACGTCTAATGCTATATAACTGAATACTTCAGATAAATCCCATCCGATATCTTTTGCCCGTCGGATAGTATAATGTCCTGGTCCGGCATTTTCGAGCAGTTCAGCAACCTTCCGTAAGCCAGCGACTACTCCGGTAGTTTGTATTGGTTGGCGATTAGTTTCAGAACAAATCTTTTTAAGCTCGTCACAGATTGGTCTTAGTTTCTTTTCAGTATCGCTCCATTGGTCAAGTTCTTTTTTATGTCTCCACCAATGACTTAAAATATGAATTGCTTCTATCAGATAATCATATATCTTCTTTTCGGTATCACCTGAAGGACTTCTCAATCGTGGACTTTCTATGTTTTTGGAGTCCGGGACGTAAGCTACAACAAGCCAGTCATTTATAAAACTGTTGATTTTGACACGAAGCAGATTTTCTGCTAAGTCTGATATCGATTTTTGGCTGTGAGTTGGAATAGTTAATCTTTGCCAGAAGGTATTGAGATCGTTCCATATATCCCCCAAGCGTAAATAAAAGTCATTATCTTTCATTTTGCAACTGACTTTTCTATCGGGCTGTGCAAAGCAGATTGAGGAAAGGCAGATGAGCACGAAACGTCAATCCACTCCACACACTTAACCGATATTTCGACAATCGTCCCAATTATCATAAATGTAATCCTATGTGATTTTGACTCAATTGGCAAGATTTGACTGCATATCTCTTGGCTGCGTGTCAAGATTTTTGGGGGAATCTGCCTCGAAGGCAGACCTCTCCACTCGGCCAAACGGCCTCGGTCGAGGTGACAAAAGAAACCCGCTTCGCATTAGAAACAAATGAGAAAAACAGATACCCGCCCACCGTACCATCCCTTCTTCGCTAAATCTACGAAGGACAAGCCTTCGCAGAAGCCTTTTCCAGCGTTTGATGCTCTGGGCAGGCGGGCTTAGTTTTTATTCTTGACGGCTTAACGGTTCTACGCTAAAAAAATTAGCATGTAGATAATTGACCAATAATCAATCTAATGCACCTCAATATAAGGAAGCTAAATATGACTAAAATAAATGAAACACCACAAGAGCAGGAAAAATCCGCCGGCCAAACCGAAGCCGCGCAAACCGTAGTTACTCAAACCGCCGTTAGCGGGCTGAGCAAAGAAGCAAATAGAGATGCACGTATGTGGGCAATGTTCTGCCATTTGTCGGGACTGGCGCTGTTCATTCCGGTTCTGCCTGTAATCGGCAATGTTATCGCGCCTTTGATAATCTGGCAGATCAAAAAAGATGATTATCCGTTCGTGGATGAGCAGGGCAAAGAAGCGGTTAACTTTCAGCTCTCGATTCTGATATATGGAATTGTTGCCGGTCTTCTTTGTTTTGCGTGTATCGGTTTTGTCCTTGTGCCGGCAGTCATTGTGCTGGATGTGATCTTTCTTCTGATTGCAGCGGTCAAGGCCAATGATGGCTATCACTATCACTATCCGTTGACCATCCGATTCATTAAATAAAGTGCACAGGCAGGGCCTAAGTTTTAGGAAAACGGACTATGGATATATTCCGCATTGAAGGACCGGTGCGGCTTTGCGGTACTGTCAGCATAAACGGCTCAAAAAACGCCTCTCTGCCGATTATGGCTGCCGCGATTTTGGCCGGCGGTGAATCAACTCTCTCCGCAGTGCCCGACCTTTCTGATATTTCAATCTTCAGCCAACTGCTTGAGCAATTGGGCTGCCAAATAACAAGAAGTGACGATGGACAGCTTTGCATAGATTCGACGGTAATTGACAATCCGGTCGGTGATTACGAAATCGTCCGCAGGATGAGAGCCAGCATTTGTATACTCGGCCCACTGCTTGCCCGCAAAGGCTATGCAGAGGTCTCAATGCCCGGCGGCTGCGCCATCGGCGACAGGCCCGTCAACCTTCACATAAGGGGTCTGCGGGAGCTTGGAGCTCAAATTCAACTTAAGAACGGATACATCGTCGCCGAGGCACCAAACGGCCTGATAGGCAAAGACATTTTTCTCGGTGGTCCGTTCGGCTCAACCGTTCTGGGTACCGCAAATGTGATGATGGCGGCAACGCTGGCCAAAGGTCGAACAGTAATCGAATCAGCAGCCTGCGAGCCGGAAATAGCAGACCTGGCAAACTGCCTTAACAAAATGGGCGCAAAAATAAGCGGTATCGGCTCACCCCGGCTGATTATTGAAGGCGTCAAGCAGTTACAGCCCGTTCAACATGAGGTAATTCCAGACCGAATCGAGGCGGGGACATTTATGGTAGCCGCCGCCATTACAAAGGGTGAGCTTAAAATTACGAACTGCTGGCTCGACGATATGATGGCTGTCGTCGATAGGCTAAGACATATCGGCATAACAGTTGAGGCGGCAAAAGACGGCTGTGTCGTTACTCACAGTGACGGCATCAAACCCGCCGACATTACAACTCAGCCGTTTCCTGGTTTTCCGACCGACCTGCAGGCCCAGTTTATGGCCCTGTTGTCACTTGCCCAAGGCAACAGCATAATAATCGAAAAGATATTTCCCGACAGATTCATGCACGTTGCTGAGCTGAATCGCATGGCAGCCGATCTGCGCAAGGAAGGCTCGGTTGTTATCGTAGCAGGCGTAAAAAAACTAATTGCTGCTCCGGTGATGGCCTCGGATCTGAGGGCATCAGCAGCTTTGGTGCTGGCAGGCTTGGCCGCTGAGGGGACAACAACTGTCAGCAGAGTTTATCACATCGACCGCGGCTACGAAAAAATTGAAGTGAGACTGAATCCGCTCGGTGCAAAAATCAAACGTGAGCAAACACAGGTTGTCTGACATGACAGCACCAATAAACGTGGGGGTGACCGCCTGTATGCAATAGTACAAGAAAGGATTTTTCACGATGAAATATGGTGACATCTCATATACCTTGCCGGCCCTGCTGCTCTATTTGACCTTACTTGTTCAGCCGGCAACTGCAGATGAGATTATTTTTACTAACGGCGACCGCCTTACCGGAAAAATAATACAGCTCGTCGATAAAAAGCTGGTATTCCAGTCCGATGTTGCGGGCGAAATAACCGTAGATGTATCTAAGGTACAGACGCTCAGCAGCGATGAGCCTGTCGAAATCCACCTGAACGACGGAACCATCCTAAAACAGAAATTGCTAAAGGCAGGGCCGAATCGTTTCTCAATAGAAGAAACCGACACATTGCAGGCTCAGGAATTCGACCTATCGGCTGTCTCTTCGATCAATCCACCGGACAAACCAAAGCCGAAATGGACCGGCAATATTTCTGTAGGTCTTACCTCAACACACGGAAATACAAAGACAGATCAGCGAAACGCAAGTATTAATCTCAATAGACGCACGGAAAAAGACCGAATATCTCTCAATGCTGATTATGCACGGGGCGAGCAGGAAGACCCTGATACCGGCAAGGAAAAAAAGACCGAAGACTGGTGGCGGACTAAGGCAAAATACGATTACTTTTTCACGAAGAAGTTTTATGGATACCTTAACAACAGATACGAAAAGGACAGCATTGCCGAGCTTGACAGAAGAATTGTATTTGGCAGCGGTGCAGGCTATCAATGGGTCGAGTCGGAGGATATGAATTTCTCAACCGAGGCAGGCTTAGCTTCTCTTTATGAGAAATTCGACAACACAGGCGATAGCAACAACGAGCTGTCGATGCAGCTCGGCTATAACTTCGACAAGAAACTTTATAAAAAAATTAAATTAGTGCATGATTTGACGTATCTTCCGAGCCTTGACGAATTCTCGGATTACTACCTGTCAACAACGGCGGAGGTCCGGGCATATTTTACCGAGCGGTTCTTTGCGAATTTCAAGGCGATTTTAGACTACGATGCGACACCAGCACCAGGCTCCGGCGGCACTGATGTGAAGTACATCTTCGGCCTTGGTATGAGCTTTTAAAAAGGAATTTTTGAGAGGATTAAGATATGAAGAAAACATCGAAAGTTATATATATAGCTGTCTTGGTGGTTGTAATTGTGGTCGTTATAGTCATGGTGGCGGTAGCTTTATTTGCCAACAGTGCCTTAAGAATCGCCGTCGAGTCAGCCGGGTCCAAAGCTCTCAACGTGGACGTAAAGGTGGAAAGTGCAGACCTTTCGATAATGGCAGGTAAGGCCCGCCTGAAAAATCTCACTATCGACAATCTGCCCGGCTATAAGCAACCTAAACTTCTCGAGCTCAAAGATGCCGGCGTTGTGGTCCAGGCTAAATCTCTTCTTAGCGACACAGTCAGAATCAAAGAGATTAAACTCGATGGCGCCAATCTTTTCCTTGAGCAGAAAGGCCTTTCGAATAACCTGCAGGACCTGATAAAGTCGATGCCTTCAAGTGACAAGCCTACCGGCAAAAAGCTGCATATTGACAGCCTTGAGATTACCAATATTACGGCTAATGTGAAGTTATTACCTCTGCCGGGAAAAGTTGATATCATTACGCTGAAATTGTCCGCCATAAAAATGACCAACCTCGGCAGCGATAACAAGCTCGATTTGGCTACACTTACAGGACAAATAATCCTCGCGATAGCCAAAGGGATAGCCGAACAAGGCATCGGCATTTTGCCCAAGGACATGATTGATACGATGACATCAACATTGGGTAAGGCCTTAGATTTGAGCACAAGCATCTTTGGAGAAGGTAAAGACGCCAGCGAAAAGGTCTTAAAAGATACAGAAAACCTTGGCAAGGGAATTACGGAAGGCCTGAAGGGCTTACTCAAAACAAAAAAGCAAGAGTAGGACGTTCGGCTGAGCTTAGTCGAAGTCCTTGCAGTTTATGTAACAGTGTGTGTTTAGTTAGAGAAAAGTTCTGCCCAATCCGCCCGTGGTGGATTTGTCTTAATATTGAGCTTATACCAAATATAGTTGTAGATTGCCGAAAGCACATGCCCATCCCCAGGCGGTTACTTTATTGGTGAGTCATCGAGTAATTGTGGATAATTTAGAATCGCAATCAGAGATTCAAGCCGGATATGACCGTTTCAAAAACCATCGAATCATCAACTACTCCCTGGACATTGCAAGTGAATTTTCTTCTCTTGAAATTTGTGATATGGCCGAGCAGATATAATCTTGTTCCCGGCTCAACAGTTGCACGAAATTTAGCAGAATCAACGCCCGCAAAGCCGATAAAGCCTTGGACTTCATAAACCTGTTTAACAAAAAAACTTGAAAGTTGAGCTGCAGCCTCAATCATGATTACCGCAGGCATCAGCGGTCGGTCTGGAATGTGTCCGCGTACCCAGAATTCGTTCTCTGTTACGTCCTTATAGCCCAGAATCAAATATTTTTCTTTATCGTACCACAGGATGCCATCAAGCTGCTGCATCTCAAATCGTTGCGGATTCATTTTGCAAATCGCTTCTCTGTTGAAGAGAGGTTTGCCTTTCAGGTCTATTTGCGATAAATCTAACAATAATGGTGGAGGCATTACCAACCTCTATAACACACGATTCACGTTAGAAAAACCTATAGCATACTCACCCTGGCATATATTAAACCAGTTAGAGCCACGCTGGAATATTGCGATAGAAGCAGCTGTAATTGCCTATTTAGGGGACTGATCTTATTTCAAGGATGCGGTTGCGGACATTTTGGGCGGCCTGCTTGATTTTCTGCATTTCCTTACGGATACGTGTGCCTGCTGCTTTGTTTCCACCTTCGGCCTTGTTGATATCAGCTTCAATTTCAGCCACTAATGCTTTCAGATCTTCATACTCTTGCATTCAAATAACCTCCAGTTTGGCGTTAAAATTGACAGAAACTTAACGACCTTGTCTGGATTTGTCAAAGAAAAACGCTTTTTTTGCTAAAAAAATCGACCTCGATAAATTGGGATTCCGATGGTCAGGATGCAAGTTTTTTAGTTAATTCTGCGATTCTTTGGCCACGTCTTGCACATTGCTGCCTGACTCGGTTATCTGGCTTGCCGATGGATACGGGGCCGTAGTGGTCTCCCTGGGGGTCGCCCTGGACTATCATGCCGGCGATGAGCATGACTTCTATAATGCCCATAATTGTGGTTTCATTGCCGCCACCGATATTAGCCGCGCTGGAAAACGCCCCGCCTACTTTGCCGTTTAATTGGCCGTGTCTGCCTAACAGGCCGTCTATCAGCGTTTTTATAGAACCTGCCATGTGGCCATAATAGGTCGGTGAGCCGATTACTATTGCATCGTAGCCGGGTAGGTCGTCGGCTTTAACTTTATCAACCGGTTTACATTCCGTCTTTAAATCCGCTTCATTCATGGCCTTGGCTATTATCTCAGCCATCTCTTTGGTGTTACCGCTTCTTGAGTAGTAAACGACAATTCCTTTAGCCATTTTATGTCCTTTCTTATTAGTTGAGGTTTATTGTAAAAAACCCCAAATAAATTTGGGGGCTAAATATTTAGTTTGCAGTTTTACCGCAGGTTAATATCATCGCCGTAAGTACGCCAGCTTTTCCGGCAGAGGGATGTTATTACCGAGGTTGTCTTCGCCATAGCCGGCTTCTGCAAGGAGCTCTATGTCTGCCAGGACTCGCTTGTCGCCAATAAATGTCATTGTCATATCGGTGACGATATCTATTTTACCCAAAACTAAAAGCTGAGCTATTTCATCTATGACTTTTTCAAACAACGTCCCTTCCTGCTGTGCAGGTACATCTGAGATTTGCAGGGGTTGCTCATACAAAATCAGCTTACTTTCCTCGGCAAGCATTGAAATAGTGTCACGAATAATAGTTTTAAGGTCTTTTCCAGTTGCCCATCGGGGGATGAGCTTTAATCGAACGATTTCAGCGGCTAAAAACTTGCGTTTTTGTGCGTTTATCTTTTCGTTTGCCCGGAACAGCTCAAGTGCTGAGCTGGCGTCATAAAGCTCTTCGTCCAATTGCATATGGACCTCACTGCCGTAATGCAAAACAAGTTTTGAAATCAGAGTGGCTGGCCTTACATGAAAACCACGGTATAGCGGGACGCCGACCTCGATCCGGCCGATTTCGGCATATCGTCTTAACATCTGCCGGCATAGATTTTCAGCACAGTTGATGTAAAGGCTGATATATGTAACGGAGTAATTCATTAGTACGGCCAATAGCTCGTCCGGCTTTACCAGGGGTTCCTGCAGGCCCATTTCTTTGCATGTTTGTTTATTTACATGCCGTTCGTAATAATGTGCAAACGATGTTGCGGTTCCTAAAAGGTGAAAGACCACGCTCACGTGGCCTCTTAGGACAAGCAAATCCTTGTCCTGTTGTTCAGCTTCAGTGCCTGAGACGTATGTATCATATTGTGATTGCAGGTTGTGGAAACGAAGCTCCAGAGCTCGCAGGCCTTCCTCGGTAATAGAGTTTTCGGCGTAAGAAAGATATTCTTGTGGTTTTGCTCTGCTGGCGGCTCGGACATCCTTACTTTCAGCGGCAAGATTCAAAAAGGCTGTAGCAAGGAGAGTAACCGTTTCAGAGACGGTCTCAGTTCCACGGGCTTTACAGTTACGCACGAGGCGCCCGGGAGGCAGCTCTTCGGAGTAAAATTGCTCACGTTCGGTCTCTGCAGGAACAGGCAAATTAAGTTTGCAAGCTTTGAGGAGTAATTGCTTTGCCGTTTTTGTTAAGACGTCGCCAGCGAAATTAAGCGTTTGTTTCGTGGCCTCTACGAAGTCACCTTCAACAGGCAAAAGCCGATAAGCAGGCAGTGCGTGACTGATGTGAAGCAGCTCATAGCTTACGTCGGAAAAAAGCTTGATAGCAGCTATGAGGAATCTGAACGGACACCACTTGCAATTGTTACGTGCGTCATAAGCATCAAGAAGCTCCTCAATCTGCATGGATTGTGAAAAAAATTCACCCAAGAACGAGCGTATAAGAAACTCGCTGTTTGTAGTGCAGTGGGACAAATGGCTTGCAAGACCGAGCAACCTTATCGTTCGTTTTGCGATTAACTCGTGAAAATCATCATCTGAAATCTTCACCGGACTCATAAGATATAAGTCAGAATACAGAATTTAGAATGCTGTCTCCTAACTTTTGTCCCTTCGGCTTGGTTCGACTTTGCTCACCACAGGTCGCTCAGGACGGGCTTCTGCCTCCTTTTTCTTTAAGGGGATTATTTCTATCGTAAAGTCTTTGGGAATGTCAAACTTAAATACCTTTGCATCTATTTTTTTATTAACCACCGGCTTGAGGAATTTTATCTCATAGATGTCCTCTTCGGTCGTGATGGCTATTATTTTCGCCGGCAGGTGTGACTTCTTATCTATCCATAAATCAATAGCAGTGTAATCATCTTTGTATGTGGAATCCGGCTTAACCTTCAGATGCAGATGAAAAGATGCTTCTGCTTCGTTTTTATTTTGTTGAGCCAATTTTATTTCGAACTGTTTTTTCAAGTCGGTTGTTTGCGTAAAGCCTATTACCGGCAGGTCCCGGCTGGCCAATTCAAACGGATCCGCGGGCTTATTTGGTTCAGTCAATTGACGGCGTTCAGCTTTCTTGATTTGATAGTCAATGCGCGTGAGCCAAATACCGTCGAAGATAAAGTGCTCAGGGTTTTTTCGCTCTTTTTCATCATCTTGTTTGAGCGTTTGAAAATTTACCCTCAACATCGACTTTTCATCAGATTTCTGATAATACAAAAAACCTTTCCTTAGAGTTTCCGATTCGAGCAGTGGTTGTTTGAATCTATACTCAAGCTCTGCCTGGTAGGACGTCAGCTTTGTGGTTTTTTGTTTTAATTGTGTTAGGATTGCTTCGACTGAATTGGCGTCCTTTTCTCCGGATCGGCTGTCTGCTGCGCTTTCTGTGCATGTGTTTCCCTGTAAGGAACAAGCCGTTGCCGACGACAACAGAAGAATTATCGTGATTATATTCTTATTCATTTTCATTGGTTTCTCAAAATTGCCGGGTTCTCGCTAAAATTTCGTTTCGTTGATATTTTTTATATTTAATAATTGTAGAATTTCGTCGATTTTTTCAATCTTAAAATCTGCGTGGATGACAAATTCATCGGCTCTTTTATGATTGGTCAGGAGCACAGCAATTGCACCGGCGGCTTTTGCAGACAGTATATCGAACAGATAATCGCCCACCACGAAGGTTTCCTCCGGTTTAACGCCGAATTGCAGGCATATTTGCAGCACACCGAAGGCGTTGGGTTTGACCGGCCCATCTTCCCTACCAACAATAGCGTCAAATCTCAAGTTGTGCTTGCGAGTGATTGCCAGGGCGTTGCATCGCCTGTTACGCGTCAAAATTCCGATATTTATACCGGCTTGGCGAATCGCATCGAGCGTTCGTTTGGCACCAGGATTAAGCTTGGATTCTGTAACTGCCATTTCTTCATGAAAATGTAATATTTTTTCTGCTCGCCGACGCTGCTCTGTGCTCATTTTCTCCATAGATTCAAGAACCGGCCCAGAATCTTTAGCCAAACCCATCTCCTCGCGAATGGCATCAAAGTCAAAATAGGGCTGGGTTATCGTCCCGTCAAGATCGAATATAACGGCTTTAATTGACATATCCTGCGTAAATTTGAAAATCGAAGCACGAAAAATGTAAAGTGCCTAAAATGAGCTAAAGTTATAATTTCAATTTTAGTCCACAGGATGCCTTACGGCAGCACTTTAGTCACTCCAAACTTTAGCTCACTTATTTTATTTAGGATTTTGATATTCAGATTTCATATTTAATATGTTATCAATTTGCTCTGTAGAAAACAGCGTATTTTGTCATTTCCACCGATAGGTGTCCTGTGGAGAGCGAACCGAAGGTGAGTCGAGAAATCTGCTATTAGTAGATTTCTCCACTTCGTCCCGATGAATCGGGACTCCGGTCGAAATGACATCTGGTCTTTTCTACAAAGCATTATCAATTACGTTACTACTTTGCTTTTTTTCGCAACAGTTCTATAAAGTATCGGCTGGCCTGGCCAAAAATCTTTCCTTTACGAATAATTATTCCGGTAGGCCTGGCAAAATTTTCGTTGGAAATAGTTAACGCTTTTAGTGTTCCACTGTCAACTTCCTGATGTATTGCGGTTCGCGGCAATATACTGACCCCCGAATTTATTTCCACCGCTCGTTTGACCGTCTCGATGTTATCGAATTCCATCACCGGCCGGACAATAATATTATAACGTTCCAAAATATTGTCTATCCATACGCGCGTTGGAACATTTTTCTCAAAAGCGATAAACCTTTCAAACTGTAGTTTATGAATATCAACATCTGTTTCGTTTGCTAAAGGGTGTTTCGGGCTGCAGACCAAAACCAGCGGTTCATCCTCAAAGTCATATACCTCAAGTTTTTTATCTTTTTTGGGAACAGCTACAAGGCCGATATCGATGTCACCGCCTAAAACCATCTCATAGATTTTCTCGGCGCTAAAGTATTCAATGTGAACATTAACATTAGGGTAGCTGACCATAAATTTTTTGACATAGTCCGGCAGAGTGTGCATGCCGATGCTGAAAATTGCAGCTACCATTATCCTGTCGCCCGCTGACGATTTCAGGGCATTTAGCTCAATTCTCAATTGTTCATATCGGTCAAGAATATCTTTAGAGGCCTGGTAAAACAATTGACCGGCTTTGGTAAGCTCAATTGGTCTTTTCTTTCTGTCCAATAGCTGACATTTGAAAGTTAGCTCTAATTGTGCAAGCTGTTGAGAAATTGCTGATTGGCTTAGAAAATGCTTCTCAGCAGTTTGTGAGAAGCTTCGCAGCTCAGCCAAATCAGAGAATATCTTTAACGTTTCTATGTGCATTATAAGCTTTCGTGATAACGCATATCAGGATAATAAGCTTTGGATTTAATCCACTATCTACTATAAATTATATTATTAGTCTTATTGTCCATATTATTAGTAGCCCTAATAAGAAGCAAGTAAAAAGTTTTAGGTTTTTAAGGAGTGAAAGATGAATTTGCAGCGACCCAATTCAAATGAAGTTACGCAGACTTCAAACCGTTCGAGGAGTGTTTCTCCTGTTTCTGGTATCTGTACGCGATGCATTGATGGCTGCAGGGGTAATTGTGAGGTTTTTAAATCTTCCTTCCGCGGTCGTGAGGTGATTTACCCCGGCCCATTCGGCACTCTTACAGCCGGCGGCGACAAGGAGTATCCTATCGACTACTCACATCTTAATATCCAGGGCTATGCTATGGGCGCCGAGGGCTTGCCAAGCGGCCAAGTCGGCACCCCAGACAATACTCTGTTTCCAATGGTCGATACTGAGACCGAATACGGTCGTGGCAACAAGGTCAAGATGCGTATGCCCATTTTCACCGGTGCGCTGGGTTCAACCGATATTGCCCGAAAGAACTGGGAGCACTTTGCAGCCGGTGCCTGTATCGCCGGCATCACTATAGTCTGTGGTGAAAATGTTTGCGGCATAGACCCGGAACTGGAATTGAATTCGAACGGCAAGATTAAAAAGGCACCGAATATGGCTCAACGTGTCGAGCAATATCGCAAGTGGCACGAGGGCTACGGTGATATGATTGTACAGATGAATGTTGAGGATACGCGTCTGGGTGTAGCCGAATATGTAATCGGTGAGCTTGGCGTTGAAAGTATCGAGCTTAAGTGGGGACAAGGCGCAAAGTGTATCGGCGGCGAAATTCAGGTTGATTCACTTGAGCGTGCCCTTGAACTGCAGAAAAGAGGCTACTTAGTCACGCCCGATCCCTCTGTCGAAGCACACCAGGCTGCGTTCAAAGATGGTGCTTTGAAACATTTTGAAAGGCACTCACGTCTTGGCTTTGTCGACCAGGATGGTTTTATGAAAGAGGTCGAGCGGGTGCGCAAGCTCGGCGCAAAACGTGTTACGTTGAAAACCGGTGCCTATCCAATGCGGGAGCTGGCAATGGCGATTAAATGGTCGTCCGATGCCAAATTGGACCTGCTGACCATCGATGGAGCACCGGGTGGAACCGGAATGAGTCCCTGGCGGATGATGGAAGAGTGGGGTGTTCCGACCTTCTATCTGCAATCAATGACTTACGATTTATGCCAAAAGCTGGCGGCTAAAGGTGCTTTCGTGCCGGATATAGCTACAGCAGGTGGTTTCAGCACCGAAGATCATATATTTAAAGTTCTGGCAATGGGCGCACCATTTACAAAAGCTGTCTGTATGGGCCGGGCGCTGATGATTCCGGGTATGGTCGGTAAAAATATAGGATTATGGTTGCAGGAAGGGGCGAATTCACTTCCAAAGACAATTAGCACCTTTGGCTCAAAGGTGGAGGAAATCTTTGTTTGCTACGAGGACCTTGTTGCCAAATACGGCAAAGAAACCGTCAAGGAAATGCCGCTGGGAGCCATTGGGCTTTATACATTCGTCGATAAGCTCAAAGTTGGCTTACAGCAATTGATGGCCGGCAGTCGAAACTTCAGGGCTTCAACAATCAGCAGGGACGACCTTATGGCCTTAACCCCTGAGGCTGCTCAAGTCTCAGGTATCCCTTATGTTATGGATGCTTATAGAAAGGAAGCCGAAAAGATTATAAACGGCTAAGAGTGTTCAAACAATAATCAAAAGGGTTCCTCGCTAATCCGCCGAGGAGCCCTTTTCTACTTGGTAAGGGGTCACTGCCTACTATCTTTATAAAAGGATATCAGAGCATTAGGTTATCAGGTAATGGGGGCAAATCATCCCCAATCCGCCATGTTGGTTAAGCCATCATGTCGGATTGAGGCTGCCACCCAATAAAATTATAAAGGGTGGCAGCCCCAAGCGCAGCTTGGGGATGGTCTTCTACCGTGCTCACATATGGATTCGACAAGCTCACCACAAGGTTGTTTGTAGATAGCTCGTCAGATTCACGTCTTTATTGGCTATTGCCAGCTTGCGCCGAATTCTTTCCCGGTGACGGCTGATAGTGGCGGTGGACACACCTCGTATCTCGGCAATCTCTTTGCTTCGCAGGCCGGTTCGGATCATGTTGCAGATAGCAATCTCCGTGGGAGTCAGGGATCGATATCTTTCTGTCAATTGATTGATAAAGGGCGAAGAGTATCTCTGTTCGGGCTGTGAAGGTCAGCTCATAATGGCTGGCAGCCTGCCGGGGGCCTGTGTTTGGTGCGATTTAGGCAAAGGCTTTCAATGCGCCCGTCAGGTTCAGGCAGGGTAAAATCCATTACCACCCGATGTTGCCTGCGTGTCTCTCGCTACAGATGCACAGCACGTAACATTATGCTTCCAATTTTGCTTACATGTAGTTAATTTTACCAATGAATTCAAAATCCTTGACCATTTTTAGAATTATATCATAATCTTGCTATATTTACCCCGTTAGAGAAAGCCACCGATTTTAATCAGTGGTCGTTACCAGTTGAAGCCGGCTGTGGGTTAAAGCCACCGTCGGAGCAGGCCGTTAGAGAGTTTCGTTCTCTAATGAGGTTTACATCGCCATAATTATAGAGCGGTTTGTTGAAAAATGAAAAAGTTCCCTGTTGAAAAGCTGTCGCAAATTATAAAAGCATGTCCCAAACAGGATGCGAGCGATGATTTTTTTACCGGCATAAGTACCGATTCGCGGACAACTAAAGCCGGCGACTGTTTCTTTGCACTGGTCGGCGAGAAATTCGACGGCCATGATTACATAGCTGATGCCTTTGCCAAAGAAGCCGTTTGCGCTGTAGTTAATAAAAAATCAAAAATCAAAAATCAAATATCAAAATTTAGGCATACAATTCTTTTAGTTGATGACACTATAAAGGCTCTCGGCGATTTTGCCGGAGAATACCGTCGACAGGCTGGCTATAAGGTAGTCGCCATAACCGGCTCGGTAGGAAAAACAACGACAAGACAAATCGCTTATCACGTCTTGAGCCGACACTTCCGCGTTTATCAATCGCCGAAAAATTTCAATAACAATATTGGTCTGCCTTTGACGTTGCTCGGTGCCGACCCAGAAGACCAAATCGTTATCGCCGAGCTTGGCACCAATCATCCCGGCGAAATAGCCTGCCTGACACGTATCGCCCAGCCGAATGTCGCAGTCGTAATTAACGTTCATCCCGCGCATCTGGAAGGACTCGGCGATTTAAAAACTATCACACGGGAAAAATTGTCAATAGCAGAGGGATTACAGCCTGACGGCGTTCTAATAATCAACGCAGAGCTGGTTAAATGGTTAAATGGTAACCGGTTAAATTACCAATTACCAATCACCAATTACCAAGTCATAACTTTCGGCAAATCGGAGCCTTCAGACTACCAGGTTCACAACATTATATATAATGACTTCAGCAGCAGTTTTACTATCAACGGTACTGCCGTAAGGCATCCTGCGGAGAAAATTGAACTTCCGCTACCCGGCTTGGGAAACGTTGAGAACGCGGTTGCTGCCTGGGCTATTTGCAGCCGGTTTGGCCTGACTATTGACGATTTCGCTCAAGCGGTAAAAACATTAAAGACAATTCCAATGCGATTAGAGATGCTGCAAATCGGAACGTTAACAGTTATAAATGACTGTTACAACGCGAATCCCGCCTCGATGAAAAACGCTCTTGATATTTTGAGTAATATTAAAACTAAGGAGACAAACAGGCTGGTCTTTATCTGCGGCGATATGGCGGAATTGGGACAGCAATCACAAGCCTTGCACACTGAGCTTGGAGCTGCTGTTGCGCAAGCCGGCGTTCAGGTCTTATTGGCTGTGGGTAAATACGCAACAACTACTGCTGAAGCCGCAAGACAAACCTCGGACTACGATTTGCAGACAATGTGTTTCGAAGATACGATTTCAGCTTGTAATAATGTTCAAGAATTTATAAAAGATTACGATATAATATTAGTGAAAGGCTCACGGACAGCCAAACTGGAAATGGTTATCGAGAAGCTCAAAACCTCCAAATAAACTTGTGGTGAGCTTGCCGAATCCATTTGGGGGCTAAATATTTAGCCCCGCAATCCTTCGACCCGGCTCAGGACGGGTTTATTGCGGGGTTTTCAAGGATGAGATACGAAAATGATATACCATTTATTATGGTATTTTCGTGATATCTTCACCGAGAGAGTTCTGCATTTCTATGCCTACCAGAACGTGATGTTCCGCTGTGTATCTGCGCTATTGACCAGCCTATGGATCGCCCTTTTTATAGGTCCCAAGATTATTCGCTGGCTGATGCGGAAGAAAATCGGCGACCGCCCGGAGTTTAATCACACGGCTCTCAATGAGCTGACCAAGGGCAAAGCCAATACGCCTACAATGGGTGGGCTGATTATTGTTTTTTCGGTTCTTTCTTCAACGCTGTTATGGGCGAAGCTGAACAATCCCTTTGTTCAAAAAGCAATTTTTTTAGTTGTCTGGTTTGCAGCTTTAGGCGGCGTGGACGATTGGCTTAAACTTACTTCCCGCACCCGTTATCGCAGCAGAAGCGGATTGAACGCATGGGAAAAACTCATCTTTCAGATTGCCGGTTCCGTCCTGATTGCTTCGTTTTTATTCTTCGACTTCAGCAATATAACCGATGCCAAATTATTCTGGCTGCCGTTCTATAAGTACGGCCTGCCGTTGGCCAACTGGATGTTCATCCTGATAGCAATTTTTTACTTATCAGCCACGAGCAATGCCGTCAACCTGGCCGACGGCATGGATGGATTGGCAGCCGGTTGCGTAGGCATAGTCAGTCTCGTCTTGGCGCTGCTCTGTTATGTTTCGTCCGAGACGATGTCACGAATCAGCCCGGTTACATGGGCCAGCTATCTTCTGCTGCCGCACATACCGCAGGCCGGCGAGCTGAGCATTTTCTACTCGGCTATCCTGGGCGCTGTGCTTGGCTTTTTGTGGTACAACTGTTATCCCGCTCAGACCTTTATGGGCGACGTGGGTTCACTGCCGCTGGGAGCTGCGATGGGTTACGGGGCATTAGTGTCTCGAAACGAAATCCTGCTTTTGATTATCGGCGGCGTTTTCGTAATTGAGCTAATGAGTGTGGTATTGCAGGTCACTTATTTCAAATACACCGGCGGCAAACGCCTGTTTAGATGTGCGCCGCTGCACCATCATTTTCATTTAGCCGGCTGGAGTGAGCCGCAGGTTGTTGTGCGTTTCTGGCTGTTGGCCGCCGCCTTTGCCGCCCTTGCCTTAGCTACGTTGAAGATAAGATAGGATTATTATTGCGTTTTTCACTGCCGAGACCCCATCAGCAAAGAAAGCATCTCGATGCGCAGGATTTTGGCGGCTAATATATAGACTACAACCGCTAAAGGAACTGTCAGAAGCAGCTTGAAGCCATCAGCCAGGTCCCTCGAAAAGGCCAGCACGATTAACACCACAACGCACATACATACTGTGGCAATAATTGTCTTTCCTGCCGCCCAGGTTAAACCTTCCAAAACTGCTGAGCCTAACCGCCTGCGAATAACTGTCACGAGAATAAGTACCTGCAGATATGAACATAAAGCTGTTGAAGCAGCCAATCCGCCTGTTCCGAGCAGCCAGATAAGGGTCAGATTCAACGCGATATTTGTAAAGACCGCTATCACCGCACTTCGAGCAGGGATTTTCGAATCCTGCATGGAATAAAATGCGCGGATCGCTACCTGCTGAGCAAAATATCCGGCTAATCCCAGCACGTAAAATGAAAGTGTCCACGCCGTCAGGCTCGTATCGTGAGCGGTGAATCGGCCCCGCTCAAAAAGCACCGAGACCAAAGGTTTACCCACCATCAGCAGTCCGACCGTTGCCGGCAGAGCCACAAATACCGCACAGCGCAAACCTCGCGAGACCGTCTTTGAAAGTGCTGCAAAGTCTTTCCTGGCAGCATCGGAGCTCATTACCGGGAAGATAGCCGTGGCCAATGAAATGCCAAGCACCCCTAAAGGAAATTGGTAGAGCCTCTGCGCATAAAAAAGTTGCGAGACCGCTCCCTCCCAGACCGGATATTTTATCTGCTGGCCAAACCAGGTGAAAAACTGTCCCTTCTCATCGGAACCCGACAGCCAAAGTGCGATAAGGTCATCGGCTAAAGTATTTATCTGGGTCGCCGTTAAACCGATAACCATCGGCCCCATTAGAAAAAAGACTTTTTTAAAGGCCTCGGTGTGAACGTCCCAGGCCGGCCGCAAAGAGACGCCCCTTGCCCGAAGCGGTGGAACCTGAATCAATAGCTGCGTCAGACCGGCGAATATAACCGCCGCCGTAAGAATAAGAACCTGCGAGCGCGGTGGCATCCCTAAAAGCCATCTGCTAAGACACAGTGACATGATAATCATGATGTTCAGCAGAACCGGCGCTATAGCAGGTGCGGCGAAATGCCGGTGGGCATTCAAAATGCCGGCTAAAAGGGCCGTTACGCATATCAAGATTGCGTATGGCAGCATTATCCCGCTTAGAACAAGCTTTAGCTTTGTGCCTTGGTAAACGCTAAAGTACCTGTAGTAAATCCAAATAATTGTCTCGCCGAGCAGCACTGCCGCCACGAGCACTAAAAAGACTGCGGTCACCACCGTTAAGGCTAATCTGTCAGCCTTATTCTTATCTTTTTCAAGCTCGGCACTATAAACCGGTATTAGTGAAGAAGAGGCAGCCCCCTCGCCGAAGAGCCGCCTTGCCAGATTCGGAATCTTAAACCCAACGGTCCAGCCGTCCATCAGGACTCCGGCTCCGAGAAAATATGCGAACGCCATATCACGCAGCATACCCAGGACACGACTCAGCATCGTCAATACAGCAATTTGTCTAAAGCCTCTTATCATGATTCTTTATAAAAGTAAGCTAAAGTATGTAGTAACGGAAGAGCGTAATTCGTTTATCGTTTGCGCAACTCGTTTCGTCTATCGTCATACGTAAAACGTAACCGATACGAGCTGCGCAACCTCAACCGTTAAACGAACTTTACGCTCTTTAATTCACTTTAGGCACTTTACACTTATCACGTCTTTCTTGCTACGCTGAAAGGCCTGCAGCGCCCGACGTTATTCAGCAATCCAATGGACATCATACTAACCAGCAGGCTTGAGCCGCCGTAGCTTACCAACGGCAACGTCAAGCCGGTAATTGGCATCAGACCTACCGTCATACTCACATTGACAAGAACCTCAACGGTAAAAACAGCGACAATACCGATAGCGAGCAGTCTGCCGAATGGGTCCGTATTGTTTGCTGCGATTTCCAGTCCACAGCCAACAATAATAACGTAGAGTCCAAGCAAGCCCAGGCAGCCCCAAAATCCCCACTGCTGGGCTATGATGGCAAAAATGAAGTCATTATGCCTCTCTGTTAGAAAATCGTATTTGACGAAGGGACCCTGCCCAAAACCGTATCCTTTGGCGCCGCCGGATGCAACAGCATATTTTGAGCGAATCAGGTGCCAGCCCCAATCGCTCTTCCACTGCTGAGTGCTAAATTTTCCGCCCACTAAAATTCTGCCCAAGCGCGGATTCTGTTCGGCCTTTTGCCGAATCCAGCTATTTTGCAGCAGCACACAGCTTATTCTGGTTCGCTGATATGACCTCATCTTGTACCACAATAATGGACTTACCAGAACCGCCATTAGAATTATAATCAAAAGATGCTTAACCTTGGCCCCTGCTACAAAGAGCATTGTGAATAGAATCGGCATCATTAGCATCACAGTGCCCAAATCCGGCTCTAATAAAATCATAACCACCGGCAGCAATGTTAGAAAAAAGGGTCCTATAAGTGCACTGAAATTTCGGTAATTACTACGATATCTTAGGTACCAGGCTAATGCCAGCACGAACGAGAGCTTGCAAAATTCGGATGGTTGTATGGCCGGTAGCTGATGGCTTCCTATTTTGAATATAATCCATCTATGCGCACCGTTGATTTCCGGTACAAAAGGAATACGTACAATATATCTACCGAACAGCAATATACCGAGAAGCAGCAACAAAAAGATGTATATAGGAAAGCTCAAAGCCCCTAAGCGGCGGTAATTTATTAAATTAACGGCTAACAAACCTAAAAAGCCAATTAAGGCGTATATGAGCTGCTTCTTCCAAAAACCGATTAGTTCATCGGTCTGATTGGCAGGGGTGGATTCCGCAGGATGACCGACCGCATAGATAGTAGCTATACCAATAGCAACCAGGGCCAAAGTGCTCGCCAACAGGCATAATCTTACAAATTTAAGACGTCCTTGTAGAAAGTTGTACATATCCGCAAAAATAACATTTGATTGCCAAATTGCATATAATAACTGAAAAATCGGGAAATTTTTTTATTTCGTCAATTTTTAGATAAGGTCGAGGCAAATGAGATAGTTTAATCCCAAGAGCCAATCCAATAGTTTTTATCGAGTCCATAACAGATAAAATTAGGTTGAATGCTTTTTTTCTTGATTTTCACGTATGATTTTGGTAAACTATAATAAATCTCTATTAGCATAAGTCTATATCTATAATGCTTCAGCATGCTTTTCCGCCTTTTGGACGGGAAAGGAGGAGAAAAAACAAGTATAATAGTTTATCCGGTTTTCCTGCGGCCGGACAGATATACCTTAGAGCAGGATTGTCATTATAGCAAAACCAAGATAGTGCCCCTGCTTTTTTGCCTGCTGCCTCGACTTGCGTCGAGAGACGCAGAGGCTGGCGAAAGCAAGAGGGGGCGAAGAAGAAAGGAAGGTCGAGTTATGAGAAATGTGGTTTTAATATTGGCAGTGTTCATGCTTGCCGGCTCGGCGTGGGCAACTGACGTCGCTATTACCTGCACAGATGAGGGCGGTGGTGTAGTTCGCATCGACTATGCGGTGACAGGCTCACCGAAAGTAAGGGCGTTTGCTCTGGATATATTGGTCGATAACGGAACTATTGACAAGATTTCAGATTTCAAAATTGGCGAGAGCGTTGCTGGTGACAAAGGCTATGGCATCTTTCCCGCCAACTTCAGCCGATTCATTACCATCGATCCTAATACCGGTGCAGTGACAACATGGGACGTAAATGAATATACACCTATAGCCGATGCAAACGACCCTGGTGCACTTGGTGGCCTCGGCACCAATGGTATTACAATAGAAATGGGTGCAATTTATTTTCCAGCCGCCGATAGTTCTCCAAATGCTCCGGATGATACCGGAACAATTTGTAAAATCAAAGTCAGTGAAAGCGGCAATGTGAACATAAGCGAGAATGTAATCCGCGGCGGAGTAGTATTGACGGACCCATCGGTTAGTCCCAATGTTCAGCCAGCCGGTTGTCCTGTGACTGTTAATCCAGCTGGAGATACCAGCCCCGACGCTGAATGTCTGCCCAGCAGCTTTTCGACATACAGCGATTGGGTAGCTCTGGGTAAGCCCGCCTGCTGGTGCTCAAAGTATCAGTGCGATGGTGACGCAGATGGCCAAACTTCCGGGTTCCCGTTCAACTACCGTATCTTCACCGGTGACCTGACCCTAATCGTGGACAACTGGAAAAAGACTATCGACGACCCGACTCTTAATCCATGTGCGGATATTGACCATAAGGATTCGGGTTTTCCATTCAGGTACCGTGTCTTCACCGCCGACTTGGCCAAGATAGTATCCAACTGGAAAAAGACAGACGCAGACCTGGCCGGCGATTGTCCGAGGTCTGAATAATAGCACTAATCTCGTAAAGAGTCCTATATACCTTAAACGTATGGGAAAACGTAGTAAGTGTAAAGTGCCTAAAGTGAGCTAAAGTGCCTAAAGTTATATCGGTAATTTTAGTCACTTTAGGCACTCCAAACTTTAGCTCACTTATTTGTATGGGGGATGTGTGAAAAGTCATCCATTAGGGGGGTATGATAATGATAAAGAAAACACTTGTTGTTTTAGCTGTTTTGACAACGGCTACGGCAGCTAACGCGAAGCTGATGCTCAACATAAATGAAGCCGGCGATACCATTACTATCAGTGGTGATGGTGCAACGGCACCGCCTGTGGCCACTTATTTGTTTGTCGAAGGTTCCGGCTCAATTGCGGGCGGAAATATAGTTTATCCGGGAAGTCTGTCAGAGTATGATGACCTGGAAACTATTGCCGGCAACATGGGGGTAAGCCCGCAAGATGCATTAGCCGCGTTTGGAGCCTTTACATCCAAGCCGAACCTTGTCGATTTAAGCTACATAATACTGGCAGACGGTGCTGTTCCTCTGGCACCGCTGCAAGGCACACTCGTCGATAGCATCGGGCTGACCGTGGCTGGTCCGGTTGTGCTGACTTTAATATCCGATGATTTTTTGACAGTGTTCGATACTAAAACTGTTTACGTCCCTGAACCGGTTAGCTTAGTCCTGTTTGGTCTTGGTGGACTGCTGCTGAGGCGGAAATTTAAGATTTACGATTGCCGATTGAAAATTGAAAATGCTCTGTAGAAACCTTAAAACGGAAGTCATTGCGAGGCCCGAAGGGCCGTGGCAATCTCATTACCTGATAGGCGAAAAAAGCACCGAAACATTTGAGATTGCTTCATTTCGTTCGCAATGACGACCTGTAACATGATGTTTTCTACTAAGCAAATTGAAAATCGAAACCATCACTGGTAATTCTGTATAACCGTCGCCGTTACGGCGACGGCTAAACATTTGTAATCAACAATAATGTTACAGGGAAAATTTGCTGAGACTAAAGGCTGTAATCATCTTGTTCTTAGTATGGCTTATTTTTGCAGCGGTTGGTTGTCAAACATCTGTCAAGCAGCCATCTGCTCGTAAAGCGATACTGCCGCCGGATATCGCAGGGACATGGAAAGCCAAGGATAGTCCCTGGAAGATAGTTTTGAGTCCCAATGGAACTGTAACCTCAGCGGTTATTCCTATGGGTGAAGTTGAGGTCAAGCCTAATCAGACAACAAAAGCCGAAATGAAAGACGGCAGCTTAAGCACCTTTACAGCCGGTGATTGTCTTGTTGAATATACACCCCAGACCAGGGAGCTGTACGTCTGCATTGAGATGAAGAAGATTGACATCAAATTTTTGGATAACGCAATTTCCGGCAATAGCACAGATAGATTCGTGGGCACTGTTTCGCAAGACGGCAAATCTTGGACGGCTGACTGGATAAACGTTTTTGACTATGGCTCGCAATTCCCTCAGGACCCAAATGATATATATGCTAACCCGTTAATATTCGAGAAGATGAATTGAGTCTCACTCAATAATCAAAGTACAGAAGTCCACTTTCATCTGTACCTGTCCAATCGAGTTTGATTGTCATTGTTGCCGGCTGATAAATCCACCCATATTCGCCGGTCGCCTCCGCAGGAAATGCTTCACTATTACCAATCACATTCATTATGTCTAAGTTATTAAACGGATTTGCAGGCATCTTTTTATAATAGTTGCCTGAGTCCACAGTCTGCTCATAGAAAGAATCGCTATCGGGATCGGAGCCAACGTCATTATCCGGATATCCAGGCGGAACACCTTTATTTTGGGCAGCATATAGCTCAATCGCACCCCGCAACATGCGCAGATGGTCTTTGGCCACGGCTTCTTTAGCCTGGGTTGACTGTGACCGGAAATGCGGCAGAACGATAGCAGCCAGAATTCCAATAATGGCCAATACTATCATCAGCTCAGTTAATGAAAATGCTCTTTTCATAACATTCCGCTTTTAATGTGTACCTTCACCCCGTGAGATAACCAACTCACGGTTTTTTTATTCACGCAAGATTCTTATCTCACGGGGCGAAGCGCTTTAGCCAGTTTGTAATATCGTCCAATATCGGTCCGTATTTTAGATGAAAATCCGACCACACCCTGGTTCTTCGCTGGATTTTATCCTTGCAAATAAGCCTTTACGGCTTTAAAATCCTTCTTTTACCGGTTTCATTAAGGCTCAATACCCGACGACTTGATGCTGCTCGCCCGTAAAATAGAAAAAGACGGGGAGCCGAGCCCGTTCTGAGCAGGGTCGAAGGACATCAAGAATCGAGAATCAAGGCATGTTTGAATCGTTAACCGAGAAGCTTAATTCTGTTTTCAGGTCGTTAGCTGGCCGAGGCAGAATCACCGAAGCGAACATCTCAGACGCTATGCGGGATGTCCGCAAGGCCCTTTTGGAAGCGGATGTCAATTATAGTGTTGTGAAGGACTTCTGCAAAGATGTCAGAGATGCCGCCATCGGAGCTGAGGTTGTAAAGAGCCTTCATCCAAGCCAGGTTTTTGTAAAAATCGTCAACGATGAGCTGACCAAATTGATGGGACCGGCTGACAGCAAGATATATTTTGTCTCGCCGGGGCCTACTATTATCATGCTCGCCGGCCTGCAGGGTGGCGGAAAAACCACAACCGCAGCAAAGCTCGCCAAATATATCGTATCGAAGGGGAAAAGGCCGCTCCTTGTGGCTGATGACCTGCAACGACCGGCTGCTATTGAGCAATTGGTTGCTCTCGGCAAACAGTTAAATATCGAGGTCTATTCCGAAGATAGCAAAGACTCTATAAGGGTTGCAAAAAACGCAGTCCGGTACGCTAAGGAGAATAATTCCGATGTGATAGTGCTCGACACAGCCGGCCGATTGCATATAGATGAAGATATGATGGCCGAGCTGGCCAAAGTCGCAAAGACCGTCAATCCGCACCAGATTTATTTAGTCTGCGATGCGATGACGGGCCAGGACGCGGTCAACTCCGCGAAGGAGTTTAACGAAAGGCTGGAGCTTGATGGTGTCATCTTAACGAAGCTGGACGGCGATGCCCGCGGCGGCGCAGCTCTGAGCGTAAAGGCTGTGACCGACAAGCCCATCAAATTCATCGGTGTCGGTGAAAAGCTCGACAAGCTCGAAGAATTCCACCCCGACCGTATGGCCAGCAGAATCTTGGGCATGGGCGACGTTGTAACTTTGGTGGAAAAAGCTCAGGAGCATTTCGAAGTTGAAGAAGCCGAGAAAATGCAAAAGAAATTGGCCAAGGGCAGCTTCGGCTTTGATGATTTTCTAAAACAGATGCAGGCCGTCAAAAAAATGGGCGGCATCAAAGATATGCTCAAGATGTTACCCGGCATGGGTAGTCAGCTCGGCGATTTGGATATTGACGAAGGCGAATTTAAACACATGGAGGCAATTGTACAGTCGATGACTCCGGCTGAGCGTAGTGATCCGGATATTATAGACTCGCCCAGACGCAGACGAATTGCAGCGGGAGCCGGCGTCGAATCCAACACTGTTTCCGGCCTGGTTAAGACATTTATGCGTAGCCGAGACATGTTAAAATCCCTCAGCGGCGGAACCTTCGGCGGACTCAAGAATCTTTTCTCGGGCGGATTTAATATGAATTCGTTAGGAGCCGCTATGATGGGCGGCAGAAAGATAAAGCAACGCTCAAAACGAAAAAGAATCGTTAAACGCCGTGGCAAAATAAAACGGCGTTAAAAAATTTAGCCCCGCAATTCATTGCGGGGTTCTTGGCTATGGCAAAAAACAAAGACAAAACTGCTGCGGTAAGTAACATTACGATTGAGCAATACCTGCAAAAAGTCGCCAGGTTCTCCGACAGCGAATACGGCAAACTGGTAAGAGACCAGTTCAGGGATAATAAAGGCAGCAGTGAGCTGGCGATGCTGACTGCGCCGACTTTAGAGGAATTAGAACAGCTTAAAAAGGCGGTCGCGATAATGACGCCGGCTGAAAAGCAAAATGCGGCTGATTTGACAGATGAGCAGATGCAAAAAATCGCAGCAGATGCCGAGATCGACCCGGCGAACTTTGCGATTTTTATAAATGGCTACACTTTACATTGCAAACATGCCTCCTGAAATGCTTAAAAAATATATAGAAGAAATATCCAAAATCGCACAAAGAGGTGATGCGCGAGAGGAAAGCTACTATCCAGCTTTGAAGATATTGCTGGAGGATTTTGCCCTATCGATTGCCAGAACAAAAACAGAGGTAACAATTCAACCCAAGAAAACAGAGGCCGGCAATCCTGATTTTCGAATTTGGGACGGTGAGCAGCATATCGTTGGTTACATCGAGGCCAAGCCATTGGAGGAGGAGAACCTCGAAAAAGTAGAGGTATCCGAACAGCTAAAACGGTATCTGGGCGCTTTTCCTAACGTTATTCTAACAAATTTCTTTGAGTTTTTTCTGTATCGTGATGGAGAGTTAATAGACAGAGTTAAAATTGCAAGACCTTTTGTAGCAGCACAGCTTAATATCTGCCCGCCTTTAGAAAATGAAGAAAAGTTCAGGGAGTTGTTAGAAAAGTTTTTCAGTTTCTCTCTGCCTCGAACATATACCCCTAAAACACTTGCTGAAGCTCTGGCAATAAGAACACATTATCTGCACGAGCAGGTTGAGCTTGAACTACTTAACAGTAAAAGCCGATTAAACGGCTTTTATCAAGCGTTTGAGCAGCATTTGATAGCAGGTTTAACAAAGCAGGATTTTGCCGATATGTACGCTCAGACCATAACATACGGTCTTTTCGCAGCAAGCACCAGAACAACGAACGGTTTCAACAGACGGCAGGCATTTGACAACATACCGACAACAATAGGAATTCTAAGGGACGTATTCAGATTTGTTTCACTGGAAGAACCGGGGGAAAATCTAAGCTGGATTATCGATGATATAGCCGAGATTTTATCCGTAGCGAACGTTAAAAAAGTGCTGCATAAATACTACTTTGAAAGAAAAGGCTCGGACCCCGTAGTTCATTTCTATGAAACATTTCTTGCCGAATATGACCCACAGGAGCGAGAGCAGCGCGGTGTTTATTACACTCCCGAAGAGGTTGTTAGTTTCATAGTCCGTTCGCTGAATATCGTCTTAAAGGAATACTTCGGCAAGAGAGACGGCTTTGCAACGAATTCGGTAACTGTTCTCGACCCTGCGGCAGGAACCCTTACCTTTATAGCTCAGGCTGCTGCTGTTGCTGTCAACGAGTTCTGCTCTGCCTACGGCAGCGGCGGCAAAAAAGAGCTTATCAAAAAACATATTCTTAAAAATTTCTTCGCCTTTGAGCTTATGATGGCACCTTATGCGGTCGGCCATCTGAAAATTGGGTTTCTGCTCGAAGAACTCGGCTATAAACTTGATAAGGACGACAGGTTCAATCTGTATCTGACAAATACACTTGATATGAAAGAGCTTGCCGAAAGCAACCTGCCTGGGACAAGCTCACTATCGGAGGAATCGCACGCTGCCGGAAAAATTAAGAAAGAAACTCCCATACTCGTCATTCTTGGTAATCCGCCTTATTCGGGACATTCCGCCAACAAGGGCGACTGGATAAGCAAGGAAATCAGAGAATACTACAAGGTTGATGGCGAAAAACTCGTTGAGAAAAACCCAAAATGGCTTCAGGACGATTACGTTAAGTTTATCCGGTTTGCTCAGTGGAAAATCGACCAGGCAGGCGAAGGGATTTTGGGTTTTATTACAAATCACAGCTATCTGGATAACCCGACTTTCAGAGGGATGCGTCAATCTCTGCTGAATAGTTTCCCACACATTTATATCCTTGACCTTCACGGCAACAGCAAGAAAAAAGAGAAATGCCCGGACGGTTCAAAAGATGAGAACGTCTTTGATATCCAGCAGGGTGTTGCAATTATCCTCGCTATCAAAAAGAAAGGATTGAAGAACAAAATAGTCCACGCTAACCTGTGGGGACTTCGCGAAACCAAATATGACTGGCTGAGAACGAATGATATAGAAACAACAAAATGGAAAAATCTCAAACCGGAACCCGAATTTTATTTCTTTGTTCCCAGAGACGACAGACTTCTTAGCCATTATGATAAATTTATCAAAATTACGGATATTTTCCCCGAAAATAGTGTAGGAGTCGTTACGAGCAGGGATGAATTTCTGATTGCTCTTACCAAATCGGAAATTGAAAAACGCATCCGAATGTTTATTGATGAGAACCTTTCTGGCAGCATCATCAAAAAGGCTTTTGACTTAAAGGATAAAACAAATTGGACTGTAAAAGAGGCCAGAAATCAAATTCGCCAGACTGAGAACTGGGAAAAACAAGTAGTTCAGATTCTTTACAGGCCTTTTGACAAACAGTGGATTTTTTATAACAGTGTTCTGGTTGAAAGGACTCGCAAAGAAATTATGCGTCATATGATGCGCGAGAATATCGCACTTTGTGTAGGACGTGCCGGACAAGTTGTGGGGACTCAAAATCTTTGGAATATTGCCTTTTGCTCAGATTGCATACAGGATTTTAACCTTTTTTATCGAGGGGGAAATGTAAATTTCCCACTCTATATTTATCCAGAGGCGGATTTGTTTAACGGAGGGAGTAATTATAAGCGTCAGGTAAATATACCGGCCCAGATGTTTGAAAAGCTCAAAGAATGTTACGGCAAGAAAGTCCAGCCGGAGCAAATTCTGTCTTACATTTATGCCGTTCTTTATTCCAATATCTATCGCCAAAAATATGCGGAATTTCTCAAGACTGATTTTCCCAAAATACCCTTCTGCGGTGAATATAATGTGTTTGCGAAAATGGCGAAACTCGGCCATGAGCTTGTAAATCTGCATCTCATGAAATCCGGCAGACTTGATAAACCTTCCGCAAAATTTGAGGGGAAAGGCAATACCCTTGTTGAAAAAGTGCGTTTTGGCGAAGGCCGGCAGCAGGTTTTCGTTAATCCCGACAGCTATTTTGGCAAAATAATTCCTGAAATTTGGGAATACCAAATTGGCGGCTATCAGGTAATGGAGAAGTGGCTCAAGGATAGGAAAAGCCAAAGGCTTTCTCTGGAGGATATTAAGCACTATTGCAGAATTGCCACTGCGATAAAAGAAACGATAGCTATTCAGAAAAAAATAGATAAGATATACAACAATGTCGAAAAACAAACTGTTACTTTTTAGCAAATAATGCAAACGAGTTTCGTGATTTGCGACAGGTAAATCACGGGAATTGATTATATAGAGAAGAGAAAGGAAAAATTATGGCAGTAAAGATCAGAATGACCCGAATGGGAAGGCGGCATCGGCCGTTCTTCAGAATCAATGCGGTTGACGCCCGTACACCACGTGACGGCAAAATACTGGAGAAGCTTGGCCATTACGATCCTATTGAAAAAGACCCGGCCAAGCAGGTTGTGCTAAACCGTGAGCGCGTTGAATATTGGATAAATCAAGGTGCAATACCGAGCGATACGGTTTCACAAATCCTGCTCCGCCAGGGGATAAAACATAAATACGCCGAGCAAGAAACTGCTCGCCGGGCAAGGGCAAAGGCTTTGGCCCGCGCCAAAGGCAAGTTCTTTACAAAAGCCGAAAGGCTCGCTGCAGAAAAGGCTGCTAAAGATGCCGAAGAAAAAGTTAAAGCTGAGGCCGAAGCAGCCAAAGCAGCCGAAGCCAAGGCCAAAGCAGAAGCTGAAGCAAAACAGAAAGCTGAGGCTGAAGAGAAAGAAAAAGCTAAAACCGAAGCTGAAGCCAAGGCTAAAGCTGAAGCTGAAGAGAAAGAAAAATCTAAAGTCGAAGCTGAAGCAAAGACCGAAGCTGAAGCCGAAGCAAAGCAGAAAGCTGAGACTGAAGAGAAAGAAAAAGCTAAAGCCGAGGAGAAGGCTCAAGTAGAGCAAGCCCAACAAGTAGAGGAAAAATCAAAAGCCGTGGCTGAGGAAAAAGAGGCTGAGGCAGCTAAAACAGAGCCGGCAGAAAAAGCAGCCGATGAGAAAGCTAAAGCCAAGCCTGAGAAAGAACCAAAAGCCGAAGCGGAGGAAAAACCCTCAGTCGAGGCCGAAGAGCAGCCCAAGGCCGATGCTCGAGTGGTACAAGAAGGACCGGATTCAAAAACTGAAGAAGCAGAGGCCAAAGATGAAGCTAAAGTCGTAGAGAAACAGAAAGAGGAAAAACCGGAACCGGCAGAAAAAATCGAGAACAAAGCTCAGTCGAAAGCTGTAGAACAAGATTCTGAAGCTAAAACCGAAGAAGAGAAAGAGTCAGCTTCGACCGAAGATAATAAAGAATAATAATGAGGATTGATGTCCTTACGCTTTTCCCGCAGGCTTTCGAATCGCCTTTGAGCTGTTCGATATTAAAAAGGGCACAAGAGGCGCATATAGTCGAAATTGTTATAACCGACATCAGAGACTTTGCAGCCGACAATTACCGCAAGGTCGATGATAAGCCGTACGGAGGTGGGCCGGGCATGGTAATGATGCCGGGCCCGGTCTTCGATTGCTTCGAGCATGTCTGCAAGCTATCTCCCGAAAAAGGCAGGGTCTTTCTGCTTACACCCCAGGGACAGAAATTTGACCAGAGAAAGGCGGTTGAATTAGGCGGAGAAAACAGGTTAATTCTGATCGCCGGCAAGTATGAGGGCTTCGATGAGCGAATTCGCATCGACCTGGGTGCTGAGCAAATCTCGATAGGCGACTATGTTCTAAACGGCGGCGAACTGGCTGCTATGGTCATCATCGACGCGGTAGTCAGGTTACTTCCCGGCGTGCTCGGTGATGATACTTCCGCCAAAGACGATTCCTTCAGCGAGACCGCCGGAGGCGGATTGGAATATCCGCAATATACAAGGCCGGAAGTCTTTCGTGGAATGAAAGTGCCCGAAATTCTGCTCAGCGGCGACCATAAAAAAATTGCCCAGTGGCGCCGCCAGCAGGCTCTGGAGCGTACTCAAAAGTGGCGCCCGGACCTATTGGAAAAGTGAACCGCGGATTTCGCGGATGAACGCGGATTCATAATTTGGTTAGCCCTGCCATCACTATGGCAGGGTTTTTTAGCTAAATGGTGACAGACGACGGAGGACAGACGACGGGGGATTAGGGGGCAGTGAAAAAATTCTGTCAGGAAATGTGTGCGCTTATTGACTTTAAAAAGTTAAAGTATAACATTCAGCGCATAGCCTGATAGAGTTATTTCTCATCACGGCTTTAGAGACGAGGGAAGACTCGTCTCGGCGAAGCGCCGAGCCGTAGCCGGAGAGGCAGTTTGTAAATGGCAGAATTGAATGAAGATGTTGAAGACCCATGTTATGGTCATCAGCTTTGTCTGGTGAGCATCGACACTGCGGCTACAGTCATATCTTTATCCGTCGATAATAAAAAACCTCTTAGATACAGCAATTCAATGAATTGTCTAAAAAGGTTCTTCTGTCGAAATGGTAATTGGAAATTGGTTAAATGGTAACTTGTAAAATTGTAAACAAATAACGGTTTCGTTAATCGTTTTACGGTTGCGCAACTCGTTACGGTTACGTTTATCGTTAAACGTTTGATGAAACGAGCCTCGCAACCGCAACCGTTAAACGAACTTTAGGCACTGTTGAGGAGTTTAATAGAATGAAGCTGGAAACGAATCATAAACCACAGCCCAAAAGCAAAAGCACCGTGGGATGTGTAAGGTCTCTGGGGCCCGTTCCGGACCTGGAAGAGCACGTCCAGCCGGACTGGTGGCGATGGATTTTCAATCCAATTTACCTGAAAACGGATGGTGATGTGATTGATGATGCACAAATTACCGCGAAAGAGGTGGATCTATTTGCAGATATACTTAAGCTTTCCCCGCAGGACAAAATTCTGGACCTGTGCTGCGGACAGGGACGCATCGCTCTTGAGCTGGCAAGGCGGGGATTTAGTAACGTCGAAGGACTCGACCGCTCTCGCTATCTAATTCAAAAGGCCAAAGCTCAAAATAAAAAAGAAAGTTTGAGTGTTAAGTTCAAAGAAGGAGATGCCCGAAAGCTGCCCTATCAGACGGATACGTTCGACATGGTTATGATTCCCGGAAACAGCTTCGGCTATTTTGAAACGCCGCACGATGACATCAGGGTTCTGAAGGAGGTTTTCAGGGTGTTGAAACCGTGGGGAAGGGTCCTGATAGACGTTGCCGATGGCGAGTACTTGAGAAGGCGCTTCCAGCCGAGGTCGTGGGAATGGATAGACAAAAATTATTTCGTCTGCAGGGAGCGTTCTCTTTCCTTAGACAAACAGCGTTTAATTTCCAGGGAAGTAGTCACGCATGTGAAAAAGGGTGTTGTTGCGGACCAGTTTTACGCTGAGCGGCTTTATACCCGCAAGAATCTGGAAGAGCTGTTTAAAATGGCTGGCTTTAGAGATTTCACTATCCACAGCGATATATCTGCGGATTCCCAACGCAACCAGGACCTGGGAATGATGGAAAGACGCATCACACTAACCGCCGTGGTCAGAAAAGAGTGGACACCTGTAAAGAAGAAGGAGCTGACCAATAACATAGTGGTAATATTAGGCGATCCTAACAAGCCCGATCCTTTAAAACCGTTGTCTGTTTTCGATGATGATGATTTTTACACAATCGATCAGTTAAAAAATGCGTTAAGGGACCTGAACAAATATCAAATCACATACCTCACCAGCCATGACAGCTTGTTTAGTGATTTGGTGAAACTGAAACCAAAAACAGACTTTGTTTTAAATTTTTGCGATGAGGGTTACAACAACGATGCCCGGAAAGAGCTCCATGTACCATCTATGCTGGAGGTGCTCGATTTTCCATATACGGGAGGCGGGCCACAGTGCCTTGCTTTTTGCTACGACAAGTCACTTGTGCGTGGGATTGCAATGGAAATGCAGATTCCGGTTCCGGATGCGTTCTTTATAAAACCGCAAGACGATATTTTTGAGCTTCAGATCGGTTTTCCGGTTATTGTGAAACCCAACTTTGGAGATTCCAGTTTTGGAATTACTCAGCGAAGCGTTGCAAATACTATCGAGGAGCTTGTCAACGCCATCTCGGAAATAAGAGAGAAATTCGGCTATGAGAAGCCAATCCTCGTTGAGGAATTTCTCACGGGCAAAGACCTGACCTTAGGTATGATAGGAAATCCGCCTGAATCCTATACGGTTTTGCCTATCATCGAAGAAGATTACTCGGCGTTGCCGCTGGAGCTGCCGAGAATATGCGGATATGAAGCCAAGTGGCAGCCGGACTCACCGTACTGGAACATCAAATCAATTCCTGCAAATCTGCCGGATGAAACTGAAAAATTGATTATCGAATGTTGCCTGAAATTATTTGAGAGATTGGAATGCCGGGACTATGCCAGGTTTGATTGGAGGCTTGATTCACATGGCAATCCGAAATTACTCGAAGTCAATCCCAATCCCGGCTGGTGCTGGGACGGGCATTTGGCAAAAATGGCAAAAATTGCAGGCTTATCTTATACTCAAACATTAGGAGCAATCCTCCAGGCGGCCGAAGAGCGACTAAATATTCAGGCTGCTCCGACGAAAAAAATTGAAGACAAACCCGAACTTGTGGAAAGTAATAAAAAGTAGTGTTGTGCAGACCCTAAAGTGAGCTAAAATGTCTGCAATCGTGTTTCGTTTAGCGGTTACGCTACTCGTTTCGTCAAACGTCTTACGTTAAACGCAACCGACACGAGATGCGCAACCGCAACCCCTGCCCGGCAGGCAGGATGAAAAGAACTTTAGGCATTACAAATAACAATATCAAAATCCAAAGTCACAATGGAGGGAGACGGAAATGTACTGTCCAAAATGCGGAAAAGAAAACCGAGATGATGCTAAATTCTGTAGTTTCTGCAATTCCGAGCTGCCAGGAGCTTCGTCAGTCAAAAAAGAGATTACTGTCAAGACCAGCGGACTTGCTATCGCATCGTTCATACTTGCACTTTTAAGCTGTTTTCTTTTATTTTTCGCAATAGCCGTACGGGGAAGACGAGATGAGACTTTTATTATTATATGGCTTATTACGAGCCTGGTGGCTATCATACTCGGTGTTATCAGCCTAATTCAAATCGGATTAAGCGCCGGCAGAATAGTTGCTACAGGTTTTGCTACAATCGGCACTGCACTTCCTTTCTTTGTTTTCCTACTAATAATGATAATCGCGATTTGCAAGCCTCCCAGAGCTTCTCGGATGGTTTGTGGTACAAATCTTTCCCGTATCGGCAAGGCAATGTTAATCTACGCCAACGACTATGAGGATGAATTTCCTCGTGCAGGTGGTAGAAACTCCGTCTGGAGTCCCAATGTTACATGGGACGCCATTGATCGAGTAAGGGCTTACAGTTTAGCTGCGGACGGTAGTGGTGGTAAAGCTACCATTAGCTCCAGCCTATATCTTTTGGTCAAATATGCTGAGGTCATGCCGAAGTCGTTTGTCTGCAATAAAGATACTGGAACCACGGAGTTTAAGCTTTCTGATTACCCCAATCGAAATACCGCCGTCGAAGAGCTTGTTAGTGCCTGGGATTTCGGCCCGGAACCTTGGAAGCATTGCAGCTACTCCTATCATATTCCTTATGGCCTATATGCTCTGACTTCATCATGTGAACCTGGTATGGCAGTAGCAGCAGATAGAAATCCCTGGATCGCTTCACCTGCTGCGAAGGCTAAAAACTTTTCCAGTTTCAAACCAGATATGCCTCCCTGGAATGGCACTGCTGAGCAGGCAAGATACGGAAACTCGGTTGCCCATAAGGGAGATGGCCAAAGCGTGCTGTTCATGGATATGCACGTAGATTTTGAGAAACGCCCCTATTGCGGTATTAATGATGATAACATTTATACGTCTCTTCCTATGGGCATTGGACATCCTCAATTAGGCGAGCCGCCGGTGCCTTTTGACAGCCAGCCAGGCTCTAAAGAAGATTCGGTGCTCGTACACGACCCGCCAGTAACCAGAAGGAGATAGAACAGGGACCGGTGTACTGAACGAAATCCCAAAAAATACTTGTCTCGAAAATAAAAATAGGTATACTACGCATATTGATTTTTCAAGTAAGGTACAATGTTTGATAAGAAATGAGTTGACCAGGAGATAAATAAGTGAAAACAGAGTTACTGGATGCTGTAGAAAGCAAGAGTCTGAAGAAAAATATACCGCATTTCGAGATAGGCGACATGGTGGATGTTCATTACAGCATCAAAGAAGGCGATAAAGAACGCGTACAGGTATTCAGCGGCGTCGTGCTTGCTCGCAGAGGCCGGGGAATCAATGAGATGTTCACGGTACGGCGGATCATTGGAAACGAGGGCGTAGAACGAATCTTTCCTCTTCATTCGCCAAACATTATCGACATCAGGGCAATCCGAAGCGGCAAAACAAGGCGGGCGAAACTGTATTACCTGCGCAAGCGAACCGGCAAAGCCGTCAGACTGCCCCAGCGACACAGCGAACACACAGTCTCGAAATGATTTCGTATCATATTTAGCCCCCAGATTTATCTGGGGGTTATTTTCGCGCACATGGAAATATTTTGGAACCGGCGCAATCTATTAACGGATAAAAACCAGCTCGGCCAATGGGGCGAAAAACGCTGCGAAAAATTCCTGGCAAGAAAAGGCCTTAAGACCCTCACACGTAACTTCTCCTGCAAGACCGGCGAGCTTGACCTTGTTATGGTCGATACCGATGGCTCTATCGTTTTTGTCGAGGTCAGAACCAGAGTCGATGAGAAATTCAGCTCAGTCGAATCATCCATCACGTCTGCCAAGAAGGCCAGGCTGTTCAGGACGGCCCGTTTTTTTCTTGCAGTGTACGATATCGATGACAGACCCTTTCGTTTTGATGTTGTTACAATAGTTCTCGGCCAAAAAGGCCGACCACAGATAAGATATTATAAAAGTGCATTTGTGCCGTGATTGTTTACTTGGGATTTAAGATGACAAAGATGATTTTGGACGCCTGGAAAATTGTAGCCCTGTCTTTTTTGATTTGGGGCCACTATGCCGACTGTGCAGCAGAAACTGTAAAAGCCAATCAGCCGCTTAGCAGCCGGCAGGTTTTAGCTGAATTCAAAATTACGAAAGAAGAAGTAATATTTCTCCCTGTTCGGTTCAAGGAAAAGGAATATTTGTTTTTTCTCGACACCGGTGCATCTGTTACCGTATTTGATAAATCGCTCAGGAGTGGATTGGAGCGGCCAAAGAGAACCGGCGGCACATTGTTAACAGAGGGAGAGACAGGGACGGCAGAAGCATTCGATGCTCCTGAGGCCTTTCTTGGTCCCTTAAATCTGAAAGACTGCGGCGAGATAACATATGTTGATTTAAAGATGTTAAGCTTTGTTCTGGGCAAAGAGGTCAGTGGGATTATAGGAATGAATTTCTTAAAGAAATACGTAATCCAAATTGATTTCGATGAAGGAAAACTATTGTTTCTTCAATCGGCATCAAAAACCAGTCCTGATTGGGAGGAAGAACTAAAAATCGAGTACCATCCAAGCGGTGTTCCTTTTATTTCCGGTTTTACACTCGATGGTATTAAATTGGATTTTGCAATCGATACCGGTGACAGCGGTACAGGAAGCTTGCACCGCCTGATATTTAAGAAAATTATCACGGAGAAACAAGTTAGGACATCGCAGGTTGTGGCCCAAACCGCTATTGGTATGACACGCTCACGGGTAGCACGCATCGCAAGCTGTTCTATTGGAACATTCAACTATAAAAACCTTATTTTCGGGGAAGGTAATTTCTCTCGCCTGGGACTGTCATTCTTATCTCGCCATTTAGTTACAATCGATTTTCCAAATAGTAAAATCTATCTGAAAAAAGGCAAGCGGTTCAACAAGAAAGATGAGATAGACATGACCGGCCTGCACCTCCTTCTCATTTCAAATCAAATCGTTGTTCATTCGGTTGATAAGAACAGCCCCGCAGAAAAGGCAGGAATTCGAGAAGGGGACATCATCCTCAAGGTCAACGGCAGGAATGTAAGTGAGTACCAAATGTGGGAGCTGGGACAGCTCAAAAGGGCTGGGGACAGGAAAAAGATAACAATGACAGTCAAACGCGGCGATGATATGAAGGAAGTATCGTTCCTGTTAAAAAGGAAAATATGACCCGCAATCCTCCAACAATGGAACTAATTGATACACATTGCCATTTGACTTTTGACGACTTAGCCCGTGACATCGATACTGTAATCGAACGCAGCAGGGCAGCAGGTGTCACCGAATGGATAACCGTCGGCACAGACTTGCAAGAAAGCCGAAAAGCTATAGGGCTTTCCGAGCGGTTCGAAAATATATACCCTGCTGTAGCAATTCATCCGCACGAGGCGAAAACCGTAACTGCCAGCACCATCCAGGAATTGAAACAACTTGCTCAGCATAAAAAGGTCGTTGCCATCGGTGAAACAGGCCTGGATTATCATTACGATTTTTCGCCCTGTGAAGAGCAAAAGAAAGTTTTTGCCGAGCATCTGAAAATCGCCGCCGAAATGAACCTACCCGTTATTATTCATTGCCGAGAGGCCTTCGATGAGACAATAGAAATCCTGGAAAAATACAGTGCGGGCATTAAAAATATTGTTTTTCATTGTTTCAGCGGAGATGCTTCGCAGGCAAAAATAGTTTTAGATAAAGGTTTTTATATCTCTTTTACAGGCGTGGTTACTTTCAAAAATGCTGAAAAGACACGTCTGGCAGCAAGTGTTGTACCTTTGGACAGGTTGATGCTCGAGACGGATTGCCCCTATATGTCACCGGAGCCGATGCGAAGGCAGAAGGTAAATGAGCCTGCCCTTATGGTCCACACCGCCAAGTTTTTAGCTGAGCTAAAAGGAATGGATTTGACCGGTTTCGCCGAGGCAGTAACGGCTACAAGCAGAGCCTTTTTCAAAATATTGTAGGATGTGCCCTGCACACCAATTGTTCTAAGGTCGGCTTTCTGCTGACTCCACCCGCCATTCGTGAATGCCGGCCGAGAATCTCTCCGGGAGCTGGACTTCCAGACGTAAACCATCCGTATCGACCGGGTCGAAGCTGGTCCGGTTATAACGATTGCCTTCGCAGCCGTAGCTGCTTGGATTCTGCACTGGCTTCCAATCGCTGTTATCGCGGTAGAATAATTGCCACGATTTAGGCAATCGGCACTCGCCGCGACCTGTGTCATCGAACCAGTAGACCTCAACAGCCGAGACCTTGGCCGGCTTGGCGAAGTCATATTGCACCCATTCCTTGGTGCCTTTTCGCGGCCACCAGTGCAGGAAGCGGTTGGAATGGTCGCCGGAGCTTTTCGGCTCGCGCTGGTCATTTAGCGCCCTTGCGTCGCCACCAGATGCGCTGGCCTCGCTGGCAGAGGCAATTGTCGGCGCAGGCAGGGGACGTGCCGCAGATTCGGTATTTGCTATCCAGACAGTCATTTCGCCTCGGCCACGATGTGCCCACGCATAATACGGAATGGCTGTAAAATCGACTTCCTCTCGCTTGAGTTCGTCACGGCCCTCAACCCGGGCAAGACTGAGGGCTTCGCCCTGCAGCACTTGTACACCACCGAGCAGCTCAGGTTTGAACTCCGTTGAGACGACGGCCTCATCCGGCAGAAGTAAGTTGATTACATGCCCATCCTTTACGTCCGGCCACTCGATGCAATAAACAATAGGCCCGCGTTGCAGGGCGACTTTGCCGATGTTGTCCTCGACTTTCTCGTGGCTCAATACACGGCGGACGGGCATCGGCAAAGACAGATCGATGGTATCACCCTTGGACCATTTGCGGTCAATGGCCACGTAACCATCTTGCAGATTCAGTGGGACCGTTTGACTATTTACCTTGAGAGTAGGCTTATCATCAGATGTGTCAACAAACCGGTAGAGGCTTGTGGTGAGCTTGTCGAATCCATCGCTGGGAATCGGCTCATTGCGGCTCCAGCCGGGGATGCGCACATTCACGGTAAATTCACCGGCCTGCTCTGGTTCAACTGTAATTCTAACCTGTCCATCCCAGGGATAGCGGCTCTGCTGCCGGAGATGGACCTTCCGCTCGCCTAACGTTATATCCGCCTGTCCTGCGACAAACAGATTCACATATAACGTATTATCCTGCTTGGCGTACACATAGCCTGGCACAGAAGCTACGAATCGGGTGATATTACCCGGACAACATGCACAACCAAACCAGGGACTGCGACTGTGGCTGCCATCGGACTCGAGAGGATTGGGATAGAAGAACAATTTACCATCAAGTGACACCCCGGAAATCAGGCCGTTATACAAAGTACGCTCCATCACATCGATATATTTGGCATGCCCATGGAGCAGGAACAGCCGATGATTCCAGTACGCATTGCCGATAGCCGCGCAGGTCTCGCAGTAAGCCGCGAGGTTTGGCAGCTCGTATGCTGGGCCAAAGCCTTCATGTCCACCTGTAGCTCCGATGCCGCCGGTCAAATAAAGTTTCTTTGTAACGACGTCCTGCCATATCCTGTCGATGGCTTCAATATACCGGCGGTCGCCTGTCAGAGCCGCGACATCAGCCATACCAGAATACATGTAGGTCGCACGCACCGCATGGCCTACTGCTTCGGTCTGCTCAACGACTTTCTTGTGTGCCTGGCTGTATTCACCGTCACCGGGGCCTCGTGTATCTAAGAAAAACTTGGCCAAGTCCAGATATTTTTTTTGGCCGGTCGCTCGATAGAGTTTTACCAGGCCCATCTCAATGATTTGATGGCCGGGTGCATCTTCATTTTTGCCCGGAACAAAGACCTCACACAAAAGGTCCGCGTTTTTCACGGCTATATCAAGGAGGGTGCGTTTGCCTGTAGCCTGGTAGTGCGCGACAGCAGCTTCATAGAGGTGCCCCATGTTGTACAGCTCGTGACTGAGCCTTTTGACATTGACCCAGCGCTGTGGTCCAGCCCAGTTGTGTGGTTTTTGAGGATTGATAGTTCGAGCCGTGTAAAGGTATCCATCCGGCTCCTGGGCCGCGGCGATTTTGGCAATCACTTCGTCTAAGTATTTGTCCATCGCCGGATCCGCCTTGATGGATAATCCGAAAGAGGCTCCTTCGAGCACTTTGTAAATGTCCGTATCGTCAAAAGAATAACCACGCACCTTGCGGTCCTGAAGATTTGGGTCATTCTGCAAAACCCTGGCCGCACGCTCAAAGTTGCCAAAGCGCCCGGTTTCCTCACACTTGCCAAAGGCGTATGGAATAGTAACGCTGCGATTCGTCTCAATCCGCGGCGCCCAGAATTCGTCCTCAGCCTTTACATCAGTAAAAGGTACAGGCTGAAAGGGATAATCTTGTTTTTCATCTCCTTCGGCTTTGCTCAGGACAGGCATGGTTTGACTGTTGGCAACTACAGAACTTAGTGCCAAACCAGCACAAAGCACTACTACCATCATCTTTATCCATTTTCTATTCATAACAACACCTCTTCGACGTAAATCGTTGTCCTTGGGACTCCTAACGGAGAACGTTTGCGCAGCTCGTCACGTTAAACGTATAACGTTAACCGAAATTTATCCGCCTATGGTGGACCAGTTGCGCAACCGATAAACGTACAATGAAACGATTTTTATTTACTATAGCTGAATTCTCTTGCTTTATCAAAGCCAATTTCTAAAATCCGTGCAGCTCATGTAATCCACGGTTAAAATTAAGCTTATGAAAATTGCTGCGAATTCAAGACTGGTTATTCTTTTTCTTGCCTCACGGCCGAAGTTTTTGGTCGCAAGCGCCGCTCCGGTTTTAGTCGGCTCTGCCGCAGGCTACACCGTTACCGGTGCTTTCCAGCCGATTCTTTTCATCCTGGCACTATTGGCAATAATGTTATTGCACTCAGGTGCCAACATAACCAACGATTACTACGACCATCTTTCCGGCAACGACTGGGTTAATAAGAATCCGACGCCTTTTTCCGGAGGCCGACGTTTCATCCAGGAAGGTATCCTTTCAGCTAAAGCAACTCTGCTTGCGGCGTTATTCTGCCTTGCCGCCGGCTCAGCTATTGGACTTGTAATTTTATATCTGACGCGGAGCGTTTTCATTTTGGTCCTCGGCCTTGTCGGCTTATTGGGCGGTTTTTTTTATACGGCTCGGCCTGTGCAGTTAGGCTACCGCTGCATCGGCGAGCTGGTAATCGCATTGTTGTTTGGCCTGCTTCCTGTGTTTGGCTCATATTACTTGCAGACGCAAACTCTTGATTCGGTTGTTCTTTTACCGGCCTTTATTGTTAGTATTTTGATTTTTCTGATCATATTGGTGAACGAGTTTCCTGATGTTGCCGCCGATGCCGCTGTGAACAAACGGACGCTTGTGGTACTGTTCGGCGTGCCGGCTTGCGTTTGGATTTATAGAACGGTGCTGATTATGAGCTTTGTTTTAGCAATAGCTATGTTGTTTTATCAGGTCGCATTTTTTGCGGGAGTGTTTTATTTATTTACACTGCCGATGGCGGTCCTGGCGATAAAATTTGCCAATAAAGAGGATTTAGCAAAGCCTGGTCAATACCGTGCCAACCGGATTACGGTTCTGCTGCATGCGGTTGGAACATTATCTCTCGCAGCAGGTTTAATAGTGTTCCATCTGTACAATTCTGCGGTTTAAGGTGTTACCTATGTAGCCGGTTGACATATATCCCACTTTTTATGCTGGATTTTATTTGTATTCTGGCAGCGTCTTTTTGCGAAACAATTTGCAAAATTCCACCGTATACGTTAGCATATTCCGTCGTGCGTCCTGCGTGATGCGTCGTGCGTTATAATACGCAATACGCACAACGCGATACGCAATACGAAAGTTCCGGCCGAGTGGCGGAATGGCAGACGCTGGGGACTTAAAATCCCCTGTCCAAATCGGACGTATGGGTTCGAATCCCATCTCGGCCATTGCGTCTTGAAACTATGCGTATCGTGGAGTAGGCAAATAAGCTGCTGTCCCGAATGTGAGATGTCCGGTCGAAAAACGCAGGCAAAGTGCTCGTTCTTCGCAGAG
>Ga0315533_1000287_pt1 | contig 46643 bp, 41 predicted proteins | sample SalMarSW160130MG_FD_203081 | JGI IMG/M metagenome (GOLD analysis project Ga0315533, IMG submission 203081) | Salt marsh sediment microbial communities from the Plum Island Ecosystem LTER, Massachusetts, United States - Salt Marsh Sediment SW1601-30 ...
CAGGTACAGGTTCGATAATTATCAATGCTGCAGACCTGAACCTGAAGAAGAGATATCCGTCACGCCCTGAATTACCTGTAGACGGGTGTCTCGACCTTCATAAAGGGGTCTATAACAGGATTATACGTGATTTCAGGATCACAAAACCTCTCTCTTTCAAAATTACAACCTTTTGTGATGCACCTCCCGGGAGTGGCCTTGGCACTTCATCTACAATGGTTGTTGCTATCCTGAAAGCATTCGCAGAATGGCTGAATCTGCCCCTTGGTGATTATGACATGGCTCATCTTGCCTGCCAGATAGAGAGGAATGATCTCGGTCTGCGAGGAGGCAGACAGGACCAGTATGCTGCGACATTTGGCGGATTCAATTTCATAGAGTTCTATAAAGATGACAGGGTGGTAGTTAATCCCCTGAGAATAAAACAGTGGATTGCTGATGAGCTTGAAGTTTCGATGGTGCTCTTTTATTCAGGGGCATCAAGATCGTCAGATAAAATAATCAGGGAGCAGCAGACAAATACGGTGAAAAGAAAAAAGATACCGCTTGAAGCTACACATCGTATCAAAAAGAATTCCTATTTAATGAAAAACTATCTGCTGAAGGGAGATATAGTTAAGTTTGCAAAGGAACTGGGAAGAGAGTGGGAGAATAAAAAGAAAATGGCAGCGTCAATAACAAATAAGAACATCGAAAAGATATATAAAGCTGCCATTAAATCAGGTGCTTACGGAGGTAAGGTATCTGGAGCAGGAGGAGGTGGTTTCATGTTTTTTACTATTGATCCGGTAAGGAGACTCGAACTTATTAATACCTTGAACAGGTTCAACGGAAAAATCATTAACTTCCATTTCAGCGAAAACGGCTGCCAGGGATGGAAAGTAAGTTAAAAGTTAAAAGTTAAAAGTAGAAAGTAATAAATTGTTGATAGATGCAGGAAAAAATAAAAAGTCAAATAAAGAGTTCAGTTGAATTAAAGCAGAAATTGCTTGAAATGCCGGAAGTGTTATCAGGTATTGAGAAAGCAGCACTGGCAATAATTGCAGCTTTCAGAGATAAAAAGAAATTGCTGCTGGCTGGAAACGGAGGCAGTGCTGCTGATGCCCAGCATATTGCAGCAGAATTTGTTAATCGTTTCGGATTCGACCGGCCGGCATTGCCCTCTGTCGCACTCTCAACCGATACTTCAGTTTTAACATCAATAGGTAATGACTCCGGATTCGAGAAAATCTTTGCAAGACAGGTTGAAGCCCTGGGAAATGAAGGTGATGTATTCATTGGAATTTCTACATCAGGAACATCCGAGAACATTATCAGGGCATTGAATGTCTGCAGAAAGGTGAATATTGTAACTATAGTGCTTACAGGTATTTTTGGCGGACCAATGAAAGACCTGTGTGATATCTGTATTAAGGTTCCTTCAGACAAAACACCTCGTATTCAGGAGGCACATAATCTTATTGGCCATATAATTTGTGGTCTGGTTGAAGAGGAATTGTTCGGTCGGGAAAAACCTGTAAAGTAATGGAAGCAATCATACTGGCAGGAGGTATGGGAACCCGTCTCAGGAAAGCTGTTCCTGATGTTCCCAAACCAATGGCCCCGGTGAATGATAAACCATTTTTCTTTTATCTGCTTAAATGGATTAAACAATATCAGGTTGATAAAATTATTCTGTCCACCGGTTATAGACCTGCATGTTTTTTCGAATATTTTGGCATTATGTTCGAAAACATTCCGCTCATTTATGTGATGGAAAAGAAGCCATTAGGTACGGGAGGTGCAGTGATCAAAGCACTTGCCCAAACAACTGGAAATAATATCCTGATTGTCAACGGAGATACCTGGTTCCCGATCGACCTTGACAGATTTTATGCTTCACATCTTAATAATAAAAACCGGTTCACCGTAGCATTGAAAAGAATGAAGGAATTCTCACGTTACGGGTCAGTCGAAATAAGCGGAGATACAATAATCAGATTCCATGAAAAAAAATTCTGTTCCGAAGGCCTTATAAATGGGGGTATATACCTTATCAACAGGAAATATTTTGAATCCAGGGAATTTCCGGTAGTATTTTCCCTGGAGGAAGAAATTCTGGCCAAAGAAGCAGGAACATCCCTGTTAAAAGGGATGATTTTTGATAATCCCTTCATTGATATTGGATTACCGGAAGACTACCAAAAAGCTTGTAATATCCTGAGGGTCAGTTAAAATAGCTATAAATGAACAGAGCATTATTTCTGGACCGCGATGGAGTTGTTAATGCTGACAGAGGCTATGTTTACCTGAAAGAGCATTTTGAGTTTACTGAGGGTATCTTTGATCTCTGCCGGAAATATGCTGATGGCGGGTATATTTTAATTATTATTACGAACCAGGCTGGAATAGCAAAAGGCTTGTACACTGAGGCTGATTTCAACAGGCTCACGAAATGGATGACAGAGGAGTTCAGTAAAGAGGGGATAACAATCACAAAAGTGTATCACTGTCCTCATCATCCCGATATTGACGGATTTTGCGGCTGCCGCAAACCGGAACCGGGGATGATCCTTCAGGCAGTAAAGGAATTTGCTCTCGACATTAAAGAATGTATCCTGATAGGTGATAAGGAAACCGACCTTGAAGCCGGACGCAGAGCCGGAATTCCGGATTCAAACCTGATACTTTTTACTCCCCAACCCCCATGAAGGGGGGCTATAAATCCATTATAATAATTACATAAAATTTGTTATGGGTTTCAGCTGCGGAGCAGCAGGGGGGTGTTATCAAAGGGTCAGATATTGACCTTATCTTTAATAAGATATCTGTTCCTCTCTGCAGAGTTTCTGTTTATCAGCTCGCCGAGGAATCCTGTCAAAAACAGGAGAGATCCTATCACCATAACTGTTAAGGCTATGTAGAAGTAAGGGCTGTCGGTGACCAGGGGAGCCCTGAGATGATTGTGTACAAATACCAGCTTTCTTATTCCCAGGTATCCTGCCATAATAAAGCCAATCAGGAACATAAGTGTTCCAAGCGATCCGAAAAGATGCATGGGACTTTTACCGAAGCGGGTTATAAAACCGATTGTCAGCATATCAAGATATCCCTTCATGAATCTGTCGAATCCATATTTGGTCTCGCCGTATTTTCTTGCTCTGTGTTCAACAACTTTCTCGCCGATCTTTCTGAATCCCGCCTCCCTGGCAAGCATCGGAATATAACGATGCATTTCACCATACACTTCGATGCCCTTCACTACCTCATTACGGTATGCTTTCAGTCCGCAGTTGAAGTCATGAAGCTTTATGCCTGATGATAATCTGGCAGTGCGGTTATATATCCGGCTTGTAGATCGTTTGATGAAGGGGTCATGTCGTTTCTTTTTCCAGCCCGATACCAGGTCGTAGTCCTCTTCGCGTATCATTCTGACAAGCTCGGGTATTTCATCAGGAGAGTCCTGGAGGTCTGAATCCATTGTTATCACAACTTCACCGGTTGTTTCTCCGAATCCTGTATGCAGGGCTGCGGCTTTCCCGTAATTTCTTCTGAACTTAATTCCTTTTACAAATTTTTTATTTTCAGCCAGATCCCTTATTTTGTTCCACGATGAATCGCTACTCCCGTCGTCAATAAATATTATCTCGAACGAGAATCCTGTACCGGTGCATACCTTCTCAATCCAGTCTGACAGCTCCCTGACAGACTCTTCTTCATTAAAAACAGGAATGACGACTGAGAGGTCCATGTTAATTTGTTTCAGGCTCTTCTTCTGTTGTTTCAACAAGCGGGTTACCCTCTTTGCGGACGAATGCTGCTACAATCAACGACATAATCAATCCGTAGAACATATTCCCTATTATGCTTATAGGAGCGATGATTGCCGGTATCATAATTTTTTTCTGAATATTCATGCTCATGTCAATAGCTTCCTGGGGCACTTCCCTCTTCAGCAATTCCTCTTCAGTGAGTGCAAGCTGTTTATCCAATAAATTAGTGTCAATGACAGCATAAAGAAGATACGTGAATATTGCAGTGATAATTGCATAATAAAGAATAATGATCATTCCTGCTCCGAGAGCCTGGCCGTAGGTTATCATACCATGTCTGTAGTTATCTCGATATGATTTTAACAGCAAGAATAGAATTACAATCTGCACAAGCATGAATACCCATCCCTGGATCTTATTAACTGACAGATCTAAAAAATACATGATCATTGTGTAGACTATCCCTACGAGACCCAGTATTACCCCGTAAGTAAGGTTTGCTTTCCACGCATTAACATTATTTTCCATGATTCAATGATTAGATTATTTCAAAAATGTTGAATTAAAACAAATATAGTGTAAAAATAAGAAAGGAATCTTTCTGATCCTGAATAATAATTTTGCCTGCACACCTGAAATTTGTATTTTTGCAGGGGGTAAGTCTTATACGACCAGCTCCTGCTGAACTCCCCCAGGATCGGAAGGTAGCAAGGGTAGGTGGTTGTAGCGGTGCGATATAAGTAGCTTACCCTCTTTTTTCTTCACATCATGTTAATCCGCATATATCCCGAAAATCCCGATCCTAAACGTATCAGACAGGTTGTGGATATGCTGGAATCAGGAGGTATAATAATATACCCTACCGACACGGTTTATGCCATGGGCTGCGATATAAAGGCAAATAAATCGATTGAAAAGATAGCAAAGCTTAAGGGTCTTAACCCGGAAAATCCTGATCTTTCGCTGATCTTTCTTAATATGAGTCAGTTATCGGAATATACCATAATAAGAGATAATTCAATTTTCAAGCTTTTAAAGCGAAATCTTCCGGGTCCGTTTACCTTTATTGTTAAAGCAAATAACCAGATCCCCAAATTGTTCAAGAACAGGAAAAAGACAGTTGGTATAAGAATACCTGACAATAACATAGTACATGAACTGGTGAGGGAGCTGGGTCGACCGATAATCACCACCTCCATTCATGATCAGGATGAGATCATTGAATATACAACTGATCCGGAGCTTATTTATGAGAAGTACAGTTATTTTGCCGATATCGTTATAGATGGAGGTTATGGAAGCAATGAGGCTTCAACAATTGTCGACTGTACGGGAGAGGAAATAGTAATAGTCAGGCAGGGCCTTGGTATTTTGGAATGGTGAAATTATAATTCTTAAAAAACAGTACAATTTGCTGACAGTTGCTTAATATAGCGGTTCATCGCCTGTAGAAACCTCTTGTAAAGAAAACCAGAACCGACAACAATTCCAGCCTTCCAAGAAGCATCAGAAATGTAAAAAACCATTTCCCTATGATCGGGGCAGCCGCATAATTTGAGAATGGTCCAAACGTGCCAAATGCCGGACCGATATTTCCGAGCATGGCTGCCGAGGTGCTGAATGCTGTAATTATATCATATCCCATAAATGAAATAACTATTGAGCTCAGGCATATCAAAAAAAGGTATAATATTAAGAAAACCAGGATGTTATGAATCATGCTATCTGCAACCACCTTTTTATCAAGCCGTACCGGTATTGAAGCGTTCGGGTGTATCATCCTCCTCATTTCATGACGTATATTCTTCGCAATAAGAAGTATCCGGCCAATTTTTATGCTGCTGCCGGGTGAACCTGAAGTACCGCCGGTGAACATAAGAATAAAAAGAATGAATATCAGAAAACTGCCCCACTGGCTGTAATCACTGTTATAGAACCCGGTTGTGGTAATTATTGAAATAGTCTGAAAAGTCCCTTCAAGAAAACCTTTTCCTGCTGAGAAACCCGGTTTAAATGCGAGGGCTGTTGATACTATCAGTATAAAGGCAAGGCAAAGTACAGTGTAGAAAATAAACTCATGATTGCCAAAGGCTTTTTTATAATTCCGTTTTACCACATGGTAGAAGAGGGTCATATTTGTTCCGGCTGTGAACATAAAAACAGTAGTGATAATCAGTACCGGTGGTGATCCGAAGGAGGAAATACTATGGTCTCTTGTTGAAAAACCTCCGGTTGACATTGTTGTTAGTGAATGGCATACTGAATCAAATAAAGGCATTCCGCTGATAATGAGCAATATTGCTTCAGCCATTGTGAGGATTGTATATATACTGATCATTCTTTTGGCTGAACCGCTGACCCTGGGATTGATTTTATCAGTCGTCTGTCCTGTGAAATCTGTCATTGTAAGCTGTACATTCAGTGATTTCACAACCGGTATAAGCGACAGCGATATCAGTATAAACCCCAGTCCGCCGAGCCACTGGGTCATACTCCTCCAGAACAAGACACCGTAAGGCAATGATTCAATGTCGGTAAGAATTGTTGCGCCCGTTGTGGTGAATCCTGATATTGATTCGAAGAATGCATCTCCAAAATTTTTGATCGAACCGCTTAGAATGAATGGCAGCGTTCCGAAAAGACTGCATATTATCCACAATCCGGTAATTATGATATAGCCCTCTTTATACCCTGACAGTCTTTCTTCATTACGCAGGGGAGTGAAAACAAGTATTCCGGTAACTACCGTGATTATCGCTGAGAAAAGTAATTTTATTGCTGCGGGTTCTTGATAAAGAAATGATACAGCCGCTGAAAGCAGCATAATTAATCCTTCAAAAATGAGCACCTGGCTGAAAACCCTGGCAATGACTCTGAAGTTAACCATTCCTTATCAGGTAAAGAATTTTGTCAGGCGGTCATGAGCTGACGGTAATGTAAAGACGACCACTTTGTCGTTGGCTTTGATTATTGTATCTCCGGTTGCTATAAAAGGGACACCATCTCTTGTTCCCCCTCCGACAATAGCATCCTTTGGGAATTCAATTCCCCTGAGCGTTCCTTTTGTTATTTTTGCGTTTGCCGGAACAAGAAACTCAAGAACTTCGGCTTCAGTCCCGGTCATGTACTTGACCTGGGTGACATTCGGGTTAAGTGTATGCCTGAAGATCCTGCTTGCGGCAGAAATCTTTTTATTGATAATGGTATCTATACCTGAATTTTCTGCGAGGTCAATATACTCAATATTTTCAACCTCTGCAATTGTCCTTTTAACCCCCATCTTTTTTGCAAGCAGACAGGAGAGAATATTTGTTTCAGAGTTACCGGTTACCGCTACAAAAGCATCCATTTTTGAAATGCCCTCCTGTTCAAGCAGGTCAGCTTTCCTGCAATCGCCGCAAATCACCAGTGTGTTATCAAGTATCTCCGACAGATCCGCACATTTCTCAGGATTTGAATCGATTAGCTTCACTTCGCAGTTTTTCTGCAGGTAAAGCGCTATATGCTTCCCTATCCTGCTTCCCCCTAGAATCATGATGTTCCTCGCTTCAAAAACCTTTTTGCCCGATGTCTTCATCATCTCGTTTATCCCTTCGCGTGTTGTAATTACGAAGACCAGATCACCAGGAAGAAATTGCTCGTTACCTCTTGGAATGAGAGTCTTGTCATTGCGCTTTATCGCAACAGCCCTGTACTTGTCAGTTTTGTGGGTGGCCGCTATTTCAGAAAGACTTTTATTGATTATGGGTGCATTCTCATCAAGTCTCTGGACATACATCGAGAGTAAACCATCTGAAAACTCCATAAATTCTGTTGTACCTGTCTCATGAAGTAATCCCAGCACTTCCCTGGCAGCAATATGCTCAGGATAGATTAATGAATCAATACCCAGCGTTTTGAAAAACTCCGGGGTCGATTGTTCCAGGTAGTCTATATTATCTATACGCGCAATGGTTTTCAGGGCTCCGAACCTCTTGGCAAGAATTGATGCAGTAATGTTTGTATCTTCAGAATGAGTGACAGCAATAAACAGATCGGTCTTTTTCTGAAGGATCTCCTGAAGTATCTTCACCGATGTGGCTGATCCGTGAAATGTAAGAACGTCAAGAGAAGATTTAATAGGATTCAACCGCTCATCATCAGTATCAATAAGGATGATATTATGGTTTTCATTTGACAGCAACTTGGCCAGATGTGTCCCAACTTCACCAGCACCCGCAATTACTATTCTCATAAAATTTATGACTGTAAAAAAGAACAAAATAATAGATAAATAGTGTAATACTCAAGTTTTTTCAGAGAATAATTAATAAGGTTCAATTACAGATCTATGTGAAATGCACCCTGATTTTTTACGAAATGCACCCTTAGAGCATTTATTTTATCTATATTCCATGGTACTGCCGGGGCTTCTGAGCTTATTACCAGTGCATCCAGGGGTATTGTATATTGAATGTTCTTTTCAATTACCGGCTTTTTACCGGTAAGGATCACAACATCGGGGGAATTACTTTTAAGTACGGAATTAGTGAGCAGGCTGGTCACCATGATTTTCTTTCCTGCTGCACTTAACTGAAATGTATTTTCACGGAGTATATTTTCTCTGAGTTTAAGATTTAGCGCCGAAGAGTGCCTGATTACCTCCTGTCGCACAATACAGGTATCCGAATAGATGTTCAATATATTGCCAGTTCTTATACCAACAATTGATGAACCTATTGAATTATAGACAATTAACTCATTTGTTCTCCTGTATGAGACCTGCTTGATTGTACCAGCCAGAACAAAAAGCAGAAGCGCCAAAAAGGGAAAAAGTGACGGGATTGATTTTCTGTTCAGCATGTAACGGGTGAAAAGAAAAACAGATAATGTAAGAAGTATGCATTCTGTACCTGTGATACCTATATTTTCAATGGTTGAAAACGGCAGGGAAGATACGACCTCAGTAAGGCGTTCTGTAAGTCCGGCCGTCAGATCCAGCATCCTGACAATAACCAGGGAAAGAAAACGAAGCGGGAATGTCAGGGGTACGAGTACACCAAGGATTATCACCAGTGATGCAACAGGTACTATGACAATATTCGAAAGGATAAACCACACGGGAAAACGGTTGAACAGCATGATGGTGAGTGGCATTGTTCCGAGCTGGGCAATTATTGTGACTGCCGCTGACTGCCATATCAGGTCAGGCAATCGGTGCCTGATGATGATCTTCTGGTAAAGACCACGATAGAAGCAGATTAAATAGATCACGGCTGCATATGAGAGCTGGAATCCGGCATCAAATATTACGGAGGGTCTTATAAGTATCAGGACAAAAGCAGATGCCAGCACTGAATTGATGCCGTTAACTGGTCTTTTCATGATCTTTCCTGCCTGGAGAAAAGAGAACATCAGCGAAGCACGCAGCACAGAGGAGGAGAGCCCCGTAATAAAGGCAAATGTCCATAACAGAAGTATCGTGATAATTACTCTTACTATATTCAGCCTGCCCTTCAGAAAAAACAGCATTCTGAAAACAAACATACTCAGGATAAGAGCATGAAGACCCGAAACAGCCATTACATGCATTATTCCTGCTTTTATAAAATGTTGTTTCTGCTCGGGGTCAAGCATGTTTTTCTGTCCAAGGGTTATGGCTGCAACAAGTGCCAGCCTCTCTTCTTTTATACCTCTCTCCCTGAACATTTCAATAATGCTTTCCCTTATCATTAAAGCTCTGTGTTTCAGGCTTATATCTCCGCCAACGGAGTACCTGATAATATCATTCTCATTAATAAATGTGATATATTTTATTCCTCTTGTTTCCATGTAGAACTTGTAATCAAATTCATAGGGATTGCCCCTGCTTGTTATTTCAACCGGCGTACATCTGATCATCAGCCGGTCTCCGGGACGAAAGGAGGGAGGAAGTGAATCTTTCCTGTAATAGATCATTAGTGAACCATTCACTGGTCTCTGACTCTTTTCGGTCATCATTTTCTCAAGCTTCAATATCAACCTGTAACTTTTATCTTTCTCTTCGGGATAATCTGACAGGATTCCCGTAAACAGTGCTTCCTCGCGTTCAATTATTGATATTCTGTTTTTCTCCTTAGTGTAGAGGAGAAGTCCGCAAATGAAAAGTGCAAGTGTCAATGCGAAACCATAAATATGATTTATCAGTTGTCTGTTGTAAAAAAGGCTGATAGAGAAGAAAGTTAGAATAACTATTCCCGAAAGTATGAAGAACAGATCTCCAGGTGTGATATAAAGACCGGTTACTATTCCCAAACATAAGGGTATACAAATCCAAAGAAATGGAATTTCCTTATTAAGCACAGTCTGCAGCTTTTGAGACTGTATAAAGATAAAAAAAAGTTTTGAGTGACTAAAATTATTTCTAACTCTAAGTACTCAAGGCACTTTTAATCTTTTGTCCTGGAAGAATTGTCTTGTAATCGGCCTCAAATTTCCCTTTAGAGATAGCGTTGAGCTTTCCCTTTAAAAGCTTCTTCCTCAAAGGGCTAACCTTATCGGTAAAGAGGATACCATCGAGGTGATCATATTCGTGCTGTATTATCCTTGCTTTATAACCATTATAAACCTCATCGTGGAATTCCCGGTTTTCATCGTAATAAGTAATCCTGATATGAGATTCACGGTCAACCTCTTCTCTTATGTTCGGTATGCTGAGGCAGCCCTCGTTCATGGGTTTGAATTCGCCGTTTTGTTCAATAATACGGGGATTTATGAAGGCCTTCTTAAAATCAGCCAGCAGTGGTTCATCATCTGATGCAGCTGATCCGTCAATAACAAATATCCTTAACGATTTTCCGATCTGGGGAGCTGCAAGTCCTATTCCTTCAGAATTATACATTGTCTCAAACAGGTCGGCTACGATCTGCTGAAGCTCAGGATCGTCTTTCTCTATATCTTCAGCTACCTTTCTTAAAACCGGATGTCCGTATACAACTATAGGATATGTCATTTTATTGCTTCTTCTTATCAAGCCATGATTGCAGGATCAGCGAGGCACTTATTTTGTCCAAATCCTTTTTATTCTGTCTCTTTTTTTTCTTCACTCCTCCGTCAATCATGGTTTTTAATGCCATCTTCGATGTAAATCTCTCATCTTCAAGATATACCGGTTTTCCCGGAAATCTCTTTTTCAACTTTTTTATAAAAGGTTCGATATACTTAACAGATTCACTTGGTGTATTGTTCATCTGAACGGCATAACCTACAACAAATCCATCTACCTGTTCCGTTTTGGTATATTCATCAATAAAACTGTCAAATTCCTGGGTATTTATTGTTAACAGGGGTGAGGCAAATATCTTCAGTGGATCTGTAACTGCCAGTCCCACACGTTTTTTGCCATAGTCTATACCTATAATTCGTCCCATTTAAATATGGTTGCAAAATTACAAATAAAATTATAAAGGTACAATGGCGCAAAGGTATGGTGGTATGGTGGTATGGTGGTATAGTGGTGCGGAATTTCTATATGATGGCACGATCGCATGATTGCACAATTGCACGATTAAAAAAAGCCACCCTTCAGGATGGCTTTTTTATCAGTTAACAGGTTGTTCTGTTGTTTTTGCATACTCCATTGCTGCCAGTCGCTTGTAGGAGTCATATCTCCATTTTGAATTTTCCTCCGCGGCTTTGAAGAGCACTTCAGCCTCACCAGGGAATGATTTGATTAGCGATGTGTAACGTACTTCCGAATGCAGAAAATCCTGGAATTTGCTCCAGTCAGGTTCCTTGGAATCGAGAGTGAAGGGATTTTTACCTTCTTTTTCCAGTAAAGGATTGTATCTGTAGAGATGCCAGTAACCTGCCTCTACTGCTGCTTTTTCCTGAGCCTGTGTTTTTCCCATTCCGGCTCTTAAACCATGGTTAATACATGGTGCATAAGCTATTATGAGTGAGGGTCCCGGGTATGCTTCCGCCTCTTTTATTGCCTTGAGATACTGTGAATTGCTGGCACCCATTGCCACCTGTGCAACATAAACATAGCCATAGGTCATGGCCATCTGGCCGAGATCTTTTTTGCGGATTTTTTTTCCTGATGCAGCAAATTTTGCCACTGCACCTGCCGGTGTTGATTTGGATGCCTGTCCGCCGGTATTTGAATATACTTCCGTATCAAGTACGAGAATATTTACATCTTCCCCGGTAGCTACCACATGGTCGAGGCCTCCATATCCGATATCATAAGCCCAACCGTCGCCTCCGAATATCCAGTGTGATTTTTTAACAAGATATTGCTGAAGGCTGAGTATCTCTTTTGCTGCTTCCGACTTGTCTTTTTCACATGCTTCAATAACCTTTGCTGATGCTGTTTTGGAAGCTTCAGCATTATGCATCTCTGCCAGCCATTCATCAAATGCAGCTTTTGTTTCGGTATTTACCGAATCGCCTGCCGCCTTCATCCTGAGAGCAATCCTTTCCCTCAGTTTGTTGGAACCCAATGCCATGCCAAGACCATATTCGGCATTGTCTTCAAACAAGGAATTTGCCCAGGCCACTCCGTGTCCACGCTTGTTAGCAGCATAGGGAGTGGAGGGAGCAGTTCCGCCGTATATAGAGGAGCATCCTGTAGCATTTGCCACCGTCATCCTGTCACCGAAAAGCTGTGTTATAACTTTAATATATGGTGTCTCACCGCAGCCTGCACAGGCACCCGAGAATTCAAACAGAGGTTGTGCAAACTGGCTGTTCTTTACATTCACGAATTTATCAACAACAGTGTCCTTATAACCTACTTTTTCGTGCATATATGTCCAGCGCTCAGCTTCAGCAAGCTGTGTTTCAAATGGTTTCATTATCAGAGCCTTGTTCTTTGAAGGACATACATCGGCACAGTTGCTGCAGCCGGTGCAATCGTAGACACTTAGCTGGATCCTGAACCTGTACTGTTTAAGGACACCGGGAATACCCTGTATTGTCTTAGTACCCTCAGGAGCATTGGCCGCCTCTTCCTCGGTAAGAAGGAAGGGCCTTATTGCAGCGTGAGGGCAAACATACGAGCACTGGTTACACTGGATACAATTATCCGGCTGCCATTCAGGGACATTTACGGCTACGCCACGTTTTTCATAAGCTGTTGTTCCGGCCGGGAAAGTACCATCTTCCCTGCCTGCAAAAGCACTTACAGGGAGATCATCCCCTTTAAGGTGATTTATTGGTTCAGCAACATCACGGACAAAATCAGGAATGTCGCGGGTATCCTTTTCTTTTTCAACTTTTATATCAGCCCATTCAGCCGGAATTTCAACCTTTTCAACTTTGCTGCCTTTATCAACAGCTGCAAAGTTCATTTTGACAACATCCTCACCTTTTCTCCCATAAGTTTTTTGAATAGCCTTTTTCATTTCTTTTTCGGCCTGTTCGTAAGGAATTACATCTGCAAGCTTGAAGAAGGCAGCTTGCATTATGGTGTTGGTTCTTGTCCCCAGTCCTATTTCTTCGGCAATTATTGTAGCATTGATGATATAGAAGTCAATATTGTTCACTGCCATATATTTCTTCATATGGTCAGGAAGTCTGTTCCTGGTTTCTTCAGCATCCCATATGGAGTTAAGAAGGAATGTTCCGCCTTTTTTCAAACCTTTCAGCATGTCATATTTATCGAGATAGGAGGGAACATGGCATGCTACAAAATCAGGGGTATTAACAAGATAAGGCGAACGGATCAGGTTGTCGCCGAAACGCAGGTGTGAAGTTGTTATGCCGCCCGATTTCTTTGAGTCATAGGCAAAATATGCCTGACAGTATTTATCAGTTGTATCGCCAATGATCTTGATGGAGTTTTTGTTCGCACCAACCGTACCATCTGATCCCAGTCCGTAGAATTTTGCAGAATATGTTCCCTTAGGTGAGACATTTATTTCAGGGAGTAATGGTAATGAGGTAAAGGTGACGTCATCAACGATACTAACAGTAAACTGATTCTTAGGCTCATCAAGCTTCATGTTCTCAACTACTGAGAGTATATGTCCGGGAGTGGTGTCTTTTGAGCTCAGACCATACCGGCCTCCTATGATCAAAGGTTTTTCTGCCCTGTCGTAGAACATGTCTTTAATATCGAGATATAGTGGCTCTCCCAATGAGCCGGGCTCCTTGGTCCTGTCCAGTACAGAGATCTTTTTTACGGATTTCGGTAATACATTGAAGAAATATTTTGGAGAAAAGGGGCGATACAGATGGACACTTATAAGTCCCACCTTTTCTCCTTTTTCGCCCAGGTAATCGATGACCTCTTTTATTGTATCAGTCACTGATCCCATAGCAACTATTATATTTTCAGCATCGTCCGGACCATAATATGTAAATGGCTTGTAATCCCTGCCTGTCAGCTTTGATATCTCAGCCATGTACGAATTGACTATGTCAGGTATAGGTTCATAGAATTTATTGATTGATTCTTTTGCCTGGAAGAATATATCAGGATTCTGTGCAGTACCTCTTGTAACAGGATGTTCAGGGTTGAGGGCATTGTCGCGGAATTTTTTCAGAGATTCCCAGTCGACAAGTTTTTTCATATCCTCCATTTGTATCACTTCTATTTTCTGGACTTCAGCTGAGGAACGGAATCCGTCAAAGAAATGAAGAAACGGGATTCTTGATTTTATAGCTGAGAGGTGGGCGATACCTGCGAGATCCATTATCTCCTGTACGCTTCCGCTTGCCAGAAGGGCAAAACCTGTCTGGCGGGTAGCATAGATATCGCTATGATCACCAAAGATTGACAATGCATGTGCTGCCACACTGCGTGCACTTACATGGAAAACGCCCGGAAGAAGCTCAGCAGCAATCTTATACATATTCGGGATCATCAGCAGCAATCCCTGCGAAGCCGTAAAAGTTGAGCAAAGTGCTCCGGCCTGTAAAACACCATGAACAGCACCAGATGCCCCGCCTTCCGATTGCATCTCAACGACTTTTACCGTTTCGCCAAAGATATTTTTCAGTCCGTTGGCTGACCATTCATCAATAAATTCTGCCATTGTAGATGATGGTGTAATAGGATATATGGCAGCAACTTCGCTGAACATATATGCAACATGAGATGCGGCCTGGTTGCCGTCACATGTAATAAATTTCTTTGTACTCATATTGATTATAAATAATTTGGATTTATTGTTATTTTATTAACAGAGGCTAAATTTACAAAAAATCATGATCGGTTATCCGCCATTCATTGAAATCAGGAACTCTTCATTCGATTTGGCCTGCATAAGTCTGTCACGGAGAAATTCCATTGCCTCTATTGAGTTCATATCAGCCAGATAATTTCTCAAAACCCATATCTTCTGCATTATGTTCTTATTCAGGAGGAGATCCTCACGTCGAGTACTTGAGGCAGGAATGTCGATTGATGGGAATATTCTTCTGTTGGAGAGCTTACGGTCGAGCTGGAGTTCCATATTACCTGTCCCCTTGAATTCCTCGAAAATCACATCATCCATTTTTGATCCTGTCTCGGTAAGTGCCGTAGAGAGGATTGTAAGGGAACCGCCGTCTTCTATGTTGCGGGCAGCACCAAAGAATCTCTTTGGCTTATGCAGGGCATTTGAATCAACACCTCCCGATAATACTTTACCTGAAGCAGGAGCCGTAGTGTTAAAAGCCCTGGCAAGCCTGGTTATTGAGTCGAGGAGAATAACAACATCATGGCCGCATTCTACAAGCCTTTTTGCTTTTTCAAGGACAATATTTGCAACCCTGCAATGACGTTCAGCCGGTTCATCAAATGTTGAGGCGATAACTTCGGCTTTAACATTTCGTGCCATATCAGTTACCTCTTCAGGTCTTTCATCGATGAGCAGTATCATCAGGTAAACTTCAGGATGATATCTTGCTATGGCATTTGCTATTTCCTGTAGTAAAATGGTTTTCCCTGTTTTTGGCTGTGCAACAATAAGACCCCGTTGCCCTTTGCCGATAGGAGTGAACATATCGATAACCCTTACCGATAATGTTCCTTCGCCTGGTGTGCAAAGAGTGAACTTCTCGTTTGGGAAAAGAGGCGTAAGGAAATCAAAGGGAACCCTGTCCCGGATGAAGTCGGGACTTCTTCCGTTAATCTCATCCACCTTTATCAGGGGAAAGTATTTTTCACCCTCTTTAGGGGGACGGATTGTACCTTTTATAGTATCGCCGGTTTTGAGCCCGAACAGCTTAATCTGCGATTGTGATACATAAATATCATCGGGTGAATTAAGGTAGTTATAGTCGGCTGATCTTAAAAATCCGTAGCCGTCAGGCATGATCTCAAGTACTCCGGTGTTATAAATGATACCTTCAAAGTCATAAGGTTTTTCTTTCTTTTTATCCTTGCTGGAGATATCTTCAGAAACAGCTCCATTTACCCCGCGTTCAGAAGTTTCTTTTTCCTGCTGTATTTTGTCAGATTGTTTCTCTTCACTGCGAGGGATTTTCTTATCCTTTTTGTCAGGTACATTATCCCGATCAGTCTCGACGGTGGGCCCGATCTCCTCTGCAGTCTCTTCTTCTGCGGGGATGTCATTCAGAATTAAAGGTTCTTTCTTTTTATCTTCGGGTTTCTGATTATTTGTCCAGACCGGTCCTTTTCTGGCTTCTATTTCCGGTTCTTTGTTTTTTACAGTATCAGTTTTTTCATCTTTTTTTTCTGATCCTTCAAACACCTTGTATTGTGGTTCGGATGCTCTTTTAAGGTCGTCAGGTGAGACTGACATAACCGATTCAGGAGAACGGTTAAAAGAAGTTTTATTAGTTCTCGGTCTTTTACCCCTTCTGTAACCCTGATCATGATCACGCTTTGTATTTTGGGGAGACTTACCGTCCCTGTTTTCTGTTTTCCTGGCACTTTTTTGCTCAGTGGCTTCAATTGCCTGCTGATCAAGGATTTTATATACCAGATCCTGTTTCTTTAAAGATTCAACTCTTTTAATTTTAAGGTCTTTTGCAATTTCCCTTAGTTCAGGTAGCAATTTCTTACTTAACTCAAGAATGTCGTACATATGTTAATGATAATAATAGAATTTAAGGATCTTAATGATTTTATGGAAACCCGGATTAAGGTTTTAATATGAGTCTGGGATAAAATGACTCAAATCTTAAAAACCGGGGCAATATTAAATAAAAATGATCAAATATTTCCTGTCAAATGTAAATAAAATGCAACGGTAAAAAATCAAATTAAATAATAACTTGATAATAAGGATAAAAAATAACGGTGCAATATACTAATAATCCCTGATCTTTCAAAAAAAATGAGGATATAATGTCGGAGTAGTACAATTTTTTATTAAAATTGTAGCTCTTGTCCGGATTTTGTTTGACATATAAATCAAGCCTGTAGATGCGTCAGTTAAAGATTACGAAACAGGTTACAAACCGTGACACTCCTTCTCTTGACAAATATCTTCAGGAGATAGGTAAAGTGGATCTTATTTCACCTGAGGATGAAGTCACACTTGCCAGAAGAATAAAATCAGGTGATCCTGAGGCACTTAAGATGCTCGTAAAGGCAAATCTCCGTTTTGTTGTATCCGTGGCAAAACAGTATCAGAACCAGGGAATGAGCCTGCCTGACCTGATCAATGAAGGGAATCTTGGTCTTATGAAAGCAGCTCAGCGTTTTGATGAGACAAGGGGATTTAAATTCATTTCTTATGCTGTCTGGTGGATCCGCCAGGCTATTCTGCAGGCACTGGCAGAACAGGCACGGATTGTACGTTTGCCGGTAAACAAGATCGGATCGATAAACCGTATAAACAAAGCCTTTGCGCGACTTGAGCAGGAGTATGAACGGGAACCCTCCTCACAGGAGATAGCTGATATGCTTGAAATGATACCTGAGGATGTCAAGGAATCACTTAAAACAAACGGCCGCACTGTAAGTATGGATGCTCCCCTGAGCTCCGAAGAGGATAATACCATGTACGACATACTCCAGAGCGAAGACACACCCAGTCCCGATAAAAGCCTTATAAACGAATCACTTGCCTATGAAATAGAGAGAGCCCTCAGTACACTGTCACACCGCGAGGCAAAAGTGCTGAAACTATATTTCGGTCTGGGAATGAAGCATCCTTTTACGCTTGAAGAGATAGGAGAGGAACTCAGCCTGACACGTGAACGGGTTCGCCAGATAAAAGAAAAGGCAATTAAAAGGATACAGTTTACTACACGCTGCAAAATACTTAAGACATATCTCGGTTAATTATTTGTTGCTATCTTTATCTAAAATAACTTAAATGGATCATCTTGTTTCTCTTTCATTACTGGCAGCTGATTTTGGTAATCTTGCAAGGGATGTTCTTTTAATAAATAAGAGCATGGCCGACTGGATACATTGTGATATAATGGACGGTCTGTTCGTGCCAAATATATCATTCGGCTTCCCGGTAATACAACATGTGAAAAAAATTGCGGAGAAACCACTTGATGTGCACCTTATGATCATGGATCCCGACAGGTATCTCACCCGTTTCCGTGAAGCAGGTACAGATATCCTGACTGTTCAGTATGAAGCATGTATGCACTTGCAGCGGACAGTAACAGAGATACGCAACCTGGGTATGAAAGCCGGTGTCGCAATTAATCCACATACCCCGGTGATCCTTCTGAAAAATATCCTGCAATATATTGATATGGTGCTTATTATGACCGTTAATCCGGGTTTTGGCGGACAGTCATTCATCATGGAAAGTAATAACAAAATTACTGAATTAAGAAAAATGATCGATGAAGGAAACCATACCGTATTGATACAGGTTGACGGCGGTATAGATACAAATAATGCAAAAAAACTCATCGAAACAGGTGTTGATGTCCTTGTAGCAGGACATTCTGTATTCAGTTCTGAAGATCCGGTGGAAACTATAAGAAAGCTTAAAGAATTAACATAAGTTGAAAGTTTATAAAGTTTGAAATTTTGTAAAGTCGAAAGGACTGCAAGACTGCAAGACTGCATAATACTATGACATAGTAGCTTCTTCCAGAAATCCGATAATTTCAGTTAAATCATCCGCATTAAACCATTTAATTTCCTTATCCCTTCCCCACCAGGTCATCTGCCTTTTAGCAAACCGGCGGGTGTTTCGTTTAATAAGGTCAACAGCTTCTTCTTTTGTTATCTTCCCTTCAAAGTAATCAAAGAACTCCTTGTAACCCACACTGTTAAGTGCGTTAAGGTCTCTCATGCCGAACATACTCCTTGCCTCTTCCTCGAGCCCGTTGCTGATCATCTCATCGACCCTCTGGTTTATTCTGTTATACAATTCCTCCCTGGGCCTTTTAATACCGATCTTGATAATTCCGAAATCCCTTTCCCGCTTTCTTTTTATTAGGAAAGTGGAATATGGCCGCGCGGCAGTCTCACATATTTCAAGGGCTCTGATCAATCTCTTCGGATTTTTCAGGTCAACTTTTTCATAATGATCCGGGTCAAGAAGTTTAAGAGATAGTCTTAACCCGGCTATTCCTTCATCCTTATACTTTTTAATATATTTTTCCCTCACAAGCGGGTCGACATCAGGGATATCATCAATGCCGTAACAGACAGCATCTATATACATACCTGAGCCCCCGGTCATCAGTGCAATGTTATTTCTTTCGAAAAGACAGGGAAGCAATTTAAGCACATCGCGCTCAAAAAGACTCACACTGTAATAGTCTTTAACTGAAAGGAACCTGATAAAGTAATGTTTTACTGCAGCCAGCTGACTATCAGAGGGGACTGCTGTGCCGATTTTCATTTCACGGAAGAACTGCCGGGAATCCGCAGATATTATCTCACAACCAAAGTGCCGGGCAATCTGAATTGAAAAATCTGTCTTTCCGACACAGGTCGGACCGACAAGAACTATCAGAATATTTTTCATGCGGATTATTTCCGGGAAGAGGCTAATCTTCGTCCTCGCCTATGGAATCTTCGTTTTCAAAGCCGTCCAGAGGCTCTTCATCATCTCCCTCAAGGAAGAAATCGTCAACTTCCGTATCATCCTCATCCTCGTCGTCATCTGAAACGATTATATTATTATAGAGCTTTCTGGTGCTGCCTCCGAATACTACCTGTTTTGGCGGTATCCCTTTGGAGTTAGTACAGGAGGGGTATTCGCGGTCATCTATCTCCTCTGATTCTCCTGTATATTCAACAAAAAGGCCCCTCTCGTTGAAAAAGTCAAAGACATAAAGTAATTTCTGATTCTTCTTGAAGATAATATCTTCAAGAACAGCAACTTCCATTGTCGATGACCCGGCACCCATATCGAAAAGGGTAAACTCCTCCTCTTTTTCCCAGTTATCAGTAGCCAGGTAAAAAGATGCCATCTGTGATTTATCAAATTCCAATTCCTCCTGTAAAATATTATGGAAATCCAACAAAGTGTGAGAATCCAGAAATTCAAATTCTCTCACAAACGACTCATCCTCATCTGATAATACAACAAATTTGTAAACCATGACATATTCTTATTCGACGTGTGCAAGATAATATTTTTTTATTTTACAATATTCCTGTAATTTTTTTTTTTAGAAGAAATTCTATTGTGTCAATCCCGTCAGCATAATCCCACAGGGCAGGCAGCTGAGACCTGCCAAACGGTAGAAAGTCCCTGCCGACAATGCATTGGATCCTATCCTTGCTGTTCTCAAAAACCTCATGCAGCTGTTCTGACGTTTTGTAATATTCAAAGAACAGTACTGCTACAGGCGATGAAAATCCATTCCCTTCCTTCAGCAGGAGAAAGCCGGTATCTATGAACTTTTCCTTGTTGACGAGGAAGATTGCCTTGCTGAAATCATAGTTGCCGGCATATTTGGAATGGTTTATCAGGACTGAATTCTTTGTCCAACTGTGAATCATTTCTGAAAAATCATATTTCTCCGGGACATACAATTTTGATACGTTTCTGCAACCCAGGCCGAAATATGAAAAAACATCCAACCCGAGCGCTTCCATCTCAGCGTCACTTTCAGTGCCGTCGATAACGGCTACACTGTTACGGTTCTTTCTGATAATATGAGGATATTTTCCGAAATAATACTCAAAATATCTTGAACTGTTATCGCTGCCGGTGGCAATTACCATATCAAAACCTGAAAGTATCCCATCTGCAATTGATATTCTGTTTTTGAATTCCGGATTTACAGAAATAAGAATATCAGCTATCAAGTTTATCAGATCCGGATCCTTTGAGCTTATTTTTGCTATAACCCTGTTCCCTGAAATAAGGACCGAGAGAAAATCATGAAATCCAACAAGGGGTATGTTTCCCGCCATCACGATACCAACATTTACAGGGCTGGTAACAGAATTCAGTCCGGGATAGTCTGAACACCATCTGGTAAGGTTTTCTGAAGTCAGCAAATCAGCTATTGCTTTAACAGCCATCCGGATGTTTTCAGGAGTAAACCACGGATTTGTAAGATGTTGTGTCTCAATAAGACTTGTAAGTTGAGAAGTATGCTTTGTTGATTTACCAGCCAGGGTATCCCGGAGGATGTCTCCAAGCATTGAAAAGGCTTCTATGCGTTGCTGCAGATTCATGTCGCGTATATTGTATGTAAAGTTAGGGAAATTATAACATTTGCGTCATCGCCTCCAGTCCCCTCCCGCTAATGCGGAACAGGCTCTCCGGCTTTATATGCCTGAAATATCTGTTTTTAATATTTAGTAAAATAAAAAAACCGGCCCTTTTCAGAGGCCGGATATTGCTTATCGTGATAAGTCAGGTTCTGCGAGTTCGTTGCTCTGATTTGAGGAGGATAAAGTAAATGTTACAGGTGCCATATACCATACAGGTACTGCAACTCCACCCTGTTTGCCGGGTTCAAACTGGGGCAGTGAGGATATAATCCTTACTGCTTCTTTATCAAGAGCAGGGTGAACACCCTTTATTACTGAAACCCGGTCAACATCTCCTGTTTCAGTAACACAAAATCTGACTATAACTCTTCCCATTATTTTTTCTGATTTCGCAACTTCAGGGTAATGAGTATTATCAACAATATATTTGAGTAATAAGCTGTCACCGCCAGGAAATACAGGCATCTCTTCGACTATCACGAAGGGTTCATTGCCCGGGTCTCTTCCGGGAGGTGTTTCCACAATGACAGCAAACGGTTTCTGATCTTCATCTTCAGGGGTTATGGTATTCTTATCCTCATTAAGCGAAAATGTTACAGGTACCATGTACCATACAGGTACTGCAACGCCTCCCTGCCGGCCAGGCCTAAATTGTGGCAATCGGGATACGACTCTCATCGCTTCAGCATCAAGAGCAGGATCAACACCTTTTAATACTGAGATCCTGTCGACGCCCCCGGTTTCTGTTACGCAAAACCGGATTATTACTCTTCCGGATATCCCTGCATTTCTGGCAGTTTCAGGATAGATAATATTATCTTCCAGGTATTTAAGCAAGGATGCTTCTCCGCCCTCGTACATAGGCATCTCTTCAACAACAACAAATGGCTCAGGCTCCTGTGTTCCTGATGGTTCATGGGGAACTCTGATAACCTCCATTTTCTTATCCTCATCATTGACTGATACTGGCGGAGGCGGTGGAGGCGGGGGAGCAGCCTCTGTCATTGTTACTTCTGATTTCTTTTTTGTTGCACAGGTTGAAAATGAAATCAGAAGCAGAAAAAGTACCGGCAATACAAGAAGTATCTTCAGGTTTACCAGAGTTTTTGAACGTTTTCTTGTCATCATGATCATTCGTTTTTTTATAATAGTAGGATTTGAGAAGCTGTTTGAAACATTGAAAATGCTGGTTTTGAAAACCTGGTTAAGAATAAGACCCTGATATTTTTGTATAGTGATACCGGAGTTAAGGCACTCCTCATCAGCCTGGAATTCATGCACTTCGCGTAACGATCTGTCAAACAGGTAGATAAATGGGTTAAACCATTGTATGACTTTAATTACTTCAAGAAAAATAATATCAAGAAAATGGTACCTGTCAAGGTGCTTCTGTTCATGCCTGATTATCTCATCAACCTCATGTACCGAAGATTCACTATGAACGAATATATATCCGAATGCAGAAAATCCTGAAGTATTACGTGACTGAAGCCGGATAATATTGTTTCTACTATTTTTCTGTCTGGCAATCAAAACCAGCAGGCTCAGGATTTCTGCCATCAATTTTATGCTAAATACAATGATACCTGCAATATAGACTGTAAGAATGATTTTATTCCAGTTAATGAACGTATGTTCGTCTGTCGCGATAGAAGCAGGATCATTTATCCCATTTATTATCATCCCTGACAGGTCCTTTCCGAAAAACTGAATATCGACTGGTTGTCTGGTTTCAATTATTATGAAAGGTAAAATCAGCGATACAAGAAAAGAAAGCAGGATGAAGAAGCGGTTACGCTCATACATTGTATCCCTTCTAAGGAAGAGAAGGTATACAATATAAAAAGCTGCTAATGACAACGCAACCTTAGTCATAAACAATATTAAAGGATTCATCTTTCTTCTTTTTGTTTTTTTACTTCACCTTCCATGATCTTCATGATCTCTTCCATCTCTTTAACAGAGATCCTGTTTTCCTTTGCAAAGAAACTTACCATGTTCCCGAATGAACTTGAGAAGTAATCATTTACAAAAGTTGTAAGATGCATTTTGGAATAGTCTTCCTTTGATACAATCGGAAAATATTCATGAGTCCTCCCGTAAGCTTTATGATCCACAAATCCTTTATCCTGTAGTATCCTGATGATCGTGCTTACGGTATTGTATGCTGGTTTAGGATCGTCAAAATGTTCCAGAACATTTTTCACAAAACCTTTTTTGATCTTCCAGAGTACCTGCATTACCTGTTCTTCGGCGCGTGTGAGTTCTCTCATGATTTATTACTTTAATATCTATACTAACAAAGGTACAACGAAAAAATTAGTTATGCAACTAAATTCTTAATTATTTTTTAATATCAGAAAAAAAATGTATTTCTATGGAACCCCTCCGGGGTTCTCCATTCTCACTAATTCACATTATTAGCTATAATATTGGATGATAGCATCGAACCGCGGAGCGGTTCCATCATTGTTGTAAAGAACATTTATTCCTTATGAGAATTAGGCGGAATTGAAAAAAAGTGTACTTTTATTTTTTCACTTTCCGGAGGTAAAGGTTGACAAAGCTTAGTTTAAGAATAGGGTTATTCCGCGAGAATTTAAGGATCTCTGTCAGGGCTATAAGATCCAACAGGGTAAGAGCGATCCTCACCATGTGTATAATTGCAATTGGTATAATGGCACTGGTTGGGATACTTACCGCTATTGATGCCATAAAATCCTCGTTAACAAGTCAGTTCACGATGATGGGAGCCAATTCATTTACGATAACCTCACGTGGAATGACTATTATTGTCGGAGAAGCAAATTACAGGGTGAAAAATCACTCCAGGATATCCTACAGGGAGGCAGTTGAATTTAGGGAAAGGTTCAAAGAGCCGGCCTGGGTTTCGATTTCCTTCAATGCCTCAAGTATGACGACTGTCAAATATGGATCAGAAGAGACTAACCCGACTATCTACCTTACCGGGGTGGATGAGAATTACCTGGCTGTTTCAGGTTATGAGATTTCATCAGGGAGGAATTTCAGTCCTGATGAGATACAGCTTAACAGAAGGCTGGTTTTGATCGGGGCAGAAATTGTTAAGGATCTATTCCCTGCTGATTTTGACCCTATTGGCAAGGAAATATCAGTGGCAGGATTAAAGTTTACGGTATCCGGCGTTCTTAAGAGCAAAGGAGCCAGTGCACTCAATACCGATAATGTTTGTTTCATCCCTATTACCACGGCACGGCAATACTTTTCACGGCCGAATATGAATTTCAGCATTACGATTATGCCATTCAATCCTGTTAATCTCGATATTATGACAGGTGAAGCGGAAGCAATTTTCAGAATTGTCAGAAACCTTGATCCCAGAGACGAGTCTGATTTCAACATTTCAAAAAGTGATAATATTGTTCAGTTATTACTTAAGAATCTTAAATATGTGACATTGGCGGCTACAATAATAGGTTTGGTAACTTTGTTCGGGGCTGCAGTAGGATTGATGAATATCATGCTGGTATCTGTATCCGAACGTACCAGGGAGATTGGAGTCAGAAAAGCTATCGGAGCTAAGCCAAGAACAATTCAATACCAGTTTCTTTTTGAGTCCATACTTATAGGGCAGCTTGGTGGTGCCTTTGGCATAATTCTTGGGATTCTTATCGGAAATGTTGTATCTTCAATGCTGAAATCAAATTTTGTTATTCCATGGCTATGGGTAACAATGGGTGTGGTAGTGTGTTTTATAGTTGGAGTGGTATCGGGTTATGCGCCGGCATTAAAAGCCGCCAGTATTGATCCGATTGAAGCTCTAAGGTATGAATAAAAATTAATGATTATGGATAGACATGTAATTCAGGAAGAACTTAAAAATTGCCCGGGGATATTTTATTATCCCGATATCAACATGCTGGAACTTATCGGACGGTCAATACCTGAAAATCCTGAGCTTATATTCAAGCGTCTGGATGAATGGATTACCCGCCATTTTGAAAAGAATAAAGAGCTCAATGTCAGCATACAGCTTGAGTATATAAACAGCGGATCATCAAAGTATCTCTATGAGATTCTAAAAAGACTTACCGGTTTCGGGCGTTCCGGTAATGTCGTTAAGATGAAATGGCTTTATGAAGAAGATGATGAAGCAATGCTTGAGCTCGGAGAGCATTACCGTGATACAGCCGGTATACCTCTCGAAATTGAAATGATCGTAGTATAAAATAATATAGGGACGCTGCAAGCAGCATCCCTACATGTATTCAGGTACCTGTTTCTTATTATTTTGCAATCAGCGGAATAAGGTCCACAACCCTGCAAGAGTAACCCCATTCATTGTCGTACCACGACAAAACTTTTATCATTTTTCCGTTAACCATAGTACTCAGGGAATCGAATATTGATGAGGCTGTTGTATGAATAACGTCAGCCGATACAATAGGATCTTCGGTATATTCAAGAATACCTTTCATCGGTCCTTCAGCAGCTTTTTTCATAGCTGCATTTATCTCTTCTTTTGTGACCTCTTTCTTAAGAACCGCAACGAGATCGACCAATGATCCGGTAGGAGTGGGGACCCTAACTGAAATGCCGTCGAGTTTACCTTTGAGTTCAGGAATGACCCTGCCGACAGCTTTGGCAGCACCCGTTGTTGTTGGTATCTGTGAAAGAGCAGCTGACCTGGCACGTCTGAGATCACTGTGAGGAAGATCAAGAATCCTCTGGTCGTTTGTATATGAGTGTATTGTAGTCATATAACCGATCTCGATGCCGAAAGTGTCATTTAATACCTTGACGACAGGAGCCAGACAGTTGGTGGTACATGAAGCGTTTGAAACACACTGATGTTCAGGTTTCAGATCATTATCATTAACACCAAGAACAATCATTGCATCGATAGTATCCTTCGACGGAACTGTAAGGATAACCTTCTTTGCTCCATTTTTGAGATGATCGCCATAACCGCCTTTTGGACTCTCTTTTAACCTGAATATCCCTGTTGATTCTATTACAACATCCGGATTCACCGGCCAAGGAATATTGGCCGGATTCTTTTCTGCAGATACCTTTACCTTAATACCGTTTACTATGATATTCTCATCATCAAATGTGACTCCCGGAAACCTTCCCTGTGTTGAGTCATATTTGAGCAGATGAGCAAGTGTGTGAGTATCGGTGAGGTCATTGATACCGATTATTTCAATATCGTTTCTCTCAAGGGCAATCTTAAACACATTACGGCCAATTCTGCCGAAACCGTTAATAGCTACTTTAATTTTTGACATACCTTTATTATAATTATGGTTAATAAATCGAACCACAAAAGTAATAATTTCCTGAAAATCTACAAGGAATGGTTTCTCTCAGTTACTCTTTTTCTTTGAGAAAAGATTTGAGAACCTGGTTTCCTCCGGGTGGAGCGGATCAACGATTACACCAAATCTGTAACTGGCAAATAATGAGAAATATATGGCCTTATTGTCCGGGCTGGCCATGATAGGGATCTTTTTGGGAAAAGCATTAACCTGCATCCCGAGCTCAATAGCATGTATTACCTTATCCTCTTTGCTGTATTCAAAATTAAATCCTCCCTTGACAAAAAGTCCGGGAAGCGCCTTAATTTCCTTCAATCCCTTTGTAAAGGATGATTTGCTGTAAATATCGATTGCCTGATGTATTGATTCATCAAATTTTTCATCCCTGATCTCCCATTTATAATCCGATACAGGATACAAAATCCTGTAATAGATTGGCTTATAAAGTGAAATCACCGGACCTCCCGAATAGAAATACCTGATAGCGACACCTCCGAAATCTGCTTTACTGAAGATTTCATGCTGTCGTCCCATTCCTCCCCGGAGATAAAAAACAGAATTAAGTTTACCAAATACGAAAGTGCTGGTAGCCTGAGTATAGGGATTGCTAACTTTATATTCCTTGGGGTGCTTCAGTGTGCCTCCATCAATCTCAAGAAGACGTTTATTGAGATAGTTAATTCTTTTTGCCTCGCGGTAACTCACACCTATCCCGTCGGAATTAAGAAGTATGGCAAAAGATCTCTCGTTCCGGAAAAAAACCTTCTGTTGTTCATCCAGTTCTCCCTGTGCACTCAGATATTGTGCACCACCATACAATAACAATATAAAAATTATAAGCAGCTTTTTCATAATGAGCTTACTTATAAACCAGGGGAAATTAAATAAAGAGGAGCATCAACCGACATTTTCAGTCTGTTCACTCTCAGCATTAGTGTAAGCCGGACATAATTCCTTATTGCATGAACTGGCAACCAACGCAACTATAAAAGTGATAATAAATATTACAGCACTCTTTTTCATACAGGGATTAAATTAATTATCTACAAAAATAAACTTTTATTTTAAATACTATCTTTATGCCACAAATAAATTACTGACATTTTTTCGTTGCCCGGTTTTGTCAACGGCATCTTTCAAATCATAACATACAAACGGTTATAATGGTTCAAAAATTATTGAACCTGCAATAAAAATCTGGACAATTTATTCAACAACAATTTTAATGTAATTTTGTTATCCCTTCATGATATACTTTATTTTAATGAAGCAGATATTTATACTATATTTATTAGCCATCATGTCCACTGAATCATTTTCACAGGAAAAGCTGCCTTTAAATAGTCTCAGCAAAGAAGAATCGTATGTAATAAATAATAAAGGTACCGAAGCTCCTTTTACAGGGAAATACACAAACCACAAGGAAAAGGGTACGTATGTCTGCAAAAAATGCGGAGCTGCTCTTTATTATTCATCAGACAAATTTGAGTCAGATTGCGGGTGGCCAAGTTTTGATGATGAAATCAAAGGCGCTGTTATCAGAACACCCGATGCTGATGGCATGAGGACTGAGATAACCTGTGCATCATGCGGAGCACACTTGGGACATGTATTCATCGGGGAGAGGATGACACCTAAGAACACCCGTCATTGTGTTAACTCGCTTTCACTCGATTTTGTTCCTGCAATTGTTGAGGAAGGAAGATATGGAACTGCAATATTTGCGGGTGGATGCTTCTGGGGTGTTGAATATTTCCTTCAGAAGGAACCGGGAGTTATATCAGTAACCTCAGGCTACACAGGAGGATACATAAAAAATCCATCATATAAGGAAGTATGTACAGGCAGAACAGGTCATGCTGAAGCGGTTAAAATTATCTATGATCCTGAAAAAATGACCTACGAAAAGCTTCTCAGAACCTTTCTTGAGATACACGATCCCACGCAGGTAGGTGGACAGGGACCGGATCTGGGTGACCAGTACCGATCGGAGATCTTCTATATGAATGATCAGCAGAAAGAAATTGCAGAGAAGAATCTTAAAACACTGAAAGTTAAGGGCTATAAGATAGCGACCGCTGTTACAAAAGCTTCAGAATTCTTTGATGCTGAAGATTATCATCAGGATTATTATTTTAACAATAATAAACTTCCCTATTGTCACGAATACGTTAAAAGATTCTAAGCAGATCTTAAAAAGTATTAAAAATTTTTCCGATTAGTATTAATAAGTCCGGCAATCAATTAACTTTATCAGGTTTTTGTATTGTCCGGAAAATAATGAATTATAAATATCGCAGAAAACTTTTTTTTAAGCATAAAACAAAGCTCTGGTTTTTTATTTTCGGGATTATGGCATGTATTGTGCTTTATATCCCGGGTCGTGCGCTGATAAAAAACACTTCAACTGATAAATCCTGCATGTTGTGTCATATTCATCCACATGCGGATCAGAGCTGGAAACTCTCAACCCATTATAATAATTCATCAGGAACCATTGTCCACTGTGTTGAGTGTCACCTTCCGCCTGAAGATCAAGGTTATTTGTTTGCTAAAGCAAAGCACGGGCTCAAGGATGTATATGGGTATTTCTTTAAAGATAGTTCTGCGATCGACTGGCAGAAGAAGAAGCTGCTTGAGTATGCAAAGGGAATTGTCTATGAGAATTCGTGTCTGGAATGTCACGAGAATCTGTTTCCTGTAACACTCTCGGTTAATGGAGGTAATGCTCATCTCTTCTATACAACCAGTAAAGAACCCCTCAACTGCATTAACTGCCATATTAATGTTGGGCATTATGACAAGAATGCCATATTACATGAGCACGATTCCAGTTTCGGAGTGATAGTCTCATCAGACAGGCCACCTTTTACTGAACCGGCAGAAATCACAGAATTTAAGGACTTTACAGAAACTATTCCAGGTACAACGGTTTCATTTGAGATGGCTGCACTGCCTGAAGGAACCTTTAATATGGGAAGCCCGAAAGATGAACCTCTACGCGATGATGACGAGGGTCCGGTAAGGGAGGTGAAACTGTCACAGTTCTGGATCGGGAAAACCGAGGTAACCTGGGATGAGTATATGGCATTTTTCAGGGCAACAAGCTCACAGGGCAGGACTGAAGGCCAGGTGGTTACCAGTAAAAATACTGATGCTATCAGCGGAGCAACACCGCCATGGGGTGCCCCCGACCAGGGATGGGGTAAAGGATCACGTCCTGCAATCACAATGTCGTGGCACGCTGCAAATGTATATTGCCAGTGGCTTTCAAAAGTAACAGGAAAAAGATACCGCCTCCCGACAGAAGCAGAGTGGGAATATGCGTGTCGCGGAAAAACGGGAACCCCTTACTTTTTTGCCGGTGATCCCCGGAAATTCACAGCGGAGGGCTTCCTGAGGAAGTTGCTGGGACCTGACACCGCCACTATTGCATCATATATTATTTACAGTAAAAACAGTGGTGCTATGACCGCAGAACCTTCCGGCGTTAAAGCCAATCCTTTTGGTCTTAAAAATATGGCCGGTAATGTGGCAGAATTTTGTTCTGACTTTTATTCCGAAGAATATTATAAAACTGATTCATTACGAACCAATCCGAAAGGTCCGGTAAGTGGACTGGAACATGTGATCCGTGGAGGATCATTCAAGAGCGATGCCAGGGATATCAGGAGTGCTGCCCGCGATTATACAAGAACAAAAGAATGGCTTGTGACCGACCCTCAGATGCCCAAGAGTATCTGGTGGTATTCCGATTGCATTGATGTGGGATTCAGGATCGTATGTGAACCGGATAGCTCATTGATAGAATAGGCTGAAGGAGTTGAAGGAGGTTGAAAAGGTTGAAAAGTAAAATTCAAAGAACAAATGAAGAATATTAACAGAAGAAAATTCATTGAAAGAACAGCGCTGGCAGGGATCGGTCTTACCGGTGCAGGGGCGGTGATCTCCGAATGCAAAAAAATACCGGTAAACAAGGAACTGGGTTTGCCACCTATTCTGAGGGGAGCTCCAAAAGGGAAAAAACTGAGAGCCGGTTTAATTGGTGCCGGTGCAAGAGGCACAGGAGCGGCAATCAATTTCATCAGTGCCGGTCCCGATCTTGAAATAATTGCTGTTGCCGATGTGTTCCAGGATAAAATAGATGCCTGCAGAGAACGGTTTGCATCATTTAACCTGCCCATCCCTGAAGAGAATTGCTTTGTCGGCTTTGACGGCTATAAGAAACTTATGGCATTGCCCGATATCGATGTGGTTTTGCTGGTTACTCCGCCCCGGTTCAGGCCTGATCATTTCCTTGAAGCTGTGACAACAAACAAACATGTATTCATGGAAAAACCTCTTGCAGTAGATCCGGTCGGGATACGTTCCATAATCACTTCAGCAAAGAAAGCAAAAGCAATAGGGCTTAATGTTGTTACAGGTACACAGCGCAGGCACCAGGAAGATTATATTGCTACATATATACAGGTTAAAAATGGTGCAATAGGGAAAATTACCTCAGCAAAAGCCTTCTGGAACCAGGATCATGTCTGGTTCAGGGAACGTGAACCGGGTTGGAATGACATGGAATATATGATACGTAACTGGAATAATTTCTGCTGGCTGTGCGGCGATCATATTCTTGATACACATGTTCACAATATCGATGTAATAAACTGGTTTATAGGGAAATATCCTGAAAGGGCGATAGGTTACGGAGGACGACACAGACGAGTAACGGGCGACCAGTATGATTTTTTCAGTATCGACTTTAATTATGGCAACGGAGTAAGCTCACATAGTATGTGCCGCCAGATTGACAGCTGCGCAAATGCCACTGGAGAGATCATTATGGGAACTGAAGGATACACAAACTGCCAGAATACTATCTGGGATCTTGAGGGAAATATTAAATGGAAGTTTGAATATCCACTCGATGAAAACGGAAACCAGATGAATCAGTCAGTTATTCCTCCCTATGTCCAGGAACATATGCACCTCGTATATGCAATCAGAACAGGTAATTACGTAAATGAGGCTGAGCAGACTGCCCTGTCAACCCTGACAGCTATCATGGGAAGGACTGCTGCCTATACCGGACGAGCCATTACATGGGATGAGATTTTCAAGTCGGATATGGACCTTGGTCCTTCAAAACTTGAATTCGGGCCTGTTGATATGGTTTTTGAAACCCCGATACCGGGTACACCAGTGATAAGTACAGTTAAACCATTATATAAAGGACAAATAATCTGAAGCATATGAAACAAAAAACAACCAGACGAGTCTTTGTCAGACGGTCAGCTGCGGCAGCAGCAGGAGTATTTATTATTCCGAATATAATTCCTTCAACAGCACTTGGAATGGGAGGGGAAAGACCTCCGAGCGACCGTATAGTTATGGGCGCGATAGGAACAGGATCACAGGGCATGTCCAATATGAGAAATTTTCTGCATCTGAAGAATGCTATGCAATTTGTTGCGGTCTGCGACGTAGATTCAAAACATCTTGCGCAGGCAAAACAGACAGTAGATAATGCAAACAGTAACAATGATTGCCGTACTTACGGCGATTTTCGCGAGTTCCTCGAAAAGGAAACACTTGATGCTGTATCTATCGCACTGCCTGACCACTGGCATGGAATTATTTATACTGAAGCAATAAACAAAAAGCTTCATGTTTATGGCGAAAAACCTATCTGCCGGACCATAAAGGATGGACAGACTATTGTTGCGGCAGTTAAGAAGAACAACATCATCTGGCAGACAGGCAGCTGGCAGCGTTCACTGGCTAACTTCCGGAGAGGAGCTGAACTTGTTATTAACGGCAGGATCGGAAAGATCTCTTATATTGAAGTGGGTTTGCCGGACGGCGGAAGAGGTATTGGGACACCTCCCGTGAAGGAAGTCCCGCCTGAATTGAACTGGGGAATGTGGCTTGGCCCTGCTCCCAAAGTACCATATCGCGGAGTGTGTCACTGGGACTGGCGCTGGATACTCGATTACTCAGGAGGTCAGCTTACCGACTGGGCAGGTCATCATATTGATATAGCTAACTGGGGGGCGGGACTGGAATATACAGGTCCGGTGGAAATTTCAGGTACCGGAGTGTGGCCCATGGAAGGAATCTTCAATGTACCTGTTGAATATGATTTTCTCTGCAAATATGCTAACGGTATTGAAATGAGAGTGGCAAACGCATCCCGATTGAAACATGGTATGGGAACAACCTGGTACGGAGAGCTGGGATGGGTGCATACTGACAGGGGTAATGTACTGACTGCATCTGATCCTAAGATTCTTGACGAAGTGATCGGAGAAAATGAAATACATCTTTATAAAAGTGAAAATCACTGGCAGAATTTCATTGACAGTGTACGGTCAGGATCACGGACAATAGCTCCTATTGAGCCGGCATACCGGGCTGTTTCTGTCGCACTTCTCGGAGAGATCGCTATGACAACAGGAGAGACAATCCACTGGGACCCTGTAAGTGAAATAATAACCGGGAATGAAAGAGCAAGCCGGCTCCTGAGCAGGCCATACCGCAAACCATGGAGTTTACCAACCGTTTAATTTTAAGAAAATGAAGAAACAATATATTTTATATCTGCTTGCCGCTGTTTTAATTGCAATCATGCCTTCGTGCAGTAAAACAGCCAATTATAAGGCACTTATTATAACCGGACAGAGTAACCATGACTGGAAGGTAAGCTCTGAAGCAATAAAACAAATACTTGATGAAACAGGCATGTTCTCATCAACAATTATGACCACTCCTCAGAAAGGGGAAGATATGTCGGATTTCAATCCCGACTTTTTAAAATATAATCTTGTAGTTCTCGATTATGAAGGTGATATATGGCCTGAAGCAATCAATGCTGCACTGACTGATTATGTAAAACAGGGAGGAGGTCTTTTAATGTACAATTCAAAGAGTGACCCGGGAGGTATTGTCGTCCCTGATTCAGTCATATTATTAAAAAGACAGGATTTTGCGATCAGTAATGAAATTTCAGATCATCCGGTGACAAATGGCTTACCGGCGCGATGGCTTCATCCTGCTGATGTTATCGTTCAGGGAATGAAACCGGCAGGGGAAGATTCACAGGTTCTGGCCGCTGCCTACATAGGTAATGAGTTCAGAGGACCCCGTCAGAGAGAACCTGTCATGATAGCCAGGAATCTGGGAGAAGGGAGAATATTTACAACCCTGTTAGGAACACCTGATGATAATGAAAACACGGCTTTGCATTGCGCAGGTTTTATCGTTACTCTGCAGCGAGGAGCTGAATGGGCTGCAACCGGAGAAGTGACGCAGGAAGTGCCTTTCGATTTCCCAACTGCAGCAGGATCAGTGCTGAGACCTGATTTTAAAACCTTTACCGCCGATGATCTGTTTGAAAATATCGGTAATTATGATATTACCAGGAGTACGAAGTATTTTACTTATCTGCAAAACGAGATACGCAAAGCCGGAGGAGATGAGAAGAAACTTCTGAAACTCGAGAAGAAGATGGTTGGGGTTCTGAAGGATGATCAAGCCACTAATGAAGCTAAAAAGCTTATACTTAGGGAACTGAGCTGGATGGGTACAGATTACTGTATCCCTTCAGTAAAGAAGCTTGCTTCAAATCAGGAATTAACGGATGATGTGAATTTTGCATTGACACGATTAAGAAGTAGTAATTAACTTACCTTTGTGCCCCTTTGTGAAGTACACACTAAAGAGAACTAAGGAAAATCTTTTAATTATATGTTTTCACTGGTGATCCCAATATACAACGAAGAGAAGCTGATCGATGAACTTCTTGATCGGGCTGTTCAGGCAATTGATTCATTTACAAAAGATTATGAGGTGATAATTGTCGATGATGGCAGCACCGACCAGAGTGTATCTCATATCCTTGCCCGCAGGGAGAAAAACAATAAAATCAAATTATTATCACTGTCAAAGAATTTTGGACACCAGGCAGCATTTACAGCCGGACTTGAATATGCCAGGGGTGATATTATGGCTATGATGGATGGAGATCTCCAGGACCCGCCGGAACTATTGACAGCGATGTACAATAAAATCACTAAGGAAGAGTATGATATTGTAAGTGCAAAGAGGACTGGAAGAAAAGGTGCCGGCAGCCGTAATCTGTATGCAAGGTTGTTTCATTCGATCTTAAAAAGTATAGGAGACATAAGATCGATGGGAAATTATGGTAATTATTCGATGATGAAGAGAATTGCTGTTGATGCACTTCTCTCAATGAAAGAAAAAGTTCGCTATCTGCCCGGCCTCAGAATCTTTATTGGTTTTAAACACGGGGATGTGGAATATGTGAGGGAAGAAAGGCTGAGGGGCAAATCGAAAATGAAATTGAGAAACCTTTTTTCACTTGCCTCTGATGCAATTTTTTCATTTTCACGATTCCCGATCAGGTTTTGCCTGATACTGGGAACACTGGGCACGCTGATTTTCATGGCTGCGGGAGTTTATGTCCTGGTGGCAAAAGCCACCGGTATAGCCGTCCCGGGCTGGTCATCGATTTTGCTTAGTATCTATTTTCTTGGTTCTGTTCAGCTCGTATTTCTGGGAATACTGGGTGAGTATATCTTCAGAAATTACAAGGAATCGCAAAACCGTCCGGTCTATTTTGTCAGGAAATTCTATGATGACACTCCTGAGAAATGATGGCAGTAAAGAGTCTGAAAAATATCTTCTATGTCGCTTCAGTACTCCTGCTTGTAATAATGATATTATTAAGCAGGGATGCAGGAATTTCCTGTGATGAGATATTGCATTATGAACATTCGGAATCAGTCTATAATTACTATGCCTCAAATGGAAAGGACCTTTCTGCACTTGATACACCTTCCACTCACCTGAAATATTATGGCCAGTCATACGATAATATTGTGACATTTCTGGCCAAATGGCTCAAAATAGAAGATATTTACGGGTTCAGGCATATAATGAGCTCCGTTGCAGGCTGGGCCATAATTCTGTTAACGGCACTTTTTGCTGTATGGCTCTCAGGTTACAGGGCAGGAATTATTGTAATGTTTCTTTTTGCGGTCTCACCCGTCTTCATGGGACATGCCCAGAATAACCTGAAAGACATTCCCTTTGCACTTGGCTATGTAGCATCGATATTCTTCATGCTGAAAATAGTATTCGATGAAGCGAGGATGAGGTTCAGCGATATTCTGTTTCTGACAGTCAGTATGGCCTTTGCTTTAAGCATCAGGGCAGGAGGACTGCTGTTGATCTGTTACCTGTTTCTTTTCTTCTTTATAAAGGCCATTCCGGATATTATAAAAAACAAAAAAGACAGTGTTAATAAGAATGTCAAACTGCTGATAATTATAATTTTAGTTTCGGGTGCTGCATATTTTCTGGGTATACTGCTATGGCCTTTTGCATTACAGGATCCGATAAGGAATGTATATGATTCCTATAGGGTAATGGCTCATTTCCCGGCAACTTTCAGGCAGATCTTTGAGGGCAAAATTATGTGGTCCGATTTTATGCCGTGGTACTACCTTCCGAAATCGATGGCAATAACGATACCTGTTGTTGTGTTAACAGGCTTTATTGTCTTTTTCGTCTTCACAAAAAAAATATTCCGGACCGGAAAGGCACTTATTTACGGACTGGTATTATTTACCATAATATTTCCTGTCATCTTTGTGATGATCGAGAAATCAAACCTCTACAGCTCCTGGCGTCAGTTTCTTTTTGTTTATCCTTCAATTGTGATGATTGCCGCTGCAGGATTCAATTATGTCTTTAATCTTACAAAAAGATGGTATTACAGATTGAGCCTGGCTCTCATCATTTTAATACTTGCAATACCCCCGGTGAAATTTATGACTGAAAACCGGCCATATTCCTATATGTATTATAATAAGCTTGCCGGAGGATTACAGGGTGCCTATGGTAATTATGAAACAGATTATTACTATATCGGGCAAACGGAAGCATCAGAATGGCTGATCAATTATCTGAAGAAAGAAAATATTGACACTGCAGTTGTGAAGGCTACATTTACGGTTGAGTGGCAATTCAGGAATTACCCGGCAATAGAAACCTCATATTTCAGGTATGAGGAGAGAAGTCAGTATGACTGGGATTATGCCATTGTCACTAACAGGTATATTCCTCCCTGCAAACTGAAAAACGGGGAATGGCCACCGGAGAATACTATTCATACCATATATGCTGATAGTGTTCCTGTTTGCGCAATACTCGCAAGAAAGACAAAAGCGGATTTTCATGGATTCAGGGCTCTTGAGGAGCGAAGAAATGAAGATGCTTTAAAACTTTTTGAAGAAGCTCTGGAAATCATTTGTGATGATGAAATGATTTTTTATAATTTTGCGCATGGTTTGTATAATGATGGACAGTACACTAAAGCTGATTCCGTCTTGAAACGGTGCCTGGAAATAAATCCGGAGTTTGAACCGGCGCTGATGTACCTTGGGAATATAGCCAAAGCTAATGACAGGAGGAATGAGGCAGCGGATTATTATGAAAAACTGATAAGCATAAATCGGAAATATTTCGATGCATATATTGAACTGGCTGAGATCATGGCCGAAATGGATATACAAAAGGCGAGAAGCCTCTTAAGGAATTGTCTTACGATCAATCCCTCATATAAACCGGCGATCAGGGCTCTGGCCGATACATACAGGAACACTGATCCCGATATTGCTGAAAAATATGATGAACTTGCAGAAACAATTAAATAATATTTTAATCAAAATCAAAATGAAAAAAAGGATCATTATTTTATTATTGTCTTTAATATTTGCATTTTCAGGTCTAACAATGGCTCTTGCACAGGAAACGCCTAAGCCTCAGCAGGATACAGTAAATATGGACACTGATGCCAAACCTACTTTCTATTATGCTGTCGAGGATGAAGAATCTGCTGCAGAGGAAGCTTCAGGCAAGAGTTCAGCCGGGCTTATTGCAATAATTGCAGGAGCTGTTATTATAGTCGGCGGTGCAGCAATATTACTTCTCAGAAAAAAGAAATAATATAATATTTCTCTCAGATTTCGAATGCTGGTACAGATTTGATAAGGGCATTATACCTTTATCCATATATTCCCTTTTACATTTGAGTTCACCACTGCATGAATGAATTTCATGCCTCTTACTCCATCATGTACTGTCGGGAACTCTCCGGGAGCAAATTTTTGTTTGCGTATTGATTTAGCTGCTCCTTTATAAATGTTAGCCAGTGCTTCGTATATTCCTTCAGGGTGGCCTGCCGGCATGGTATGCCCTTCCTCAGCCATTTTATAATTGTATCCGTGTGCTGGTTTGTAAACCTTTGTCGGTTCAGAGTCACTCATCAGATAAAGATAGTTCGGATTCTCCTGTCCCCATTTGAGACTTCCTTTCGAGCCGTATACAGCAATTGTAAGGTTATTCTCTTCTCCCGCACAAACCTGGCTCGAGCGGATCACTCCTTTTAGTTTCTTGCTGAACCTTAACAGTACCGTCCCGTCGAGATCAAGTTTTACTCCTTCTTTCACAGGATTAAGATCCGAAAGCACCTCCTTCACTTCAAGGCCTGTCGTATATTCTATAAGATTAAATGCATGCACTCCGATATCGCCCATACAGCTGCTCACTCCTGCCTGCTTTGGATCAAGTCTCCATACACCGGTTATCCGGCTGCCCTTACCATGTATAATTGCGTTGATCCATCCCTGATAGTACTGAGCATCAATACGTTGGATTGTGCCAAGTATTCCCTTTGCTATCATATCCCTCATCTGGCGGATCATCGGGTATCCGGTATAAGTATGTGCAAGTGCAAATGTCAGTTTGTTCTTTGCCACAAGCTTTTCAAGGTCGAGAGCCTCCTTAACGGAGAGTGTCATTGGCTTCTCACAAACCAGATTGAACCCATTATTAAGGAATTTTCTGGCAAAAGGGTAATGAAGGGCATTGGGAGTAACAATTGCTATGACCTCCATTCTCTCATTTTCAGGCAACGCAAGTTCTCCCTTTATAAGAGAATCAACTCTGTTATAACATCGGTCAAGGCTTAAGCCTTCTTTAATAGCGAAAACCTTGCTCTTTGCATAATCAGCATCAAATACGCCCCCAACCAGTTCATAATCGTTACATATTCGTGAAGCACGGCGGTGAGCATCACCAATGAATGCTCCGATACCGCCTCCGATCATACCAAATTTTATTTTTTCCATATTAAATAATTTTATTTTAAATATAGTAAAATCTTGATTTTAATCCTTAATAGATTGTCATTTACTGTAAAATGAAAAAAAACAGGTTAAGATGCTTTAGGCTTTCCGACTTTACCAAGAAAAAGAGAGAATATTAACAAAATGCCTGCCATTATTGCTGCTATCAAAAGGCTCTGTTGTATGGTAGAGTCAACACTGAGGTTACCAATAAATTTAGGCACCAGTGTGCCACCGAGTAACCCGATTGAGAACATTATACCAAAGATACTGCCATACAAACTTGAATCAAACTTGGCAAAAGTGATACCAACAATAGTAGGGAATATGGGAGCAAAGGCAAGTCCCGCGAGTAAAACGGCAATTATTCCCAGGGCAGGGCCTTTAGTGATAATCATACACAGAATAGCTAATAATGCGATTGCTGATGCGGTAATGATCACTTTTGATCCCATTGCTGTTAAATTCTTAATAGCAGAAGTGAGAAAACGGCCTGTCATCAAGGCAACACCAAACAGACTTAATACAAGTCCTGCTTTTATTATCGGATCAACACTACCACTGGCTTCAAAAATCTCTTCCATAAAACTTTTAATCCATGTACCCATTGAAATCTCAAGCGCCATATAACAAAATAAGGCTAAAGCGGCCATAAGAACAGCTGGTTTCAGGACGACTTTAAAGGCTTTAGAGAAATTAAAATCAACCCGGACCTGGGGAAAAGAGGCTGTCAAAGCGAATATCAGAAAGATGAAGCAAAGAGCGGCAATAATAATCAAGGCAACAGTATGGCCTAAGTTCAGCGTTTTAAGGATGAATACAATAAGTAATGGAGTAACCACGTATCCGAGACCGAAAAAACCATTCCCGAAGTTACTGGCACGTGCCGGATCTTTCCCTCCAAATAATACTACAGGGATCAGGGTGTTTCCAACTGTATTACAGGCCATGGCGCCGAAACCCATCAGGATACATGCAAACAATGCTCCGGTGAAGGTAGATGCAAAGGCTAAAAGTAACATACTGAGCCCGGTGATCGTAAAACCAAATATAGCTACTGGTTTATAACCATATTTATCCACTATAGGGCCGATAAATAATTGTACTATACACATCGTTAAAAAGGAAGCCATAACAAGAGATCCTAACTGTCCTGCATTTATACTTAGTGCAGCCATTAACTCACTTGAAATGGAACCCAGGAGAATGAAACAAATGGCAAGGGTAAATACTGCCATAAGTGCTACAATTGCTGTTGTTTTTTTCATCATTTCTTTTTTTTGGTTAATTTTTAGGTTAATCTTGAAAATTCCGGGTATTATATCTGTTATTACCGGAACAAGGTGAATAGTCCGTAAAAAAATAACACTTAGAATTTTAACCGGAACCTGTTATTTTATTTATTTTTGATTACTTGTCAAATGATGCGTCGAAGGCTACATCAGATGGCGGGAAGTCAATTTGACGAACAAAATCGCATGCTTCTTTAGCTCCATGTTCGCGATCCATACCGTTATCTTCCCATTCAACTGATAAAGGTCCTTTGTAGCCAATGGTATTTAGTGCTCTGATAATTTTTTCAAAATTGATATTCCCCCGGCCAAGGCTCCTGAAGTCCCAGTAACGGCCCTGAGAGCCAAATTCCGTGTGTCCGCCGAAAACGCCTGCTTCAGCGGGTGTGTCCGACCATGCAACATCTTTCATATGTACATGGAATATCTTATTGGCGAAGGTGTAAATAAATTTCACATAATCTACTCCCTGGTAACCAAAATGTGACGGATCGTAGTTAAATCCGAAAGCGGGATGATTATTAACTGCCTCAAGCGCCCTGCGTGCAGAAGCTATATCAAATGCTATTTCCGTAGGATGCACTTCGAGGGCGTATTTTACTCCCAGTTTTTCATAAGCATCAAAGATAGGCGTCCAGCGTCGTGCAAATTCTTTATATCCTTCGTCGATCATTTCAGGCGTGACAGGTGGAAAAGAATATAAAAGATGCCAGATAGGGCTCCCTGTAAATCCGTTTACTATTGATACTCCGAACCTGGCTGCTGCTTCACCGGTCCTGATTATCTCCTGCGCTGCCCGCTGACGAACACCTTCAGGATCTCCGTCTCCCCATATATATGCCGGCAGTATGCCTTTATGACGTTCATCAATACGGTCTGCTACGGCCTGACTGACAAGATGAGTGGATAAAGCAAATACTTTCAAACCGTATTTGTCAAGGATTCTTCTTTTTTCAGCGCAATAAGCATCGTCTGCTTTATTAACTTCAAAATGGTCGCCCATGCATCCTATTTCCAGCCCGTCATAACCAAACGATTTAGCTTTTTGACATACAATTTCAAATGGAAGATCACCCCATTGAAGGGTTACTAGTGTGACATTTCTTTTCATAGTATTAGAGTTTTATTATAACGAATTAATTTGGCTTTTCCCTCATATAACATTAAAAAGAGCAATGTTTATAACAGCCCATCTTTAGGCTTTATGCAAGAAAAAAAAAAAAATGATAAAAAGCAACTTATTGGATGTTAAACAATATTAAAAACACTGATCATGAAATTTGTCCCTGTAAGGTTAAGTGGTTTTATTAATATAAGCCATATATGGACTTGATATTTCCCGTTATCAGAAATACTATTCAGTTTCTTTTATTACAGGCAGGCAAATTATTGTATGGAAAGAACAAAGAGAGTTATATCAGTTTAAAAACCCTGATTTCTTCTGTGCACTTTTTATAATTAATTATTTTCTTTGTCATATTAATAAATAATTATAAAATGGCCAATATTACAGATGTACTTCTTAACCGGAAAACTATACGTCGGTATTCCGCGAAAAATATTGACGATAAACTGCTTGAGAATCTTTTGATGGAAGGTTGCAGGGCCTCAACAACAGGTAATATGCAGGTTTACAGTGTTATAATAACCAGGGATCCTTCCAAAAAGAATGAGTTGGCTCCGCTTCATTTTAACCAGAGTATGGTAACAGAAGCCCCTGTTGTACTGACTTTCTGTGCCGATTTCAACAGATTCAATAAATGGTGCCGGGAAAGGAATGCAGAACCCGGGTATGATAATTTCCTCTCTTTTTTTACAGCAGCTATTGATGTACTTCTGGTTGCACAAACATTATGTATTGCAGCTGAAGCCAGGGGTCTTGGTATATGTTACCTTGGCACTACAACTTACATGGCTCAAGAGATAATAAAAGTCCTGAATCTTCCTAAAGGTGTTGTTCCCGTTACCACTGTTACTCTCGGGTGGCCGGCAGAAAAACCGGAGCAGGTTGACAGGCTCCCGCTGGAAGCCGTGATCCATGAAGAAATATACCATGATTATTCTTCTGGGGATATTGAAAGGTATTATTCTGAAAAGGAAAAAAGAAACGATTCGAAACAGTTTGTGAAGGAGAATAATAAGGAAACACTGGCACAAGTATTTACCGATGTCAGATATACAAAGGCTGACAATATTCATTTTTCACAAATACTGCTTGGAGTATTAAAAGAGCAGGGATTTATGAACCAGTGATAGTATGTCGTCCTAATGCCCTAATGCCTTAACGCCTTGATTCATTCCTTCCTGTAATTGAAATGCACATCAGCCTGCCGTGTAGGTGTGATAACCAGGTCGTTAATACACACATTAGCCGGTAATGATGCACAATAATAAATAGCATCTGCAATGTCGTCACCGGTAAGGGCTTCGAATCCTCTATATACTGATTTTGCCCTTTCCGTATCTCCTTTAAAACGGATTATGGAAAACTCAGTTTCAGCCATACCCGGAGCTATTTGTGTTACCCTGATATTGTGTTTAAGCATATCAATTCTCATTGACTTTGTCAGGGAATCTACTGCGGCTTTTGTTGAACAATAAACATTACCTCCTTCATATGCTCCTTTGCCTGCAATTGATCCAATATTGAAAATATGTCCTTTGCCACGTGTAATCATAAGAGGGGCGACAGCTCGAGTAACATACAACAAGCCTTTAATATTAGTGTCAACCATTCTGTCCCAGTCATCAGTGTTGCCTGTCTGAAGAGGATCAAGACCTACAGCTAAGCCTGCGTTATTTATAAGGATATCAATGTTTTTCCATTCTTCGGGCAGATTCCCGATAACTGATTTTACCTCATCATTGTTCCTTACATCAAAATTCAATGGCAGTACCTTAATATTGCCAGATGTATTTAACTTCTTCTCAAGTTCATCAAGGCGTTCTTTTCTCCTGCCTGTAATTATTGTATTATATCCGTTCTGAGCGAATTTCAATGCTGTTGCCCAACCAAAGCCGGCCGTTGCACCGGTTATCATAATTATCTTGTCCATATATAGATATTTTAAATTAGAAACGTGTAAAAATAGGAATAAATTTCTTTCACTTTGTATAAGCAGGATGTTCACTTCACTTCAATCTTATTTTCCATATCTTTACCTGTTCAATGGAAGTGACAGTCAGAATAACAGGTCAAGGTCGGAAATCCGACATCGGTAAAATGTTTGACAACATTGCAGGCAGGTATGATTTTCTGAATCATCTGTTGTCATTTGGTATCGACAGGCTCTGGAGGATTAAAGCTGTCAGGGACATTTCGGGAAGGTATAAGAATCCGAGGGTGCTTGATGTTGCAACCGGGACTGGCGACCTGGCAATTGCTGCCATGAAACTCGGTCCTTTTCATGTAACAGGCATAGATATCTCTGAAAAGATGCTTGAAGAGGGCAGAGTAAAAATCATGAAAAGAGGTCTTTCAGGCAAGATAGATCTTATAACGGGGGATTCCGAAAACATCCCTTTCAGTGATTATACTTTTGATATTGCATTGGTTGCATTCGGAGTAAGAAATTTCTCTGACCCTCTGAAAGGGCTCACAGAAATGAACCGTGTTTTGAAGAGCAGGGGTATGATAATGGTGCTGGAATTCTCAAAACCAACCCGTTTCCCATTTAAACAGGTTTATTATTTTTATTTTACGAGGCTGCTCCCTGTCATTGGAAGGATATTTTCAAAAAACAGGACAGCATACAGATATCTCCCTGAATCAGTAATGCAATTTCCTGATAGTGAACAGTTTGTTAAATTAATTGAAAGTGCGGGCTTCTCAGATATCAGCCGGAAAAAACTGACAGGAGGTGTTGCCTCTATTTATACCGGTATCAAAAAAGAAGCGCAATAATTGTAATTTAATGTAGTTTATTATCTTGCAATACCGGAACATGAGACCTGGAAGATTGAATAAGAGGACGTATATCATTTTAATCACGCTGTTTCTGATTCCATATACACTTTCGGGACAGAAGGCGAGGCCCATGAACAGGTCATGGTATGATGAAAAGATGCTTCATTTTGGCTTCAGCATCGGCTTTAATACGATGGATTTCAATATCACTCCATCCCAGTATTACCTTGAGACCGATTCTCTATATCCTGAAGTTACACGCCTGAATCCGGGTATAAACATTCAGATCGTTACCGATCTCCATCCTTCAAGATATATTGATATAAGATTTCTCCCCGGAGTATCATTCGGCCAGAGAAATGTCAGGTATTATAAGGAACAGGTTATTTATAATCAGCAGCAAAGGGTAGAATCATCCTTTATGGAGTTTCCTTTACTGATTAAGTATAAAGGCGACAGACTTAATAATGTTCGTCCTTATGTTGTTGGAGGACTGAATTACAGGTATGACCTTGCAGGTAAGAAGGAATTTGATGAGGAGCGTCCGGTCTATATAAGGCTTAAAAGGTCAGACCTCTATTTTGAAACAGGTGCGGGTCTCGATTTTTACCTTCCCTATTTTAAACTTTCAGTAGAGATAAAAATGTCGAACGGACTCCGGAATATCCTTGTTGACGATGCAGCACCAGGTCACCTCCAGTTCCGCAATGCAATAGAAAAGATGAGATCGCAGATATGGATACTTGCGTTTCATTTTGAATGACATGGCAGAATCATTCATTCTGGGCTTAAGTAGTGGTTCAGCCTGCCTTTTACCTGTGGTATGGTAATGTTCCTGTACCTTATGGCAGGATCAGCCGGAGTAAGGAGAAAGGATTGTAAATACAGTGGACAACCGAAAGCTTGTCCCTGTAGCTCAAGGCTCATGGGTGCAGTGCACTTCCTTTCCTTCGGATGAATTCGGAAAAAATCACCGAAGCCGCCATACTGACATTAAGTGAATCAATCCCAGGCGTTTCCTTATTGATTTTCGGTATCATAATTCTGTCGGTGATGAATGGAAGAAGATCATCACTGATGCCTTTTGATTCATTGCCAAAAAGGATAATACCTGTGCCGGATAGTCTGCTGGAATAGACTGATTTCCCCTTTACAACAGTTCCGTAGATCTTAATACCATTGCTTCTGGCTGATTCCAGAAGTTTGCGGATATCAGTATAAAACAGATTAACGTGAAGGATTGCACCCATACTTGACTGTATCACTTTGGGATTATAGACATCGACACAGTCTTGCGAACAGAAAATATTCCTTAAACCAAACCATGCAGCAGCCCTTATTATTGTTCCCAGGTTCCCGGGATCCTGAATACAATCAAGGGCAACTGTAAGCTCATTATTGAGGGTTAAGGGATCCATCCTGACATCAGGCATCTCTATTACAGCCAGTGCATTATGAGGTGTCTTAAGGGTGCTGATTCTCTTCAGCTCATTATAGCTTGCAGGAATAATTTCTGCGATACTTTGCCTGTAAACCAGTGGAAGTGAATTCAGAAATTCAGGTTTGGCAACAAGTATTTTTACCTGCATCTTTGCTGCGAGGAATTCCCTTACAAGCTTATCACCCTCGATAACAAAGAGCTTTTCCTCTTCCCTTGCCTTTTTTTTCCGAAGGGAAACGATGAAATTCATCTTGTTTCTACTGACCATAATAAGGATGTTTATCCTGAATATTAATTATTATTATTGATATATTTGTGTAATTTTTTATGACAAAATTTGGAAAAAAATATCTCAAATAAAAATGTTCATTATAAGGGATTTCCTTTCATTATTTTTCTTGCAGTTCTTATAATAACATCATGTAATCCAACAAAATATGTGCCTCGTGAAGATTCCCTTCTCGATAAAAACCATGTTATTATTAATAAAGAAGGCATAAAAAAATCGGAGCTGGCACCCTATCTGAAGCAGAAACCCAACAAACGGATCTTCGGTGCAAAGTTCCATCTCGGATTATATAACATGTCAAATATCAACAAGGATAAATGGCCGCATGGATGGCTGAGAGAGATTGGAGAGGAACCGGTTATTTTTGATGAGTATGCTGCCTCTAAATCCACTGAAAACATAAAATCATATTTATCATCAAAGGGTTATTTCGACAGTGAGGTGATGGAAACAATTCAGATTGCGAACAGGAAGTCGGAGGTTTTTTATAATGTTGACCTTAAATCGCCATACACAATCAGGAACATCTATTATGAAATCGCTGATACAACAATAGAGACTCTTTATTATTTTGACTCGGTTGACTGTATGATCGAAAGAGGTAAACCTTATGATGTGGATGTTCTTCAGGCTGAACGGTCGCGTTTTGAACGGTTTATCAAGGATCATGGTTTCTATGGTTTTTCAGCCGATCATATTTATTTCAGAGTCGACAGTACAGTCGGAAACAGGAGGGTAGACATATATTATGTAGTCAGAAATTATCAGATAATCGATGAGAATAACAGGGTTACAGTAGCTCCTCATCCTATGTACAGGATAAGGAATATCTTCATCTATCCCGAATTTGTTCCCAAAGAAGCACTTGAGGCAGGTGATGCCTATAT